>Ga0209701_10003044_pt1 | contig 10939 bp, 8 predicted proteins | sample CZO8metaG_4_FD_188356 | JGI IMG/M metagenome (GOLD analysis project Ga0209701, IMG submission 188356) | Vadose zone soil microbial communities from the Eel River Critical Zone Observatory, Northern California, USA - CZOApr15con2H3.8 metaG... | ecosystem: Environmental > Terrestrial > Soil >...
GGCGTCGCGGCCCAGGCGGACCACGGCGCCGGACAGCCAGCCGACCTCGAGGCGGTTTCCGCGCTCCAGGTCGTTGTGCATCGAGGACGTCATGCCGGGCGGCAGCGTGTCCGCGAACGCGAGGCGCTGGTCGGCGAAGTCCGGTGACAGATCGACGCCTTTTGCGCGGCCGACGGTCACGGCCTCGCGCATCACCTCGAGGAGCATCGCGCGCGTGTCCGGGTCGGAGCGCACCGGCCCGATCGGGCGGCGCGTGAGCGCGGTCAGGGCGGAGAGCCCGACGATGAAGACGAACTTCTCCCAGATGGCGCGGTCGATGTCGGAAGACAGCTCGGCGTCGAAGCCTGCCTTCGCGCGCGTGCAAGCCTCGAGCAAGGCCTGCGCGCGACGCGTCTTCCTGCCGCCGGGCTCTCCGAACACCAGCCGCGCCATCTGCCCGCCGTGCTGGACGGAGCCGGGCTGGTCGAGCGACGCGGCGATGTAGCAGACGCCGCCCATCAGGTGCTCGCGCCCGAGCGCGCGCGCCAGCACGTCGTTCGCCTCGACTCCGTTCTGCAGGGAGATCACGGCGGTGTCGGGGCCGATCAGCGGCGCGATCTGGCGCGCCGCTTCCTCCGTGCTCCACAGCTTCACCGTGAAGAAGACCAGGTCCACCGGGCCGATCGCCGCCGGGTCGTCGGTGACGCGGACCGGCTGGAGGTGGAGGTCACCCCGGGGGCTCGCGATCCGCAACCCGCCCTCCCGCATCGCCGCGAGCTGCCGGCCGCGCGCGACGAACGCCACGTCCTCGCCCGCCTGCGCGAGCCGGCCGCCGAAGTACCCGCCCACCGCCCCGCTTCCCATGACCGCGATCTTCACGTCGCCTCCGAATCACCCCGACCGGCCAGATAGCACGCCTTGGCGCGGCGGAATGTCTGACATCCGACGCGACTTTCCGGTGCGCTCAGGTTGGACAAGCACCCGGACCTCGTGCTGGTGGACCGCCGGCTGGCGCGTGGCGAAGAGACGGAGCAGGTCGCGCGCGCGTTGGCGGCGCAACCTCGAGGGAGTAGGCTGCGCCGCCATGCGCAACCCCACCTGCCTGCGCTTCCCGCTCGTCGCCTTCCTCCTCGCCTGCGCAACGCCTCCGCCCGCGGCGGACCGTTCCTCGCCGCCGCAACGGTCGCAGGAAGCCGCCCTCCCAGCGCCGGCGGCCCCAGCCCCGGCGCCTCCGGCTGCGGCTGCGGAGAAGCGCGCGCCGGCGCCCGTCCAGCCCGATGCGACGTCGAGTGCTGACGCGGCGCGCGTGGCGGAGCTGTCCAAGAAGGCCAGCTCGCTGGTGGACGCGTTCCTGAACACGGAAGCGCTGCTCACCCGCGACGGCAAGCAGGTGGTGCTGGTGTCCAACCGGGACGGGCTGCCGCAGCTCTACGTGGCGGACGCGGCGCGGCCCGACTCGCCGGCGCAGCGCCTGTTCGAATCGAAGGAGCGCGTGACGCTGGACCGGACGACGCCCGACGGCAAGTCGGTGCTGTTCCGCACCGACCACGGCGCCGACGAGAAGTGGTCCATCTGGCGGGTGAACCTCGACGGGTCCGGCTTGACCGAGCTGACGACGGGCGAGCCGATGCAGCGCGACCCGGCGTACGTGCCCGACCTCGCCGCGGACACGATCTACTTCAGCGCCCGGCGGATCAGCGACGTGAGCTCCGCGGTGTACGCGGCCCCGGCGGCGGCGCCCGGGCCGGCGCGCGAGGTGTTCCGCGAGCCCAAGCCGGGATTCCTCATCGACGTCAGCAGGGACGGCAAGCGCGGGCTCTTCGTGCGCTATCCCAGCCGGTCGGAAAACTACCTGGTCCGGCTGGATCTCGCCTCGGGCGCGGCCCGCACGCTCTACCCGGAGAGCGGCAAGGTCAGCATCTTCGAGGCCCGGTTCTCCCCCGACGGCCGTACGATCTACCTCGCCACCGACGGCGGCGGCGAACAAGCCTTGCTCCTCGCGCTCGACGCGGAGTCCGGCAAGGAGAAGGCGCGCTACGTCGAGAAGGACCCGCCCATCGCCAGCATCAGCCAATTCGCGGTGGCCCGGACGGGCGACGCGCTCGCGCTCGTGGTCGATGCGGGCAATCGCACCGAGCTGCGCCTGCTCGATGCGCGGACGCTGCAGCCGCGCGCCAAGGTCGCGATGCCGCTCGGCCAGGGCGACCTCTCGGAGTTCTCCGAGGACGGCAAGCGGTTCCTCGCGCGCTGGTCCACGCCGTCCTCGCCCACCGACCTGTGGGCGATCGACTCGAGGACCGGCAAGGCGACCCAGCTGCGGAAAGAGGCCCGGCCGACGCTCCGGGAAATGCCCGCGATGGAGACCAGCATCACCGAGGTCAGGGCGCACGACGGGTTGAGGCTGCCGGTGAACGTCTACCTGCCCAGGAACCGCTCGGGGAAGGTGCCCTTGATCGTCTCGTACCATGGCGGGCCCGCGGGCAGCTCGCGGATCCGCTGGTCGGCCGCGGCGGCGTTCTTCCTCTCGCAGGGCTACGCCTGGGTCGAGCCCAACGTGCGCGGCTCGGCGGGATTCGGCCGCGCCTTCGAGGAGGCGGACAACGGTCCCAAGCGCCTCGAGGCCTTCAAGGACATCGAGGCGACCGGCCGTTGGGCCGCTTCCCAGCCGTGGGCCGACCCGAAGCGGGTCATCGTCTACGGCGGCAGCTACGGCGGGTACACGGTGCTGGTCGGGTTGACCCGCATGCCCGACCTCTGGCGTGCGGGCGTCGACCTGGTCGGCGTCGCGAATCTCAAGACCTTCATGGCCACCACGAGCGGCCTCATCCGCGAGGTCTTCCTGCTCGAGTTCGGCGATCCCGACAAGGACGCCGCCTTCCTCGATTCCATCTCGCCGCTCAAGGACGTCGAGCGGATCGTCGCCCCGCTCTTCGTCTACGCGGGAGCCAACGACCCGCGGGTGCCCCGCAGCGAGTCGGACCTGATCGTCGGTGCCCTGCGCGAGCGCAAGGTGCCCGTCGAATACATGGTGGCCGAGAACGAGGGGCACTCGCTGGCGCGCAAGGAGAACCTGGTCCAGTTCCTGGCGCGCTCGGGCCGCTTCCTCGAGCAGCACGCCGGAGGGGGCGCGGCGCCCAGGACGGCGTCGACCCGCTGAAAGGGCTTGGATTCGCGAGCAGCACCTTGGATTCGCCGGCGCAGGTCTGGTGAATCTGGCGCGCCGCCTGCAACTCAAACCAGGAATGCGCGGCGCGAGCCAGGTCGGAGCGGTGCATGCGAGGGTGCTCTTCGCCCTGGCCGTGGGAATCTGCGTGCTGGGGATCCCGACAGCGGCGTTTGGAAATCCGCCACCCGGCGCACGCCCCTTCCGGATCGACGCCCAGCGATTCCAGGTGCTCCAGCGCGACTCCGGCCCCACCAGCTACTACTGGATCATCGACGATCCTCTCGGGCCTTTCATCCGCGGCGTGTACAGGCCTCCTCTCGAGACGGTCACCCTCTTCGCGGACGTGGGAGACGGCCTGCGCAACGGGGTCGAGCGCATCCGCTTCCGCTGGCGCGCCTGGGTGCTCCCGGTCGGGGCCAACGAGTGCGAGCAGGGGCGGGGTGACGCGGCGGCAAACGTGTACATCGCCTGGAAGCGCGGGTTGCGCTGGTACTCCCTCAAGCTCGTTTGGAGCAGCGGGGCGCCTGCCGGCGCGACTTGCGACCGCACGCGAAATCCGCTCGTCGCTTCCGACACCATCGTCCTGCGCAGCGGGCCGCCGACTGGCGTGTGGCAGGAAGAGGAAATCGATCCCGCGGCGCTCTTCCGTGCCCACTTCGAGGGCGGCAATCCGGCCGCCGAAGTCCCCGAGCTGCAGGGCGTCGGTATCCTCACCGACGGCGACCAGACGCACACGATGAGCGCGGCGGACTATGCGGGATTCGTCCTCTACAAAAGGGTGGCCACCGCCTCGCACTGATCCGTGATAGCAGCAGGGGCATCGAGCGCTGGAGGGACCCATGCAGCTCAACGTGAACGGGACGGTCCGCGAGGTGGATGCTCCGGAGGACATGCCCCTCCTCTGGGTGTTGCGCGACGTGCTCGGACTCACCGGGACCAAGTTCGGATGCGGGATGGCGCAATGCGGCGCCTGCACCGTGCACCTGGACGGGCAGGCGACGCGCTCCTGCGTGCTGCCCGTGTCGGCGGTGGCCGGGCGGATGGTGACCACCATCGAGGGCCTGTCGCCGGACGGGAGCCATCCCGTGCAGAAGGCGTGGGTCGACGCCGACGTCGTGCAGTGCGGCTACTGCCAGCCGGGGCAGATCATGTCCGCGGCGGCGCTGGTCGCGCAGAACCCGAACCCGAGCGACGCCGACATCGATGCCGCTCTCGCCGGGAACATCTGCCGGTGCGGCACGTACCAGCGGGTCCGCGAAGCGGTGCGCACGGCTGCGGCGCAGAGGAGGGCCTCGCGATGACCTCGCTCACCCGACGCCAGCTGCTGCGCGGCTCGCTCCTCTCCGGAGCGGGCCTGTTCGTCGCCTTCCACGTCCCGCGCAAGGTGCGGGCGGCGCCACAGCCGCCCGCGAAGCAGCCGCCCAACCCCAACGCGTTCGTGCGCGTGGCGCCGGACGACTCGGTCACCGTGCTGCTCGCCCACTCCGAGATGGGCCAGGGCATCTGGACCGGGCTCGCCATGCTCATCGCCGAGGAGCTGGATTGCGACTGGTCGAAGATCCGCGTGGAGCACGCCCCCGCGGCGCCGGTCTACGCGCACCCGGCCTTCGGCATGCAGATGACCGGCGGCTCGAGCAGCACCTGGTCCGAGTTCGACCGGTACCGGACCGCGGGCGCGATGGCGCGGGCGATGCTGGTGCGCGCGGCCGCGGCGCAGTGGAAGACGGATGCCAGGAAGCTCCGCACCGGGAACGGGTACGTCGTCCGCGGCAAGGACCGCCTCTCCTACGGCCAGCTCGCCGTCGCCGCGCAAGCGCAGCAGCCGCCCAGGAGCGTCAAGCTCAAGGACCGCAAGGACTGGAAGCTCCTCGGCAAGCCGATGCGCCGCCTCGACTCGCCGGAGAAGGTCACCGGCAAGGCGCAGTTCGGCATGGACGTGCGTTTCCCGGGCCTGCGCACTGCGCTCGTCGCTCGCTCGCCGGTCTTCGGCGGCAAGGTCAAGTCGTTCGACCCGAGCGAGGCGAAGTCGGTGAAGGGCGTCGAGCAGGTGGTGCAGGTCCCCACCGGTGTCGCCGTCGTCGCGAGCAACTTCTGGAGCGCGAAGCGCGGGCGCGACGCGCTCCTGCCGCGCCTCGAGTGGGACCTCGGTCCGGGCGCCACGCTGGACAGCGCGGCGATCCTGCAGGGCTACCGCGACAAGGCGAAGTCGAAGGGCCCAGGGATCGCGGCGCAGAAGGGCGACGCCGAGGTGGCGCTCGCCCAGGCTGCCAAGCGGGTCGTCGCCGAGTACGACGTCCCTTACCTCGCGCACGCGCCGATGGAGCCGCTCAACTGCGCGGTGAAGATCGACGGCGGCCGCTGCGAGATCTGGACCGGCACCCAGTTCCAGACCATGGACCAGATGTCCGCCGCCAAGATCGCCGGGGTGCCTCCCGAGAACGTCTCCATCCACACCCAGTTCCTCGGCGGCGGATTCGGCCGGCGCGCGACGCCGTCGTCGGATTTCGTCAGCGAGGCGGTGCAGGTGGCCAAGGCAGCCGGCGTGCCGGTCAAGACGGTCTGGACCCGCGAGGACGACATCCAGGGCGGCTTCTACCGCCCGCTCTTCGTGCACCACGTCGAGGTGGGGCTGGACGGCAAGGGAAGACCGGTGGCCTGGAAGCACACCATCGTCGGGCAGTCGATCCTCGCCGGCACGCCCTTCGAGCAGTTCATGGTCAAGGACGGCGTCGACGCCACTTCGGTCGAGGGGGTGACCGACTCGCCCTACCTCGAAACGGTTCCGGCCCGGCTGGTCACCGTGCACTCGCCGAAGCAGCCGGTGCCGGTCCTCTGGTGGCGGTCGGTCGGCAACACGCACACGGCCTTCGCCATGGAGAGCATGATCGACGAGCTGGCGCACGCGAGCGGGCGCGACCCGCTCGAGTTCCGCGCCGGGCTGCTCGCCGAGAAGCCGCGCCACCTGCGTGCGCTCAAGGCCGCCGCGGAGATGGCCGGCTGGGGCAAGGCGCCCGGCTCGGGACGCGCGCGCGGCCTGGCTGTGCACGAGTCGTTCGGCAGCATCATCGCCCAGGTGGCCGAGGTCTCCGTCGACGGGGACAAGGAGATCCACGTGCACAAGGTCGCCTGCGCGGTCGACTGCGGCACCGCGATCAATCCACTCGGCATCGAGGCGCAGGTGCAGGGCGCCATCGCCTTCGGGCTCTCCGCCGTGCTGCACAGCGAGCTGACCCTGAAGGACGGCCGGGTCGAGCAGAGCAACTTCCACGACTACCGCGTGCTGCGGCTGCCCGACATGCCCGAGATCTCCGTCCGCATCCTAGAAAGCGGCGCCAAGATGGGCGGCATCGGCGAGCCGGCCACTGCGCCGATCTCGGCGGCGGTGGCGAACGCGGTCTACGCGCTGACGAAGCAGCGGCTGCGATCGCTGCCCCTGCGCCTGGCGGTCGCGTGAGCGCCGTCGGGTGGCGGTGGGCGGATTGGCGAGCGATCGCCGCTTCCGCGGCACTCGTGCTCGTCTCCTGTTCCCACGCCCCTGCCCCGGCGCCCGCCGCGGCAGCGCCGGCGCGGCCCGATCCAGTCGCCTCCTTCGAGGTGGTCCGCGCCGTCCTGCAGAGCCCGCGGTGCGTGAACTGCCATCCGGCCGGCGACCGGCCGCTGCAGGGAGACGACGGCCACGTCCACCTCCAGTTCGTGCAGCGCGGCCCCGAGGGACTCGGCGCCACCGGGCTCGCCTGCGCCACCTGCCACGCCCGGGCGAACCCGCCGGACAGCTACGGCACGCACATGCCGCCCGGCGTCTCCACCGGATGGCGGCTGCCGCCGCCGGAGCACAAGATGGTCTTCGCCGGGCTCAACTCGCGCATGCTCTGCGAGCAGCTCAAGGATCCCCGGCGGAACGGCGGCAAGAACCTGGCCGCCCTCGTCCACCACGTCGCCGAGGATCCGCTGGTGCTCTGGGGCTGGGCGCCGGGCTTCGGGCGCAAGCCGGTCCCGGTCCCGCACGCGGAGTTCGTCCGCGCATTCGAGGCGTGGGTGGACGCGGGCGCGCCCTGCGGGCCAGCACGGACGGCCGACAATCCCTAGTGTTCGGCCGTGGGCCGCGCCTGACGCCCTTCGCAGAATGTCTTCACCGCATCGATGTCTTTCTCGACGGCCTTCTTGATGAAGAGGCAAACCAGCGGCATGAGGAGCCGGGGAAGGAGGCGCAGGCTTCTCGTTTCCATGCGCATCGTCAGCGTGGTGGACCCGTTCGACGGAGCGAGAGTAAAGAGGGAATCCCAGATGGTGCCATGAGTCTCGTTGACGATTCGAACGCGTTCATTCTTGACGTACTCGGTCACCTCGAATTCCATGGTGGTCTCTTTGCCGTTCATCAATCGAGACTGGCGGAAGCGTGTGCCAACTCCTGACGGCGCCTCAGACACCACTTCGACCTTGGTGACTCCCGAGATTGCTTGGGCAAACCGCTTGGCGTCGGCAACCGTCTGGAAAACCACGCCAGCGGGAGCATGAATGCTGCGGATGACGGTCATGGTGGCCAAGGGCATCTCCTGTCATCTGTACCCCCGGCCACCAATGAAGGGGCGCAGCAGCACCGTCGGAAGCTCCCGACGGAGGTAGGCCGAGAGACCGATTCGTGTAGCATGCCGGGCTCCACCCGTCGTGTCATCCGACCTCCCGAGCGGAGCTGGATGGTGCCAGCCGAACGTCGTACCCCCGGCCGCGGACTGGCCGCGCCCCACACCTACAAGCGGCGCACGGAGATCGCGCCGGCTCCCTGGATGGGGCGGGCCCTGCTACTCTGCGAACGTCGGGGAGGTTGATGGTGGTGAGCAGCGCACTTTCGCGGCGCGCGTTCGGCGGGCTGATCGGTCGCGGAATGGCCGCCGCCACTCTTCCGCCACTGCTCGCCCCGGCTGAAGCTGCCGCGGTCGCGCCGCAGATCGCTGGCGGAATCGTCCGCCTGAGCGCCAACGAGAACCCGTACGGGCCGTCCCCGGCAGCGCTGCGGGCGATGCGCGAAGCATTCGGCCTCGCGTGGCGCTACCCCGACGAAGCGACGGATGCGCTGATCGCGGACCTGGCCAAGCTACACGGGATGGCGAAGGACTGGTTCCTGATCGGCGACGGATCGAGCGAGATCCTCAAGCTCGCGGCCAGCGCGTTCACCAGCCCGAGCCGCAAAGTCGTCATGGGGGATCCGACCTTCGAGGCGATCGCTGCTCACGCGCGCGTGCAAGGCACGGAGGTCTTGGCCGTGCCGCTCGACGGCCGGTACGCGCACGACCTGGAGAAGATGCCGGCCGAGGGCGCGGGGTTGATCTACGTCTGCAACCCGAACAACCCGACCGGCAGCATCACCCCGAAGGCCAGGATGCGCGCCTTCCTCGACGCGGTCCCGCCGGCCGCGATGGTGCTGGTCGACGAGGCGTATCACCACTACGCCGACAGCCCGGACTACGAGAGCGTCGTGCCGCTGGTCGCCACGCACCCGAACCTGGCGGTGGCGCGGACGTTCTCCAAGATCCACGGCATGGCGGGCCTGCGACTCGGGTACGCCATCGCCCAGCCGCCGCTGATCAAGAAGCTGGCCGAGCATGCCGCGTGGGACTCGGCGAACATCATCGCGCTGGCCGCGGCGCGGGCGAGCCTCGCGGACACGGCGTACGTCGCGGAAGGGCGCAGGCGGAATGCCGCGACCAAGGCGCAGGTGATCGCGGAGCTGGGCAGGCTGGGCTACGAGGTCGTCCCTTCGCAGACGAACTTCATCCTGATCGACACGCGCAAGGAAGTGAAGCCGACCGTCGAAGCGCTGCGCGAGCGCGGCGTCCTGGTCGGCCGGCTCTTCCCCGCGCTGCCCCGGCACCTCCGCGTCACCATCGGGACGCCTGCGCAGATGAAGCGCTTCCTCCAGGCCTTCGCCGCCGTGGTCGGCTGACGGCGCCGGAGCAGCAGTCAGAAATGCTTGAGCGGCGGTTTCCCGATGGGGAACACGTTGAACCCGATGGCGTGGAGCGCCTCGTGGTCGAGGATGTTGCGGCCGTCGAACACGAAGGCGGGCTTCTCCATCGAATCGAACATCGCTCGATAGTCGAGGGAACGGTACAGGTCCCACTCCGTCAAGACGGCCAGGGCGTGGCTCCCCCGCGCCGCGAGATACGGATCCTTCTCGAAGACCACGCGACCCTCGGGCGCGTCCCGCAGGTCCGCGCGCGCGTTGGCGAGGGCCTTCGGATCGGTGACCACCACCACCGCCCGCTCCTCGATCAGCTTGCGCGCCACCAGGAGGGCGGCCGATTCGCGCGTGTCGGCGGTGTCCTTCTTGAAGGCGAAGCCGAGCAGCGCGATCCGCTTCTCGGCGACGGTGTCGAACATCGCGCGGATCATCGTCTGGACGAAGCGCTTCTTCTGGTACTCGTTGATGGAGACTACGCTCTCCCAGTAGCGCGCGACCTCGTCGAGACCGTAGCTCTCGCAGATGTAGACCAGGCTGAGGATGTCCTTCTTGAAGCACGATCCCCCGAAGCCCACGCTCGCCTCGAGGAAGCGCTTTCCGATGCGGCCGTCCAGCCCGATCGCCCGGGTCACCTCGACCACGTCGGCGGCCGTCCGTTCGCAAAGCGCCGAGATGGAGTTGATGGACGAGATCCGCTGCGCCAGGAAGGCGTTGGAGGCGAGCTTGGAAAGCTCGGCGCTCCAGATGTCGCTGGTCACGATCTGCTCGCGCGGGACCCAGTGGGCGTAGATCTCGATCAGCACGTCGCGCGCCGCGACACCGTCGGGCGTCTCGTGCGAGCCGATCAGCACCCGGTCGGGGTGTTCCAGGTCCCGGATGGCCGTCCCCTCGGAGAGGAATTCCGGATTGGACAGCACCTCGAAGCGGAGGCCCTTCCGGTTGGAGTTGAGGATCCTCTCCATGGCGTGCGCGGTGCGCACGGGCAGCGTGCTCTTCTCGACGACGATCTTGTTTCCTCGCGAGGCTTCCACGATGGTGCGCGCCGTCTTCTCCCAGTACTGCAGGTCGGGCGCCTTTCCCGCGCCTTCGCCGAACGTCTTCGTCGGCGTATTGACGGAGACGAAGATCACCTCCGCCCTGTCGATGGCCGCCGCGATGTCGGTGGAGAAGAAGAGGTTGCGTCCCCGGGCCTGCTTCACCACCTCGAGCAGACCCGGCTCATAGATCGGGAGGCTGTCGGTCTGCCAGGCCTGGATGCGCTCGCCGTTGACGTCCACGACGGTGACTTCGTACCGCGGGCATCTGGCGGCGACCATCGCCATGGTCGGCCCGCCGACGTGGCCACCGCCGATGCAGAGGATGCGTCTTTCGAATTGTGCCATTTGGGATAATGGGGGATTATCGGGTTCCCGCAGCCATCAAGTCTCAGCTGACGGGGTTCGTCAACATGAAGGACGCGGTGTAGCTCGTTCCGTTGACGTTGACCTCGCACCCGGCCGGCGGGTTGCTACACCGCGCGCGACTTCCACCTTCCGCGGCGGAAGACCCATGCGCTGGCCAGCGCAAGCGTCGAAAAGGCGATTGTGATGGCGGCGAACACGCCTCGGGGGCCGAGGCCCGTGAAGCGCGACAGCGCCCAGGCGAGCGGGACCTCCCACAGCCAGAAGCAGACGGTGTTGAGCAGCGTCGGCGTCCAGGTGTCGCCCGCGCCGTTGATCCCGCTGGTGAGGACCATCCCGTACGCGTAGAAGACGAACCCCAGGCTGACGAGGCGCAGGCAGGCGGTGCCCCACGGGACGATGGCCGGGTCGTCGGTGAAGACGCGGATGATGGGC
>Ga0209701_10003045_pt1 | contig 10939 bp, 6 predicted proteins | sample CZO8metaG_4_FD_188356 | JGI IMG/M metagenome (GOLD analysis project Ga0209701, IMG submission 188356) | Vadose zone soil microbial communities from the Eel River Critical Zone Observatory, Northern California, USA - CZOApr15con2H3.8 metaG... | ecosystem: Environmental > Terrestrial > Soil >...
CAAAAAACGGAAAGAAAAGGGGAAACCCAAACCCGCCTGTCCGCGAACCAAACGTTGTTGTTCCGCAGATCGCAGCCAAGTGAGCCGCATCGAATCCCAGTCCCGGCGCCGAATTGCATTCCGGTCTACGACGACCAAAATCATCGTTATCGAAGCGATCGAACCGCCTTCGTGTGCTGAACTGCCGCCGCGGGCTCCGGAGTACCGATGTCGCTGTCCGCGGGCGCGCCACTCCGACCCTCGTCAGCGTCCGTGGCCCGGGCAACGCCTGCGCAGTCCCCGCGTGCGGAGCCTGTACCACCACCCTTGCTCCGACAGCGGCCGGATGAAAAGCCGGGGATATCGCTCCATGTCTTTGCGCCTGCGCGCCTGCCGGGAGCAAAATTACAAGACCTGCGAGGATAATCTGGTGGACCATAGTAATCACCTGAAGACCCGGCCTGCCGGGCCTTTCACGAACAACCTTTCCTCAGTACCCACTACTCCTAATAAGAAGGATGCGCCCAGCCCAACATAGGTTTCAATGCTTTTCCCTACTCCCTACTCTCTATTCTCTGCCCCTGTCCCCTCTCACTGTGCTATAACCGTCCAGCCGTGGAACACGCCGCGAAGTCGGAGTTAGCCGATCTCCAGGCCGAGCCGGCAAAGACCGCAGCTCAATCCGTTTCGCCTTTGCAGAGCGGTCAGGGCCCTGTCGCTCGTACCGAAGATCCTTCGCGGTATTGTCCCCTCTGCTCGCAGCGGTTGGAGTCGCGGCGCTGCAAGTTGATCTGTTCCGTGTGTGGCTATTACATGTCCTGCGCGGACTACTATTAACCGTGCGCCGATTTGACCGCTGCGCGGTCTTCGATTACGATTCATCGCTCAGGGATCATTCATAATTTGATAGGCTATAGGGTTCCGGCCCGGGTTGCCGCCGGAACCGCTTTTCGATGAGGAGGAAAATATCGTGGCTTTGAAGATGACAAATCGCGAAGTGGATGGCGTGTCCGTGGTGGCGCTGGACGGCCGCATTGTGCTCGGCGAGGAAAGCAACGCCTTGCGCGAGAAGGTAAAGAGCTTGATCGCCGAAGGAAAAAAGAAGATTGTCCTCAATATGGACAACATCACCTTTATCGACAGCGCTGGACTCGGCACGCTCGTTGCCGCGCATCACAGCGTGAAGTCGCAGGGCGCCTCTCTGCGTCTCTCCCACCTCGGCAGCAAGTTCCAGGAAGTCCTGCAAATCACCAAGTTGCTGACCGTCTTCGATGTCTTCAACACTGAAGCCGAAGCCGTCTCCAGCTTCTCGAAATAGCGCTGGCCTGGTTGGCGAAGGGTTTCGATCGGACAAGGGCGTGTCCCAGGTGCTCTTGTGTTCTATATTCTGGCAGCCACGCGAGCCGGACTTGTGCCAGGGCCTTGACCCTTATCTTCCTAATTTCCGATTTCAAATTTCTATTTTCTGCAGTGCTCTCCTTTTCCTCGTGAAACCCGCATGAAGTCCGTCCCCAAACGAGTCGCGAAATCATTCAAAGCCGCGCTGGAACGCATGCCGTCAAACCTCGGCTGGGTCATTATTTAGCCCAAATAATTGGAGTGGCGCCAGTACCGTGGCGCAGGTACCTCTCGATAAGAGCGCTACGCAAAGGAGCTGAGTGCCGGATATCGAAACGGTCTCTGCAGGAGGAATCTGGATTAGGCGCCGCGCGGAGCATTTGCTATTCTCGGCGGACCGATGACGATGGGGAAGAAAGCGGAAAACACTGCCCTGGAGCGCGGCTTGGGCCTGAAAGAGGCCGTCGCGCTGAACATGATCGAAATCGTGGGGATTGGCCCGTTCGTGGTTAGTTCCCTGGTGATTCGGGCGATGGGCGGGCCGCAGGCTTTGATCGCCTGGCTGGCGGGGGCGCTGCTGGCCACACTGGATGCCTTTGTGTGGTCCGAGCTGGGCGCGGCGATGCCGAAAGCGGGCGGCACGTACGTCTTTCTGCGAGAAGCCTACGGTCCGGAGCGGTGGGGCCGGTTGATGTCGTTCTTGTTCGTGTGGCAAACGCTGGTGCAGGCGCCGCTTTCCGTGGCGTCGGCGTCGATTGGATTCGCAAAGTATGCGGGATATCTGTACCCCTTCACGCCGCTGCAGACCAAGGTGATTTCCGGCGGACTGGTCATCTTTATCGTGATTCTCCTGTACCGGCGGATCGGGACGATCGGAAAAATCTCCGTCCTGCTGTGGATCGGCGTTGTGGGGACGATGCTGTGGCTGATCTGGGGTGGGGCCACGCATTTCAACTCCAAGATCGCATTTGATTTCCCGCCGGGGGCCTTTAACTTGTCGTGGGTGTGGTTCGCGGGGCTGGGGTCCGCGATGGTGAGCACGGTATACAGCTATTGGGGCTACTACAACATTTGCCACCTCGGCGGCGAGATCAAGGATCCCGAACGGAATATTCCCCGGGGGATTTTTCTTTCCGTGCTGGGGATCGCCGTCCTGTATCTGGCGATGCAGACGAGCATCCTGGGAGTGGTGCCTTGGCGCGAGGCGCAGAATTCTGATTTCATCGCCAGCTTATTTGTCGAACGATTGTACGGGCAGGCGGCTGCGCGCTTCGTGACGGGAATGATTTTGTGGATTGCGGTAGCATCGGCATTCTCCGTTTTGCTAGGGGCATCCCGAGTGCCTTATTCGGCGGCGCGGGACGGGAATTTCTTTCCGGCGTTCGGCAAAGTTCATCCCACAAAGCACTTTCCGCATATTTCATTGCTGGTTTTGGCCGGACTCGCGCTGGTCTTCAGCATTTCCTTGAAACTGAAACAAGCCATTGCCGGAATTCTGGCCATGAGGCTCTTGGTGCAGTTCATCGGCCAGGCCGTCGGAGTGATGTTGCTGCGGCGGCGGCGAGGCACGCAAGGCTTGCCGTTCAAAATGTGGCTGTATCCGCTGCCCGCGGTGCTGACGATGACTGGGTGGGCGTGGCTCTTCTGGCAGACCGGGGCGACCCGGAAATGGGGACTGGCAGAGATCGCACTGGGCGCTCTTGCGTTTCTGATTCGCGCGCGGGAAATGAGACAATGGCCCTTTGCAAGTTCGCAGCCGGCGGTTGCCGGTTCACAGTAAGATTCCTGAGCTCCGTCGCGGTGGAGGTCGTGTGAATTCCTATTTTCAACGTTCGGCGATTACCGTTCTGATTAGCGGTGCAGCCGCAGCGTTTTTGGTCGCTTCCGCGCTCGCCCAATTTCCTCCAGCGCCCGGGACAGGTCCCGGCTTGTCGGAAACGATTGAGGCCATAGAAAGCGCTCGGATTACCACGCGGATCCTTTTCGTGACGGCTCATCCGGACGATGAGAGTGCGGCGACGCTCACTTATCTTGCTCGCGGGCTGCATGCAGATGTCGCGCTGCTGACTTTGACGCGCGGCGAAGGCGGGCAGAACGATCTTGGCCCCGAACAAGCGCCGCAACTGGGTTTGATCCGCACGCAGGAATTGCTGGCGGCAACACGCGGCTACGGCGTGAGGCTGTACTTCACCCGAGCCAAGGATTTTGGCTATTCGAAGACGCCGGAGGAGACCCAACGGATCTGGGGCGATCAGGTCCTCGAGGATATGGTTCGTGTGATCCGCGAGTTTCGTCCGAACCTTGTGATTAACGGCTGGGGTGGCGTGCACGGGGGCCACGGACATCATCAAGCCTCGGGATTGCTCACCCCGAAGGCAGTGCAACTCGCGGCGGATTCCTCGTTCAAGGTGCACGGCTCATCCGCGGAAGAAGGGGACTTGACGACATGGGGCGATCGAAAGCCAGTTGTCTTGCTTGACCTCGACCGAAGCGAAGCCCCCAAGGGTTACTTGCTTCCTTTGGATCAGATTTCGCCTCTCTACGGAAAATCCTGGCGCGAAATGGGACTCGATAGCTTTGCCAATCATCACACGCAGGGAATCACCGGGTTTCTGGCCTCACCGTTCCTGCGGCGCGCCATCGCGCTTCAGCGCGAGGACGGCAAGGAACTCGATCCAGCCTTGCTCGCACAACCACTCGGCCCGTTGGACGAAGACTATGAAGCCGGGAATCTGGGCGTTGACCCGCTCATGCGAACCGTGGATGCCGCCCTGCTGGCGGCGCGCGATGCGGCCTTGCGGCTCGATTGGAAGGCGGCCACCGGTTCCCTGGTTGCTGCGGGCAGGAAAATCAATGAAGTGCCCGTCCCCTCGAATTCGTATCAGGTTCCCGCCCCGGTCGTATCCCTCGCGCACAGTCTGAAGCGGAAACGGGAAAAAATTGACGCGGCTCTGGCTCTCGTCACAGGACTACGATTGGACGCGCTCGCCGATCGCAGCGAGATTGTCTCCGGGGAGACATTCACAGTCCAGGTGGACTCTCATCACCGTGGGGAAGTCACGGGAGATTTCAAGAAGCCCGTGGTACTGCTTCCCTCCGATTGGAACGTCGCCAAAGAAGAGGCTGACACCAGCGGATCCGTTCGCTTTACCGTTTCTGCCGGTCAGAATCCGCAGCGCACACCCCCCTCCGCCTCCGCGATACTGCCGGAACCTCCGCCACTCGTGACGGTTAGCCAGGAAGCCGTGATCGATGGCTATTCGTACAAGGTCAGCTCGCCGGTGTTTAATCTCCGCGCGACTTCCACGCGAGCGGATCGAGTACGTCTGCGAATGGTTCCGGCCTATACGCTGGCGGTCGAGCCAAAACAAGCGATCGAGAATACAGCCAGGCAGAGTAAACCGTTCGATGTACTGCTCCGCGTGCATTCCTACGCGACGCAAGCGGGAGAGGTTCGCGCGGGGCTGACTGTGCCGCGCGGATGGAGAACCGGCCCAGCGGTACCGTTGAAATTCGAGGGAGCGGGCGACCGCTATGCGCGACTGACGGTGACGCCGCCATTGAAGCTCGCCAAGGGAAATTTCAAGATTTCGGCCTACGTGGAACGCGTGGCCAACCGCGCCCGGGGCGACAAAGCGGACAAGTTCACCACTTCCCTGGAACCTTTGCCGACTCTGCCGACACAGCTTTGGAGCGAGCCGGCCCAGTGCGCCGTACACGCGTTTGACGTGCTTGTGCCGGCGAATCTCCGCGTTGGCTACGTCACGGCGGAAAGCGAACCTGTGCCGGAAGCGTTGCAGCGCCTGGGGATTCACGTGGAGATGCTGGACGCCGTGGCCCTGGCTTTCCGGGATTTATCCCCATTCAACGCCATCGTGGTTGGCGTCCGCGCGTACGAACTTCGGCCGGAATTGTCAGGCGCAAATCAGCGGCTGCTGGATTACGTTTCCAAGGGTGGAACGCTTGTCGTGCAGTACCAGCGGGAGTTTGCGTGGGATAAATTCCATTATGCGCCGTATCCAGCGTTGATCTCGCCGCCGTCCCCGTCTGCGAAAGATGGCGCGCCTCAAACGCCGCGGCCCTTGCCGCGTATCACCGACGAAAATTCTGCCGTGAAATTCCTGAAACCGAATGATCCGCTGCTGGCTCAGCCAAACAAAATCACCCAGAACGACTTCAAGGGCTGGGTGCAGGAGCGCGGCCTTTATTTTTGGACGCAGTTCGATCCGAAATACACGCCGCTCCTCGCTATGAACGATCCCGGCGAGCCCGCCCTCGACGGTGGCCTGGTCTACACGCGCTTCGGCAAGGGCATTTACATTTACACGGGCCTTGCGTTCTTCCGTCAATTGCCCGAAGGCGTTCCGGGGGCTCACCGGCTTTTCGTCAATTTGCTCACCGCATCGCGGAGTCGCTGAGCCAGATCCGCCACAAGAAAATTCAGGTCTCAAAACCTAACCTCGACCTGCCTGGAGCAAGTAAACCAACTGGGCACACCCCTGCCGCGCTCAATTCAGCGTGCTATTCTCTTGGACCGAGGGGTGAAACGCGAATGAGCAATCATCATGGAACTTGCTTCGCCAGGCGAACGGCTCAAAAGGTCAGTTTATTGTTGCTGGTATCCGCGCTCTGCTTGACTTGCGTTTCTCCCGCCGCGGCGCAGAAAAAGAAAAAAACGGACCCTCCTTCGTCCACGGACAAGTCCAAATTGCTGGTTTCTTTGACCGACGAGCAGCAGATCGATTACATGCTCTCCGAAATGCTGGGAGCCTGGCAAATCGGGGATATCGAAAAGCTCCACCAGGATTACGGCGACGATGTGGCCATTGTGAACGGCTCGTGGGCGCCGCCGATTCTCGGCTGGGCCAATTATCTCGCCGTTTACCAGCAGCAACGCGCGCGCATGCAGCAAGTGCGCATGGATCGCTCAAATACCTACATCAAGGTGAGCGGTACCGTGGGTTGGGCTTGCTACCAGTGGGAGTTCACAGCGGTCGTGGATGGCCAGCAGACGGTATCCCAAGGCCAGACTACTGTGGTGCTGGAGAAACGCAACAATCGCTGGGTCATAGTGCTCAATCACACTTCGCTGGCTCCCAGGGTCCCACAAGCCGCTCCCCCAAGCGCCCCCTCAGGGCAACAGCAACCTGCGAAGCCCGCATCGCGCTGAAGCGAAGGCCTGCCTGCAACCTCGGGAGGCCAGAAGAGCTAGAGCAGGCCCTTCAGCCCCTCTTTGAGCCACATTCCGGCAATCACTAGCAGCAGAACGCCTGCCAGGATGCCGGTTCCCATGAGCGGCCGCGAGAGGGCGTTGATCTTCACTATCAACTCCCGCTGCTCCCGGGCCATGTGTTCTTCGGCTGCGTCGAGAAAGATCTGATCGTCCTCGTGGCTGGAAAGAACACTCCGCCAGATGAACAGCACGATAAACACGGCGGTAACGACTCCCCAGACGATCAGTAGATAGAGAATTGGCCCCGTCAACGCTTGTGATTCCATGTTGACCTCCCGTTGGAACCGATCCGCGGTGCCGGCCGGGCCGGCAAGGGGTTAGTAGGGTTTTCTACGGCGGAGTATAGCACTCTGGATTAAAAATTCTAGTGCTGAGAATGAACAAGCCTGATGCACGACCATGGCTTCGGCTGCGCGGGGATCAAGTCCCGAAAGTAGCCGGGTGCAACGGCAAGAGCAAAAATTAAAGCAGTTTCTTGACCGGCAGAGCCCTGAACGTCGATGGCAAGTTGACCTACTGGCGACAACCGATTGAGCTGGGCATTTGCGGCAATCGCAATCCTAAGCGGTGGCACTCGTCGGCGATAGCATTCTCATCGCGTTGACAAAGCGGGAAGTGCCGGGCAGAATGAAAAGGCCTCATTGCAAGTGGCTCCGGCGTTCCCGGATCTCACTTCCTCGCACTCGTGCCCGAGTGGCGGAACTGGCAGACGCGCTAGCTTCAGGAGCTAGTGGCCTCACGGTCGTGGAGGTTCGAGTCCTCTCTCGGGCACCAATCTATCTGGACATTGTGCTGTAAGCGGATTGACGGTTTGCGCCGCAATCCATTACGGTAGTCCCTCAAACCGATCCGGTGCACAACCGAGGTTTCCCATGATCTTTGATCTTTTGGCGCTTTCGTTTCCTGCGTGGCGGCCACACTTCGCCTTCCTTGACACCGCACTGGCAAACGAAATGATGGCGCTGCGCTGGCTCCATCTCATCTTCGGCATCATCTGGATTGGCTTGCTCTACTTTTTCAACTTGGTGTTGACGCCGGCGATGAAAAAGTTTGATCCCAAGCTCCGCATCAAAGTCTATCCCGAACTGATGTCTGGCGCGATGGGGTGGTTCCGCTCGTCGGCGCTGGTGACATTTATTGTGGGATTGCGCTACTTCACGATCCATCTGGCCGCGGATGCGAAACTTGCGGGCGATCGTTCGCTGATTGGCAGGTGGTTCGGCTGGTGGCTGCTGGTATGGGTGGTCGCGTATGTGTTCATTTATGCGCTGCAGCTTCCGGCGAAAGGATTTCTCGATATTCCGGGAGTTCGCGCGATCGGAGTTACGATAGTGGTGGTCGCAGCGTCCTGGCTCGTTCTCGCGTCAAACGGCGGGCCCAATGTCTCGAACGCGCACCTCGCTATCAGCGTTGGCGGTGGACTCGGCTTGGTCATGTTGCTGAATACTTGGGGCGTGGTGTGGCGCATACAGAAACGCCTCATCGCCTGGGCGCGCACCAGCGCGGCGCAGGGTGTGCCGATGCCGCCGGAAGCTGACCGCTTGATGCGCTGGAACTATCTCACCGCGCGCACCTCGTTCTGGCTGTCGTTTCCCATGCTTTTCTTCATGGGTGCCGCCAGCCATTACCCGTTCTTGAGCAGCGTCGCGCGATAATGCGTGTGGAATGCCCCGCCAGGCCGTTTGTGTGAAAGGTTGATCCGCGAACGAAAATGAAAAGGGAGGCAGGCCAGGTCGTCCCGCCTCCCTTTTTTCCCCTCTCGGGGAACCCGGCTAGTCTGACGGAGGGTGACTCGCCGGTCGTGTGTTGGCCTGTCTATACAATCCCCGAACCCTGAAAAAAGTTTCTTTGAAACCAAAAATTTTGGCTAGAATTACGTTGGAATTCGAGCGCCTGTCTGCGGCCCTAAATGCCAATGCCATCCCCCTCACACCTGAACCCCGATAACATACTGCGTTTTCTGCAAGTTAGGAGCGATCCCGCATCCGCTACCGAGATCGCACAGGGACTCCATCTGAAAAAGACCGACCATCGCCCGCTTTTCAAGATGCTTTCCAAGCTCAAAAAGCGCCGCGCCATCGAGGAACTGCCCGGCGGACGGTACCGTCTGCCAAGCCGCAAGTCTGAACGGGCGGCCCACGGCCAAAAGCCGCCCCCGGAGGCCACGCCGCGTCCCCAACCCTCGACGCTCGCGGCTCGCGATGAAGTAAAAGGCCGTCTGGTTCTTCACCACGACGGCTACGGCTTCGTCGTGCCGGATTCGCCGATGCCGCACCTTGACGGCGATGTTTTCATCCCGCGCGACGCCATCCAGGACGCCATGCACGGCGACCACGTTCTTGCAAAGATTCAGCGTTTGGGCGGCGTCACCGGCGCGCAGCGTGCGGAAGGCCGCATCATTCGAATCCTTGACCGCGCGCACCCAACAATTGTCGGTTTGTTTCGTTACGGTGCCCAGCAAAACGTGGTCCTGCCTTACGATGTTCGCATCCAGCACGAGGTGGAGATTCCGCGCGGCAAAGAACTGACGCCGGGCCTCTGGAAAAAACTCGGCTTCAGCGGCGCGGATGAAACCAGCCTCCGGCTGCGGCGCATCCCGCGGCTGGATGAGCTGGACGGCGCTGTCGTCAACGTGGAGTTGCTCCGTTTTCCGCAGGGAGGCGCATCGCCCACCGGCCGCGTCATCGAGATTCTCGGCCGCCCCGGCGATCTCGGCGTGGACACCGAGATCATCATCCGCAAGCATCATCTCCCGCATTCTTTCTCCGTCGAAGTTCTGGATGAAGCGGAGCGTGGCGCGAAGCCCGTCAGTGAAACCCAGCGCGCGGGCCGCGAAGATTTCCGCCGCCTGCCGATCGTTACCATCGATGGAGAGACCGCGCGCGATTTCGACGATGCCGTCTTCGTCGAGCATCGCGCCGATGGCGGCTGGCGCCTGCAAGTCCACATCGCCGATGTAGCGCACTACGTTCGAACTGGGAGCGCTCTCGACGGGGAGGCTCGTCTCCGCGGCACCTCCGTTTACTTCCCCGATCGCGCCGTCCCCATGCTTCCCGAAGCCCTTTCGAACGGCATGTGTTCGCTCAAGCCCCATGAAGATCGCCTGGTCATGAGTGCGCTCATGGAATTCAACGCCGCCGGCCACATGCAATCCTCGCGCATGACTCCCGGCGTCATTCGCTCCGCCGAGCGCATGACCTACACCAACGTCAACAAAGTGATCGAAGGCGACGTGGAAATGACGGAGCGCTACGCTGCGCTGGCGCCCCGCTTCCGCGAAATGAAGGAACTGGCCCTGCTCCTCAATGCCCGCCGCAACGAGCGCGGCTCCATCGATTTCGATCTGCCCGAACCGGTCATCGAATTCGACGAACAGCAGCGCATGACCAACATCGTGCGCAGCGAGCGCAACATCGCTCACCGCCTCATCGAAGAGTTCATGCTCGCCGCCAATCGCGCCGTCGCCGCGTATCTCCTGGAGCGCGGCATCGATTCGCTCCATCGCGTCCACGAAAAGCCTGACGCCCGCAAGGTTCTCGAGTTCGAAGAACTGGCCCGCGCCTTCGGCTACTCTCTTGGCGTCGAAGACTTGCACCAGCGCGAAGTCGCGGTTCGCCATGGCCGCGTTCCCGCGCCCGCAAAAGCGGGGCGCCCTGACTCCTACGGCCACGGCCGCGAGCGCGGCATGAAGGTGGCGCTCCCGGGCGGCGAGCTGCGCATCACGCCGCAGCACTATCAGCGCCTGATTCGCAAAGTCGTCGGCAAACCGGAAGAACGCATCGTCTCCTACCTCATGCTGCGTTCCCTGAAGCAAGCGCGCTACGTCGCCGAGCCCCTCGGCCATTTCGCGCTCGGCTTCGGCGAGTACACCCATTTCACTTCGCCGATTCGGCGATATCCGGACCTCATCGTTCATCGCATTCTGAAGTGGGCCCTCGATCATCCTTTGGAAGCGCCTCCCTCCGCTATTCAACTCCAAGCTCGCCGCAATACCCCCGTTTTGTCATCCCGGCCGGAGCGCCCCGACAGCTCAGGGCGCGGAGCGGAGGGATCCCGGCTTGGTTCCCCCTCACTCCCGCCCGATGAGATGACCTCGCACCGTACACTCCGGGCAGATTCCGGTTCGGAAGCAATTATCTACTCGCGCGTGCAACTCGAGGAAATCGCTTCAGAAACTTCCGAAGCGGAGCGTCGCGCCAACGGCGCCGAGCGCGAACTGATGGACTGGAAAACCGCACAATTCATGGAAGAGCATCTCGGCGAAGAGTACGACGCCCTGATCATTTCCGTGCAGAAATACGGCTGCTTCATCGAACTATTCGAAGTTTTCGTCGAAGGCCTTCTGCCGATCAGCGCGCTCGAAGAAGCAGCCAACTCGCGCTGCGTCCT
>Ga0209701_10003048_pt1 | contig 10937 bp, 9 predicted proteins | sample CZO8metaG_4_FD_188356 | JGI IMG/M metagenome (GOLD analysis project Ga0209701, IMG submission 188356) | Vadose zone soil microbial communities from the Eel River Critical Zone Observatory, Northern California, USA - CZOApr15con2H3.8 metaG... | ecosystem: Environmental > Terrestrial > Soil >...
ACGGCGGGAGCCAGACGGCAGAAGGCAGTGGGCAGTGAGCAGTGAGCAGTGAGCGGTAGGATGAGCCGAACACAATGCGGACAGGATGTCCGCGCTCCTGCCGAAATTACCCAACGCAACCTTGCTCCCCGCCCACGCATCCGTTAAGATTGCCGAGCGACCCGAAGGTCGCGAGCGATCAATTGGGCTCCCCAAACTTTGGTCTTCTAATCCTTGTGAGGTTTTCAGTGAAGAATAGATTCTCGCTGGCGCTGGTAGCGCTGATCGGCTTTGCCCTGACACTCCCGGCTTTTGTTCTGGCTCAACAGAAGCAGAATCAGTCAAACACCGCGGCCGGAACCACGTCGAACGGCAAGACGGGGCCGCCGAGTTCCGCGCCCGTGCGACGGCCGCGCGTGCGCACACCCAGCAGCGCGACCGAAGCCATCACCCAGGATTTCAACGAAGCGCTGAGCGTCATCCAGGAAAACTATATCGACGGCAATAAGCTCGACTACGCCAACGCCTACAAGTCGTCGATCGGCGGCATGCTGCGGTCGCTCGATCCGCATTCGAACTATTTCGACAAGGAAGAGTTCGACGACATGATGACCGATCAGCGCAGCGAATACTTTGGCATTGGCGCCTCGATCCTGAATTATTCAATCGGCGATTCGGTTGATACTTACATCGCGGCAACGTTCCCGAACTCGCCGGCCGGACGCGGAGGCTTGCGCTTTGGCGATCGCATCGACGCCGTGGACGGCGTTTCCATGCACGCCAAATCCTCAGCCGAAGTGCGCGACAAGATTCGCGGCCCGCTAGGCTCGCACGTGAAGCTGACGATTACTCACGCCAACAGCGGTAAGACCGACGTCGTCGAAATCGTGCGCGATGCGGTGCCTCAACCGTCAGTCCCCGATGCTTACATGATTCGCCCGGGCGTCGGTTACATCGACATGACCCGTGGTTTCAATCGCGATACGGCAAAGGGTTTGAAAGAGAAACTCGAGTTTTTGCACTCGCAAGGCATGAACTCGCTCGTGCTCGACCTGCGCAATAACCCGGGCGGATTACTTGATCAGGCCATCCGTGTTGCCGAAACCTTCCTGCCAACCGGACAACGCATCCTCACCCAGAAGGGCCGCAACGGGTTGAATGATCACGAGTACGATTCACACTGCCCGACAGACTCTTATGGTAACCGCAGGTGCAGCAACACCGAGGCCGATCAGACGCCGCTGGTGATTTTGGTTAACGATTTCACTGCATCGGCTTCCGAGATCGTCGCGGGCGCGATGCAGGATCATGACCGCGCGCTTATCGTGGGACAGACGAGCTTTGGCAAAGGCCTGGTGCAGAGCATTATCAATCTGGACTACGGCGCGGGTTTGACGCTGACTTCGGCGAAGTACTACACGCCGTCAGGGCGTTTGATTCAGCGCGACTATTCGGACGGCGGTTTCTATAGCTACATCTATCGCGGCGGCACTCTCAGAAGCGAAGACACGAGTAAGCCCGTCGGCCCGGCCAGCAAGACCGACACCGGCAGACCGGTTTACGGCGGCGGCGGCATTACGCCGGATGACTCGGTAAAAGCGGGTACGTTCACCCCGCCGGGTCATTTCAATCTGACGCAGGCGCGCCTGCGCGATCCGATCTTCTTTTTTGCGCGCGAGCTCGCGACGGGACGCGTTCCAGGTCTGGACAAATACAAAGTCGATCGTCCAATCGATTTTGGCCACGACATGGAGCCCAGGGATTTCCCAATCAGCGATGAAGCGTTCAAAGCGTTCAGTGATTACGTCGCGAAAGACGCCAACTGGAAGTCACTCGCGCCTCAGCTCGATCGCAATCGTAGGTATATCGAGACGCAGTTGCGATTCAGTCTGGCCACGGCGGCCTATGGGACCGTGACCGCGCAGCAAGTCTTGATTCGGGAGGACCCGCAGGTGGCAAAAGCCGTGGAAGTGGAACCCCGCGCGCGCGATCTGGCCCGGGCGGCCATGCGAGCCCGGATGTCGCAGCCATAGGTTGCTTACGTCCACCAATCACGTTTAGAGGCGGGACTTGTCCCGCCTCTTTTTCTATTGCCTCCGTGTCAGAACCGCGAGCGGTAGCGACCGGATCATTGACGCTACCTGGGCGCAGGTTGAGTTTTTGATCCGGTCGCTACCGCTCTCGGTTCTGACACAATCGCGAAGCCCTGCCTGTTGCGAGGATAAAACATAGTCTTGCGGCTAAAACTCAATGATGGTAAGCTTATCGGCATGGGAAACAAAACCGGAATCAATACGGCTGAGCTGGGCGGTGCGGTTCGTCGTCGGCGCGAGCAGCAGGGCTTGAGCCTGCGCGACGTCGCCGACGAGACGGGCGTGTCCGCTTCGACGCTGTCGCGCATCGAAAACGGCACGGGCAAACCCGACGCCGACAACATTGCGCGCCTGGCGGGATGGCTGGACATGCCGATTGAACGCGTGATGCATCGTGGTCACGGCAGCGCCTCTGATCCGAAGCCTGTGGTTTACTATCCTCACGAATCCACGCCTGAGATCGTCGAGGCACACTTGCGCGCCGATCGCCACCTGAGCCCGGAGACGGCGAAGGCTTTGTCTGAACTTTTCCGAGTTGCGTACACGCAGTTCAGTCAAACGTCTAAGAAACGCGGTTAGACTTGGTGGCCGAGCAGACAACCGCGAAGCGGTTGATGAAGCGAAGCCCAGGGTTGCCGCTTCGGCTACCCTGGGATCGGCCAAGCAAAGTGTCGCAACCCTGACAGGGTTGCGGTCAATCGCGAACCTCGTTACCCAACGTAGCCTTCGGCAACGTTGGGCTGGAAGTCAAAACCGCTTCGCGGTTCTGAGTCTGAGTTTTCGCGCTTGCCAACGCGTTACACGAGCTCTGTTATAATGCCCCGTGCGAAATCTTCCCCTACCTCCCACGGAAAAGCGAAAACAATTCGAGCTGCGCGCGCTGGGCCTGCGAGATTTTGCCGGCGTCGCGAGCGAGCAGGCTCTCGATCCATTTGCGCTGGCGCGCCTGGCCAGGCTTCTGGTGGTTGATTTCGATCGCATCCAGGGACTCTCGCCTGAGTCACGTGCGCATCTGCTCGGCGATGCCACGGATGAATGGTCCGGTGGCGCTTGTTCGCAGCCGCTGCCAAACGGATGGCGTATCGTCATCCTGAATCCCGCGCACGGGCCACCTCGCAATCGCGCCACGCTGATGGAAGAGGTGGCGCACGTCTTCCTCGGCCACCAGCCGAATCGTCTGGCCGCGCTGGCGGGAGATGATTGGGACGACAAATCGAAATCACGCAAGATTGTCGCGCGCGAATACAACCACGCAGATGAAGAAGCGGCCTACGCAATTGGCGCGGCGGCGCTCGTGCCCTACGCCGCGCTGCGCCGGATGGTAATTGAGGGAAGAAGCGGCAATGACATCGGGCGGCGCTTTGGCGTCAGCCGCCAGCTCGCGGAATACCGAATCAAAGTCACGCATCTGTGGCCGGAATACAAACGCGTTTCGGCCTCGCGCGCTGAGCACGTATAATCAAAAACTTGGAGCCGCGCTCATCGCGCTCAACTAACAATGCCGGAAACAATGCAAAAAGCTGTGGGCTTATCAGTCGTCGACAAGCTGCGCATGCTGCTCGACATTACCAAGAAGATCAGTCGCTCGCTGAATCTTGACGAGGTGCTCAACCTCGTCATGGACACGCTCGATTCCCTGATTCCTTACGACGCGGCCGGCATCTATCTGGTGAAGTGCTCGCGGCCGGTTAGCGAGTGGGAAGAAGGCGCCGAAGAGACCTGCGTCTTTCAGACCGAAGCCGTGCGCGGCTATGATATTGCGGATTTGCAGGAGCTGCGACTGAAGACGGGCGAAGGATTGATCGGCCACGTGGCGCTGAGGGGCAAGCCGTTCATCGCGCCCGATGTTAGCAAAGAGCCGCGTTACATCAACGCGCGCGCCCGCACGCGTTCCGAGCTGATCGCGCCCATCATTTCCAACAACGAAGTCATCGGCGTGTTCGATCTGGAAAGCGACGAACTGAATGCTTACACGAACGACGATATCGAAATCCTGATGCTGCTGGCATCGCAGGTGGCCATCATTATCGAGAAGGTGATGCTGCACGATCAGTTGATCGAAAAGCAGCGGCTGGAAACTCAGCTCGAAGTCGCGCGCCAAGTGCAACTTGAATTGCTGCCACCGCGTGATCCGCAGCTCGAGGGTTTCGACATCAGCGCTTACAACTTTCCGACGGAAGAAGTTTCGGGCGACTACTACGATTGGGTCCGCATCTACGACGATCAAATCGGCGTGGTGATCGCCGACGTTTCGGGCAAGGGTGTGCCGGCGGCGCTGTTGATGGCTTTTCTGCGCGCCAGCCTGCGGGCGGCGACACACATCGGTTACGCGCCGCACATCTCGATGACAAAAGTTAACTACCTGCTGTGGGAGTCGATCGAACGGAATCAATTCGTCACGGCGTTCTACGGAATTCTCGATGTGACGAATCGCACGCTGGCTTACTCGAATGCCGGTCACAACCCGCCGCTTTTGATCGACGCCGACGGCAACACGCGTTTCGAAGAGCGCGGCGGCGTGCCTTTGGGAATGTTTCGCGACTCGCGCTACTACGAATATTACGTGACCATCGACCCGGGCCAGATGATTGTGCTTTACACGGATGGCGTGACCGAAGCGATGAATGCGAACGATGAAGAATACGGGCGCGACCGCCTGGTTGACGCGGTGAAGCGTGCTCGCCATCTAAGTTCGCGCGAGCTGATCGATTCGATTCATCGCGACGTTATTGATTGGACTGAAGGCCGCGGCGCGCATGATGACGTGACGTTCTTCATCATCAAGGCGCTTTGAAGATCCGTGTCAGAACCGCGAGCGGTAGCGACCGGATCGGGAATTCAACTTGTGAAGCGACCAGGGAGTAATCAAGATCGACTGAATGATCCGGTCGCTACCGCTCGCGGTTCTGACACGCAGCGATTCTGAAACTCATGAACACAACCTTGGAAACAGCTAATCAACAAGAGACGACTGCGCCGCCGGCCTCGCTGAATCTGGCGAAGGTTTTGCAGCAGATGCTGGCCGTGTCCGACAAGGTGAGCGATCTGATCTTTTCGCCGGGCCGCCCGCCGCAAATCGAATTGGTTGGCAAGCTGCAACCGGTGCCGGTCGCGGGCGTCGAAAAACTTTCGCCCGCGCAAACCTCAAGCATCGCCAAGTTGATAATCGGCGGCCACGAAGGAGCAACGGAAAGTCTGGAGAAACTCGGCTCGGCGGATTTGTCGTTCAGCGTTCCCGGTCTGAGCCGCTTTCGCGTCAACATCTTCAAGCAGCGCGGCACGCATGCAATCGTGATGCGCGTCATCCCACCGCGGCCGCCGCGCTTCGAAGACTTTGACTTACCGCCCCAGTTGCGCGAGATAGCCGAATTGAAAAACGGCGTCGTGCTGGTTACCGGCCCGACCGGCAGCGGCAAGAGCTCGACGCTGGCAGTCATCATCGGCCTGATTAACGAAACCAAGTACTATCACATCGTCACCATCGAAGACCCGATTGAGTTTCTCCACACGCACGACAAATCGACCATTCACCAGCGCGAACTTCATTCAGACACTCCGGACTTTGCGCTGGCCCTGCGCGCGGCGCTGCGACAGGCGCCGAAGGTTATTCTGGTGGGCGAAATGCGCGACCGCGAGACGATGGAGGTTGCGCTCGAGGCCGCTGAAACCGGCCATCTCGTGCTCTCCACACTTCATACCATCGACGCGGCGAAAACGGTCGAACGCATCATCGGCGTCTTTCCGAAAAACGAAGAGCAGTCGATCCGCACGCGTCTGTCGCAGTCGTTCCGCTACATCGTTTCGCAAAGGCTAATGCCGCGCGCGGATGGTAACGGCCGCGTCGCCGCGATCGAGATTCTGAAAGCAACGTCGCGCACAAAGGAATACATCGAACGCGGAGAGTCCGAAGGAAAGTCCCTGATGGACGCGATGGAGCAGGGCGAAATCGAAGGCATGCAAACGTTCGACGGACAGCTTGAGAAGATGATTCGGGCCGGCATCGTTACCAGGGAAGACGGCCTGGCTTACGCGTCGAATCAGGGCAATCTGCTGCTACGTTTGGGCGAATATGGTAGTGGCGGACGGCCGAAACCGAGAGTCGAACCTGAAAGCGAATCGATGCTCGATATGATCGAACGCTAAGCTATCCAATTCTGTTTCTGGAATCAGATGTTCCTGGCAGTACCAACCGATCGCTCTCCCTTTTTCTTATTCGGAAAACCGCTTTGTCTGATTCTCGGACTGTGCCTGACCTGCGTTACGAACGTACGAGCAACTAACACCGCGGTCTTGCAGACGGAAGCAGGCTTGCGTCTTGAACTTCCCCGGAACGGCAATCTGCGCGTCGAGAATCTGCGCGGCGGCGTGATTGCCGAGCTGTGGAGCGAAAGCTACGTTGCGGTTTCCGCGATTACTGATAGCGGACAGGAAAGCCGTTCGCCCGCCGTCGTGCAGCGCAGTGACAGCTTGCTTTCAATGCGCGTGCCGCGAGGCGCCAACGGTGCGGCACGAATCAATTTGAAGTTGAAGATTCCCGCGCGCGCGCACGTGGCAATCGTTACCAACGAAAGCTCGGTCGAAGTTCGCGGATTGCCGGCCGCGCTCTTGATTCAAACTGTTTCTGGCGAGATTCGCGTCGAGCTTCCCACCGGCGCGGGCGCGGATATCCTGGCCGACTCGAAGACCGGATCCGTTTCTTCGTCGGTTGAGTTGGCAGTCGTGGATCGGACGCACCGTCCGCAATTGCAAGCCCGGACCGGCTCAGGCGGCAGTAGCGTCAGGCTCTATTCGCAGGCCGGCAACATTGCTTTGGCGACCGCGAGCGCAGCATCGACACCGATCATCTCAACCACAACCCCTGAAAGACGCGAACCTGCCGAGATCGCGAAGCCTGCACAGCGGCCTGAACTCATCGGGCCCGAAATAAGAACGCCGGCCGCCGGCACGCCCGCGTCGACTTCTTCGGGCCCCGAGGAAGTCTCAGAGGGCGACATCATCCGCGTCGATACGCAACTGGTCAGCGTTAATGTCAGCGTCGTTGACCGGAGCACGAGTCGCGGCGTTAACGATCTGACGAAGGAAGACTTTCGTCTGTCCGAAGACAATGTCGCGCAACAGATCGCGCACTTCGATTCCTCGTCAGCTCCGTTCAATCTCGTGCTGCTGGTCGATCTTTCCGGCTCGACGACAAAGGTCGTCGAATTGATCAAAGCGGCGGCGCTTCATTTTGTCGAAGCAGCGCGTCCATTTGACCGCATCGGAGTCATCACGTTCGCCGGCGGGCAGGTGGTGGTCTCGTCGTTAACTACCGATCGCGAAGCGCTGCGCCAGCGCATCGCGGCGATTGAAAGGCCGCAGGGGAGCACCAAGCTTTACGACTCGCTGGCGTTTGCGATGGAGGAAGTCTTTCGCGAAGCGAAAGACGCGCGCCGCAACGCGATTGTCATGATGAGCGACGGCCTCGACAGCGTGCTGCCGAACGTGACCGGCGAGGGCTCGAAACTCTCTTACGAAGAGTTGGTCAGACGCGCGAAAGAATTTGATGGGGTCGTGTATTCGATCTGGGTGGACACGCAAAGCTACGAACCTTTGAGCCCGCTCGACATTCAGCAGGCGACCTTCGATCTCGCGCACGATCGGATGAAAGAGTTGGCCGACGTGGGGGGCGGGGCTTTCTATGAGTGCGAGGAGTTGAAAGACCTGGCTGGAGCCTATGATCGCGTGGTGGCGGATCTCGGCATGCTCTACACGCTCTCGTATCGCCCTTCAAACAAGGCTCGCGATGGTTCGTGGCGGACGATCCGCGTCAACGTCAATAAGCCGAACGCGGTGGCTCGCGGCAAACGCGGCTACTATGCGAAGTAGGCATCGGGCGGTAAGCAGTGAGCAGTAAGCAGTGAGCAGTAAGCAGTACGCAGAAGACGGCTAATTACGCGGCAGGCTTTTCCGACAAGACAATCCGCGGCGATGGTAGACTCTTGAGCCGCTTATCGTGAGCCAGTTAAAGTTCTCTCCTATGTCATTTCGGCGGCAGCTCTTTCGTGTTCTGGCTGTCGGTTTTCTTCTGCTCACCGCTCACTGCTCACTGCTCACGGTAAGCGCCCAGACGCCCGAACCCACAGACATCATTCGCATCGACACCGATCTGGTGAATGTTAGCGTCAGCGTTTTCAGCCGAAATTCTTCGCCGCCGAAAAGCGCTCTGGAGCAAAAGGATTTCGCGGTTTTCGAGAATGGAAAGCCGCAGGAGATTTCGTTCTTTGCTTCGGCCGAAACGCCTTTTGATCTGGTGCTGTTGTTGGACCTCTCTGGCTCAACTGCCGACAAGATCAAACTGATTCGCACATCTTCCAAACGCTTCGTCGATGCCGCGAGGCCCGGCGACCGGATCGCGATTGTGACTTTCACGGCCGACGTGCAAGTAGTGTCTCGGCTGACGCCTGATCACGAAGCACTGAAAAGCAGCATCGACCAAATCGCAAAGCCGCACGGCGGCACGAATTTTTGGGACGCACTGCGATTTGTGCTCGAACATATCGTAGGCCAATCGCGCGCCGAAGGCCGGCGCAGCGCCGTCGTAGCCATGACCGACGGGGTGGACAACGCACTGCCCGATGTCTACGGCGATGGCTCGGTCACGACTTTCGCGGAGTTGATCGAGATCGTGCGGCGCTCAGATACGATTGTGCTGCCGATCTATCTCGACACTGTGAAGGAAGCGAAACAACATGGCACGCCGATAAGCGCGTATGCCCTGGCGCAGCAACAACTGTTGGAGCTGGCTTCGGAGAGTGGCAATGCGGTCTACCAAGCTCGGAAGCTAAAAGATCTCAACAGAGCCTACGCGCAAGTCGTACGCGATTTGAGCACGGTTTACAGCATCGGCTATCGGCCGGCGAATCGCGTGCGCGACAGCTCGTGGCGCGCGGTGTCGGTGCAACTGGTCGGACGACCGGAGTTGGTTGCGCACGCCCGGCGTGGCTATTATGCAAAATGATCCAGAACAGATGACAATAGTGAACTGTCAAATGACGAACGGAAAATGGCCAGTGCTCGTCGGGCTCCTCGTCGCCGTCCTCGCGTTTGGATCGTGTTCGTCCGGCAGCTCCTCCGAAGGCTTGCGTGTCTACCCGAAAGCTGTCGGCGCCGCGGATGAAGCTTCGGCGATTCAAGCGCTGCGAACGATCGCTACCGCCGAGCAACAGTTGAAAGCGACGCGCGGCGTCTACGGGGGCTTTGACGCGTTGACGAAGGCTGGCTTGCTGGACGCGCGGTTTGCCGGCGACGCGCCGAATCTCAAAGGGTATCGTTTCACGATGAACGTGACTGACTCTGACTTTTCGGTTAACGCCGATCCACAAACTACAGCCACCCAGCCGACAACGGGTGTGAGACATTTCTACCTTGATTCGGTCGACAACTCCGTACACGTCAACGCGACTCAGCCGGCGAGCAAGAACGATCCTATGCTCTAGATTTGAATCATTGCCCCGCTTTATTTCATGCCAGGCGCTTCCAAAAAATAACTGGACACCTTTAAGAGCGGGCGTATAATGAATCTACTTTCCCCGGAATGACGGCCGGCACGGCTAAAAGAGGTCCAACATGAGAACATCGTCACTCGCACTCGGGATTTGCGCGGCATTGGTGCTGCTTTCTGGTCTGTCGTCCGCGAGCTTCGCGCAAAACCGTGAGAAGTTTGGCATCTCCGCTAAGGCCGGTGGCGTAAATATCGTCACCGGACATGTCGTGGTAAAACGAGCGAGTCAGAAATCGGAGCAGGATCTCACTGACAGAGATGACCTCAAGTCCGGTGATGTTGTTAGTACCGACGCGTCGGCTCAAGTCGAGGTCTTGCTTAACCCTGGCTCCTATCTTCGCGTGACGGGAAACAGCGCATTTGAAGTGAGCGACAATTCTCTCGCCAACCTTAACGTAAGGCTGATTAAAGGGAGCGCGATCATTGAAGCGACCGGCACGGACGATGCCAAGCTGAATATCACGATCCTTACTCCGCAGTTATCTTTCTTAATCGGGCGGCGCGGAGTCTATCGCATCAACATGATTCCACCGAGCACCACTGAATTGCTTGTGCAAAAAGGAGCCGTCGTGCTTGAGGGACAAGCAGCAGCAATCAAGGGTGGAACCAAGGTCTCCTTCACCAAAGGGTCTCCCGTCACCGCAAAGCTTACTAAGAGCGAGCGTGATGAATTCGATGCGTGGAGTAAGACCCGTGCTGAGACACTAGCGCGCGCCAATCAGAAACTGTCTATTCGCACGCTCAACAGTTATCTTTCCGCTTCGAACTTGGACTGGCCCACTTCCCCCTGGAGCATCTACGGCTTATGGGCGTTTAGCCCGTTTGCCCGCTGCTTTACCTTTTTTCCGTTTTATAATGGATGGGGCTCGCCATACGGCGTTGGTTATGGTCGCAGTGGCTGGTTGTTTTACGATTTTTATTCTCCGTGCTGTAGCGGCCCCACGTTTGATCCTGTCTGCTGCCGAGGCCGAGTTAACCCGCCGATAATTGTAAGCAACCCGCCATTTGGTTCATCAGGTGGTTATGGCGGTTCGTCGGGGGGTTATGGGGGGTCATCAGGTGGGCCATCGGGCGGTTCACCAAGTGGCGGCTCATCGGGCGGCCCTTCCGGTGGATCGATTGGAAACAGCCGGCCGCCGTCTCCGCCATCGCCTCCGTCGCCTCCGCCATCACAAGCGGGGCCACGTGATCCCGATTCGGGTAGTCGTGTCCCTAGCAAAATCAGAGACCCGATTAACTGACCGCTGGGTTCCAACGTCAGCGTTCGCGTCTGAACAGTTCGCGGATCTCTTCGTTGACGATCTCCACAACCTCCGACTTCGGCA
>Ga0209701_10003053_pt1 | contig 10922 bp, 4 predicted proteins | sample CZO8metaG_4_FD_188356 | JGI IMG/M metagenome (GOLD analysis project Ga0209701, IMG submission 188356) | Vadose zone soil microbial communities from the Eel River Critical Zone Observatory, Northern California, USA - CZOApr15con2H3.8 metaG... | ecosystem: Environmental > Terrestrial > Soil >...
CAACCCGGCGCTCGCGAGGTCGCCGGCAACATGCGACGGCTCCTGCGGCGGAGCGAGATCGTGCCGTCCCACAAGGGCCCGCACAAGGTGCAAGACCCGTACACGCTCCGATGCATCCCGCAGGTCCTCGGGGCCGTCCGGTCGGCGCTCGAGGACGCCGCCGCGTGCCTGCGGATCGAGATGAACGCCGCGACGGACAACCCGCTCATCTTCCCCGGAGGCACGAGCGTCAGCGGCGGGAACTTCCACGCGCAGGCGCTCTCGATGGCCCTCGACCACGTGGCCCTGGGCATGGCCGTCCTCGCCGGTTTCTCGGAACGTCGGATCGCGCGGCTCGTCGACACCCGACTGAGTGAGTTGCCGCCGTTCCTGACGCAGAAGAGCGGCCTGAATTCCGGGATGATGATCGTGCAGTACGTCGCGGCCGGCTACGCGAGCGAGAACAAAGTCCTCGCCCATCCGGCGAGCGCGGATTCGATCCCGACGTCGGCGAACCAAGAGGACTTCGTGCCGATGGGCATGGCGGCCGCCCTGAAGGCCCGGCAGTCGCTCGAGAACGCGGCGCGCGTCGTCGGCCTGGAGGTCCTCGCGGCGGCCCAGGGCCTGGAGTTCCTCAAGCCGCTCCGTCCCGGCGCGGGGCCTCGGGCGGCGTACGAGTTCGTGCGGTCCGGGATTCCCCCGCTCGTCGAGGACCGCTCGCTCGCGCCGGACGCGAACCGGATTGTGGAATGGATGGCGACCGGGCAACTCCTCGGTGCCGTCGAGACGGCCACGGGCCGTCTCGCGTGATCACTCGACCGCGCCTCGCAAGGAGCGGAAACAGACGGGGCAGCGGCCCACACGGGTCGCGCACAACTCGTGGAAGTCCCGGCCGCAGCCGCAACGCGTGACCTTGAAGCCCGTCTTGATGAGTCCCTTGCAGATCGGGCACCGGCTCTCGAGGTCCGCCGTGAGCCGCTTTGCCTTCTCCTGGACGCGGTCAGAGACGTCGATCTGCGCGATCATCTCCTGCGTGTACTCCTTGCTGTCGAACACCCGATGGGAGACGATCTGAATCGCCAGCGGCACGGACCCGGACGCGGTCATCTTGAGTCGGAACTTCAGCGCCTCCGAGCGGTGCGCGCCGACGGACGGGAGCTCGGCGAGGCCCTCCGTCTCCGCATCGCCGACGATCCGCACGCGGACGTCTTTCGCGAGTCCCTTGCCGATGTTCTCGACCGTGACGGTCGCGTCCGCCCACTCGTTCAACCGGACCGGGCCGACGTCGACGTAGGCCTTCATGCTCGGCGCGAACTGCTCGGTCGCGTCCCACGCGACGCGGTACGCTTCCTCCGCGGCCTTGATTGACTCCGCAAAATCGGATTTCCGCAGCTGCATCGCTTGGGCGAGCTTCTCTTCGGCGACCTTCATGTCGATGCCGAACTTGCGGCCGTTTCGGATCGTCGTCTCGGCCTTGTACGTGAGGTCGATGAACCGCTTCTCGACGACTTTCGCGGACTCGACCCGTTCGAGTGCATTGTTGACAACGTCCATGGCCTTGTCGAATTCGCCTTGGAGGATCTGTTCGTTCGCCTGCCGCAGGAGCGCCTCCGCATCCCGAGAATCCGAACCGAATTTCTTCGCGTGGGCGAGGTTCTCCGCGGCCTCCTGGAGGGCGCGATTCAGCTTCCCGGAGAGGGCCGCCTGCGCGGCATCCCGGCCGGACCGGACGAGCGCGAGCGCCCCCCGGAAATTCTCCGCGTCGATCAACGTCCGGGCCTCCGAGAACTTGTTCTGGATCGGGGTGGGATCGACCTCCATCTTCCGACACGTTTCGACGAGCGGTTCGGCCTTGGCCAACTCTTCCCGCGCGTATGACTTCAGGAGCCCGAGGCCCCAATCGATGCTGCCCGCGAACGCGGACCGCGCCCGTTCCACCTCACCGGCCTCGAAGGCGACCTCGCCCTCCTGGAAGAACTTCTCGAACTTCGTGGAGTCGGCGCCGACCTCGTAGGCGGTCTGCAGGAGCCCCTGGGCCCGGTTCCGAACGTCCTGGGTCTCTTCGAGGAGAATCCGGAGGTCGGCGATCGCGTCGGAGGAACGGATTGCGGTGTCGAGGGCCTTCACGTAGTCCCCGTCGTTGTACATCCGGCGGGAATCGGACACGAGCGAGGTGACGGCGACCGGGCCCTTCCCGATCGCCCGGAGCTTTCGCTCGACGGACTCGACGGCCTGTTTCGCCATGCCCTGTTGAAGGCCGACGCGTTCCGCCTCTTCTTCGCTCTGCTCGGCGGCCGCGATCGCTTGGCGGTATTTCTTCGCCCGGAAGAACTCGCGCGCGCGTTCGTACAGTCGCTCCGCGGATCGGGTGTCGGTCCCGTCCATGCGGGCCCGCTTGAGGGTCTCTTCGAAGCCTCGCATCCGCACGGCGATTCCGCGATCGCGTTCCTTCGACGCCTCGGCCTCCGCCTGCGCGGCGTGGTCGAGGGCCTCGTCGAACTGTCCCATCTTGTATGCGCGGTCCGCGCGCTCGAGCAAACCGGTCGTCGCGGAAAGCGGGAGGTTCATCGCGTCCGCGTCGGCCACGATCTCCCGGAGCCGGCGCAGGGCCGTCGCGGCCTCGTCCCCTTGCCGCTTCAAGACGTCGAGCTGCTCCCGGAGCCGGAGCGTGAGGTCCGCCGCCTGTTCGAGTTCGCCTGCGTCGAGGTGCTGGCGGGCCTTGACGATCGCATCGCTCGACTGCGCGAGGTTCACTCCCTCCACGGAGCCGAGGGTCGCCTCCGCGGCCGCCAGCGAGGAGGTGAGCTTCTCCTTGATCAGCGCGGTGAACTCGTCTTCGGCGCGCTGCGCGAGGGCGAGGGCCTTCTCGTATTCTTTCGCCTTCATCGCCTCCTTCGCCGCGCCGAACACCTCCCGGAGGTGGGGCGCGTCGATCCCGATCTTGGCCGCCAGGTCGAGGCGCCCGCGCGACGAGAGGATCTTCTGGGCCGAGGAATAGAGGACCGTGAGCTTGTCCGTCTCCGCACGAGCCGACGAGGCCATCTGCAGCGCCTGCTCGTAGTCGAGCCGTTCGAACGCCTTCTTCGCGTCGACGAGCATCTCGACGACCTTCAAGACATCGACGTTGCGCTTCTTCGCCTCGGCCACGAAGGCGGCAGCGCTCGCGATCGCGTTGTACGCTTGGCGATGGAGCGCGGTCATCTTGCCGGCCCGCTCGTTCGCCTCGTTCAACAGGCGAAGTCCCTCGTGGTAGTTCTGGACCCCGAAGGCGAGGCGGGACCGGCGAACGAGGTCCGACATCTCTTCGACATCGATCTTGAGTCCTTGCGCGGTCGTGATGCGCGCGCGGACGAAGGCCAGGAGTTCCTCCGACGAGCTGCCAAGGAGCGCCGTCGCTTTCTCCCGGGCGGCGACGATGTCCCCCGCCTGTCCGCGGGTGAGGAACCCATTCAGTTCGCGGTGGATCGTCTCGAGGGGGGCCACGTTAGCGCCGAGGTCGACACCCGTCCGAACGGCGAGCGCGAGGTCTCCGACGATCTCTTCCGCGTGCGTCCGGACTTGGATCTCGACGAACTTCTCTCCTTCGCCCAGCGCCCGGAACGTGTCCTCGAAGTCTCGGGTGCCGATCGATGCATCCGCTCGATTCAGGAGGGCCTTCAACGTCCCCGCATCGTCTCCGAGATGTGGCAACGCCCCGCGGAGCGCGCCGATCTTTTCCGTCGCGCGGTCCACGAGGATCCGCTCGGCCTTCGTTTGGGCATCCCCCGCGAGTTGCAACGCCTTCCGATGTTCGTCCGCCTTCGTGGCGACGATCGCATCCTGGAGGAGCCGCGACGCCTCGCCGAGGTCGGCACCCGCCTGCTCGCCGAGGGTGAGGACGAACTCCGCCCGTTCGATCGACTGCATCACCCGCTCCCGTTCGGCCTTCCGCAACTCCTCGGCCGCGGCGTCGACCGCTTTCGCGACGTCCGCGAGATTGCGTTCCTGGTAGGCTTGGCGGGCGGCCTCCGCAAGTTTCCGCGCGCGGATCGTCTGCACTCCGAACGCCTCGGCCTCGGCGAAGGCCCGGTGCATCTCCTTGAGCCGCCCTTCCACCGTGCGGTACCCGTTGATGATCGCGTCGACCGCGCCGTCCGCGCGTTTCGCGGCGTCGAGCGCATCCCGGAACGCGCCGCGCTTGAGCAAGTCCCGAGCACTGGTCAGGTCGGCCATCGGACCGTGGAGGTCGATCCCCATGTTCGCGGCGGCGGTGAACTTCTCCCGGGACGTGGCGATCACGCCGACGACCCGCTGGAACTGGGCTTGCTGGATCGCCTGGAAGCCCTGCTTCGCGAGCTGCGCCCCCTCCCGGTAGTTGCCTTTCTTGATCGCGGCCTCGGCCTTGTCGAACGACTCCTGGCCCAGGGCCGGGTCCGCGCCGAGGGCCCGGGCGTCTTGCACGAACTTCGAGAAGTCCCCCGCGCGGCCGTCGAGCGATCGCTGCAGCGCCTTCTCGGATTCCGCACGGCTCTGCCGGACGGCGTTCTTCGCTTTCTCGAAGTCGAGGTTCCCGATGTCGCCGCGCGCCCGCTCGATCAGCGTCGTGGCCTTCGTCGTGTCCGCCCCGAGCTCCGCCGCGGTCCGGATGAGATCCTCGACCTCGTGGACCTCTTTGTCCACGGCCGAGGTCATGTCATCCGTGATCGTCTCGAGGGCTTCGTTCGTGAAATCGAGGGCGCTCTGGAAATCGTTGTTCTCCATCGCGGTCCGCGCTCGGGAGAGGAGGTCCTCGACCGGAGCGACGTCCCGGCTCAGGTTCTTGGCCGCCAGGATGAGGGATTGTGCCTTCGAGAACGAGGAGGACAGGTGCTCCTGGAGCACCTTCTCGCTCCGCTTCCAGGCCTTCTTCGCGAGGTCGATCGCGGTGCCAAGATCCTCGGACGCGAGGGCGCCTTCCGCCTTCGCGAGCGCCGCCTCGGTCTCTGCGAGCTCTCCGCCGACGCCTTTCGCGAGTCGGCCGAGCGCCGAACTTGAATCGACGATCGCGCGCGCCCGTTCCCGGTAGATGCGCTTGCCCCGTTCGAGCGCTTCGCCCGCCTTGTCCACGGCGACCTTGTAATCCTTCGAGGCCATCGCCTCGTTCGCCTCGGCGAGGGCTTTCTCCGCGTCGATGACGTTCGCGTCCGTCCGGCGGGCTTGTTCGACGAGGTCCTGTGCCGCCTTGATGCCGTCTTCAGCGGCTTGACGCGTCCGCGTCGCCTCTTTGACCTTCTCCTCGACCTGGCGGCGCAGCTGGCTGTCTCGCAGGTACCCGCTCACGGTTCGTCGGCTCCGCTGCCTCGGGGGGACGGCATCGGCTCTCCACCGAGGATTGCGAAGTTACGACGAAGTCGAGCTTATAAACGGCTTAGCCTGTGATTATCACGAGTGATTTACCCGAGGTGGCTTAGGCGGACCGGATGCCTCCGCGGCCGACCGCTTCAATCGCGCGGTTCACTCGTTCGCCGTGGCCGTGGGCGAGGCGGCCGGGTGCGACACAGGGTCCGTGACCGGCGAGCTCGGGAGTGGTGCCTCGGTGTCGGGATCGTCCGAGGGCGTCGCCTCGCTCCGCTCCGTGTATGGCACGCCGGCCTTCTGGGCCATGATCCGACGGATCCCCTCGCGGTCCGTCGGTTTCAGCCCGAAGAACTCCGCGAAGTACCGCGTCGTCGCCAGGGCGAACGACCGTCCGGAAGGCTTCCGGACGATGAGGCCGAGTTCCTCGAGGCCTTTCGTGTGCTCGTAGACCTTCGACCCGATCATGTCGAAGAGATCGCTCTGCAGGATCGGCTGGTGATACGCGATCAGGGCGACCGTCTTCAGGATGTCCCGATCGATCTCCGGCGGCGCGAACGCCCGAGCCCGCTCCGAGTACTCCTCTCGGATTTGCATCGTCCACTTGATACCGATCTGCGCGATCTCGAGGGCGCTCTCCCGTTTCGTGTACTCGCCGGCGAGGGCCCGCAGGTGACCCTTGATCGCCTCCGGCTCGAGGCGCGTGGTCCGGGCCAGCTCGTCGATCGTCAGGGCGCGGCCCGCGCTGTACAACGCGGCCTCCACGAGGGCGCGCTCCTTCAATGGACCGCCTCCTGGGGGACCTCGGGTTTCGGACCGAGGGCGGGGATCGCGAGGAGCTCCTCAATCGGCAGTTCGACGGACATCGACAGTCGCTTCACGTAGATCTCGCCGTACGGGAAGTCTTTCTGCCACAGCTTCACCTTCTCCAGCTGAGCCAGGAACAAGAGGGACATGAACACGGTCACCTCGTCCCAGACATCGCCCGCGGTCAGCTGGCGCAGCGGGATCGGTTCTCCGTTGAACTGGGCGAGCCGGTGCCAGGTGAGGGCGATGTCGTCCGTCAGGTCTTCCCCGTGGACCTTGCGGTGGAAGTTGGGCGCGAACTTTCGGATGGCCTGTTCGCGCAACGCGTTCAGCTGGAGCTGGATCTCGGATTCCCGGCGGGCCTCGTCGAAGGCGTCCATCAGCTCCATCAGGGTGACGGCCCGGCGTCCTTCGCGTCGGATCGCCTCCGTGAGCGGCGTCGCCGTGCCGGCCAGGACGACCTGGTTGTAATCGAGGTCCGCGGGATCGCGGAACATGTCGAGGTCCCAGCCGCCGACGTCGGCTTCGGGCTCCGGCGGCATCGCGTCGAGGAGGACCTTGTCGCTCTGCATCTTGAGGATGGACCACGCGAGGAAGACGAGCTTCCCGGCGGTGACGAAGTTCACGGCGCCGTCTTTCTTCACCTTGTCCAGGAAGAGTTTCGTGAAGGGCACCAGGTTGATTTCCCACGGGTCGAGCCGTCGCTCGAGCGCGAGTTCGAACGCCGCGACGACGGACTTCTCGAACGGGTCCCGGACGGCCACGTGCATCCCCTGATCGATCTCGTTCAACATCGCGAGGTACCGGTTGATCCGCTCACCGCCCTCCGTCTCGCTGATCAGCGCCTTGTGGAACAGGAGATGATTCAGGATCGCCTGGTAGTTCTCGCTCATGCCGGGATCACCTCCGTGGGCTTTTCGTCCTCGATGTCCGCCAGGTTCACGCGCATGATGACCTCCGACAGCGAATCGGGCGTCATCGTCACGCCGACCAGGTGGTCCGCTTCCTTCAGGCTGACCTTGCGCAGCGAGATCTGGACGAACTGGGCGGTCGAGCTGTTGCGCCGGATCATCCGGGCCACCTTCTCCGCGTTGACCGCGTCGAGGTTCTGGTCGATCTCATCGAGCAGGTAGAACGGCGACGGGTCGTACTCCTGGATCGCGAAGATGAGGGCCATCGAGGCGAGGGATCGTTCGCCGCCGGACAGGGCCTCGAGCCGGAGGGCCTTCTTGTGGGCGGGCTTGACCTTGAGGGTGAGTCCGGCCTCGAACGGCTTCTCCGGGTTCTCGAGGGCGAGTTCCGCCTCGCCGCCCTCCGTCAGCTCCGCATAGACGCGGCTGAAGTTCTCGTTGATCGACGTGAAGATCTTGGCGAGCCCCTCTTTCTTCTTGTCCGTGAGCTCGTCGACCAGGTGGATCAGCTCCTCGCGCTGTCCCTCGAGCCGCTTGAACTCGTCCTTCAGCTCGACCGCGCGGGCCTGCTGCGCGTCGTAGTCCTCGAGGGCCCGGAGGTTGATCGGGCCGAGCGCGTTGATCGCCGCCTCGCAGTCCGCGATCGTCGTCTTCAGTTCCTCGAGGCTCGGGAGGCGTCCCTCCTGCAGCTCGACCGCCATCTCCTTCATGATGTGTTCGGCCTCGGCGAGCTGCTCCTCCTGGACCTTCAGCTCCGTCTGCATCTTCAGGAGGAAGTCCTCTTTCGTCTCGATCTTGTGCGTGACCTTGTCGAGGTCCGCCTCGCGGTCCGTCTTCTCTTTGTAGGCCGCGTCCCGCGCGTCCTGGAGGTCCTTCACCTTCTTGCCCATCTGGGCCTCCGTCTTCTCGAGACCGCGGATCTCGGTCTCGAGGTGACCCAGGGAGTCCTGGAAGGTCTCGATCCGTTTCTCGTGGTCCTTGCGCTGACCGTCCAGCGCGGTGAGGTGCGAGCCGACCTCGGTTCGACGCTCCTCGAGGAACGTCGTCTGGGTCGCCATCGCCTCCAGCTTCGACCGCAGGCCGCTCAACTCCTCGGCCAGGGTCGCGCGCCGGCTCATCAGTTCCTTCATTCGGGAGGAAATCTGCTGCGGGGTCGCCGCGATGACGGCTTTCTTCCGTTCGTCGCGCTTCCCTTTCAACGCCTCCAATGCCTTCGTGAACTTCGTGAGATCCTCTTCGATTCGGGTCGCGGTCTTCTGCACCTCGTCGAAGCGCTCCTTCCGGTCCTTGAGGTCCTTGTCGGCCGTCGCGACCTTCGCGGCGAACTCCTTGCGTTTCGACTCGAGGGTGCTCGTCTTCACCTCGACGGCCCCGCTCCGGCCGCCGGATTCCTTGATCTCTCCTTCTAGGTCGAGGAGTTCCTTGCGTAGCTCGTCGAGGCGGTTGGCGACGGTCTCGCCGTGGGCCTGCGCCTCCCGCAGTTTCTCGGCGATCTTCTCCATTTCGCTCGCGACGCTCGGTCCGAACTTGACGGTGGACCGTTCCATGTCGCCGCCGATCATCGCGCCGGAGGCTTCGATTAGCTCGCCCTCGATCGTGACGAGCCGCACGCCGCCCATCCACTTCCGGGCCTCGTCGAGCGTCTGGACGACGAGCGTGTCGCCGAAGACGTAGAAGAACGCGTCGCGGTACTTCTCGTCGAAATGGCAGAGGTCGATCGCAAAGCCGAGGCATTCTTTCGCGACGAGGATCGCCTTGCCCCGGGGCTTCCCGACGAGCATCTTGGTGAGAGGTAAGAACGTCGCGCGGCCGATCTTCCGTTTCTTCAGGTAATCGATGCATTGCGCGGCGACCGTGTCGTCGTCGACGATGATCGCCTGCATGCGGGCGCCCGCCGCGGTGACGATCGCCGTCTCGTACTGCGACTCGACGTGTGCGAGCTGTGCGACCGTGCCGTGGATGCCCTTGATCGAACCGGTCTCGCGGCATTCGAGGATCGCGGAGACCGCGGACGTGTAGCCCCGCTTCATGTTCTCCGCGACATCCGCCTCGGCCTTCAGCTGGGCGTACTGCCGCGTGAGGCTGAGGATCGCCGTTTGGAGCTCGGCCTGCTCTCTCGCGAGCTTCGCCTCTTCCGCTCGTTTACCATGAAATTCCTCCTGGAGTTTCTGGAGGCTCTTGCCCGTCTCTTTCGTGGACGTCCGCAATTCCTTGAGCTGCCAGTCCGCGTCGTCGTACTCGACCTGGTACGCCTTCCGGGATTCCTCGATCCGGGTGATCTCGGCTTCGAGGCGGGACATCGCTTCCTTTGTGCGGTCCCCTTCGAGGACGATCCCTTTGACGCGTTCCTCGACCTGGTCGATCTCGTTGTTCAGCGCGATGATCTGCTTCTGGATCCCGAGGACCTTCGCGTCGCTCTTCGACGCGAGCTCGTCCACGTCGTGAAGGTCTTTGTCGGCCGCCTTGATATGCTCGTCGAGTTCGCTCACGCGCGCGTCGACCTTCTCGCGCTCGCGCGCCAGGGCTTCCGTTTCCTTCTGGATCTTCGCTTGATCCCGGTTCGCTTCCCCGGTCTCGAGGCGTAGCTGTTTCAGGACCTCCTTCGACGTCTCGATCCCGTCCGTTGCGCGCGCGCGCTCGATGCGGAGCCCGTCCAGCTTCTCCTTGAGCTGCTTGGCCTCCTCTCCGCCCCGCTCCGCCATCTCCTGTTCGAGTTCGTTCAGGCGCGCGACGGCCGCGTCGAACAGCGTCCGGAGTTCCGCCTTCTGCGATTCCAGCTTCGTCTTGTCGGCCTCGTGCTTCGCGATCTGTTCCTTCGTGCCGACGATCTGCCGCTCGATCAGTTCGCGGTTCTTGTACGCGAGCTGCGCCTTCGCGGTCGACATCCGCCCGTTCAGCTCTTTGTACTTCAGGGCTCCCTCGCGGTCCGCCTCGAGCTGCTTGATCTGTCTGTCGATCTCATCGAGGATGATCCGGATGCGCTCGAGGTTCTCCTCGGTCTCCCGGCGCTTGCCTTCCGCCTGCGCGATGTCGTCGTCGAACTTCGTGATCCCCGCGATGTTGTCGAGGACCCGCCGGCGTTCGATGGAGGACATCGAGACGATCTTCTGGACGTCCCCTTGTTGCACGAGGTTGTAGCCCTCCGCCGAGATCCGGGCGTGGGCCAGCAGTGAGTCGAACTCCGAGAGCGAGGACTTCCGGTCGTTGATGTAGAAGTACGAATTGTAACCGCCCTCCACGGACGGGCTCAGGCCGACGTACCGTGTGAGCTTGACCTCGTCCGCCTCGACGGGAATCTGGCGGTCCGAGTTGTCGAACAGCAGGCTGACCTGACACGAGTCGGCTCCTCTCTTGTCCTTCCCGCCATTCCAGATGAGATCCGTCAGCTTCCCGGCGCGGATCGCCTTCGAGCTCTTCGGTCCGAGGACGAACAGGATCGCATCCGCGATGTTGCTCTTGCCGGAGCCGTTCGGACCCGTGATCGCCGTGAACCCCTGGAGGAAGGGGACCGTGATCTTTCGCCCGAACGACTTGAAGTTCTCCATCTGGATTTCTTTCAGAAACAAGGTACTCACCTTGGTGGGGGAAGGTCAGCCCTGGGGGAACCTGCCACTACCCATCCCATCTATATCTCTCTGGTGTCTGACGAGGGTCAGACGGAGACGCGCAACGCGCTGATGGCTATAAAAAAGTAGCGGGCTCGGATGACGGATTGACAAAGCGAATCGAGTCGTTTCGACGTCGACTTGAACGGCACGTCTCAGTCGCCCAGTCTCGCGGTGGATCGGTTCATCGCTGAGCCGCCGAGCGAACGCCTCCGACCGTTCTCTCGGAGAGACTGGAGAGGTGCAAGCTTAAATCATCCGACTGGTCTGCGGGTCGTAATGCCGTCGCGCCGCCCCGCTCGGGATG
>Ga0209701_10003055_pt1 | contig 10921 bp, 6 predicted proteins | sample CZO8metaG_4_FD_188356 | JGI IMG/M metagenome (GOLD analysis project Ga0209701, IMG submission 188356) | Vadose zone soil microbial communities from the Eel River Critical Zone Observatory, Northern California, USA - CZOApr15con2H3.8 metaG... | ecosystem: Environmental > Terrestrial > Soil >...
GCACATTTTCAAGGTCCGCGGCGTTGGCCTGGTAGGACGCTTCCGCCGCCTCGATGCTGCGCCTTCTGCGACCAAATAAATCCACCTCGTAGCTGACCGTGAACGGCACAGCGAAATTGTTTTGTGTGGCTGGTCGCAGCGTGATCGGCACGCCGTTGGTGGGGCGATTTCCAGATAGCCGCTGTCTTTCGGCGCTGGGCGACGTGTTTAGCGTTGGAAAGAGAGTGGCTACCTGGATCGCAGCGGTGGCGCGAGCTTGCTCCAGACGAGCAATCGAAATTTTGATGGTCTGATTCGCGGCGAGCGCCTGCGTCTCCAGCGCGTTCAGGTCTTCATCGTGAAATACGGTCCACCATTGGCCTTTGGGAATGGCGTCTTTGGGAGCGCCTTCGCGCCAGGGCTCGGCGAGATCCCATTTTGTAACGGACGGAGCCGACGGACGCTTGTAATTGGGGCCTACAGCGCAGCCCGCGATGAAAATCCCCGTGGCCAGCAGGAGGCCGGCGGGCGCGACACCCGCCATGCGCACACCCGCCACACCGGCGCGCATCGCCCTCCGCATTACTTCTTTTCCCCCTGCGCTGACCTGCCGTTCGTTGTGGGCGGCACGTTCCCCGGCGGCGGAGCAGCGCCATTGCCGGGAGCGCCGGGTCCTGTCTTCGGCGGCTCTTTCACATTGACCTGCATGCCTTCATCGAGCGAGTCCGGGGGATTCAGTACGATCCAATCGTCCGGGCGCAAGCCCTGTAACACTTCCAACGAAGTTCCGTAATCGCGGCCGATGGCCAACGGTTGCAAATGCGTCTTGTGATTCGCGTCCACGATCACCGCTCGCAGACCTTCCGCACGGAAAAGCAGCGCGTTGACCGGCACCTGCAAGCGCGTTCCCGTCACGCCCACCAACAAGTGCACCTGGGCGTAGCCGCCGGGTAGCAACTGACCCGTTTTGTTTGGCACATCCACTTCGGTGTTGAGCGTGCGGCTGGCCAAATCGATGGCGTCCGCGGTGCGCGCAATTTTTGCCTGGAATTTTTCGCCGGGAAACTGCGTCAGTTCCAGGTACGCGCCAAGGCCGGGGTGAACGGCGGCGGCGTACACTTCCGGCACGCTGACGTAAGCGCGAATGGGGTCGGTGGCAGCCAGAACGAAGAGCTCTTGCGCGCTCCCGCCGTTGCCCGCATTGATCAGGTTGCCGATGTCCACGTTGCGCCGGGTAATCACGCCGCCAAACGGCGCGTAGATATGCTTGAACGATTCCAACTCCTCCAAGCGCCGCACATTAGCCTGCGCGGAAGCGGCGGCGGCGCGCTTGGCCGCATAATCGCCAACGGCGTTGTCGACCTCCTGCTTGGAAACGCCGTCGGTTTTGATCAGCTCTTCATAACGCGTGGCGGTAATGCGCGAAAGATTTTCGTTGGCCTGCGCGGTGCCGAGATCGGCGCGCGCCTGGTAAAGCTGCTGGTCCACTTCCGGCGTGTCGATGTCGGCAAGCAGTTCGCCCTGTTGCACGTGGCTCCCAATATCGTGGTACCACTTCTTGAGGTACCCGCTAGTACGCGCGTAAATCGGCGATTCCACGTAGGCCTGCAGCGTGGAGGGCAGCACCAAATCTTCCCGTGCCGGCTCCACCGTGGGATGGATCACCGCAACGGTGGGCACCGCGAGCTTTTCGGTTTCCTTGGCGAGCGCATTGTATTGCTCGCGGCGCTGCAGCAGCGTGAAAATTCCAACGATCACCAGCACCACCGCAATGCCAACCAGGAACAGAAATAGCCTGCTCTTTTTCTCACCGCCATGGTAGGCGCCTTCCGGCGCGATCTGTGTATTTCCTTCCGTCGTCATTCTCTGCTCCGACCTCATCTGTAGGGCTTCGTTGTCACGATGCCGCCGCCTCCGGCGTTGCGCCATGCAGTCTGCGGCGCTCCCGGCGCCCGTGGATAATAGAAAAGACGCATGGCACGAAGAAAAGCGTGGCAAACGTGGCGAACAGCAATCCGCCGATGACCGCGTGACCGAGCGGTGCATTCTGCTCGCCGCCCTCGCCGAGTCCGATGGCCATTGGCACCATACCGATGATCATGGCCAATGCGGTCATAATCACGGGACGCATGCGCACGAAACCCGCTTCCAGTGCAGCTTCCAGGGCGTTCTTTCCTTCGTTCATCTGTTCGCGCGCGAAGGACACCATCAAGATACTATTCGACGTGGCCACACCCACGCTCATGATCGCGCCGGTCAGCGACGGCACGTTCAGCGTGGTGTGGGTCACCAGCAACATCCAGCATATGCCCGCGAGGGCGCCGGGCAGCGCAGTAATAATAATGAACGGGTCGAGCCAGGACTGAAAATTCACCACGATCAGCAGATAGACAAGGACGATGGCGCCAATCAGCCCGAAGGCTAGCCCGGTAAACGAGCTCTTCATCGTCTGCACCTGGCCGCGGATGACCACGTGACTGCCGCGCGGCAGGCCTTTCTCGATTTCCTTCACCTGCTTGGCGACCTCATCGGAGACCGCGCCGAGATCGCGACCGTCCACGGCCGCGTACACATTGATCATGGGCTGGGCGTTGAAGTGCGAGATGGCGGCGGGCCGCGCGGTGGTCGTGGAACGCACAAGATTGCCGAGAATTTGCGGTGCCGTACCTGCCACGGTGCCGCTAATCGGAGTGTTCTGCAGCGCCTGAAAGGAATCCATGCGATATTGCGGGGTCTGCACGGCTACGTTGTAGCTCACTCCATTTTTCGGATCGAGCCAAAAAGCCGGGGCGGTCTGGAAACTGGAGCTGAGCGACACGAGCACGTTCTGCGCAACGTCCCGGGCTTGCAATCCCACAGTTTGCGCGCGCGTGCGGTCTATGTCCATGTGCAGCGTGGGTCCATCAAAGGCCTGCTGCACGTGCACGTCGACCGCGCCGGGGATGTGGCGCATTTGATTGGCCAGTTTTTCCGCGACCAGGAAATTGGCTTGCTGGTTGTTGCCGATGATGGCCACGTCGATCGGCGCCGGAGTTCCGAAGTTCAAAATCTGCGTGACGATGTCCGCAGGCTGAAAGAAGAACTGCACGCCCGGGAACCTTTGCGGAAATTTCTCGCGCAGTGCGGCGATGTAAGCGCTTGTCGGCTTGCCGCGCACTTCCTTCAATTGCACCAGGATCTCGCCGTCGGCGGTTCCAAACGTCCCGGAGTTGCTGTAGCTGAGATTGAGCCCACTGTACGGCACGCCCAGATTGTCCAGGATGGTCTGCAATTCATCGCTGGGAATCGTTTCACGGATCACCGCATCGATCTGGTCGGCCAAGCGTGCGGTTTCTTCGATGCGCAGCCCGGTGCGCGCGCGGAAGTGCAGTCGAATTTGTCCGGCGTCAACTTTGGGGAAGAAATCGCGGCCGAGCACGAAAATCAATCCAGCCGAAAGCAGGCAGAATCCGAGGAAACACGCGGAGAATAAAGTGGAACTGGCGAGGGCCGCACTCAGTGCGCGGCGGTAGCCTTCGCGGAAACGCTCGAAACGGTGCTCGAAGCGCTGCTGGTAGCGGCGGAAGAAGCCTTGCTTCTCTCCCTGGTGTTCTTCCGCGTGGTATTCGTCTTCCGCGGAGAGCAGGTACATCGCCATGGTCGGTACAATCGTCCGCGACCACATGTACGACGCGAGCATGGCGAAGGAAACGGCTTCGGCCAGCGGCACGAACAGGAACCGCGCCACGCCGGACAGGAAAAACATGGGAATGAACACGATGCAGATGCACAGTGTGGAAACAAATGCGGGCACGGCGATCTGTTGCGCGCCATCGAGAATGGCTTGCACTGTCTCCTTGCCCATGGCCAGGTTGCGGTTGATGTTTTCGATTTCCACGGTGGCGTCGTCCACCAGAATGCCCACGGCTAGGGCCAGCCCGCCGAGCGTCATGATGTTGATGGTTTCGTGCAACGCGCTGAGCAACAGAATGCTGACCAGGATCGAGAGCGGAATGGAAGTGGCGATGATCAGCGTGCTTTTCCAGTTGCCGAGGAAGAGCAGGATCATGATGGCCGTCAGACACGCCGCGATCAGCCCCTCGCGCAGCACGCCCTGGATAGAAGCGCGCACAAAGAGCGATTGGTCGAAGAGCATCGTGATGTGCAGGCTCTCCGGCAAGGAACCCAGGTAGTTCTGAATCGTCTGTTTCACACGCTGGACGATATCCAGTGTGGATGCGCCGCCGGTCTTGTACACCGCCATCAGCGCGCCGCGTTGCCCATTGGCGCGAACGATGTTCGTTTGCGGGGAAAAGCCGTCGCGCACGTGCGCGACGTCGCGCATATAAATCGTCGCGCCATTTACGGTTTTCACCGGCAGATCGTTGAGCTCCTGGATGGTCTGCGGGGCGCCGTTCATTTCCACGTTGTATTCGAGCGTGCCGAACTTTGCCGTGCCGGTCGGCAAAATCAGATTCTGCGCATTCACCGCGTTCACGATCTCCACGGGCGAAAGGCCCTTGGACTGCAACGCCTCCGAATTCAGATCCACCGTGATTTGCCGCTGTTTACCGCCATACGGGAAGGGCAGCGCGGCGCCCTGCACGGTGGCCAACTGCGTGCGAATGAAATTGTTCCCGAAATCGAAGATGGCCTGCTCGCTCAGGCTGTCGCTGGTCAAACCGATCTGAATCACCGGCACGGTGGAAGCGGAATAGATGGCCACCAGCGGGGCCGTGGTTCCCGGCGGCAAAAATCTCAAAATCGTTTGCACGATGGCGGTGGTCTGCGCCAGCGCGGTCTGCACGTTCGCGTTGGGCTGAAAATAAATTTTCACCACCGCGATGCCGTTTAGCGATTGCGATTCGATATGCTCGACGTCATTTACCAGCGTGGTGACCGCCCGCTCGGAGTTCGAGGTGATGCGTTGCTCCATGTCCTGCGGCGAGAGTCCGTTGTAGCTCCACACCAGGCTGATGACCGGAATGTTGATTTCCGGGAAAATGTCCGTAGGCGTGCGCAGCAGCACTACTGGCGTCAGCAAAATCACCACCAGCGCCATCACGATGAACGTGTACGGCCTCGCTAGCGCTAAACGAACAATCCACATACTTTCGGCTTCCCTGTAAGGCGAGTTCCGCAGCAACGCCGCCGCTTTACGGTGTCAGGCGCGCTTCGGGAAATCTATCCGCTTTCTTTTAGATTCACCGTGGCGGCAATTCGGGTACGCGGCGACGCGGGTTCACGCGGCTACCCGCGAATCTCTGAAGTCTAATCGGCTAAATGCTTTAGAGACAAGCTCCATTCCTTCGCATGGATGGTAGGATGCTGGCGCTGGCCCTCCTGTTACATGGATGGAGAGCAGGCCTGCGGCAGAGCGCCGCATATTCAAATGTAGGGTTGCAGTCGGAGAAAGCGGCTACTCGCGGAAGGCGAAACTCAGTCGCAGCCCGCAAATTTCGATCACGTCGCCGTCGTTCAGCCGCACCGGGCCCTGGATCGGCTTGGAATTGACAAGCGGGGTCTTGTCGCCCGGCCCGATGTAATAACCGTCGTCGCGCCGATTGATTTGCGCGGCGACTTCGGGCTTGAACCAGCCCTTCAACTTCACCGTCGCCATTTTCGACTTGCCGATGACCGCCAGCTTGCTGGTGATCACATATTCTTTTTGGTCGGAGTTGCCGCTGAGCACCAACAGCGTGGGCATCTTCAGCCGCCCCGCGAATGGCGAGCGCTCGCCCATGGCCGCCGCTTGCTGCAACATTTCGCGGCGCTGCTTGGTGTCCAGCACCATCGTTTCGTTAATCTGCGGCGCGGGCTTGCGGCGCGCCGAGTCCACCGCGATTGGCACATCCCCGCTGGCATCCACCTTGATGTGGTGCTTGCCTATCCAAATCGAATCGCCGTCGTGCAGCGTGGCGCGCTCCACGCGCAAATCGTTGACGAACGTGCCGTTGAGGCTGTTCAGGTCCTCGACCACCAGCCTCCCGGCTTCGAAAAACACTCGCGCGTGATGATTCGACACGGCCAGGTTGTCGACCGGCAAATCGTTGTCCGGGGAGCGCCCAATGCCCACCGGCCGGCTCCCGATCGGCACCTCCTTGACCAACTTGTTCTCAAACATCAAGCTCAGCTTCGCCATGCTACTTTCCTCCCGCGGTCCCGTTTCCGGCCGCATGTTTCCGCGCCCCCGGGCGCAGCCACGAAAACCAACCCTTTGATTCCGCTCCGATGCGCACCACGATCACGGTGATGTTGTCGGAGCCACCGCGATCGTTGGCCAAGTCCACCAGCTTCTGCGCCGCCTTGGTGGCGTCCGGCTCGGACTGCAGCGTTCCCGCAATTTCCGGCTCGATGACCATGCGCGTCAGCCCATCCGAACACAGCAGCACGATGTCGCGAGCGATCACCATGAGCTCTTCAGCGTCTACTTCGACTTCCGCCTGCGAGCCGAGCGCGCGCATCAGCACGCTTTGCATCTGGCTTTCTTCCGCTTCCGCCGCGGTCAAAATCCCCTGTCGCACCTGCTCGGCCACCAGCGAATGATCGCTGGTCAACTGCTGCAGCGTGCCGCTGCGCAGCAGGTACGCGCGGCTGTCGCCCACGTGCGCGATGCTCAGCCTCGAGCCTTCAATCCACGCGGCGGTCAGCGTCGCGCCCATGCCGTGCTGTTCCGCGTGCTCTTGCGCCGAATCAAAAATCTTTTTATTGGCCAAGTGTGCCGCGCTGCTCAAGCGCTTCGTTTTCTCGCTCCACGCCGCTTCCTGCTCGCCATAAAGCGTCACCGCCGGATTGTCCAACGCCTCGAGACAGTGCTTCGCGACCGTTTCCACGGCTAGCGCGCTGGCCACTTCGCCATGCGCTTCGCCGCCCATCCCATCCGACAACACAAACAGGTGCAGCGGGGCCACAATGCGAAAGCAGTCCTCGTTGTTGGTGCGCACGCGACCCACATCGGTCACGCCGCCGCTCACGATCTGCACGAAAAATCCCCTGCCCTGGCCGAACACACCCGGCCTGCACGTAACGCTGGCAACCCCGTTCCCACGCTAACAGACACACCAGCCTCGCGTAAGGCAATGAACCCTACTAATTACTCGCTTTTTCGCCACATTCGGCCGGGGTACGGCCGGGTTTGGGCAACAGTGCATCGCAGCGTGCGGCGTGGGATGGGCTCTTTTCGTCTACAATCTCACCATGCTCTCGCGGCATTCCGCGTGTTTATTCATGATGTTGTATGCAGTGTCGCTTACCTTTCCTCTCCCACTGTTGCCGCAACAGCCCCCGCCTGCCTCCGCAGCTCGCATTCTGCTCCTGCCGAAGCGCATCGTTTCAGGAGAAACCGCCACTCTTGCGGTGCTGGACGCGAACGGCCGTCTCACCCCGGGCGTCACGGTGAATTTCTCGAACGGCGACCACCTGGTCACCAACGTCACCGGGCGGGCCTTGTTCGTCGCTCCTCTGAATCCCGGTGTGATCTACGGAACGATCGCCTCGCGGTCGACCCGCGTTTACACCACCATCCTTATGCCCGCCGAAGCCGGGTCCTCTTCCCTGCAGGTTTCCTCCGCGCCCCGCTTCGCTTCGCTCGCCGATCGATTTGAGCTTTCCGGCAGCGGCTTCTGTGGCGAGGCGGACGCAAACACGGTGCGCGTCGCCGGGAAGCCCGCGCTGGTGCTGGCATCTTCACCAGTCACACTGGTGGCGCTTCCGCCGGCAGAGCTGGAGTCCGGGCCGGCCATGGCGGACGTTGCTTGCGCCAAGCGCTCCAGTTCTTCCTTTTCGATTACGTTTGTAGCGCTGTCGCTCGCAGCCGATTCGTCTCCGCTGGCCCCCGGAGAGCAGCGGACGCTAACCGTGCATGTGCGCGGCACGACTTCGAAAGTGGGGCTGGAAGCGCGCAACCTGGCGCCGGAAGTGGCGGATTTGACCGGCGGCAATCCGGCTCGGATTTCCAGCACCGGAGGCGCCGACAACGTCGGGCGTCTTCAACTGGTGGGCCGCCAGCACGGGACGTTTCTTATTTCCATCCGCCTGCTGCCGGAGCCGGTGCGGCCGCCCGGCTCCTAGACTTCGGACAAGTTTTTATTCGTAACGTAGCGCCGCGAGAGGGTCGACCCGTGTCGCGCGCTTCACGGGGATGTAGCACGCCAGCAACGCCACGCCACACAATAAGACTGCGACTGCAAGCAGTGTGCTGGGATCCTTATCGCTCGTTCCGTAAAGCAGCCCGCTCATGAATCGACCGAGCGCCAGCGACACTGCCAGTCCAATGAGGATGCCCAGTGCGGCCAGCCTGGTTCCTTCTCCAAGAACCAGCCGCATCACGTCGCTCCGCTTCGCTCCCAGAGCCATGCGCACGCCGATTTCATTGGTGCGTTGCGCGACGGAGAAAGCCATCACTCCAAAGATGCCGATGCCGGAGAGCGTCAGCGACAAAAAGCAAAAGCCCGCGACCAATGACACCACAAATCTCCGTTGCGAAACCGATCGTGTCACCAGTTCCTCCATCATGGCCGGCCCAGTGACCGGCACGTCCTTGTCGAGCCTGGTGATTCGTTCCTCGACACCGCGAGTCAAGGCCGCGCTTCCCAGCCGGCTTCGCACTACCAGAGTCGGGTAGCTAAACGTCTCATGCGTATACAGCAGGTACGCATCTGCTGTTGCGGCAGAATCCAACCCGTATTGCCGCACGTCTCCTACAATCCCGACAATCGTCGCCCACGGCTTCTTTTCGTCGCGCCCGCCCAGTTGAATGGCCTTGCCCAGCGCATCCTCTCCGTCAAAGAGCTGCTGCGCCGTGCTCTCGCTGATCACCGCGACCGGCTGGGCCGTTGGGGACGCGTCGGATTCCGCGAAGACTCGCCCGCGCCGCAGCGGGATTTTCATGGTCGGAAAATAATCCGGACTCACGAAATAACTGTCCACGCTCGGCGCTTCCGAGTCCGAATGCAGGGGACGATCCTTAATGTGAAAACCTCTCCGGTCATAGCCTGCGCCCAGCGGCAAGGTGCTCACGATCGCCGCGTGCTCCACGCCCGGCATCTGCGCGACGCTTTCGAGCACTTCTCTCTCGAATTGCACAACGTCCGCGTCCTTCTCATACTTCGGCCCGATCAAGCCGAAATCGGCGGTATACACATTCTGCGTGTCAAATCCCGGGGACTCTCCCAGCACGCGATAGAAGCTCTTGGACAACAGTCCCGTTCCCACTGCCAGCACGAAAGCAATCGAGATTTCCGCTACTACCAGCCAAGACCTGAGGCCTTTTCGCGTCGCGCCCACGGAGCCGCGCCCGCCGGTCTGCAAGGTCTCGCGCTGATCGCTTCGTGCCGCGTGCATTGCGGGTGCCAGCCCGGACAAAAATCCGGTCACGATGCTCACGGCTAACGCGAACGCCAGAACGCCGGCGTCAAGACGGACGTCGGCCAGTCGCGGAATCCCCGGTGGTCCCCACTTCACGATTGCCGGAAGGGCCCACTGCGCCAGCAGGATTCCACCGGCTCCGCCAACCAGCGTCAGCAAAGTGCTCTCCGTAAGCTGTTGCCGTGCCAGCCGAAACCGGCTTGCACCGAGTGCCGCGCGAACCGCCATTTCCCGCCGCCGCGCGCTGTATCGGCTCAGCAATAGATTCGCAACATTCACACACGCGATCAGCAGCACCAGGCCTGTGGCTCCGAGCAGCAGCCATAACGCCGCGCGGACCCTCCCCACCACGCGGTCCTGCAGCGGTAACACCACTGCCGAATAATCCGGCGGATAGTCCTTGGGAAAATCGTGCGCCAGGTTATGCGCGATGCCATTCAGCTCCGCGCGCGCCTGCTCCACGCTTACGCCTTCTCGCAGGCGCGCCACACTCATCAAATGCTGGCAGCTTCGGCAAGCGTAAGGAAGCGACGCGTCGTAGCCGAGCGGTGCATAGACTTGCGGCAAACGCGAATACCGGTTGAATACCGGCGCAAACGTTTCCGGCAGCACCCCAACAATCTGAAAAGGCGTCTGGTCGAGAAGAATGGTCTCGCCCAGGACGCCTGGACGGCTGCCGAATGCTTCCTTCCAGTAGCCGTGGCTCAGCATCACCACGTGCCAGCGATCAGGACGATCTTCGTCGCCCGAGAACGTCCGGCCCAGCTCTGGTGAAACGCCAAGTGTCGCGAACAAATCGTGCGAGACGCGCATGCCCCGAAGCACGGTTGGCTGGCCCTTGCCGGTGTGTGTGGGACCCCACCCCCGAAACATCGCTACGGAATTGAAGGAGTGGCTTCGTTGCTTCCAATCCTGAACCAAGCCATAAGACACATTTTCTGCATTCAGGGTGGTGCTGTCGCTGGCTGCCAAGGACACCAGCCGGTCAGGGCGACCGTAAGGAAGGCTGCGCAGCAGCACGGTCTCCACCACGCTGAAGAGGGCCGTACTCGCGCCAATCCCTAGGATCAGCGTCAGCACACCGACAGCCGTAAATCCTGGATTTCTGCCACACACCCGCAGCGCATGCCGAAAGTCGATCGCCGCAGTATCCAGCCAGTTGATCATGTTCATGGGATCTGCTACCCAACAGACGCCGCTGCGGCTAGACTGTTTCCAGAAACAATAAGGCACTTCAGCCGTCTACGTATTTGGTAGCGTGTGCCACCCCCGGTTGGGCTGGCCGCGAGCGACTCCCCGATTTTAGCCTCGAATTCCTGGGGGATGAAACCATGCAAACTCTCTGGCAAGACATACGTTATGCAATCCGCATGCTCACCAAGAATGCGGCGTTCAGCTTTGTCGCCATTCTTTCGCTGGCGCTGGGCATCGGCGCGAACACCACCATCTTCACCGTGGTCAACGCCATCTTGCTCAATCCCCTGCCGGTGAAGGACGTCTCCCGCGTGGTCGAGGTGGACACCGTCGACACCAAGACCCGCGTGACTGCCGCCAACGCCGTCAAGCTCGGCATGTCCTACATGAATTTTCAGGATTA
>Ga0209701_10003057_pt1 | contig 10920 bp, 10 predicted proteins | sample CZO8metaG_4_FD_188356 | JGI IMG/M metagenome (GOLD analysis project Ga0209701, IMG submission 188356) | Vadose zone soil microbial communities from the Eel River Critical Zone Observatory, Northern California, USA - CZOApr15con2H3.8 metaG... | ecosystem: Environmental > Terrestrial > Soil >...
CAAAGAGAATGGTGATGCCGGGAGAAACTTCGATGGAAACATCCAGAACGAAGGAGGAAGGGCCGGCGTTGCGCCGCACTTTGCGGATTCGCGCGGCGAGCACGGCAGGCTTTACTTCGCCGCCCACGGCGTCCACACGCGGCGATTCACCGCCGACACGACGGACAATACGGCGAACGAAATCAGGAGCAGCACCAGAGCCATGTGATTCGCCTGGCCGTACTCCAGCGACTGCACGTGATCATAAATGTCGATCGAAACGGTTCGCGTGACGCCCGCCAAATTCCCGCCCACCATCAGCACGACGCCAAATTCCCCCAGCGTATGCGCGAAGCTCAGAACTAATGCCGTTACCACTCCCGGCAAAGCCAACGGCAGGATCACACGCCGAAACGTGCGTAAACGTCCCGCACCCAGCACGGCGGACGCATCCAGGAGTTTTCGATCGACGCCTTCAAACGAAGCAATCAACGGCTGCACCGCAAAAGGAAAACTGTACAGCACCGAGGCCAGAACCAATCCGGCAAACGTGAACGCCAGCCCGTGGCCGAAGAGCGCGATCCACAATTTTCCCAGCGGCCCGCGCGGCCCCATGGCCACCAGCGCGTAAAATCCAAGAACTGTCGGCGGCAAGACCAAAGGCAATGCAACGATGGATTCCAGCAAGAATTTTCCGCGCCAGCTCGAAAACGCCAGCCAGTACGCCACCGGCATCCCGATTACGAGCAGGATGGCCGAAACACAGAGCGCCAGACGAAATGAAAGGAAGAGAGCGTCCATGTTTGTTAACGGGAAGCACTCGCAGGACCGGGGCCAGTGAATGCGAAACCATACTTTTCCAGAATCGCCCGGCCCGCCTTGCTCTTCACGAATTCCAGAAACGCTTGCGCCGCCTCTTTGTTCATCGCATTTTTCAGGATGATCGCTCCCTGCACGATCGCGGGGTGCATCTTCGCTGGAATTTCCCATCGTCTGCCATCCCGCATCGACGGCGACAAAGCAAGCGACATCGCGATAATGCCCGCCTGGGCATTTCCCGACTGCACGAATTGCGCCGCCTGCGAAATATTTTCACCGTACACCAACTTGGCTTTTACGGATTCGTAGATTCCCGCATTCTGCAGCGCCGCGACCGCCGCGCGTCCGTAAGGCGCATGCTCCGGATTCGCGATGGCAATCTTTTTTACCCGCGCATCCAGCAACGCATTCCATTCCTGTTTCGCGACATCCACGTTCGAATCCGGGGGCATCCAAATCACGATTCGCCCCACGGCGTATTCGTAGAGCGTTCCCTGCTCCGCGAGGCCCGCGGCCTCCAGCTTTTGCGGATATTCGATGTCCGCGGAAAAGAACAGGTCAAAAGGCGCCCCATTCCGCATCTGCGAGAAAAAATTCCCGCTCGATCCGTACGTCACGTTCACTTTCGTTCCCGCCTGCCTTTCAAACTGCGCTGACAATTCTCCCATCGCGAACTTCAAGTCCGCTGCCGCTGCGATACGGATCTCCTGGGCTTGCGCGCGCCCCTCGCTCTGTGGAAGCAGAAAAGAAAGGATGAGCGGAAACAGGCGGAACCACTTGCGCCAATTTATTTTTCCACGAGTCACGAGTCACCAGTCAAAGTCATACTCTGAGAATCATCACTTCCGTTGACTTGACCAACGCCGCCGCTCTTTCGCCCGGCTTCAAGCGCAGCTCTTTCGCCGCGTCCGCCGTAATGATCGACGTAATGTGCTGCTCGCCGATCGCCAGCGTGACCTGCGCCAGCAGCCCGCTGAATTTGAGCGACACCACGCGACCGATGAGCTGGTTTCGCCCGCTGATCTTGCGAAAATTTCCCCGCCGCGTTTCAATGTCCCCGCGTTCCAGCTTCCTAGGAATCAGCCGATCGATCTCGCTCTCGGGCACGCGGTGGTGTCCGCCGGGTGTCTTCACGGATTTAATTTTTCCGTGGTAGATCCACTGCTTCAAGGTGGGATAGCTAATGCCCAAGACATTCGCCGCTTCGCGCGGCGCAAGCAGCTTCTGCACGGTCCGCCTCCTGCGAATCCGCAGAATACAGCATTGTGAACCGTATGATCAATACGTTTCTATACGAATGAGAAGGAGGTCGGTATGGGTTTCGGCCCGTGGGGCGCTCCTCGCAGCAAGGGTAACATTCCAATCACATTCACGGGCCAACGTTCGCGGGAAGCCATACAATACGGTCGAGAACGCGGATGGATCGCACATCCACGCGGTTCACGAGGAGTTATTCTGGAAAAGCTGACAAACGAAGACGTACGCAAAGCGGTTGAGCTCTTCTGGTCAACGTTTCTGGCGAAATCGGAAGACCAGCTCAATTCCTACTACGCACCGGGGAGCACGGTCTTCCAGATTTCCATGGGCCGATCCGAACCTGGCCGTTTAGGCGCCATGCGCCGTTCGAGAGAGTATTTCAAGGCGGACACGCGCATGGAGCTGAAGCTTGGCCCGATCGATGTCGTGCTCATTGGGCCGGACGCGGGCGTCGCGAGCTACACTTTTCAATTCCAGGCCACCGGCCGGGATGTCGGCGGCGGCAAGCGCGTGGCAGAAAAACTCGAGCTCGTCCGCGCCACCCACGTATTTCAGCGGGATTCGCAAGGCAAATTCCGCATCGTGCACGAGCACTTCTCTGTGCCCGCCGCATAATCCCTGAATACGCGACGTTAATTCCGCAGCGGTTTGCCGGTTTTCAGCGTATGCGCGATACGCTCCTGCGTTTTCTTTTCGCCGCAGAGGGAGACGAAGGCCTCGCGCTCGAGATCGAGAACATACTGTTCGCTAACCAACTGCGGCACAGTGAGCGCGCCGCCGGCGAGAATGTTCGCGAGCTTGCGGCCGACATGGGCGTCGTACTCCGAGGCATATCCGCCGCGCATCATCATGTGGATGGCGAGTTTCGCACCGGCAAGGAATTGTTCGCCGAGCACTTTGATCTGGGTCGTCTGCGCGCCCTCCTGCCAGCTTGCAGCGAGGGGCTGGTATCCACTGCGGACCAGGGCGAGCGCTACTTCCTTGGCATCGGCGACTAACCGGTCGCGGTTCATGGACACGCCGTCTTCGCGCCGCAAATATCCCAGATCGCGGCATTCCTCGGCGCTCGTGCCAACTTTGGCCATGGCGATCGCTTCAAAGACCGGCTTCAGCGCGTGGAACAAATCCAGGTCTTCGCCTCCCGCCGCGCGTTCATTCGCGCGGATGAGCATCTCTTTTGTTCCGCCTCCGCCTGGAATCAAACCGATGCCCGTTTCCACCAAACCGAGGTACGCTTCCGCCGCTGCTTGAGTCCTCGCCGCGTGCAGGCTCACCTCACAGCCCCCGCCCAGCGCCAATCCCTGCGGCGCGGCCACCACCGGCTTCGGCGCGTATTTGATCGCGAGGTTGATGTTCTGGAATTGTTTCACGGCCATGTGCAGTTCGTCCCATTCCTGTTCCTGCGCCGCCACCAGAACGAGCATCACGTTTGCGCCGACGGAAAAATTGGCGGCCTGGTTGGCGATCACCATGGCATCGAAATCCGTCTCCAACCTCTTCAAGCTCTTATGCATCATGGCGATCAGGTCCGCGCCAATGGCATTCATCTTGGCGTGAAACTCGCAGCACACCACGCCGTCGCCCAGATCGATCAGGCTCGCGCCGGAGTTGCGCTCCACTTCGCGCCCCGCATCTTTCAAGGACTTGAGAATGATGACGCCCCTCGGCTCTTCAACTTTCTTCACGCCGCCGCTCGCGACATCGAAAACCGTCGTCGTGCCTTTTTCCGATTCGTAAAATCCGTTTCTGCCGCTCGCCAGCACTTTCTCAATGACCGCCGGCAGCGCGCGCCCTTCCTTCTGCACCTGTCCGGCAAATGCCTTCACCCCAATGGCATCCATCAGCTCGAAGGGCCCGAGTTCCCAGCCAAAACCCCAACGCATGGCGCGATCCACATCCACGATGCTGTCGGATATTTCCGGCACGCGCCGCGCCGCGTACAAGCACATTCCGGAAAGCCCGCCCCACAAGAACTGCTGTGCCTTGTCGCCCTTTTGCCCATCCAGCACGGGCCCGACAAGAGCGCGCAGCCGTTCGCGCGTATCCTCAATGGCTTTGCCCATCTCAAGCGAGCCGAACTTCGGTCTTTGGCGCGGACGGTACTCCAGGGTGTTCACGTCGAGCGTCAGGATTTCCTTTTCGCCTTCGCCCTTCACCTTCTTGTAAAATCCCTGGCCCGTCTTGTCGCCGAGCCAGCCGCGCTTGGTCATCTCTTCCACGAAAGCCGGCACCTGGTACATTTCGCGCGACTCGTCGTTCGGCGCCGTCTCGTAAATGTTCTTCACCACGTGGACCAGCACGTCCAGACCGACGATGTCCGCCGTTCGAAACGTCGCCGACTTCGGCCAGCCCACCGCCGGACCCGTGCACGCGTCCACTTCTTCCACGGTCATGCCCAGGGTGCTCATCAGTCGCAGCGCATTCAGCATCGAAAAAGTCCCGATGCGGTTGGCGATGAAATTCGGCGTGTCTTTCGCAACCACCACGCCTTTTCCCAATCTTCGGTCGCAAAATTCACTGAGCGTTTCAATCACGTCGCTCGAAGTTTTCGGCCCGGGGATCACTTCCACCAGCTTCAAATACCTGGGCGGATTGAAGAAGTGCGTTCCCGCCCAATGCTGCTGGAACTCTTCGTTCATGCCCTCGGCGATCAAGCGCACGGGCAGACCCGAGGTGTTTGTTGTGACGATCGCGCCGGGCTTGCGAAATTGCGCCACGCGCGCCAGCAATTTCCTCTTGATTTCCAGATCCTCAGCGACAACCTCGATGATCCAATCGGCCTCGGCGCAACGCGCCAAATCATCCTCAAAGTTTCCAATGGTGATTTTTTCCGCCAGCGCCGGTTTAAAAAAGGCCGCTGGCTTCGACTTTTTTGCTGCGTCGAGCCCTGCGCGGACAATTTTGTTGCGGTCAGCGGCAGCCGCATTGGCGGGCAGGTTTGGCGGCACGATATCCAGCAAAATGCACGGCAGTCCTGCGTTTGCGAAGTGCGCCGCGATTCGCGAGCCCATTGTTCCTGCGCCCAGCACCACTGCTTTTTCGATGCGACGTTTCATGGCACGCCTTTTTACGGGATTCGAACGGAAGGACAGGTTACAAAACCAGCATGCGCTGGTCAAACATGCTGACGCTTGGCCTCCAACACTCTAAAATGGAAGGAGAATGGCGGAACGAATCGTTTCGAACGCTCTCGGCTGGCTGCGGACGGCCAAGGACAAGTTCCGTTCGTTTGCCTACGGCGACCAAGACGAGCCTGCGGAACGACTTCGTGTCGGCCTGGCCCTTGCCGGCGGCTTCGCTCGCGGCATTGCGCACATCGGCGTTCTGCGCGTCTTGCGCGAAGCCGGAATCCCCATCGACTGCGTTGCAGGGACGAGTGTCGGCGCGATCATCGGCGTGGGTTTCTGTGCGGGAGCTTCGCTGGAGGAAATGGAAAAGGTCGGCGCGAGCACCAGCTTCGCCGATTTCGGGCGCTGGACGCCTTCCTGGCTGGGCCTGGCCACCAACCAGCGCCTGGAAAAATATCTCGCGCGCTTCACGCCCGTGAAAACCTTCGAAGAATTGCAAACGCCGCTGGCGATCGCCACCACGGACATCAACGCGGGCGTGTCCGTCTATTACTCACACGGCGCAATTGCGCCGCCGCTTCGCGCTTCCTGCGCGTACCCCGGTCTGTTCCTGCCCATCCAATATGAGGAGCGGACGCTGGTGGATGGATTCCTGACCGCGCCGGTGCCTATCGAGGGCGCATTGCTCCTGGGCGCGGACATCATCATTGCCGTCTATCTCGAATCCGCCAACGTCGAGGAGCCGCGCACCTTCACCGATGTTCTCAGCCGTGCATTCAACATCATTCAGCGTCATTCCGATCTCGCCTGGCGCACCCAGGCGGACATCATCATCGAGCCGGACGTGAAACCATTCGTGTGGGACGATTTCAGCAAGACGCCGGATATGATCGCGGCGGGCGAAGCGGCGACGCTGGCCGCTCTGCCACAAATTCGTGCCGCCCTGCGCGGCGAGAAGAAAGATTCCGCAGCTTAGAGCCATCTCCCTCCCGCGGACGAACCTTTCAGCGAGAAATTGCAGTAGATTATTCGCGAGTGACCTGCACGAGGACGGGCTGGCCTTTGCCTTTCCCGCGCTGGGTGAGCCACGCGCCGAGGCCTTCGGCGAAACGTTCGGGAGTGAGGCGGAAGCTGGCTTCGACCTGGCCCTCAGCGACAGGAAGAGTGTCATCGAAGTCAGCGGAATTGGTGAAGTTGCGCATGCAGAATTGATCGAGCCATTCGAGCGGGCAGGCGCGGCTTTGGCCTCGAATCACGACATTCACTTTAAGTTTCTGCGCGTACATGCGATTCACGCGGCCAATCCAAAGGCCGGCCTTGCAAATTGTAGTGTACCGCGCGTGTGGCTGCGCGGCGCGCAGCGGCTAGGAAGCGCGGGGGCGCTTGACGGAGTGGGCGAGGCCGACGGCCTCGAGCATCCAGATGAAATACCAGCCGATGTCAGTCTGATACCACCGGAGGCCGAGACGCGCGGACCCCGCGTGCGAGTGATGGTTTCTGTGCCAGTTCTCGCCCCAGGCGGTCAATTGGAACGGGCCGAGCCACCACACGTTCTTGCTGGAGTCGCCTTCGGGGGCGGGATCGAGGTGCGTCAGGCTGTTCACGAAGCACTGCATGTGCAGCGAATAAACCAGCCGAAGGGCGCCCATCCAGAAGAAACCCATCCAGCCGAAACCGAGAATCAATCCGATGAAGATCGAAAGAAGAATAACGGGCGTTTCCGCCCATCCCCAAATCTTGTAGATGCCGCCGGTGAGTTCAGGAGCCCAACGCTGCTTGTCCGCGGGCTGTGTCTGATAGAGCCAGCGAAGATGCGCCCACCAGAAGCCACCCTGTTTAGGACTGGAGATATCCTCGGGCGTGTCGGTCACGGAATGATGCAGGCGATGATAAGCGACCCAGCTCGCGGGATGACCGGAGCCGTTGAAAATGGCCCAGAAGATCAAGAATTGTTCGATGAATCGGTTGGTCTTGAGCGTCTTGTGGGCGAGCAGGCGGTGATAGCAAACCGTGGTGCCGAGGCCGCCAAAGGCCACGAAGAGAACCATCAGGCCAACGACCTTGAGGCTGGGCAAAGGGAAAAGAATCAAACCAATGACTGCAAGAACGTGGATCAGCACGAGATAGGTGAAGACACCTTCTTTGCCGTGGACCGGTTTCCAAAAAGGCCGGTCCCAAGGGCGGGCTTGTTGCGTGGCGCTTAGTTCCATGTCATCTCCGGCGATCAGCGTGGTTGAATTTGCGCGTGCCCGGTTTGCTGAGCGTACGAGGCAAGTATAACAATACCATTTTCCCGCGCAGCGTGTCTGGAAACTGTGCAAAAAGGGACACAAAGAGTGAATAGGCTAAGAAGGTGCGTAGGGGACGAACTTTGTGGCGCGCGAGTTTAGTGTGAGCCTGGGCCGGAACGAAGTTTCCAGAGGATTTGGCGGAGCATGCCAACGCAGAGTTCGGCGTCGGCGGCGGAGAGTTGGAGGCGCCGGACGAGGTGACGAATTTTCTCCTCGGTGGGGGCGGTGGAGCGCGGCTTCAGGTAGCCGCTGGCATGGAGAGCGTCGAGCAAGAGCGAAGTGAGGCGCTCGAGGTCGCTAGCGGTTACCGCGATCGGTTTTTCCGAATGCGGGGCGGCTTTGGGATCGCGCGAGAGTTCGTAGAGGCAGACGGCTACCGCCTGGCCGAGGTTCATGGAGCGGTGCTCTTCGCGGGTGGGGATGCGCAGGAGCCAGTGGCAGTGGCTGAGGTCTTCGTTGGAGAGCCCGCGCTTCTCCGAACCGATGAGCAGGGCGACGCGGGAAGAGGCAAGGCGTTTGCGGATGAGGGGCGCACCTTGTTCAAGCCGCCTGACCGGGTGTTGCAATTCGCGGCGGCTAGCGGCCGTAGTCCCGACGACGAGGGTGCAGTCCGCGACGGCTTCAGCCACGGTTTTGAACTCCTGGGCGCTGACGAGCACAGGTAAGGCTCCGACGGCGGAACGCGCTTCGCGAAACGCCAATTCATAGGGATTCACGATACGAAGATGGAGGAAACCGAAGTTGCTCATGGCGCGGGCGGCCGCGCCGATGTTGAGCGGGTTGCGCGTATTAACAAGGACGACGCGCAGGCGGTCGAATTGGGGTCGGGGAGGCAAGAGAACGGAGATTTCCTTTTTGAGTTCAAAGATCGCGTGACCATGTGCTGCAACTAAACCAATTCGCTCGCGGGACTCAGGTGCAGCGGCCTTGCGTCGCCTGGCCGTCTCAGCGAGAGGACGCGCTGACCACCTGATACAGCATTATGATGGCGGCAGCCATGATGATACATCCAGGGATGTCTCTCAGGTACCGGTCATACATGACGATCCTGTCGATCATTTCATCGGACTTAGCCTTATCTAGCTGCTTGTGAATAGGTAGGAAAAGAGTAAGGCTGACGACCAAGATGAATAGGTGGAGAGCCGCCGTGATTACGATCAAGGCTGTGGACATCGCGGGATGGTGAAGCCAGATCAGCAGGATGTTGGCCAAGACAGCCAGGAAAACGAAAGGGACATAGATGAACACCCGGCTGAGCACAGATTTATGAACGGCCGGAAAATCTTCCGCGCTGATGAGTTTCCAGGACGGGTAATACATGACCCCGCTCACCACGCCGCCACCAAACCCGTAGATTGCCAGAACAAAAAACGCCACGGTCAGGATATTTCGTACCTCCATGAGGCTCTCCTCTCAGGCACAACTCTAAGAGAAAGGAGTTTACAGCAGGAGAGAAGCAATGAAGTAACGAAGTAAGGAATGGGAACAGTGAGAAAGACGCCGCCTGGACCCTTCGACTGCGCTCAGGGCAAGATCGCGGCGCTGCAACAGGAGGCGGCCTTGCACGCGCGGCGAGGGGTAACATAGACTGTGGCGGTTAGAAGCAACACGCCTGCCAGCCTGGCTGGAAGTTCCCGCCTTTGTGTGGGCCAGATGGTATGGCGGAGTCCATTCGCTCCACGACCCCGACTCGGTCGGGTCCTCATTCCGAGTGTTACCGGTATTGCAGGCGACTGGGGAGTCGCACTCTGGAGTTTGTGGCGGCGAAATAGCGGATCGGCAGGGAGAGCAGCGTGACGACTCCACTGGAAACCTGGGTCGAAGAGACGGCAAGACTGACGAAGCCGGACCGCGTGGTGTATTGCGATGGGTCCGAAGCCGAGTACCGGCGGATGATCGCGGAGATGCTGCGCGGCGGAGATACTTACGCACTCAACGAGAAAACTTACCCGAATTGTTACTTGCATCGCAGCAGCGTGAATGACGTGGCGCGCACCGAGCATTTGACGTTCATCTGCACGCCGGATCAGGAGGACGCGGGGCCGACAAACAATTGGATGGACCCGGACGCGGCAAAGCACAAGGTGGGTGCGCTGTTCGACGGGGCCATGCGCGGCCGCACGATGTACGTGTTGCCGTACATCATGGGGCCCGTGAAATCGCCGATCAGCAAGGTAGGCGTGGAAGTCACAGACAGCCCATACGTGGTGGCGAGCATGCGGATTATGTCGCGCATGGGCAAGACAGCAGTAGACCGGTTGGGGGGATCCAGCGAATTTGTGCCGGGATTGCATTCTCTTGGTGACCTGGACCCCATGCGGCGATACATCGTGCACTTTCCTCAGGAAAAATTGATTTGGAGCGTGGGTTCGGGCTACGGCGGAAACGCGCTGCTGGGGAAAAAATGTTTTGCGCTGCGCATCGCGAGCGTGATGGCGCGGGAGCAGGGCTGGATGGCGGAGCACATGCTGATTCTGGGCCTGGAATCGCCGGGCGGCAAAGTAACGTACATGGCCGCGGCGTTTCCCAGCGCGTGCGGGAAAACGAACCTGGCGATGATGGTGTCCGCGCTGGAGAGCCAGGGCTACCGTGTGTGGACCGTGGGCGACGACATCGCGTGGATGCAGATCGGCGCGGACGGGTACCTGCAGGCGATCAACCCGGAAGCGGGTTTTTTTGGCGTGGCGCCGGGCACGGGGATGAAGACCAATCAGAATGTGATGAAAGCGCTGCGCAAGAACACGCTCTTCACCAACGTGGCGATGACGGCGGAACGCGAGCCCTGGTGGGAAGGAATAGACGACGACCCGCCGCCGGGATTAATCAACTGGAAGGGCGAAAAGTGGGACAGCTCAAAGGGCGTGGCGGCGCACCCGAATGCGCGTTACACCGTGCCGGCCAACCAGTCGCCGAGCATTTCACCGAAGTGGGACGCGCCGGAGGGGGTGCCGATCTCGGCGTTTATTTTTGGAGGACGGCGCGCTCGCGTGGCGCCGCTCGTGTACGAATCGTTAAACTGGCAGCACGGCGTGTTTGTTGGCGCGACGATGGCGTCGGAGACGACGGCGGCGGCGACGGGAGACGTCGGGATCACGCGACGCGATCCTATGGCGATGCTGCCGTTCTGCGGTTACAACATGGCCGATTACTTCAGGCACTGGCTGGAGATGGGGAAGAAAATTCCGAAACCGCCGAAGATATTTCATGTGAACTGGTTCCGTAAAGGCGCGGATGGAAAATTCCTATGGCCGGGGTTCGGCGAAAACGTGCGCGCGCTGAAGTGGATTTTGGAACGCGTGGAGGGGCGCGGCGCGGCACAGGAGACGCCGATCGGCTATGTTCCGGCAAAGAACGGGCTGACACTCGATGGACTGAAAATTTCAGACGAGGCCCTGAACGAGTTGCTGCGCGTGAATCCCGGAGATTGGGAGCTGGAGTTGGAGGATTCGAAACAGTTCCTTGCGAAATTCGGCGAGCGGCTTCCGGGGGAGATACGCGAAGAGCAC
>Ga0209701_10003059_pt1 | contig 10919 bp, 10 predicted proteins | sample CZO8metaG_4_FD_188356 | JGI IMG/M metagenome (GOLD analysis project Ga0209701, IMG submission 188356) | Vadose zone soil microbial communities from the Eel River Critical Zone Observatory, Northern California, USA - CZOApr15con2H3.8 metaG... | ecosystem: Environmental > Terrestrial > Soil >...
CCGCGCCCCCCCCCACAAACGCTACAACCGCCGCCACGACGAGGGCCCAATAGTTCATTTGTAAAACGACCGTCGGGGTCATTGACGGAGGCTAGCAAAGCTGCAGCGGTGACCTTTTCAGCAGAGGTTTGAAGGCCAAGAATTTGCCCTCGTCGGGAATTTACCTGCCTTCGAATTACTTACTTTACCCCATTGATTTGGAAGCCGCGCAGTCCTATAGGTACGCTGCAGGCATCATGTTCGAGGCCTAAGGAGGTTCGGTCCAGGAACCAATGGCTGACGGTGAGGTCTGATCGACCGCAACAATGGCTTCACCAGTTTCCGCGGCTTCGCGAGGGAGCTACGAGCTTGGAGCCGCGGAGTAGCGGCGCGGAGCGTCTAGAGTGTCAGACCCTTATAAGCCACAGGTAGGTTCACGTGAGTGTCGGTTGCGAGCGAAAGAAGATGAAGATATTGATCGTCGGGGAGGAGCCGGCGGCCCGCCAGAAGATGCGTATTTTGCTCGGAAGCTCAGGCTGCGAGTGCACTGTCGTCTCGAACCTCCAACAGGCGCTGGGGACGATGGATCAAAGAAAATTCGACGCTGTTGTACTGGACCCACAATCCTCAAGCTCACAGGTCACAGAGCTAATTTCGAGGATTAACGAATCTCACCCGGATCTCATAGGACGTGTAGTGCTTATCACCGAGGAAGGGAAAGATTCAGTGATTGGGGACTTGGCCGAGCGCTACTCGCTCACCGCTGTCCAACGGAAGTTTCTGCTGCAACAACTTTGGGGCAGCCTGGAATCGCTATTCTGTCGTCAGGACGTGTTTCAGAACGTCGCGCAAATGGCGCGGCTCATCTCCGATAGCTTCCGCGACGCGCTCCCCGCTGGGGTGCGCGCTCTGCAAAATAGGAATCGAAGGCTGCTCTACGCATCCGGAAGTCTAAGGGTGGACCTCCTAGTCGAGCCGGAAGATGGCTCTAACCGCCTAGCTCTCACGGGGCAGATTCTGGATTCAGCCAAGCCAGATCGAAGTTTTGCCGGCGTTCCAGTGAAGCTTAATGGCTGGAAGGGTCCATCGGCGCAGGCAACTGCCGGGGAGTTCGGCGAGTTCCATTTTGATTTCAACTTTGAGCCAATCGTCAGCCTAGAAATAAGAATTGCAGAAGATCACTGCATAGCGATTCCGTTACCGGCACTGGAGCGGCCCGTCGAAGAACGGCCGGATATTCGCGGCTCTTCTAGCCGGCAACGGACCTCAACGTTTAGGTGAACTACTCTCTGGGGAAGAGAGAAGGAGAAGAAACCATGAAACCGAGGGCTCTGTGGGTCCTAGTGGTCTTCTTTGGACTGTGGAGCAGCCCAGCCGCCGCTGGCAACAGATTTATTGTCCGTGACCCATCCGGTCTCACTTCCCTACAGCAAGTCTGCTTGGTGCTGGGTTGTAATGTAGCGGGCGGCCTTGACGGCACCCTGAGTAAAGTCTTCTTGGTCACTACTCCAGACTTCATTGATCCGAACGCCTTTCTGCAAATCCTCCGGAGCCAGCCGGGAATCGCACACGTAGAGCTAGACGCCGTGTTGAAAGTCATGCAAGCCACTGCTGCGGCACCTCCTAGCGGGTTGTCGGACAATACGCCTGTGAATTACTTCGGAGCGACTGTCATTCACGGCTATGTCAGCCAGCCCGCCATCGCCATTATCCGGCTACCAGACACGCAGACTGCTTTCCGCGTGAGCGGTGCAGGGACAGTAGCGGTTATTGATACGGGGGTCGATCCGGCGCATCCCGTGCTTCAAAGTGTCCTCGTTGCCGGTTATGACTTTACCCGTAACATCGCCGGCTCAGCTTCTGAACTCACGGACGTAAACCAATCCTCTATCGGCAGCGGGGCCTCCCCAGCGATGGTGAATCAATCTAGCGCTGCGATTCTCGATCCAGCATCGGTCTTCAATTTCGGGCAGCCACAATACCAGGCATTCGGCCATGGGACCATGGTGTCGGGCATCATTCACCTCGTGGCCCCGACCGCGCTCATCATGCCTCTGAAAGCTTTCAACGCCGATGGCACGGGTTATTTGTCGGATGTCCTGCGCGCCATGTACTTTGCGGTGCAGAACGGGGCCAGCGTGATCAATATGAGTTTCAGTTTCTCAACGTATTCCTCTGAGGTGGCCAGAGCCGCTAAGTATGCGCTCCGCCATCAAGCGATTTGCGTGGCTTCGGCAGGAAACGACGGCAAAGAGGAAATGGTCTATCCGGCTGCACTTTCGAATGTCATGGGCGTAGCCTCAACCACAAACAACGATACCCTCTCTACGTTTTCTAATTATGGCGAGGATCTCGTTTGGGTTGCAGCCCCGGGCGAAGGCATCATCACCACCTATCCGTTTGGCACCTTTGGGGCCGGGTGGGGAACCTCCTTCAGCGCACCTTTTGTGTCCGGCGCGGCCGCCCTCCTCCTAAGCGTTCGCGCGAATTGCAACGAGGCTTGCGCGGAACAGTCGTTGGCGCACGCTGTTTGGATCTCTCCCGATCTTGGCAATGGACGCGTGGATCTTTACCAAGCAACTGGCGCGGCCTCCGTAAGCCCTTACTGACCGCTCAAAGTACGCGGAGTCATCGCAGCAAGACCGTGGAACGAGGAGATCGCCCGCCGCATTGCGGACCTGGACTTGGGGAAAGCGAAAACGGTTCCGTGGCAACAGGTTCGAGGCAACACGCGATCCCGGCTCAAGCACGACAAGTACAGGTGAGAGCAGTCTCTAATCCAAGGCGTGGGCGGTGTCGCGCTCTTGGCGGCGCCGGCGCAGGTAATGCATGGCGATGTTCAGGTAAATCTCACCGCAAGGCGTCTCGATGCAGATCACCAGGGCCTCGGTGTCTACGCTGCCGGTCAGCCCCGCCTGATCCATGTGAACTTCCGGCGGAAACACTTTGAAGCGAAAGCCCGCGTCGTTCAACAGCGTCACTGAATTCCCGATGACCATGTTGGCCAGCTCGCAAACGGTTTCCCGCACCAACTGCTCGCTCGCTTCCATTTCCGTGCCCGCAAGCTGGCTGGCCACTTTCACGGCCACATCCGGCGACAGATCGAGAATCACGCGGCCTTCGATTTCCCCCTTGATGGTGATGAGCGCGGCGACGCCCTTGCGGCGGTAGGTGTCCTCGTCCATCGAGAGGTCCATAATCTTCGTCGGCCCCTGCAGCGATTCCGCGAAGACCGCATCCGCGGCGTTGATGAACGGCTGGATGAGTTCCATTCTCATGAGCGCGATTCTCCTGCGAGCGCGACGGGCACGCCCGTGGCGTTGGGATCGTCGCTGAGCACGTAGCGGAGAATTTCGTACAACACTTCCGGCTTCACCGGTTTTTGCACGAAATGCTTCGCGCCTTTCTGGAGGGCCGCCAGGATGTTCTCCTGGTACCCGACGGACGAGACCATGACGATGCGCGCGTCGGCATGCTGGCGCACGATGCGTTCGACCGCCTCGATGCCTTCCATTTGCGGCATGGTGATGTCCATGAGCACGATGTCCGGCTTGGTGCGGCCGTATTCGGCGATGGCGGTGAGGCCATCGCCGGCTTCGCCGGCCACTTCGCCGCCGAACATCTCGATCATTTTGATGAGGTTCTTGCGCGCGAAGACGGAATCGTCCACCACGAGGTAGCGAACCGGCCGATTGTCTTTTCGAAGCAGAGCGGCGAATTGTTTCATGGCCTTCTCCTTATCCCAGAGCGCGCTTTCACGCGCGATGGGAAGAAACGGGTGTCCTATCGTCTTTGTCTTTCTTGTCTTTCTTGTCTTTCTTTTCAAATTTCTCCGCGGGATTTTGCTCCGCCCCATACTGACTCACCAGGAATGTCCCGAGTCCGTCGAGCGGAATAACCTTGTTCGCATACCCTTTAAGGATCGCCGCGCGCGGCATCCCGCTGACCACGCAGGTATCTTCACTCTGCGCGATGGTCATGCCGCCCGCGGACTTGATTGCGCCGAGACCTTCCGCGCCATCATCACCCATGCCGGTCATCAACACGCCCACGGCAGTGAGTCCAAACTCCTGGGCCACGGAATGAAAAAGAACATCTGCCGATGGGCGATGTCCATTCACGGGCGGCCCGTCGGACAAGACGACCATGTCGCCGCGGGGCATCCTTCGAACCATCACGTGGCGGTTTCCCGGACAGATCAAAACGCGGCCCGCGAGCAGAAGATCGCCGGACCGCGCTTCATGAACTTGCAGAGCGCAGCACTCGTCGAGGCGCTTCGCGAACATTTCCGTAAAACCTTCCGGCATGTGCTGCACAACGACGAGAGTGGATTGAAAATCCGCGGGAATTTGCGACAAGAGAAATTGCAGCGCGTTGGGGCCACCGGTGGAAATGCCGATGGCAATCACGCGGCGCGGAGGCAACGCGGCGCGATTCGCTTTTTTCGGTGTCACCGGCTCTTCGCGAACGATGGCGGGAGGGAGTTTGCGGCCGGCGGCGCGTTTTGCGACCTTGATTTTGGCGATCAACTCGTCGGCGATTTGTTCGAGGTGCCCCGCGGCGGCATCTTTGGGCTTGGGAAGAAAATCGACGGCGCCCAAAGCGAGGGCCTGGAACGTGGAGTAACCGCCTTGTTTCGAATGCGTGCTGAAAAGAACGACCGGCAAGGGCGCGCGACGCATGATGAGGCGAAGCGCCTCGATTCCGTCCATGCGCGGCATTTCGAGATCGAGCGTAACGACGTCGGGCCGCAGCTCTTCAATCTTTTTCAACGCGAATGCGCCGTCCATGGCTGTTCCGACGACTTCAATGGAAGAATCGCGGGCGAGGATCGCCGGGATCAGCTTGCGCATCAGCGCGGAATCATCAACGACGAGAACGCGGATACGCTCGCTCATGCGATCGCTCCAAGCGGTGTTGCGCGAGAGAGGCGCGAAAGCACCGCGGGGACATTCAAAATGAGGACGACAGTGCCATCGCCGAGGATGGAAGCACCGCTAACCAGATCGCTTGAAACAATTTCGCCCGGCAGCGCCTTGATCACGAGCTCTTCCTCGCCGACAAGGCTGTCCACCAGGAGACCAAAACGCTTCTCGGCCGCGCCGATGACAATCACAAAATTCTTTTTCCTGGCGGGCTGAGTGTCGATGCTGTGGAGCCGGCTGAGCTGATTCAAGCGGACGAGGGTGAGGATCTGGTCGCGGAGACGGAGCACTTCGCGCTGGTCCACACGGTGGATGTCGTGGTCCATAATGCGCGTGATTTCGACAACAGAAGAAAGCGGAACAGCGAACAAACGACCGCCGACACGGAAGAGCAAAGTTTGAATGCTGGCAAGCGTGAGCGGAACGCGAAGCTGAAAAGTGGAGCCGCGACCCTTCTTGGAAGAAACGTGAACCGTGCCCTTGAGGCGATCGAGAACCGTTCGAACAACATCCATGCCGATGCCACGGCCGGAGACTTCCGTGACTTCGGAGGCGGTGCTGAAGCCCGATTCGAAAATGAGATCGAGGGCTTCCTGTTCGGTCAAGCGCTGCGCCTCTTCGAGTTTCAGAATCCCCTTTTGGACAGCACGAGCGCGCAGGAGAGAAAGATCCATGCCGCGGCCATCGTCGCGAACTTCGATGACCACCTGGGCGCCCTGATGAAAAGCATTGAGATAGACAGTGCCGCGGGCGGGTTTGGCGGCAGTCAAGCGCTCGTCAGCGGGTTCGATGCCGTGGTCGACGGCGTTTCGAACGAGATGCATGAGGGGCTCGGCAAGAGAGTCAAGGATGCCCTTGTCGAGATCGGTGTTCTGCCCGGAGACTTCCAGCGCGACATCCTTGCCGCACTGCTTGGCGACATCGCGAAGGAGGCGCGGGAAACGGCGGAAGAGCTGCTCGACGGGCACCATTCGAATCTTGAGCACGCACTTGTGAAGCTCATCGAGAATGCGCGCCTGAAAAGCAACGGCATCGGCGAGTTTTGTGCGCACAGGATCACGAGCATGCCGCTGGTCGAATTCGGAGAGCGTGCGATTGAGCATGGACTTCCCGATGATCAATTCGCCGACGAGATTCATGACCGCATCGATGCGGGCGGCATCCACTCGAAGGGTGCTCTCGGCTACCGCGTTGGCGGCAGAGCTGGAATTGGCGGGCGCCGCTGGTCCGCTGTTCTCGCTGTTTTCGGAAGCCCCATCAACGGCCTTGGCTGCCTGCGCCTCCAGCAAATCACCGAGCAATTGGTGTTCGGGAGTTTCCGGGGTGGCGGCACGTTCCAGACGCACGGTGGAAACGATGGAAGGGATGTTGCAGCGTTGCGCGATTCTCGCTTGGGGCTGAGAGCTGGCCAAGGCGGCTTCCACAATCTCGACGGAGGCGGCGCCAACATTGTCCTCTGGGCGGAGAGCGATGACGGTGCCGCAACCGTGAAGAACGTTGCGAATGAGCTGGAAGGCCGCGGCGCGCATCAAGCTGTTTGGATCAATGCGCAGGGCGATGTTGTAAACGGTCTCGCCGCGGTGCACGGCTTCGGAAATCATAAGCTGTTCGTATTCCGTCCAAGCGAATTGGGCGGGCAATGGCGAGGCCGGAGGCACAGGCTGCAGTGGAGCTGCGGGCTCCTGCAGTAACTTTCGAATCTTTGCGCGGAGCGCGTCGACCGCGGGGGGTTGCGCTTTCCGCTGATAAGCTCCCAGCATGAGCCCAAAACTATCGGCGGCGAAGAGCACGACTTCAGCAAAAGCCGCGCCTCGAGTTTGCGCAATCTGCAATGTGAGCACGTCCTCGAGCTCGTGGGCGAGCTCACTTAGTTTGTGAAATCCACAGGCGGCGGAATCCCCTTTCAGAGTATGGACGGCGCGGCGAATGCGGCGGATGATTTCCTCGTCCGCAGGACGCACCTCAAGTTCAAGCCCCGCTTCATTGAGCGATTGAAGAAGTTCGCCCGCGCTCTCGAAGAAGAGAGCGCGCAATTCGCTGCTGCGGTCTTCGGGAGGACGACTCACGAGGCGACCTCGACGCGCTGGTACGCGGTGCCGTTGTTCTCGTGCACCATGCGGAACTTCTGCGTCAAGCCAAACAGGCTTTCGGCATGCCCGACGAAGAGGAACCCGGCGGGATTCAAACAGTGCCAGAACTTTTCAATCAGGCGCTTCTGTTCGGCTTCGTCAAAATAGATCATGACGTTGCGGCAGAGAATAATGTCGTTGCGGCGAGGCAAGAACTCGGTCTTGAGGTTGTGAAAGTCAAACTGCACGAGTGCTTTGAGGGATGGCCTGACCGCATACTTGGCAGCAGACTTTTCGAAATAGCGAAGGCGGCAAGTGTAATCGACGGGCTCCATCTGCTGCTCGGTGTAGAGGCCTTCCTGGCCGACGCGGAGGCTGGCATAGCTGATGTCGGAGGCGACGATCTCGACTTTCCAGGGCGGAGGGATGAGCGGCTTCGGCGAAGGCATCTCGAAGGGAAGCGGATTGCGCAGGTAATAGTAAGCGAGCGCGTCGCAAATCAAAATGGCGACGGTGTAGGGCTCTTGACCGGAGGAGCAGCCGGCGCTCCAGATCCGCAGGGTGTAATCGCGGCGTTCCTGCTTGCGGCGAAGAAGCTCTTCGAGAACGGTTTTTTGCAAGAGTTCGAGCTGAGGGCGATTGCGGAAGAAACTCGTTTCGTTGACGGTCAAGTTTTCAAGCAGGAGGGCCAATTCGGCGCGGCCATCGCGGCTGGTAAGCAAGCGGTAATAGGCGTAGAAGGAGTCGAGCTGGCAGGCCTTGAGGCGGCGCTGAAGGCGATCCTTCAAGAAGTGCGAGCGGCGCTCATCGAAAAACATGCCGCATTCCTGATAGACAAGAGTCTGGAGGAGCTTCAGCTCAGCTTCGGTGAGTTGGATCTGGGCGGTGATCGTTCCCATGATGTGTGCGTGCGACGAACCGCCCGTTGCGCCAGCTTCCAAAGCAAACCGGAAGAAGCATTACTTAGCGGTGGCGACGGGTTCCGCGGCCTCCTCAAGTCGTTTGAACTCCGGGCGGTGCAACAGCTTTGAAATATCCAGCAGGATGATGAGTCGTCCTTTCAGCTTCCCGACGCCGGTCACGTACGCGGACTCGCCTTCCGCAAAAACGCTGCCCGGAGCCTCGATCTCGGAGGGAGGAATCTTCAGAACTTCCGAAGCGGCGTTTACGATGAGGCCGATCAATTTGTTTTCAAGCTCGACGACAAGAATGCGGTTCTTTTTGTCAGGCTGAATCTGGGTCTGGCCGAAACGCTTGCGAAGATCCATGACGGGAATGATTTTGCCGCGCAAATTGATCACGCCCTCGATGAGGTCGGGAGCGCTGGGAACGGCGGTAATCTCCGGAACGCGGACGATTTCGCGCACGGCACCGATGCGAACACCATAAGTTTCATTGCCGATGCGGAAGCCGACGACTTGAAGATCCTTTTCCATGGAAGGGTCCCCGTTCCTCAGGAACGCGCCAGTTCGGCGTATTCGAGTTCCTGTCCGCGGTCGGGGTGCGCGCCACGGCGCCGGCCGGGCTGGTCCGCGCGGGACGGCCGTGCCTGGTTCGAACGGTCCAGAACAAAGCGGTCCATGCTGTCAAGCAAGTTGCGGGAGAGTTTCAACATCTGCTCAGCGGCGGCGGAGAGCTCCGTGGAACTGGAAGCGGATTGCTGCACGAGTTCGCGCATCTTGTCCATGGCGCGGACGACGGCCTGAGCGCCCGATGCCTGTTCCTCGACGGCGGAATTGATTTCCTGAGTGATTTCGGTTAGGCGGCTGGTGGCCTTGGCAATTTGTGAAGAGCCGACGGACTGTTCGCTGGTGGCGGCGCCGATCTCCTGGGAGAACTTGTAGACTTCGGTGACGACGTTGGAGATCTTGTGAAGAGCGGAACCGAGGTCGTTGCCGAGGGTGAGCCCTTCCTCGACGATGCGCGTGCTGCGCTCCATGTTTTCAACGGCCTGACGGGCTTCGCGCTGAATGCTCTGAATGAGGTCCGCGATTTCCTTCGTGGACTGGGTGGACTTTTCGGCGAGTTTGCGGACTTCATCGGCAACAACGGCAAACCCCAGACCGTGCTCACCCGCGCGGGCCGCTTCGATGGCGGCGTTCAGCGCGAGCAGGTTGGTCTGTTCGGCAAGGTCATCGATGACTTCAATGATTTTTCCGATGTCATCGGCACGGTGGCCCAAAATGTTAATGATCTCGGCTGAAGATTGAATGGCCTGATTGGTACGGTTGAGGCCGTCGGTGGCCTTCTCCATGGTCTGGATGCCACTGACGACTTCCTCGCGCGAGCGGTTGGCGATATCGAGCAAGACCTTGGCGGTATCGGCCACGCGCTGAATCGAGGTAACCATCTGGTCGATGGAGGCGGAGGTCTCCGCCACGCTGGAGGCCTGTACCTGCGTATTCTTGACCACGTTTTGCACGTTGATGCTCATCTCGTGCATGGTGCTGGTGACTTCTTCAATCGCGGAGGAGGCCTGGACGCTGACCTTGGCGGACTCATCGGCAGCGCCAGCGACTTGATTCGAACCGGCGGAGACTTGCCCCGCGGAATCGCGGGTGGTCCGCACGAGCTCTTGCAAACCGTGGGACATGCGAAGGAAGGCGTTGCCGAGGGTGTCGCGCCTGGAGCGGGGCACGACTTCTACGGCCAGATCGCCTTCGGCAACAGACATGGAAACGCTGGCCATCTCCTTGAGGTAAGCGACCATGTTGTTGAAGGTGGTGGCGAGAGCGCCAATTTCGTCGTTGCGGTGAATGTCGATGTTCTGATCGAGATCGCCGGAGTCGCCGATTTCACGGGCGACGGTAATGAGGTGAGTCAAGGGCTCGGAGATGGACTTGGCGGTATAAAACGCGACGACTGCCCCAAGCGCAAGCGCGATCAATGTTCCCAGGATCGTGGCAACAGCGCTAAAGGCAGTCGCACGATTCGCCGAGTTGGTGGAATCTTGCAGGAACTTGGTGATATCCGTGTTGCTTTGATCGAGAACCACCGAGGATTTCGTGAGCCAAGAAGCGGGGTCTTTCTGAAGATAGAAAATTTGCAGGTCAGAAACGGTGGCGTCACCCGAATCCACCTGATGGCGCTTGGCGATGAGAGGCTTGGCAAAATTGTCAGCCCAACTGGTTTCGGTGCTCTCCACCTGAATGAGAGCGGTGCGGACGGTTTCGTTGGTGGCCTGCGATTCACCGCGCTTGATGATGTCGGTGATGTCGTTCAGGCCTCTAGTGACGCGATCTTCGTCGCGAGGATCGCCGCTGAGGAGAAAGTTATTCATGTTGAGGCGATTCAACATGATCTGGTAACGCACGGATTCAATCGTGCGGACGCTTTCCAGAGCGGTTCCCGCATTGGTACGCGCCGATTTCTCCATCCATCCGGCAAAGAGGTTTACGAAAAATAGCAGCAGCAGAATGCCGAGAATCAGGCCAAATCCTGCGTAAAGTTTTTTACCGATCGTCATTGCGAGATTCCTCCGCTCACCTCAGCAGCGTGACCCGAAACTATCCGCTGCCGCCGAAACATTTGCTGTTCCGGCCATTTCTTCTAATTCCCAGGGTGGAATTCAAATTCAACAATCTGCGTGGTCTCTTCGGAGGCCGGCGCGAACTTCCACTCCTTCACTGCGTCCTGGCAAGCCTGAACAAGCAAAGGATGGCCGCCAGCCACGCGCGTGCTCTTCACGCGACCGTCGCGGGTGACGACGACTTCGATCTTGACCTTGCCCCCAACGTTCATACGCTTGGCAAGATCGGGGTACGCGGGAGCAACCTTGGTCTTGACCTTGCGCTTGGTTTCGTCGGTCGAGCCCGTCTGCGCCAATCCGGAAGCCCCCGAGAAAATGAGCGCCGCGGTTGCGGCCAGCGCAAACTTTTTCCACCCACTCGTTCTCATCGACACTATCCCTCCAAGGATCGGGAGATGCCCTGTGAATGGGAGTCAC
>Ga0209701_10003060_pt1 | contig 10918 bp, 9 predicted proteins | sample CZO8metaG_4_FD_188356 | JGI IMG/M metagenome (GOLD analysis project Ga0209701, IMG submission 188356) | Vadose zone soil microbial communities from the Eel River Critical Zone Observatory, Northern California, USA - CZOApr15con2H3.8 metaG... | ecosystem: Environmental > Terrestrial > Soil >...
ATTAAGCGTGGGCGAAAAGCTGCCGCTGGTAATCTCGCCCTCACCTGATTCGCAATGCACCTTCTGATGGTTGCGCAGCACGCCCTTCCCCTCCAACACCAAACCCACCAGCTTGCGCGCCACGCCTTGCGCCTTTTGTTTCTCCAGCCGTTCGCGTCCAATAAACTTGCGCGTGACCGGCTCCCACGCCACGGTCCACGCCAGGCCGGCCTCTAACGGCGTGGTGGTTTCATCCATATCCGCGCCATACAGATTCATGCCCGCTTCCAGCCGCAGGGTATCGCGTGCGCCAAGGCCGATAGGCGCAACCCCCGCGTCATACAAATTCTGCCAAAGCGCTAGGGCGGTATCTGCAGGCAGGATGATTTCACAGCCGTCTTCGCCGGTGTAACCGGTGCGCGCGATAAAAAGCTCGCCGATGGTCACGGCGCTAAATGGCTCCAAGCCAGACGCCGCTTTACGCGCTTCGTTCTCCAGTGCCTCGCCGACTTTGGCACGGGCCTCCGGACCTTGTACTGCAATCATCGCGAGCTCCGGCCGTTCGATGACATTTACCTTGAAATCGAGCGCGCGCCCGGTGATCCAAGCCAAATCTTTTTTGCGGGTCGCGGCGTTGACTACCAAACGAAACCATTTTTCCGTCAGGAAATAAACGATCAGGTCATCCATCACGCCGCCCTGCTGGTTCAGCATGCAGGTGTAAAGCGCCTTGCCCGGCGTTGTTAATTTGTCGACATTATTCGCCAGTAAGACGCGCAGAAATCCGCGCAGGTCGCCATCCGTAAGATCGACCACGGTCATATGCGAAACATCGAACATGCCAACCGCCTGGCGCACTTTGTGGTGCTCTTCCACTTGCGAGCCGTAATGGAGCGGCATATCCCAGCCGCCGAAATCGACTATCTTGGCGCCCATTGCAATATGCTTGTGGTACAATGGTGTTCTATAACCCAAAAATAAAACCCCTTAACATTAATGCCGAGACGCCACAATTTTGCAGAGCACGCTGCTCGCAAAATATTTGCGGCCGGATGCATCGCGCGTATTTCGATTGCCAATAAAAAGGGGCGATGGATGCATCACATCCATCGCCCCTCTGTCCGGTAACCTGAGAGCTTGAGCCCCTTCGGTGGGCGCCATCATCGCGCGCCTCTCTCCAGAGTCGACAGCTCCCGTGGTCCTTTGGCCTGAGCGATTCCGGGCGGGTTGCGCCTTCGGCGCCGGGCTTAAACAAGCACCGGTCTCTCCCACGGGATCATGGTCGATACGGCAATATACCTTCAAGACCAGGAGAAGCCAAGGCTTCTGCGCGAATTAATAAAACTCCCATTCTAATTTCGCCCGCATGAGCTGCTGCTCGCTGGCCTTGGTGTAACCAAAAGCGACGCCGGCGGTTAACCACACCCGGTGCCCCAATTTGATATCCACCGCGGGTGAAATCAAATGCTTTTGCTCATCTTTGGGTTCAAACCGGCTAATGGGGCCAAAATCACCGAAAAAATCCAGGCGCGGGCGCCAACGTTCATGCAAACGATAAATCGCCGAGGCGGCGTATTGCAATTCCCATCCGGCGTTGTCCGCGCCCTTTAGCACCTTCTCGAATATGGGATTGAAATCAAATGTCCATCTGCCGACATCTTTTTCTATAATGCCGCGCAACTCGAGCTCCCGATCGTTAGCCTGATTTTTAGGGAATTCAAATTCGGCGTATAAGCCGATATCCACCGGCAGTTCGCCCTTTTCATAAAAGCGAGTCCGCGCGCGCACGCGACTCGCGGCGTGCTCCCAGTCCCCGCCGCGCGCACGGCTATAGTCGACATAACCGGCAAGCTCGGTTTTATCAGTCACGCCGTAGTTAAGCTCAACGCTGCTGCGGGTTAATCCTTTATTATTCTCTGGCGGCGAGTCCGATTGCGTGCCGCGATCGGTATAAGTGGTGTTATTTTCCAGCTCGAGTTCACCTTTCGCCGCGGTGGCATAGGGATAAACTTCCAATTCAAAATAATTCAATGCTTGCGCAGGTCCGCTGGCAAGTAACCCCATGCCTCCCAGCATGACTCCCCTAAAAACCAAACTTCTCACCTTCATCATTATTGATAATAAGAATTATTTACATTATTAAAGAAAAAAATATCGCGGCAAAAAAACCTAGCAAAGCAAAAACCATGCTGTACAGGAAGTACGAATGCCGCGAGCGCAGGGATGCGCAGGAGCGGCCGCTTTTTGCTTTGCGTGTTGACAATTTCTCCGGGAGAGAGTGGGCGCTACCTGATAGCGCCCGTAGGGCGAGGACCAGGGATGGTCCGAGTCAAAAAGGCCACGGATGGACTTTTTCAACAACCTGTTAAGCTGCCCTGGCTGTCCTTGGCAAGGAGCTGCGTGATAAAGGGCTGCCATAAAACCACATGAGTACGCCGATCACCGCTAACGTCACCACATAAAACACGACTTGCATACCTGCCGGACGGTCGGCATAACCAATCAGGGTTTGTAAGATCCGCCCCGGAATACTGTGCTGCGATAGCAGCGCGGAGGTATCCCACAGCGGCTGAACCAGCGAAGGCAGGAGGTCCGCCTGCACCAAAAAACCAGCGCCCTGCGCCGCCATCCCGGCGGCTAGCAGGGCAATCAGCCAGCTCGTCACGATGAATAAACGCTTGCTTGAGATCCGGAGCAGACCCAAATAAAGCAATAGTCCTGCTCCCATGCCCAACAATAAACCCAACACACCCCCGGCCAACATAAGACCGGCTTGCTCCTGCTGGGCGATAGCGATGCCGTACAGGAAAAGAACCACCTCGGCACCTTCGCGCAGGACCGCCAAACCGACCACCACCGCCAGCACATACATAGGCCGGCTGCCGAGAGTGACGGCGCGGCCAACCGCATTCATCTGCTGCGCCATATCGCGCCCATGCCGCCCCATCCATACGTTATGCCACCCCAGCATGACGACAGCGATAAACAATACCGAGGCATTAAAAACCTCCTGCCCCATGCCCGCGGCCGTGCCGGCAATGGCGCCGGCAAACATCGCCACCAACGCAGCGCCGCCCAGCCCAACACCTATGCCCGCACTCACCCAAAGGCCGCACTTGGCCAGGCCTTTGGTTGCGGCAAGAACAATGCCGACGATGAGAGCCGCCTCAAGAACTTCACGAAATACGATGATTGCCGTCGCTAACATGGTAGGTTTGTTGGTTTAATGGTTAATTTATTTGGCGATGATTTGTCCTTTCGCGGTATTAGGATGGAAGTCGCCAAAAAAACCGTAGGCGCCGGGCTTTAAAGGACCGATGATCACTTCCACGCTCTTGCCCGCAAGCACCACTTTTTCGCGATTTAACTCGTGGCTCTCGAATTCTTCCGGTCCCGGCCCTTCATTTTTAACCACCAATCTAAATTTCCGGCCCGCCGGGACTTCGATCTTTTCCGGAGAAAAACGGCCATCTTTCGCGGTTAAGTTAAATTGCGGCATTTCTTCCGCACAGCTCGGCGCAATCCCACCTAATGCCAATGCCGAAACCAGGCAGACAAGAGTTTTGAAATTCACCTGCGCTCCTTTTGATTTGAATTTATTTAAACCAACAACGTCTGCTATGTATTATGCATAGTTTAAATGAAAATGCAAATGATTCTCATCCAGTATATCTCAGGCTGGCCCACTACTTAAAAAACAGGGTAGAGAAAGCAATAATTAGCTACAAAATTCGGCGATAACCGGGGTATGGTCCGCCGGCCGCTCCAGCCGGCGCGGCTCCTTGTCGATATAACAAGCCGTGCAGGGTTTAATCAACGCCTGACTGCATAGAACATGATCGATGCGCAGCCCCATGTTACGGCGAAATGCCCCCATGCGATAATCCCACCAGCTGAAACATTTTTCTTCTTGCGGAAAATTACGGAATAGATCTGTCAAACCCAGGGCAATTAACTCCCGGAACGCCCGCCGCTCTTCCTCGCTGACCAGCACCTCGCCGAGCCACGCGGCAGGATCGTGCACATCTCTATCTTCGGGTGCAATATTGAAGTCGCCCAAAACAATCAATTTTTTATAATCTTTAAGCTGCGTTTGGAGATAGCCGGCAAGCTGTTTTAACCACGCTAACTTATAAATATACTTTTCTGAACCTACCGCCGAACCGTTGGGAACATAGACATTAATAATGCGCGTATCGCCATAAGTAGCGGCCAGCACCCGCCGTTGCGGGTCCTCCATGTTCGGCAACCCTATTTGGATTTCTTGCGCGCCAAGCCGGCTGATGTTAGCGACGCCGTTGTAGGTTTTTTGGCCGGCGTATGCCGTTTCATAGCCGATCTTACGGAACTCCTCAGCCGGGAATTCCGCATCAATAATCTTTGTTTCCTGCAAACAAAGAAGGTCCGGACCGTGTTGTTGCAGCCAAGCCAGCACATGCGCCAAGCGCACCCGCAACGAATTCACATTCCAGGTCGCGATCTTCATTTATGACTAAAGCCTTTGATAATAAAAATGTATTTGATGAGCATCATCGCATAGCTACACATTTAACGACACAGAAAGCGCCTGTTGGGCTTCATTTTGCCAAACTCAAGGCGATTGGGCACTGAAATCCGGGCGGTGACTTGACCGACATCCAGTATCAAGCCGTTTGAGAGTTTACTGCATCGGTTTAGATTGTTCGAGTTGCACCGGAATCGTTGTGTAGGTAGCCGGCGCGGGTGGCCGTGATCTATCGGGGTGACTTGAGGATGGGTGCGCGAGCGCGCACAATAGCGGAACTGTCGAGCGGACGGAGAAGCGGAAGCTCTCGCTACCGGCATCCTCCCACACAGGAGCAGATCATGAAGCTACGTGCGAAATTTGCGTTGACGCAGTTACTTATACTGCTGCTTTCCGTGCCGGCGCCATACGCGCAGACCGACCCGCCGGCGCAAGCGGAACACGTGTTCACGCAATCGGAACTCGATCAGATGTTGGCGCCAATTGCGCTTTACCCCGATTCGCTGCTGTCGCAGATCTTGATGGCGTCCACTTATCCGCTCGAGGTAGTCGAGGCCGCGCGTTGGTCCAAGGCCAACCCCGGCGTCACCGGCGACGTGGCGGTGCGGGCGGTGGAACAGGATAATTGGGATCCCAGCGTGAAATCGCTGGTCGCATTTCCGCAGATCCTGGCGATGATGGACGAGAAGCTGGACTGGACGGAGCGGTTGGGAGATGCGTTCCTCACGCAGGAACCGCAGGTGATGGAAACTGTCCAGAGTCTGCGTCAACGCGCCTATGCCGCGGGCAATCTCAAATCGAACGACCAGTACCGCGTGGCGCAGCAAGGGCAGACCATCATCGTGGAACCGCCTAGCCCGGAGGTCGTCTACGTGCCCTATTACGATCCGCTGGTCGTCTACGGTTCGTGGTGGTGGCCGGCGTATCCGCCGGTTTATTGGGCGCCTTGGCCCGGCTACTACGCCCGCCCTGGGTTTGTTCGTGGGTTCGCCTGGGGAATCGGCATTGCGGTGGGCACGGGGTTCTTCTTCGGCGCCGTCGACTGGCGCCACCATCACTGCAACGTGGTCAATGTCCATACCTTCTACTATCACCATGCGAACCACAGACCGCTGCCGCCGGGCAACGTCTGGCAACACGATCCGGACCATCGCCGCGGTGTCTCCTATCGGAACCCGTCGTTGCGTCAACAGTTCGGCCGTACCAATGCGTCGCCCGAGACGCGCCGCGAATTCCGCGGGCAGTATCGGCCACCTGCCGCAAGTCGCGTCGAGCCCGGCGATCACCGGGATGCCTCACTCGACCGCGACGGCCGATCGGTTGAACATCGCAGCCCGCCGCGCGCGACTGGCGGCGGCGGCGCGCGCCTGAACGCGGGCACGCCAGCCGTGCGGCCCGTTGCGGGCCTGGGCGCACCAAACACAGGCGCTCGCCTTGGTACTGAACAGCGGCCTCACGTCTTCGAGGGCGTAGGCCAGGGACGGGATGTGCGCATCTACAGTGCGCGCGGGCGCTCCAGCTCCCAGCAAATAGCCAGCGGCGGCGAAAGATCCAGCAAATAGCGGCGGACGCGTGCACTCCCAACCCATCCGAGAACCTGATTGCCTCGAGGGAATATGCTCAACCTGCCCGAGCAAGTAGCTTGGCGTGCGCATTACCCGTGGCGTGAGCTGCGCCGGACAATCTTCGCATTGGCGCTGGTTGCGATAGCGCCCTTCGCCCTCGCGGCAACTGCGGTGCAAAAGAGCTTCGTGTCGCCCGAGGCGGCGATCACCGCGTTGGTCGAGGCCGTCAGGTCGAATGATCAACAGGAGTTGCGTGCAATTTTAGGTCCCTATAGCAGCAAGCTTGTCAGCTCGGGTGACGCGGTAGCCGACGAGCAAAACCGCGAGGCGTTCATCAAGGCCTATGGCGAGGCCAACCAAATCGTGCGCGAACGCGAGGCGCAGGCGACGCTTGTGATCGGCAAGGACGAGTGGCCGTTGCCGATTCCGCTGGTGAAATCCGCCGACGGCTGGCGCTTCGACACCCGGCAAGGCGAAAAAGAAATTCTCCAGCGCCGCATCGGCCGCAACGAACTTGCGGTGATTCAGGTCTGCCTCGCGATCGTCGACGCCGAGCACGAGTATGCGGCGAAAGACCAGGACGGCATTCTGGAGTATGCGCCCAAGTTCGTGAGCACTCCCGGCAAGCGCAACGGACTCTATTGGGAGACCAAGGCGGACGAGCCGCCAAGCCCGCTCGGGCCGCTGCTTGCCGCGGCGGCCAAAGACGGCTACGCAAGCTCGACCACCACGCCGCTTTCGCCCTATCACGGCTACCACTACCGGATCCTCACCAAGCAGGGCAAGCTCGCCCGCGGCGGCGCCTACGACTATATCGTCAAGGGCAGGATGATCGGCGGCTTCGCCGTGATCGCCTATCCCACGCGCTACGGTGCGTCCGGCATTATGAGCTTCATCGTCAATCACGACGGCGTGGTCTATCAAAAAGATCTGGGCAAGAACACCGCAGCGATAGCCGCCAAAATGACGACGTTCGATCCCGACCCGAGCTGGAAACAGCCGTGATATGTCGCGGCGGATTTCGGCCGCCGCGCGCAGGAAATATTGCGCCGCGGCCGGCGGAGTCGCGCTAGCGCGGGCTTCGAGGCGTCCTGCAATCCGGTGAGACGACCGGAAAAGCTAATTAATTACAGGTCGCGATCTTCATACCGGCTAAAGCGAATTACTGTGTACCGGCCTCGGGGGCAGCAGCCGGCTCCGAAGCCGGTTCTATTTTTGGATAACCGGCCTGGTCGAGCTCACCTTCAAGCAGAGACTCGATATAACCACTCATAACCTTTGCGCCAACAAGGATTGTGGGGACGGACAGGCTTTTGGTCTTTTCTTTCATTTCCTCTTGAGACTTGCGATCGCTCTCAACATTTTTTTCAGAGAAAGGCACTTTTCTTTTTTGTAAGTATGCCCGAGCTAAATCACAAGACGAACATTTTGGAACAGAATAAAGCACCACGGGATATTTTTCTGCGATACCGTCTTTGTCTTTGACACCGTCTTTGTTTTTTATTTTTGGCGACCCGGTCGCCAAATCCTTCTCCTCGACCCGGCCGGCGTCGGGCGGCGGCGGTCTGTCCTGGTAAGAGACATTTCCGTCCTTATCCACCCACTTGTAAAGCTTTGCGGCGTGCGCCGAGGTAATGGCAAAGGCAACCAGAACTAATAAAATGGCAACTATGTCTCTCATAGCGTTATATCCTTAAATACATTCCCCCCATTCGGCGGCGATAAACTTGACGGATCCATTGGATACCGGCGAAAAACCCTACTATGAGCATAGCAAAAGAAAAGATGAGCCAGCCTACACTAAGATAGTTTTCCGCCAGTGTATTTCCCGGCGCCGAAGGCGCGGGTATTGAAACGGGCGGCGTATTAGCGGCGGGCTGGGCCAATTTATCGGTGAGTTCCTTGGTTTTCGCCGTTTCCTGCGCCAGCGCCGCTTGTACTTGCTGAAGTTGTACTTGCATTTTTTCCAGTTGCCCGCGGGCGGGCGGCTCTGGGATCAAATAGCCGGCATCCACCCAGCCCTCGATCTTTTCCGGATCGCGCACCTGTATCTGGCTGCCCTCTTTTACCAGCACTTCCAACGCGGTTCCACTCGCGAGCGTTTTTAATGGCGCGGCCTCCTTGCCGGGGCCGGCACGCATGGCGATGTGGATCTTGTCGGTAACGTAAAGCGTCTCCGCTATTCCGGGCAAAGGCAAAAAAACCAATAAACCGGTTATCAAAAATAAAGCTTGTCTCATATCGTTCCTCTGGGCGTGTGTGAAAAAATGGCGATACTTCCAGTTAAGCAGTGAGACCGGAATGGCGCAACAACGCGTCGATAACCGGTACCCGCCCGCGGAAGCTTACGAACAACTCCATCGGTTCACGCGTGCCGCCCTGCTCTAAAATAGTATGTAAAAATTCCATGCCGGTTTTACGGTCAAATACGCCGTTCTCTTCAAATTTGCTAAATGCGTCGGCCGATAACACCTCGGCCCATTTGTAACTGTAATAACCGGCGGCGTACCCCCCGGCGAAAATATGCGTGAAACTATGCTGAAAACGATTAAACGCAGGCCACATTACCACCGCCACCTCGCGCCGCACTTCGTCCAACAGTTGCTGCACGCTCTTATCCCCTTCGGGGTCGAATTCACCATGCAGGCGCATGTCGAATAAAGCAAACTCCAACTGCCGCACCATCTGCATGCCCGATTGAAAATTTTTCGCCGCGATCATCTTGTCGTACAAATCCTGCGGCAGGCTCGCCTTGGTCTCATAATGGCGCGCAATCAAATCGAGCGCTTTACGCTCCCAGCACCAGTTCTCCATAAATTGACTGGGCAGCTCCACCGCGTCCCAGGCCACGCCATTAATGCCGGCGACGCCGGGATAATCGACTTTAGTGAGCATATGGTGCAGGCCATGGCCGAACTCATGAAATAAGGTAGTCACCTCATCATGGGTAAATAACGCCGGCTTATCGCCGACCGGCGCGGAGAAATTACAGGTTAGATAAGCCACCGGCGCCTGCACCCCGATTTGAGTTCGTTTGCGCACGATGCACTCGTCCATCCAGGCGCCGCCGCGCTTATGCGCGCGCGCGAACAAATCCATATAAAACTGCCCGCGGAGCTCGTTGGTGCTATCGCGGATTTCAAAAAAGCGCACATCCGGATGCCAGGTATCGATACCGGATAGTTCCTGGATACGCAGGCCATACAGCCGATTGACGACCTCGAACATACCTTGAATCACTTGCCGCTCGGAGAGATAGGGCCGCAGGTCTTCTTCCGAAAACGCGTAGCGCTGTTGGCGCAACTTCTCCGAGTAATAAGCCACATCCCAAGCCTCGAGCTTGCCTATATCGAAACGGCCGCGGGCAAACTCTTTGAGCTCGGTCATTTCTTTCTCGGCCATGGGCCGCGAACGGCCGGCAAGGTCGCGCAGGAAATGCATCACCTGTTTCTCACTGGTCGCCATTTTTGTCGCGAGCGAACGTTGCGCATAATTGGCGAATCCCAACAGGCGGGCGGATTCTTGCCGCAGCTTGAGAATAAGCAGCAGGATCGCGGAGTTATCCCAGCGCCCGGCATGGGGCCCCTGGTCGCTCGCGCGCGTGACGTAAGCGGTATACATCCCGCGGCGCAGAGCGCGATTATCGGCATAGGTCATAAACGGGACATAAGAAGGCGCATCCAAAGTAAACTTCCAACCGGCTTTGCCCGCCGCCGCCTGTTTTGCCAGCGCGCGCGCCGATTCCGGCAGCCCGGCTAAATCCTGTTCGTCGCTAACGATTAATTCCCAGGCATGGGTCGCATCCAACACGTTTTCCTCGAACTGATTGGTCAACGTGGATAATTCCTGTTGGATCGCCTTAAAGCGCTGCTTGTCGGCGTCATTCAATTCCGCGCCGGCCAGACGGAAGTCGCGCAAACCGTTCTCGATAATCTTCTTCTGCGCCTGCGTGAGACCGGCGAACTCGGCGCTTGCCGCCACTGTCTTATAAGCGCGATAGATGCGCTCATCCTGCGCAAGCTCGGTGGAATAGGCGCTCAACTTAGGCAGACAGCGATTATAAGCGGCGCGCAAAGCCTCATTATTCATCACCGCATTTAAATGCGACACCGGCGACCACAGGCGGTTTAAGCGCTCGCTCATTTCTTCGATTGGTTGTACGATGCCGTCCCAGGTATAAAGAGTGTTGTTTGCGAATAAGCGCGCTAAGGCGGCGCGGTTTTGTGCCAGCATCTGGTCCAACGCCGGCTCTACCTGCTCCGCACGGATGGCGCTAAAGCGCGGCAGGCCGTCCAATTCCAGCAGCGGGTTATTGGTCATATTCGCTCATAACTTATCCATCAATGCGATAATTTATCATGCCCGCGACAGTACACCTAAGTTCTACTCATCCTTATACCGCGCTGACACCGGAATTAATCTTAGACGCGGTGGAAACTTATGGCGTACGCTGCACCGGCGGCTTGCTCGCGCTGAATAGTTACGAAAATCGCGTGTACCGGGTGGAAACCGAGGAAGGCGGGGTATTGGTGGCGAAATTCTATCGCCCCCGGCGCTGGTCGGATGCAGCGATATTAGAAGAACATGCGTTTGTCCGCTTGCTCGCCGAGCACGACATCCCCGCCATCCCGCCGCTGGCCGCAAACGGCGCGACCTTAAACCATCACCGGGGTTTCGGTTTTGCCGTTTTCCCCTGGCAGCCCGGCCGCGCTTCCGAGCTGAATCACCCCGATGAGCGCGTCATGTTAGGCCGGTATTTGGGGCGCCTGCATCGCTTAGGCCTGGCTGCGCCGTTTCGCGATCGGCCTATTCTTACTATCCAAAACCACGGTGAAGAGCCGGTAGCCTATTTACTGAAAAACGGATTTAT
>Ga0209701_10003062_pt1 | contig 10916 bp, 8 predicted proteins | sample CZO8metaG_4_FD_188356 | JGI IMG/M metagenome (GOLD analysis project Ga0209701, IMG submission 188356) | Vadose zone soil microbial communities from the Eel River Critical Zone Observatory, Northern California, USA - CZOApr15con2H3.8 metaG... | ecosystem: Environmental > Terrestrial > Soil >...
GGGGACAAAGCGGACTCGTGCCGTCGGCTCGATCGGCGCATTCATGATTTCACGGCCTAGTGAACCGCCGCGTACATGATTTTCTCCTCGGTCGCTTCCAGGGCGGAAAATTCCTCGACCACTTTGCCTTGCCGCGAGACCAGAATGCGATCGGACAGCGCCATGATCTCGGGCAGATAGGACGAGATCACCACCACCGCCTTGCCTTCGTCGGCCAGCCGCTGGATCAGCTCGTGGATCTCGACGATCGCGCCGACATCGACGCCGCGCGTCGGCTCATCGAAGATGATGAGATCCGGATCCTGCACCAGCGATTTGGCGATCACGACCTTCTGCTGGTTGCCGCCCGACAATTCGACGACCTTCATGTCGTTGCCGGTGGCACGCACCTTGAGCTTGTCGACCCAGGTGCTGCCGACCTTGTCGGCCTCGCGCCGCGACAGGAAGAAGCGGCCGCCGGGGAGCTTTGCCAGCAGTCCGAGATAGATGTTGCGGGCGACCGACATGGTCTCGAAAAAGCCCTCGACCTTGCGGTCCTCGGTGACGTAGGCGATGCCGGCCCGCACCGCGGGCGCGGGAACGCGGTAGCGCACCGGCTTGCCGTGCAGGATCACCTCGCCGCCGTGAAAGAAATCGCGCTTCAAAATGCCGGCGACCACCTTGAATGTCTCGGTGCGGCCGGCGCCGACCAGGCCGAACACGCCGGTGATCTGGCCGGCGAACACCGAGAGCGAATTGTTCTTGACCATCGGCGCCATCTTGAGGTTCTGCACAGTCAGCACCCGCACGCCGGCAGGCCGCACGGTGGTCTTGCGCGTGCCATAGAGCGTGTTCGACAAATCGCGTCCGACCATCGCCTGCACGATCCGCGCGCGGTCGAAATTCCTGGCATCGTCGGTCACGACATGCTTGCCGTCGCGCAGGATCGTAATTCGATCCGCCAGGATCAGCGCTTCCTCGAGCGCGTGCGAAATGAACACGATCGACACGCCGCGGCGCTTCAAGTCGCGCACGAGATCGAAGAAATACTTTTTTTCCTCTGGCGTCAGCGTGGCGGTGGGCTCATCGAAGATGATCACCTTGGCCTCGTGCAACACCGCACGCGCAATTTCGACCATCTGCTTCTTGGCGGCGCCGAGCAGTCCGACCGTCGCGGTCGGGGTGACGTCGAAGTTGAGCGATTGCAGGAACTGCTGGGCGGCGATGTAAATTCCGCGCAGCCGGTTGTAGAAAAGCTCCTGTCCCAGGAACAGGTTCTGCGCCACCGTCATGGTTGGAACCAGGCTGTTTTCCTGAAACACCATCGCGATGCCGAGATGGCGCGCTTCGAGCGGCGTTCGGGGGGCAGCTTCTACGCCGTCGACCTGCATGGTGCCGGACGTCAGCGTCACCACGCCCGCCATCACTTTTGTCAATGTCGATTTGCCGGCGCCGTTCTCGCCGACGAGGGCGTGAATCTCGCCGCGACGCAGCTCGAAATCGACATTCTCGATCGCGGGCACGCCGGCATAGAGCTTTGTCGCGTTGCGAAGCGCGAGGATGATGTCGCTCATGCCCGCAATTCCCGCTCGATCATGGCGAGCGGCGCGCGCAACAACCGGCCCGGCCCCTTGGCGATGGCGTACAGCGACCCCTCCATTTCGACGGCCGCCACCACGCCATGGTTGACGCCGTCGACTCTGCTGTGAGCTGCGTAAAGCGGCAATCCATCGGCGTTGAGCCTGATGACGAGGCCATAGGATCGCGGCGGCGCCCACGGCTTGACGACGCCCATGGTCTTGATATGGGCACCCTGCATCGGTTCGAGAAACGACTGGCCGGATTTCAGTTTCGGCGCGATCCAGTATTCCGGATCGATTTCCGTCATCATGCGGCGCCGGTAGGCATTTTCGCGCAGCACGAATTCGACGAGCTGGGTGCGCGCCGCGAATGCCGTGAGCCAGAAGCCGCCGGACGCCGCCGGGGAAAGCCGCGACGGATAGACCGGCAGATTGCCCAGCACGGCGCGCTGGCTGCCATCCTGGGCGATGGCAATAATCCGATGTCGCCAGCTTTCGCTGACGAAGACGGCGTCGCCTGCGGTGCAGGCGCCGAATGCGTAAGACAGCCCCGAGGCGATCGGGCGCACCCGTCCGCTTGCGATGTCGAGGCTGAGGACTCTTCCGGTGCGGCCGCGTTCCATCAGGTCGTACACCCATTGCCCATAGGGTCGCGCCGTCGAGCCATCCGTCGCGATCAGCGTTCCCTGCGCGCCCGGCGAAAGCGCGTTGATCGCGTTCATCGATGGGTCGGTGATGGTCGCCCGGGGGCTGGGTGCCCATGGTGTCGCGAACACCTGCACCTCGCGCCCGTCAAGTGCTGCCGCGATGCCGCCATCCGGCAGGCAGCACAGCGCCGATATGGCGCGGTCAAAACGTCTGATCTCCGTGAAGGTCGGGCCGTCGAGGCGCACAATGGCGGCGCCATCCGCGATGTAGAGCGCCTTGCCGTCGGTCGCGAGGTCCTCGGGCGCTTCGAACTGCCCGATCGTCTCGGCCTTTTCCAGAATCTGGTTGGGTTTCAGCGCGCCGTCGAAGGAGGGCACCGTGATGGTGGCGTCGCCCCGTCCCAGAAAACGATCGGCAAAATCTTTCAATGCGGAGATCATGTCGTTCTTCTCCAGCGCCGCTCGTACTGGACGAAGTCGGGATCGGCACCGGCGAGCTTGTATCGGCCGATACGATTGTTGGCGATGCCGCCGAGATAGAGATAGCCGCGATGTTCGCGCATCGATGTGATCATCGGATGGTTGACGCCGCGGAGATCCCACAGCGAATCGAGCACTTCGCCGCGCTCGTTGAACTTGATGACGCATCCGGTGTTGATGTTCGGGAACAGCCATTCGTCGATCGGAACCCGCTTGCCCATGCGCTTGCGGAAGGCGGGCATCTTCCATGCAAGATCGAGCGCGGGGCTGCGCATGCCGACCATCGCCAGCCAGTAGTTTCCGTCGGACGCCAGATTGATATTGTCGGGATAGCCCGGCAGGTTCTCCAGCACGGTCTCGATTTTCCCGGTGTTCGGGCCGTCGAACCAATAGCGCTTGATCGAGCAACCGAACGTTTCGGCAAACAGGATCGATTGGCCGTCGCTCGCAACGCAAATGCCGTTGGGAAACTTTAGGCCGCGCAGCACGGTGCGGGTGGTTCGGTTGTTGGGATCGTAGCAAATGATCCGGCCATTGCCGCGCGCCTCCAGGCCGTCGACCGGCCATTCGTGCATTTCGTAGCGGACGGTGGCTTCGGAGAAGAAAATGCGCCCGTCATCGGCGATATCGAGATCATCGGCAAGCCGCAGCCGGCTGTCGTCGTTAACAGAATAAAGGCTGCGGTTGGTCTCATCGGTCACCTTCTCGACCTTTCGATCGGGCGTGATGCGGTAGAGGCCCATGCCGCCGATGCACACGTAGAGATTATCGGCCCGGTCGAAGGCCATGCCGAGCGGTTGGCCGCCGATATGAGCGAACACTTCCATCTGCTGATAGTCGGGCGCCAGGAAGCGGATGATGTCGCCGTGGCGCGAACCTGCATAGAGATTGTCGTTGCGATCGAGGATGACGTCTTCCGGCGCCTCGATGCGGCCGAGGCCGATCAGCGTCACGTCACGCAGTCTGTCGTTCTGCGCGAACGGCCCGCTGCCGGGTTCGGTCGAAACCGCCGCGCCCAGCCCATGAAAGGTCGGGCTGACATAGACCTTGCTGATGATGCGCGTGCGGTTCTTCAGCCAGCGAATATCGATAGTGGCGGCGACCAGCAGCACGCCGGCGAGCACCATGCGGTTGACGCCGCCGCTCACCGACAGCGTGGTCAGGCCGTTGATCACGAACAAGACGATCAGCGTGCCGACCAGCGCTTTGGCCACCGAGCCCTTGCCGCCGCCAAGGCTGATGCCGCCCAGTACAGTCGCGGTCAGGACCGTCACTTCGAGGCCGACGCCGACGTCGCCGCCGACGGTGCCGAGTCTTGCTGCGAAAAACAGCGCGCCGATCGCGGTCAGGATTCCGCTTGCGGTGTAGCACAAGGCGATCGTGCGCCGCACCGGAATGCCTGAATTGTAAGCCGAGCGGCGCGAGCCGCCGATCGCGGTGACATGCCATCCCGGCCGCAAGCGGGTGAGGAAGATATGTCCGAACACGGCGATGACGATATAGACCAGCACGACGCTCGGCACGCCCGCGACCCCGCCGCCGCCCAAAAAATTCCAGGAGGGGATGTCGGGGAACGCGGCGGCGATCTTGTTCGAATAGTCGAACAGCAGCAGGTCATAGGCGGATCGATAGATGATTAGCGTGATCAGCGTGGTGATGAAGGCGCGCAGCCGCAGGTATCCGATCAACAGGCCGTTGATGGCGCCAAGCGCCACGCCGCAGAGAAGCGTCGCCACGATGACCGCCGGCACCGGCCAGTCCAGCACATTGAGGCAGAACAGCGCGCAGAAGTCGCACAGCGCGAACATCGATCCGACCGACAGGTCGATGCCGCCGACGATGACGACCAGCGCCATGCCGAGCACGACAAAACCGATCTCGCCGGCCTGCCGTCCGGTATCGGCAAGACCGCCGACGGAGAGAAAACCGGGGATCGAACGGCTGAGAAGGATGGTGATGATCAGGAGAACGATGACCGGGATCGCGGTTTCGGTCCAACGCTTGGAAAGAATTTCGCCGAGCAGATGGTCTGGCCAGTAACGGTATCGCAAACGAAGAAGTGCGTCTTGCATCGGCGGCCTGGAGGGGACGGAGGAATTTTAATGGATGCGGTCGGCGCGCTCGCTTTTGCGACGAGCGGCCACGCGATGGCGGCCGCTCGTCCAAATAGCGCGGAGCTGATCTATTTCTTGAGATCGCTGAGATTCCAGCAGGCGGTATCGCTCGCTGCGTTCTCCTTGGTGATCGGGATCAGGGTTGTGTACATCGATCCCTTCACCGATCCTGGCTTGACGCCGGATGAGACCAGCCATTTGATCACGCCGGCCATTTGCTCGGCCTGTGTCGGCACGTCGTAGCTCAAGTTGAGATCGAACGCGCCGGACTTGACGAGTTCGCACGCGCCCCGCCGCTCGCCGCCGCCGGAGGTCGCGACGAAGACCTTGCCGGTAAGGCCGGCTTCCTTCACCGCGGCCGCGGTTCCGATATCCATGCCGTCCCAGAAGCCGACGATGCCGCACAGATCGGGATTCTGTTTCAACACGGTCTGCGTGATCGCCTTGGCCTTGGCGGCATCCCAATCGGCGGCCTGGCTCGAGACCACCTTGATATCGGGATTTTTGGCCAGCACGTTTTCAACGCCTTTCAGCGTGTAGGCGCTCGCCGCGGCCGACAACGCGCCCTGGATGATGGCGATCTTGTTCGACTTGCCCTTGCAGGCGTTTACCACCGCCTCGGTGTCGCGCTCGCCGATCTCGATCCAGTTGGCGCCGACGAAGGCCGAACTGCGATAGCTCGATCCCATATTGATCTGGATGACATAGATGCCTTCATTCTCGGCACGCTGCAGCAGTTTTGCGTAGGTCTGCACGTCGGGATTGTGGATGATCATCGCCGCCGGCTTTTCGGAGATCAGCGTCGTCACCGCCTGTGCGCCGGCGTTGGTGCTCCAGTTCGGATCGCGGACGATCACCTTGACGCCGTAGGGCTCCAGCTCCTTCTTGACGCCCGCGAACCAGCCCTCGGTCAGATCGAAATTCATGGCGACCGGCACGTAAGCGACGGTCTTGCCGGCGAGCGATTCCTTGAAGGCCCCCTGAAAGGGTTCGTCGAGGCCCTTTTGTGCGAGTGCCGGCGATGCCATTGCGGCGATCAAACCGATCCCGAACAACATCGTCTTGAGTGTCGTCCGTCCAGATAAAGCCATATCGTCCTCCCGTTATTGATATTGTTGATGACGTAGCCGTTCAGATGTCGCCTTGTTGCGCGGTCTCCTCGTTGCGCGGGTTCAGGAAAGAGTCCGCGATCACCGCGACCAGAAGCACCACGCCTTTGACGAGGTTCTGGCCGGAATAGGAGACGTCCATGATGGTCATGCCGTTGAGCATGGTGCCGATCAGCAGCGTTCCGATGACGACATTGATGACGCCGCCGCGCCCGCCCGACAATCCGATGCCGCCCAGCACGACCACCAGAATCACATCGTAAATCAGCGTCGAATTGAAGATGCGCGTCGGCATGCTGTTGACGGAAGCTGCCAGGATCAGGCCAGCCACGCAGCCGATCAGCGCCGCCAGCACATATTGCAGCACGATGATGGGCCGGGTCGGAATGCCCGTGACCCGCGCGCCATTGGGATTGTCGCCGATCGCATAGATGTAGGCGCCGATCCGGGTCTGTCGCAGCAGGAAGGCCACCGCGATGCACGACAGCGCGAACATGATGATCGACATCGGTATGCCCAAGAGATTGCCCTGTCCGAGCCGCTCGAAACCGTCGAGCCCCGGACTCCACTGCACGACGTCGAGCTTGAACAATGCGGCCTGGCCGAGGCCGGCGAGAAACAATCCGGACGCCAGGGTCGTGAACAGCGACGGCACCTCGGCATAGGCGATCAGCCATCCGTTGACGAGACCGAACACCGCCGTCAATGCAAACGCCGCGGCGAGCGAGATCGGCAGCGAGTGACCGTCCTGGACCATCTGAAGCACCAGCCCCGGCGGCACCGCCAAGGCTGCAATCAGCGAAATGTCGATGCCGCGCCCGATCACGACAATCGCCATCGCCAGGCCGAGGATGCCCAGCACCGCCACGTTCTGCAGCAGCGTCAACATATTCGCGGTGGTAAAAAAGCCGGGCAGGGTAACCGCGAAGACGGCAAAAAGCGCGGCAAAAACCGCGAACACGATTCCCTGCTGCCCGAAACTTCTGATTCCCATCCCGGCTTCTCTTGTTTGTTCTATTGCCGGAGATGTTCGCGCGCTTTGATCGCCAATGCAAGCGATCACGGTGATGCGCGCGATGACGCATCATCGAAAACCGCAAGCGCCCGCGCCCAAAAAATATTCCGCGTAAAGAAAAGCCGCGCAGCGCCACAATCAGAGGGTCTTGAGGCTCACCGCCACATCCCGCGCATACGGGCGCCGATGTCCAAGCGAACTCCCTGGCTCGCAGCGCGGGCGGCAGTTCCGGTTGCTGCAAGCGGCCAGCTTGTCTTTTCGAACAGGCCGAGCAGCCGTTCCGGAATGAAACGCGTCCGTGACGCATAGACGTGGCGATCGCCTTGCGCGCCCTGGCCGTGGGTGAAGAAACGCTGCGGCACGACGAGGTGCAGATCGTCCTTGGCGCGGGTCATCGCCACATACAGAAGCCGGCGCTCTTCCTCGATTTCCGCCGAGGTGCCGGCGCCGAGATCCGACGGCATGCATCCATCGACGACGTTGAGGACGAACACCGATTTCCATTCCTGGCCCTTGGCGGAATGGATCGTGGAGAGGATCAGATAATCCTCGTCGAGCAGCGGCACGCCGGCCTGGTCGCTGGTCGCATCGGGAGGGTCGAGCGTGAGTTCGGTCAGGAAACGCTCGCGCGAAGGATAGCCGCCGGCGATCTGCGCGAGCTGGACGAGATCGGCGCGCCTTGTGCCGGCGTCCTCGTGAATGCGATCGAGATGCGGCTCGTACCAGAGCCGCGCATGTTCCAGCTCGGCCGGCCAGCCGGCGCGGCCCGAGCCGAGATCGGTGACGGTCCCGACGAAGTCTTGCCAGTCGTCGCCGGCGCGGGGAGGCGAAGGGGCTTCGACGAGAGCAACAATCGGATCGGCGGCCTTGGCCATGTGGTCGAGGACGCGCTGCGCCGATGTGGACCCGACGCCGGGAATAAGATGCATCAGCCGAAATCCGGCGACACGGTCGCGCGGGTTCTCGACGAAGCGGAGCATCGCCAGCATGTCCTTGATATGCGCGGCATCGAGAAATTTTAAGCCGCCGAACTTGACGAACGGGATGTTGCGCCGGGTCAGTTCGACCTCCAGCGGGCCGCTGTGATGCGAGCTGCGGAACAGCACCGCCTGTTGCTTGAGGACGGTCCCGGATTCACGGCTCTCAAGGATTCGTTCGACGATGTAGCGGGCCTGGTCGGTCTCATCGCGCACCGACACCAGCTGCGGTTTTGTGGCGGAGGTCCGCTCGGTCCACAGGTTCTTCGTAAAACGTTCGCTGGCGAGTTCGATGACGCCATTGGCGGCGGCGAGAATGGTCGCTGTCGAACGGTAGTTGCGATCCAGCGTCACGATCGTGGCAGGCGGATTGAATTGGCCGGGGAAGTCGAGAATGTTGCGCACCGTTGCCGCACGAAACGAATAGATCGACTGCGCGTCATCGCCGACCACGGTAAGACCTCGGCCGTCCGGCTTCAGAGCCAACAGGATCGAGGACTGCAGGCGGTTGGTGTCCTGGTATTCGTCGACCAGGACATGGTCGAAGTGGCCGCCGATGTCTTCTGCCAATTTGGGATCGCTGACGGTCTGCGCCCAGTACAGCAGGAGGTCGTCGTAATCGAGAATGTTTTGCCGCTGTTTGGCTTCGACATAGGCGGCGAACAATTGCTTGAGCTCGGCCGCCCATCCCGAACACCACGGAAACGATTTTCCGAGTACCTGTTCAATGCCGGACTCCGCATTGACGCATCGGGAGTAGATCGCAAGGCACGTGCCCTTGGTCGGAAAGCGGTTTTGGGTTTTGGAGAAGCCGAGTTCGTGCCGCACCAGATTGATCAGGTCGGCCGAATCCTCGCGGTCATGGATCGTGAACGCCGGGTCGAGACCGATCTGGTCGCCATAGTCCCGCAGAATTCTGGCTCCGATGCCGTGAAACGTACCCGCCCAGGTCAGCGCGTCGGTCATGACGCAGGCTCCGTCGCCCATCACCTTACGCGCAATCCGCTCGACGCGGCGGGTCATCTCGCTGGCCGCACGGCGCGAGAATGTCATCATCAGAATGCGGCGCGGATCGGCGCCGTTGACGATGAGATGGGCGACCCGATGCGCCAGCGTATTGGTCTTGCCGGATCCCGCGCCGGCAATGACCAGCAGCGGCGCCCGCGGCGCGCAATCGCGCTCCCGCACGCCGTGCTCGACCGCAAGCCGCTGCTGCACGTTGAGGGTGTCGAGGTATCTCGTAGCGGGCATGATTGATTCGTCCGAGGAAGAACGACGCTCGCTGATTCCTGCTTTGTTCGCAATGGCCGACTGGATCAGGTGCCGGTTCCCCGGCATGCGCGGCGCTTACTTGCGACGAACAATTGCCCGGCAATTATACGCCTTGCGAAACCCCGCGGCCTGGGCGTCTTCCTCGGAGCAGAACCAGCGATCGGGTTTTGTCACTGGTGCGTAACTCCGGCACGCCTGCAGGTGATAAACACCGATGTTACCTGTCAGGCGCGCGCGCCTGGCGAATTTTGCCTTGATGCTGCAGCCGGGCGGCATCGCCGGTTCGTCCGGAAACAGCGCCTCTCGCAGCTCGCGGTCCTTGTCGCTTCGGCAGGCCGAGCCCAACAAGGTGCCTGACTTTTCGTCATGGCGGAAATCCTGCGGGGCGACAAAGCAGCCTCGCCAGAGGCCGCTCAGCTTGTCCTTTGCGTTCGCCTCGTCCTCCTTGAACCGGCCCTTGGCGTCGGGCTCAAAGTTCAGCGCAAAACCCCGACGCACCAGCATCTGGTTCAGACTGGTGGTTTCGCCGTCGACGGTGCAAAGCCCGATATGCCATTTGCCGTAGGTTTTGCTCGGCCCCAGATCCTCGCAGTGGACACCGCGCTTATCAATCAGTTTCGCAAGCTGGTCGCGCGCTTCCACGCCGCACGCCCAGGGTTCGGCATGTTCGTCGATGCACATCTGGTCGAACTCAGGAGCATCGATGCCATCGAGTTTGAAAGTCACGCCGGCGAGCTGGACGGTGTCTCCGTCCTTGACGAATGCGTCTTCGGCGCAAGCCGAACCTGCTGCGAAAAATACCAGGATCATGATCAGAAAACGCATCGACTTAAACCAGCCCGCCAAAATGATAATTTCGCCCGACCTTATCGCACAACAGGATTTGGAGAACGAGCTGGAAACACCGGATTTCAAAGATTAGAACAGTTTTCGACAATTTGCGCCGGCAAGCAACCCTCATAAGTTAGGCTAAATCGGAAGTCAGATTGCGCGCCAAACCCATAGCGATATGGGTTGTCGATGTCCGCTTCATTTCATAACGCCGACAAGCGCAGCCACCGCCGAGTAATGCTGGTGGGCCTGCTGTTTTGCGCGGCCTTTGTCGCGATCAGCTATTTTGCCAGACAGCAGCCCGAGAACCACGACGCTCTCCTGAAGACGGACCGGCTCGTTCGCACCGCCGGCAACCCGCCGCCTGCCAACTAGAACGTGGCATTCACTGCCTGGCCTGGCCAATCCCGACACATGCTTGCCGGTCGATATACTGGGAATGTTGGGCGGGAGATTGCAGCCTTGGCTCACGACGGTGCAGCATGAGTCCTAAGTCGCAGTTCGGATGCTGCGATCGGCCTATTTGAGTTCTTTCACCAAAAAATCGACCAGCGCGCGGACCTTTGTCGAGGGGCGCGGGCCGCCGGGAAAAACCGCATGCACGTCCACCGGTTCGAGCTTGTAGCCGCGAAGCAGCGGGACCAGCGCGCCCGCCTTTACTTCGGCCGCCAACATGACCGTCGATGCCATCGCGATACCAAGACCTGCCATGGCGCTGGCGAAGACGCCCGGGCCGGAGTTGGTGTGAATACGGCCGCGCACGTCGACCGATGTTTCAGTACCGTTGCGGGTGAATGACCAGCTGTCGCGGCCGAAATTGCCCGGCCCAAAAATGCAATCGTGTGAGGCGAGATCTGCCGGCTTTTTTGGGGTGCCACGCGCTTTCAGGTAGAGCGGCGAGGCGACGAGCAT
>Ga0209701_10003065_pt1 | contig 10913 bp, 8 predicted proteins | sample CZO8metaG_4_FD_188356 | JGI IMG/M metagenome (GOLD analysis project Ga0209701, IMG submission 188356) | Vadose zone soil microbial communities from the Eel River Critical Zone Observatory, Northern California, USA - CZOApr15con2H3.8 metaG... | ecosystem: Environmental > Terrestrial > Soil >...
CGCGTTCCTCGGGATGTAACCCCCGCATCCCTCGTAATTTCTTGTTGCCTTTCACGTGACTGACGAATCACCCAGCTGCCGATCGATGATACACGTGGGCAACTGCACCAGATCGAAACGCCGTAACGCTGACGAGCTTGAGATAGAGCGGTTTCGGCAGCAGTGAGAAAAGCGGCAGCCCGTGTCCCAAAGCCACGGGATGAGTGAGAAACCAGAATTCGTCGATGAGCCCCGTCTGCGCGAGACTCTGCGCGAAACCTGCGCCCCCATGTGCGATCAGATCCTTCCCTGATTGCTTCTTGAGCTTCATCACTTCCTGTGTCATGTCGCCGCTGGCCACGATCGCTTCGGCCCATGTCTTCGCGCTGGGAGGCAGAGTGGACGCAGTATTGGACCCATCGGCTCTTCTGAGCCGCACGGCATCGTCAAAACCCACAGTGACGTCTCCCCTCTGGGACGGGGTGAATCCCTTCCGAGAAAAAACGATCTTAGGGATGTCATTCATGGGTGCCGCGAATGCCTCGGTGGATGAGGGCCAGTAGGCCGCCATGTCATGGAACGTCCGCCGCCCCATCAGGTGCGCGCCCGCCTGCCAGAGTTTGTCCACGGTCCAGGCCGTCGCGTCTTCGCCTAGGGTTTTGAAGATCCAATCAAGCTCTCCGTTCGGGCCGCCCACAAATCCGTCGATTGTGACGGACATCTTCAGAATGAGCTTTCTCATTTCGATGTGCCCTCCTCGAAAAGTTCACCGAAACGTTCGTCGCGTCAATGGCCTTGAATTCCGCGTCACACAATCTTGCCAAGACTGTCTCCAGGATTTTGCAGTTAGGGGAGCGTCGCGGCAAACGCTTCTACCGCCTGTTCAAAACAAGCCAGCGGCGGTCGCACCAAGCCCGCGCCGACCTGGCCGATACCCGCCTTGCGGTGCGCAATGCCGGTGTTCACGCGGGGAGTGATGCCTGTTTTGACCACCTTACGAATATCGATCCCGGTCGGGGTCCCGCGGAAGTCGAGTTGCGGGATGCCGAACGCGGGGTTCTCCGTCACGGTAATCTCGTACATCTCCAGAGTGGACTCCACAGCGAGTTTGGGCGTTCCCCCCACGAACTTCACGATCGCCGGGGCGGCGGCCATGGCGAACGCGCCCAGGCCCGCCGTCTCCGTGATGGTGCTATCACCGATGTCGGGATTAGCATCGTCTTGAGTGAACCCAGGAAAGAACAGCCCGACGGGCACCTCGGCGGGGGCGGTGAACCACGCATCGCCCAACCCGCTCACGCGGATCCCGAAGTCGGTCCCGTTCCGGGCCATGCAGGTCACCACGGTGCTGCCGGCGATCCCGTGCGCTGCGTCCATCATCGCCTTGCAGGATGCCATTACGGGGTTGAGCACGGCCAGGTCGTTGTCCGCGAGATACGTGAGCACAGCGGCCAGGTCGTCACTGCGCGTCGAGGTCCGCGCCAAGTGCGGAGCGAGCAGCCGCGCCATCAGCGCGGAGCCGGCTTTGTTGCGATTGTGTCCCTCATCTCCCATCTGGATTTGTTGGGCGATGAGGTTTTTCATGTCCAGCCCACCGGAGTGTTCCAGCGCCTTGCCTAAGAGTGGCGCGCACACATCCCGCAGCCAGCGCAGTCGCTGCAACACATCGTCGCTGTACGCGCCATACCGCAGGACCTTCCCGTAGCCCTCGTTGAGGGTGGAATAGGCCCGGTTCCCGAAGGCTCGATTTTCGACGATATAGACCGGCATGGACGCCGTGGTAACCCCTGCCATCGGTCCGACCGCGTGGTGATGATGGCATGGTGCGAACTGCACCTCGCCGCGTTCGACCAGCGCCTGGGCCTCGCGATCGTCGCGCGCCAGCCCCTCATAGAGCACACCGCCTATCACTGCCCCGCGGAGCGGACCCGACATCCGCGCCCAGGTAATCGGCGGGCCAGCATGGAGGATCAGGCGCTTGTGCAACCCCGCAATGACTTCAGCGGCAGGCGCAGTCCCCACCAGGAAAGGCCGGCTCTCGAGCACAGCCGCTGTCGCGCGTCGATTGGCTTCATCGATGTTCACATCCGCCCTCCGCACCGCTCCTAACGCCACCCGTCGACGACGTCCATCGATCAGGCGTTGAGTTTATCTAGGATGTCGATGAATTTTTGCTTCCCGCCCGCCGGCGGCTGCCAGTCGACCGCCAAGACCTCGACGCCCTGCGCCGTGAGGCTTTCGGCGAACAAGTCCAGCCCCACGTTGATGACTCGCGGGCGCTCCAATAACTGCAGAATGGACGACACCTCAGGCACCGTCGAGGGAGGAGAGGGGGCGGGCAACTTCACGAGCGGGTGTGGCCGACCCCGGCTCCCTGCAGCCTCCGCGATCAAGCCAGCCAGACGGACCGCCTGGGCGTTGCTGGCCTGCACTATCGCGCCAGCGTCCAGAAGCGTGGCGACTTGAGCCTCGTAGTCCTGCGGATCCTCGTCCGTCCCGCAGACGGAAACCACGATCGGGAGCCACCTCCCCGCCGCCTGCGCACGCGCACGGGCCTGGCGAATCGCCGCTGCCAGCTCGCGCGCGGGATCTGGGTGCGCCCCGTATCCCAAGACGACATCCAGCAGGATCACGGCAACCTCAGGATCGTCGGCTTCGCGCGCGAGCCGCTGACACCGCAGATCGAGATCGAGCATCGGGTGCAAGCGGCCGACCGTGAATTCGTCACTGCCCATGTCGATGACCGTGTGGCCCCGACTGCGCAGAGCGGACTCCAGCGCCTGGGGAGGGTCCAGGGGGGTGTTAGAGTTCACCGGACCGATGTACCGCGGGAGCAACAGGAGCGCCTCATAGCACAGCGTGCCACCGCTGTACAATCCCCGCACGTATTTCTGGGTGGACGCGAGCCGGCCCGCTTCCTGCGCGGGCAACGCCTCCCAGTGCGGCCAGCGCGGCGCTGTCCCCGTCGCTAACGTCACCGCCTGTTGTGCCGCGTCTTCCAAGGTTTGTGCCGCATGCACTGTTTTGGCCGGGGGCACGGATGCGCCGATGAAGTTGACGACCACGGGTTTGGAGAGGCGCTGGACGGCGCCGAGCACTTGGCTCGCGACATCGGGGGCCGGCGGTTTCGAAATCAGGACGATGACTTCAGTGCCGGGATCGGCGGCCAAGGCGGCGAGCCCCTGCATCGTGGTCAGCCCACGCACCGCAGAGTTTAGATCGCGCCCCCCGGTCCCGATCGCCTGCGAGATTCCCCCGCCGCCGCGGTGCACTAGAGACACGACCTCCTGGATCCCCGTCCCCGACGCGCCCACGATCCCGACGGTGCCGCGGCGGACCCGGTTCGCAAACCCGAGGCCCGCCCCGCCGAGGATGCACGTCCCGCAATCCGGTCCCATCACTATCATCCCGCGCGAGGCGGCGGCCCGCTTGAGCTCAATCTCGGCGTCGACGGGCACGTTATCGCTGAACAGCATCACGTGCAGGCCAGCGGCCAGCGCATCCTTGGCCACCCCCGTAGCAAAACGCCCGGGAACGGAGATGAGGGCAAGATTCGCGCCGGTCAGCATCTGCGCCGCGGATGCGACGGTTTTCGGACGATAGGAACTGCCGGCCGTTGGAGCGCGCCGCTGAACGAGGATCGTCTCCGCATGCGTCAGTGCACCAGCAGCCGCCTCGTCGGAGATGGCGCGGACGACCAGGATTAGATCGTCCGCACTCGCCCTGGAGGCTTCTGGGGTCAGCAATCCCGCGTCGCGCAGGAGTTCCTTGTTCGCGTCGGTCCCCATGACCACGCCGGCTTCCTCGACCCCGGCGAGCTGACGCACCTCGCGCTGGACGAGCATCAGCGTGACCGAGTCGAAATACGCACTTGGCTTCAGCAGGGTACGAGCGGCCACCGGTCACCTCACCGACACACGCGGGGACGTTGCTGTATGCATTCCAGCCTGCCGCATTCCTTCCCCTTCCCTTCGTTGATTCCGGGGGCGGTTTCTGGCAGACTGAGAATCAGCTCATCGTGGACCCACCCATCATCTGAGATCGACCCACCGGGTGATCCAGACCCGCGTGGGCGGACGGAGCAGATCGTGGAGAAACCGCTCACCAAGCACGAATTACGCCGTCTCGCTCGTCAAGAGCGCAAAGCCCAAGAGGCGCTCCGGCTCCAACGTGCGCGTCGCCAGCGACTCAGTTTTATCGCCGTCGGGGTCGTCGTGGTGCTCGGAGTGGCCGTCTGGCTGGGCCGGGGCGCGCTGCAATCGAGATCTGCTACCGCCGGGCTCGGATCCACTGCACTGCCGATCGTGGATTACCCCATCCAGGGCCGGGACCACATCCAGATCGGCCAGCCCCACCCCGCCTACAACTCCAACCCGCCCACCTCGGGGTGGCACTATCCTGCGCCGGCGGACTGGGGATTTTACAACCAGGAACTCCCTGACGAATTGCTCGTGCACAACTTGGAACACGGCGGCATCTGGCTCAGCTTTCGGAGTGCGGAGGACACCGAATTGATCAATCAGTTGGCTGCCTTGATCAAGCGCTACCGCTCGAAGGTGATCATCACCCAACGGAGCCGCAACGATACGCCCCTGGCTGTCGCGGCCTGGGGTCATTTGATGAAGCTGGATCACTACGACATCGCGGCTATCGTCACTTTCATCAATCGGTTTAAGAACCAGGGCCCGGAACTTTTCCCCGATTGACTTCCACGTCTGGCGGCCAGCGCAGTGGGTCGACATAGATGCCGTTGACGCGCACCCCCCAGTGGAGGTGTGGCCCCGTTGCCAACCCCGTACTCCCCACTCGGCCCACGAGGTCTCCCTTGCTCACCCGCTGGCCAGGAACGACGTCGACCGCCGACATGTGCATGTAGTAGGTGAGGATTCCCATTCCGTGGTCGACAACCACCGTGATGCCGCTTAGGGGAAGCATCTCCGCCAGCCGGACGATGCCGGCATTAGAGGCAGATACGACCTGTCCCTCGGGGGCCGCGATGTCCACTCCGTGATGCCACCCTTGGGCGATGCCCTGATAGAAGCTGAAGACGCCGTACCCGGAGGTGATCGGACCAATCACCGGTACGAGAAACGACCCGGTCCACAAGGGCGTGGCCTCCAGGACTTGCAACGCGGCGGCCAGCTTGGCCTGCTCTTCGGCCGCTAACTTCGCATCCAACAACGAGGCTGTGCTGGGGGCAAAAGTGATGTGGCGGAGCGGGAAGGTCACTGGGCGGACGGTTACGCTGCGATGGGCCAGCACCAGAGTCTCCTCGGGCTGCACGAGCTCCACCACCAGCGGCCGCAGTCCGGCGTATGTGTTCGGATCCGTCCCTAAGTAGGTTTGCCATCGGTCGGAGATTTGATAGAGGGGCCACGTGCGGCTCGCAAACCGCACGCGCAGCGTCCCGTCAGGCGCAGCACCCCGCAATGTGACGACGACCGCTCCGCCTTGGGCCAAAGCCGCGGGGGTCACAGTCACCAAGACAACGGGAGTCGCCGCGACCGGCACCGTGCATATCCCCGCGAGGATCACAAACGCGGCCAGCATCCGATAACTCATATCAGGTCTCTTGCCCAACTCCGCGCACCGGCACTCCGTGACGTCGCAGAATCATCATCACCTCGGGCAGCGGCAAAGCGGGCATCATGTGCGCGTCTCGGCCCGTGGTCGTCTCTGCCATGAACAGCGCGTTAAGAATGGCTTCCTCAGACGATTCGACCGCGGCGCGGAACAGCGCGTTCATGACCGTCCGGTCCACCCGCTCCTGCCGGGGGGTAGTGGAGACTGCGATGGCAAGATCGCCGCTGGTCTGGCCACTGATGGCTCCGGTGCGCGCCATGCCCAGAAAGCACCGCCAAGCCAGCCGACGGAGATCCCCTGATGCCAGGGGGGCATCCGTGCCAAGCACGAAGATACACGACCCTCGCTCCGAAGGTTGCCCCACGGTCTTGAGCATACGACCCACAGGCACGCCCGCGATCACCAGATCCCCTGGAAATCCGAAGTTGGGCACGACCAGCACGCCGATGGTGAACCCTGTGTCGCCTGCCCGTCGTGATGAGGTGCCAACACCTGACTTAAAGCCCTGGCAGCGCATTCCCACACCCGCGCCCACGCACCCTTCCGCCACGGGGCCATCGGAGGCAGTGGCGATAGCCTCGACGACTTCCCTTTCGCCGACCGCCCGCGCTCGCGCGTCACTCAGGTAGCCGTCAAAACACTCCAAGACGACGGGGTTCACAGTCTCCGTCAGCCCGATCTGCTCGTCCTGGGACAGCATATATGTGATCAGTACGTCGGAGACACGCGGTACGTTGAGGGTGCTGGTGATGAGGATCGGCGTCTCGACCGTCCCCAACTCTTCGATCTGCATGAGGCCGACCGACTTCCCATACCCGTTCAGCACCGCGCAGGCGGCGGTCACCTTTTCTTGGTAGAGGTTACGGGTGTGGGGGAGCACGGCGGTTACGCCGGTGCGCAGCCCACCGTGCACCAACGACGCGTGGCCTACCCGCACGCCGCTCACGTCGGTGAGGGCATTGTGTGGCCCAGGAGGCAGGATACCCAGGGTCAGGACGTCTCGCACGCGGACCATGGCCTGTAGGTGTTTGGCACATCCGCAGCCCGCTTCCTGCGATGCCACGTAGGCTGGGCGACGCAAAGACAATCAAGAGTGCATCGGATCGCGGACAGAACCCGCTCCCATCCGACGCACCGTTAGGAAGGTACGGAGGTTTCCCTCAAACCAACTGGCGTCAGTGGATTGCGCTCCCGCAAAGACTGGATTACCTTAACCCTGCTAAACTCCGACGTTAAGTGCGTTAAAACTCTCCACAGGAGATGACCCGACAGGACCACTGGGCACACGTTGTCACCCGTCGCCCTTCGGTGCCCCGCCGCTCCCTCCGCCGCGTGCTGCGTGATCCGGCGCGTGTTCCGATCCCCGCCCGCTCGCGAGACCAGCAGCGACCTCAAGCGTCGTCAGTGGACTGATCGAATTCCGGTCAGAAAGCTTACGCATGGCAAATTCTCTTAGGGCTCTACAGGGCCTGACACTGCGAGAGGGCCTCGCCGCGGGTCTGCGCGTTCGCATCTTCGTGATCTTGGTCTTGATCCTGCTGCCGATTCTCGGCCTCGTCAACGTGCTCGAGCAACAGGAAGAGCGCACTCTGTCCCAAGTAGCTCTCGATCAAGTCCAAAGCCTCACCACCCACCTCGTCACAGATTACACAGATGGCGTCAAGGACACGCGCCGCTTGCTCGCAAGCATTGCACGCCTCCCAGAGATCCAGACGGCCGGTCCTGGCTGTCGCACCGTGCTGGTCTGGTATCGCGACACGTACCCTACTTACCTCAACCTGGGAGTGATTGATCCCCAGGGTTTCGTTGTGTGCAGCGCCCTCCCCACCGTGGGCAGGGTGAATCTGAGCGATCGTCTGTACTTCCGGCAAGTCATCGCCACGCGCCAATTTGCCGTTGGCGAATACCAGATCGGCCGTATCACCCAGAAGGCCACCGTGAACTTCGGGTATCCGCTCCTTGATACTGCGGGCGACGTGCGGGCCGTGCTGTATGCCGCCTTTGATCTGGGGGCCCTAGGCCGGGGGACTCCTACCCCGGTCCTCCCCCGGGGGGCGGTGGTGACCCTGGTCGACCGCGAGGGAGTAGTGCTCACCCGATATCCCGACCCTGAGCGCTGGACGGGCCGCCGTCTCCCGGAAACCGCGGTGCTGCGCGCCATCCAGTCTCGTAGTCAGGGCATCATTGAAACCCAGGGCCCTGACGGGATTCTCCGCCTGTACGGTGTCGCATTACTGCACAACCTCCCGGGGGCGGGGACGTTATACGCCAGTGTCGGGATCCCCACGATCTCCGCCGCCGCCGCCCAACAGGGTGAACTGCTCACGCGCAGCGTGGCGGGCCTGACACTGCTGGGTCTGGTGGCCGCCTGGCTGGCGTTCGGGGTGCTATTCCTGAAGCCGATCGAAGCCCTTGTGTCCGCTGCGCACCGAGTTGGGCAAGGCGAGCTGTCCGCGCGGTCCGGAGTCGCGCACGGGAAAGGAGAACTCGGCCAGCTTGCGCAGGCGTTCGACAGGATGGCCGAGGAGCTCCAACGTCGCGAAGTGGAACGGAATACATCCGAGCAGCAGATTTTGGATCAGCTGCAAACCCTAACCGCCCTGTACGCGAGCGCGCGCCAACTGACCCTCAGCCTCGATCCCGACGATCTGGCCCGCCGCATCGTCCGGATTTTTGTGGAGGTCTTTGGGGGCAAGGGAGCCTGGATCGGTCGCGCTTTACCTGATGGCCGAATCAAGTGGCTGGCCCATTATCCCGCTGACGGCGGCCGATTCGAGGAGATCACGGCGCGGTGGGACGAGTCCACCCTGCAGGAACAGGGACCTAGCGGCCGTGCGATCCAGAGTGGCTTTCCCGTGATCCTGTCCGACATTGCCGGCGATCCCCGCCTTGCTTCCTGGCGCGATGTGCTCCTTCCCTACCGGATCGCCAGCGTCGCATCCTTCCCCCTCATCAGCCGGGACGACACGTTCGGGGTTCTGGCAGTGCTGAGCGATGACGCCGCCTTCTTTTCTGCCCATCGCGTGGAACTTTTCTCTGCATTCGCCCACCAAGCTGCGGCGGCTTTGGAAAACGCGCGACTGCATGAGGAGACCACCGACCGGCTGGACCAGGTCGAGTCCCTGTCTAAGATCGACCTCGCTATCTCGAACAGTTTGGATCTGAAGATCACGTTAGGCGTCATTCTGGACCAGGTGACCGCCCGGTTGCGCGTGGATGCAGCGGATATCCTCTTGCTCCGCCCGGCCACCCAAATCCTCGAGTACGCCGCAGGGAGAGGATTTCGCGATATCCGCATTAGCGGCGCCCGCCTCCGCCTCGGCGACGAGTACGCAGGCCGAGTGGCCTTCGAACGGCGCACTCTTCACATCCCCGACCTGCGCGAAACGCAGGCGACATCGCCCCAAGGGGCCGAGGCCACTCCCGAGCGTTTCCTCACCCACCTGGTCACCCAGGAGCAGTTCGTGTCCTATGCGGCAGCGCCGCTCATCGCCAAAGGCCAGGTCCTGGGCGTCTTGGAAGTGTACCACCGCACCGCCCTGGACCCCGATCCGACATGGCTCGCATTTCTCGAAGCCGTGGCCGGTCAGGCGGCGATCGCCGTCGACAACGCCACGCTGTTTGAGAACCTGCAACGATCCATCCGTGATCTGGCCCGCGCCTACGATACCACCCTAGAGGGATGGTCGCGGGCCATGGACCTGCGCGATAAGGAGACCGAAGGACACACCCAGCGAGTCACGGACCTCACGGTGCGTCTGGCCCGGGCGATGGGTTTGCGCGAGGACCAGATGGTGCACCTGCGGCGAGGCGCCCTCCTCCACGACATTGGCAAAATGGGCATTCCCGATGCGATCTTATTCAAACCGGATAAGTTAACCGCCGAGGAGTGGACGCGCATGCGGCGTCATCCCGAGTATGCGCGGGACCTCCTCCAGCCAGTCGAGTATTTGCGCCCGGCGTTGGTGGTTCCCTACGCGCACCACGAGAAGTGGGATGGCAGCGGATACCCTCAAGGGTTGCGGGGGGATCAGATCCCGCTGGAGGCAAGAATCTTCGCGGTCGTCGACGTCTGGGACGCGCTCACTTCAGATCGCCCGTACCGCCCTCCCTGGTCAAGGGAGCAAGCGTTGACCTATGTCCGCGAGGAGAGCGGAAAACACTTCGATCCGAAGGTCGCGGAAGCATTCGTCAACATGATGGGTTCAGAACCTGCAGAATCCACCCCGGGAAGATAACCGGCGTCACTCTCCTCGGTGGCGGGTCGTCCTGGCAGCCTACGCAAACCTACGTATTGCAGCACAAGACGAGCGACGGCAAACTAGATTGAGCCAGTGCAAAGTGTCCGAAGTCCTAAGCGACCCTGGATTCTCTGGGGTGCGCGTGCGGAACGATACCCAACAAGCCGTCCACAACGATCGCGATCTCTCCCCTGTCTGCCTCGCCGTGGCGTCCGGCCTGCCCGGCTCCTCCAGTTGATTCACTCTTGTTGAGTCATATTGATAATTGTCGTGTGAGCAGTCTTGCCACCCTCACCTCGGGATTGCGCCAGGGCAATTGCTGTGGCCAAATTGCTGAGCCGCAAGGGCTAATCCTGTGAAGTACCTTAACGTAAAGTTGACGAGCGCTTAGCAGCGATGTGTGCCTCAAGCAGCAGGCCCCGAAATTCAGAGATGCCGACAACCATCGTGCTCGCGGATGACCATCCCATCGTGCGGCAAGGACTGCGGGCCTTGCTCGACGCCGAACCTGCCTTCCGGATCGTCGGGGAAGCCACTGACGGACCGGAGACCATCGCACTGGTGGAACGCCTCAAACCCACTATCCTGATCCTCGATGTGCTGATGCCCGGCTTAAGCGGCATGGAAATCACGCGACGAGTGGCCAACATCTCCCCCCACACCCGCGTCATCATCCTTTCTATCTACGCCGACGAGGCACACGTCCTGGAGGCACTCAAAAATGGAGCGGCGGGCTATGCTCTGAAAGACGTAGAACTCGCCGACTTGATCCGCGGGCTGCATGAGGTCGCGGCCGGGCGGCGGTACCTCAGTCCCCCGCTCTCAGAACGCGCCATCGAAGCCTACGCGAAGCGCGCGGCGGCAAGTGGGGACATGCACGACGCGCTCACCCCGCGCGAGCGCGAGATCCTGCAACTCGTCGCCGAAGGCCACACCAGTGCGGCAATTGCAGAACGCTTGGGCATCAGTCCGCGAACTGTGGAAGTGCACCGGGCCAACCTGCTGCACAAACTGGGCCTACGCACGCAAACAGATGTGATCCGGTATGCGCTCCGTCGCGGTCTCCTCCCGCCGGACCCGTGAGGAGGAGGGCGCTTTCGGGACGGGATG
>Ga0209701_10003067_pt1 | contig 10913 bp, 8 predicted proteins | sample CZO8metaG_4_FD_188356 | JGI IMG/M metagenome (GOLD analysis project Ga0209701, IMG submission 188356) | Vadose zone soil microbial communities from the Eel River Critical Zone Observatory, Northern California, USA - CZOApr15con2H3.8 metaG... | ecosystem: Environmental > Terrestrial > Soil >...
TCATCATCAGCCACTACGATCCGTGGAACCATAGCTGTCCGGGCCTAGGCCGCGCGCCTCATCATCATGGGATCGATGGAAATACGGGAATCCACTCGATAGCTCTTGCAGCTCCGGGCCGCCTCGCGCACCACCAGGTCGACGGCGGCCTGACGGTGCTCGGGCCGCGGGACCGATCCGACGATCTCGATCGTCGCTGGCGACCCGCGCATGGGGATTCGAACGGTCGGGGCCAGGGGAAAAGCCGCCAAGAAAGGCTCGGACATCAAGGCGTCGGAGATCCGCGCCTGGAGCGCCACGGCCTCGTCCTCGCGCTTGCGACGCAAATCATAGAGCTTGACCATGACTCCGACGGCGAGGAGGAGGACGATCACGACAGCGGCAATGAGAATTGCTCCCGTGCCACTCGTCACCTCCGGCGACGGACCAGGCGGAAGGGTCGGCGAAGGCACCGGGGTGGGGCTGACCTGGGCCCAGGCGGCGGCGGCCGTCGTCAACAATGCGCTGGCCGCGCCCAACATGCTGCGCACTCCTGTCATCCGGCAGATCCGGCTCATGGCATCTACCTCCTGGGCCTTCAAAGCTGCATCGCCCATGCCACAGGGCTGGCGGCGTGGAAGTTCCTGTCCTACGAGTCTTTGCCACGGACGCACGCGACCGGCCCCCTCTCGGGGGCCGGTCGGTTTTTCCCGCTCCAGGTAAGCTTTGCGGAGAATGCCCTCAGCTGGCAATCTGGCCGGCTTCACTCCTCCAGCGTCGGGTCTTGTTGTGCAGAGTCTTCGGCGTCGTGCCCAGGATCGCGGCCGCCCGTGTCTTGTTGTTGTTGACGGACTCGAGCGTTCTCAAGATCAGCTCGCGCTCTCCCTGCTCGAGCGTGGTGCCCAAAGGCAGAAGCACCGCATCCGCCCGCTCGGGCTTGTCCGCGGGCACCGCGCGAAACGGCAGGCACTGGGGCGAGATCAGATCGCCCTCGCAGGTGACCACGGAGCGCTCGATGATGTTTCGAAGCTCGCGGATATTTCCGGGCCAGGCATGCTCGAGGAGCCGGGTCATGGTGGCATCGTCGACCGACTTGACCTGGCGCTCGTACTTCTCGTTGAACTCCGCGATGAAGGCCTCCACGAGCAGGGGCAGGTCCTCCAGGCGCCGGCGGAGGGGGGGCAGCGAGATGGCAAGCACGTTGACGCGATAGTACAGGTCCTCGCGGAACGCCTTGTCTCGCACCGCCTCCGCGGCATCACGATTCGTGGCCGCCATGACCCGGATATCCACCTTCGTCTCGGCCTTGCCGCCGAGCCGCCGGATGACCCCATCCTGAAGGACGCGGAGGTACTTGGCCTGGAGGGAGGGGCTCATCTCGGTGATCTCGTCGAGAAAGATCGTGCCGGAATCCGCCAGCTCGAAATAGCCCGCCCGCCGCTCGAGCGCCCCCGTGAACGCGCCCTTCTCGTGCCCGAAGAGCTCGCTCTCGAGGAGCGTCTCGGGAATCGCGGAGCAGTTGACGGCCACGAACGGCCCTTTGGCGCGGCTGGACATCTGATGGATGGTGCGCGCAACGAGCTCCTTGCCCGTGCCCGTCTCCCCGGTGAGCAGCACGGGGGCGGAACTGGTCGCGGCGAGGTCGATGAGCCGGTAGACCTCCTGCATGGCCGGGCCCACCCCGAGAAGCGATCCGAAGCCCCGGCTCTGCTTGAGCTGCCGGCGCAGCAGGGTGACCTCTTTCTGCACCTCGGCCCGCTCGACGGCCTTGTCCAGCACCACGCGCAGCCGCTGCGGGTCCACCGGTTTCGTCAAGTAGTCGTACGCACCGTCCCGCATGGCGGAGACCGCGGTCTCGACCGTGGCATGACCGGTCAGGAGAATGACCACCGTGTTCGGGTTCAGCTCGGACAGGGGCTTGATGAGGGCGAGGCCATCGAGACCCGGCATCTTCAGGTCCGCGATGACGACAGCGGGCGAGAAGGTCTGGGCTCGATCGAGGGCCTCCTTGCCGTCGACGGCCTCGTCGACCTCATATCCCCATGTGGTCAGGAGCGCTGCCACCCCGGCCCGTGCCGATTCGTCGTCGTCAGCAATGAGTACGCGATGCTTCATGTCGTCACCTTTCGGCTCGAGGTTGGAATTTTTTTCTGGGAGCTGCCGGCCTACCAAGGGTAGCAAGGGGTGTGCCCAGGCCCCAGGAGGGACGCTCGAGATCGATTCTTCTGTGACGCCGGGCACTTATGCGGATCCCGTGGCCGCGCCCGGGAGGCCGATCGACAACCGGGAAGCTCGGGCTGGAAAATTTTACCGTGCAACTTTGTCGAATTGACCCGGGGCAGCTCAGTTGCCCAGGTGACGTGTTGAGCTATACTTCGCCCGCCGTCGAACGACTGAGGCAGGCCCGCGCTCGGCGCCAGACGAGCCCTATATGGCCCGCATGAATCCAGAACTTGCGCAGCCGCAGGAGCCGGCTCCGCCATCCCGAACTCTCTCGCTGCGCACTCGCGAGATCCTCGCCGTCACCCTCCTGACGCTATGCGTGATCGTGCTCACCACGGTCATGCACCTCTATCACACGCGACGTATCGTCTTGACGGCCACGCGCACCCAGGCGGAGTTCGTCGCGCGCCAGATCTATTCTCAGAGCGCGCATGCGCTGTCTCGCCCCTCGAGCACGGATCCCCGCACCGTGCTGGCGCGGGACGCGGAGCTGCGTGCCCTCCTCGACGCCAGCGTCGGATACGATCCCGCCCTGCTCTACGTCCTCATCGCCGACGAGAACGGTGTGGCCATCGTCCACACCGACCGCCGTCGGGAGGGACAGCGCGTCCCTCCGCAGCCGAGATTTCGCGACGCCTCTCCGGCGCGCTCCCTGGCTCCGGAGCCGCAGATCTACGAAGTCGCGCTTCCCTTCGATGTCGCGGGCAAGCCCTTCGCCACCATCAGGCTGGGCATCGCCGTCCCCCTCATCAGAAGCCAGCTCAACGACGTGTTCTGGCAGGCGCTCACCCTCGGGGCGGTAGCCCTGGCCGGAGCATTGCTGGTCGCCCTCGCCCTGTCGACGGTCACCCTCCAGCCCATCCGCAAGCTGGCCGAGGACATGGAGCGGCTGCGCCGTGGCGAGTTCGACGTGGGCAGCAGCGCCGGCCCCAAGGACGAGTTCGGCAAGCTCGCGTACCAGCTCCAGCTCTTGGGCAAGCAGATCCAGTCGGACCGGACCCGGCTCCTCACCGAGCGGACGCAGATCCAGACGGCCGTCGACCATCTCGAGGACGGCATCATGTTTTTCGGGGCCGACGGCCGCATCCTCTTCGCGAATCGCGCGGGCGAGGCGGCCCTGGGGTGGCCCGCCTCGGACGTGGCGGGAGCGTCGCTGGACGACCTCGGGGGCGCCGATCATCCCTTGCGTCCCATGCTGCGACGCGCGCTCGAGGAAGGCGCGGCCACCCGGAACGTGACGGTGGAGGTGCGGACCGAGACGGGCGCCGTGGAGCTCCTCGCCTCGGTCTTCCCCATCGCCGAGGAGGGCACGGCGTGTGAGGGGGCGATCGTCGTCACCAGAGACCTGAAGTCCGTCTCCGTGTCGGCGAGGACATTCCAGTCACTCATCCAGTACTCCGCTCAGCTGACCGCGCTCGGGCAGCTGACCTCCGAGGTGACTCACGACATCAAGAACCCGCTGCACGCGATGATCGTGCACATCGCCTTTCTCAAGGAGCGTCTCCCGAACCGGCCTCCCGACATCGCCCGCAGCCTCGACATCATCGAGGCGGAGATCAAGCGGGCCGATCAGGTGCTGAACCGGTTCCTCGAGGCCGTTCGCCCCTCGGAGCTCCCGCTCAGACCGATCAGCCTCAATGTCCTCCTCCGGGAGATCGCGAGCCTCCTCCAGACGGAGTGGCAGCCGAAAGGCATCGCCTTCGCGGTCACCCTGGACGAGGCTTTGCCGCAGGTGGCGGGGGACGAAGAGCTGCTCCGGCGCGCGTTCATGAACCTGATCGTCAATGCCTGTCAAGCGATGCCCGAGGGCGGCCTCGTCACCATCACCTCCGCGACGGACGAAGGAGGCGTGATCAAGGCCACGGTCACCGACACGGGAACCGGGATTCCGCCGGAGAATCTGGAGCGCATCTTCAAGATGTACTACACGACCAAGATGGACGGCACCGGCATCGGGCTGCCCCTGGTGCGCCGGGTCGTGGAGCTTCATCACGGAAGCATCGAGTTCTTGTCGACGGTCGGCCGCGGCACCACGGTCATTGTTCGTCTCCCGCTCGAGGAGAGCTCATGACACGGGCGCTCCGCCTCGTCCTGGCCGCGCTTCTGCCCCTGGGCTGCTCCACCGCCCCCGCTGCTCCTCCCGCGGCCATCAGGCCGCCGCCCGCCACCCCCTCGCCGGGGCCGCCCCAGGTATCGCCGCGCGTCGACAATCCGCAGAGCGTCGAGCGGGACGTCCAGGCGCGCCTGGCTCATGTCGCGCAGGTCATCGATCAGATCAACCCGTCGAAGCTCGGCTCCGAGCAGCGCCAGACGCTCTCGAGCGTCCAGGACTTCGTCTCGAAGGCGACGGAGGCCCTCCGGGCCAAGGACACAGCCCGCGCGAAGATCCTGGCCGACAAGGCGTCGCACCTGGTCGACGATCTTGCCCTGGCCTTGAAGAACACGAAGTAGATTTTACCCACCGGCACCGCTCTCTCCGATAGCCGACCCTTGTCCGAGCGCCCGGAAGCTCATTGTTCATCCCGCTTTCCCGTCATGGCATGCGGAATGCGTCACTTCGTTCGAGGTACTCGTCATGCCGCTGGCCATCGAAGAGCATGGGGTCATTGGAAATCTTCGGACCGTGGCGCTGGTGGCCACGAACGGGTCCATCGACTGGTGCTGCCTGCCGAACTTCGACTCGCCCAGCGTATTCGGCGCCCTGCTGGACGATGCTCGCGGCGGCCATTTTCAGATCTCTCCCACCGTCGCCGGGCTGCGAACTCGTCAGACCTACCTGCCCGACACCAATATCCTGATCACCCGTTTTCTTCACCCGGATGGGGTCGGCGAGATCGTGGACTTCATGCCGGTTCATCGAGGGGCGAGCCCCGACCGGCCCCATCGCATCGTGCGACGCGTCTCGGTCGTCCGTGGGGCCTTGCCGTTCCGGCTCGATTGCCGGCCCGCCTTCGACTACGGGCGGGCCCGCCATGAGGCCGTCGGCAAGTCTGAGGGCATCTTGTTTCACACTTCTCAGCTTGCCCTCTGGCTCCAGGGCACTGTCCCGCTCCGGCTGGAGCAGGGCGGCGCCATCGCGGAGTTCGACCTCCAGGCGGGGGAGCGGGCGGTCTTCGTGCTGGAAGCCGCCGCGGAACCCGAGGCGCTGGGTGCTCGGGTCTCCGCCCCGGAGGTCGAGGAGTGGCACCAGCAGACGGTCGCGTACTGGCGCCGGTGGCTCGCGCGATCACGTTATGTCGGCCGCTGGCGCGAGATGGTCCATCGCTCGGCGCTTGTCCTCAAGCTCCTGACCTTCGAGCCCACCGGCGCTCTCATCGCCGCTCCGACCACGAGCCTGCCCGAGCGCATCGGGGGCAGCCGCAACTGGGACTATCGCTATACCTGGATCCGGGACGCGAGCTTCACCCTCTACGCCCTGCTCCGGATCGGCTTCACCGAGGAGGCCGGGGCTTTCATGGGATGGCTCGAGGCGCGCTGCCAGGAGACCAAGGGCCGCGTCGGACTGCAGGTCGTCTACGGCATCGACGGGCGACACCGCCTGGAGGAGACGACCCTCGATCACCTGAGGGGATATCTCGACTCCCGCCCCGTCCGCATCGGCAACGATGCGCACCGACAGCTCCAGCTCGACATCTACGGCGGATTGATCGACGCCGTGTACCTCTACAACAAGCACGTGGCGCCCATCGCGTACGATCTCTGGACCAACGTGGTCCGGCTCCTTGAATGGCTGGGCCGGCACTGGGACAAGCCGGACCGGAGCATGTGGGAAATCCGCGATCAGCCGCGTCAGTTCGTCTCGTCCAAGGTCATGTGCTGGGTGGCCATGGAGCGCGCCATGCGCATCGCGCGAGCCCGCGGGCTCCCCGCCCCCTACGAGAGCTGGCAGCAGACGCGGGACGCCATCTACACAGCCGTCATGGACCATGGGTGGAGCGAGAAGCGCCGCAGCTTCGTGCAGCACTACGGCAGCGAGCACCTGGATGCGGGCCTGCTCCTGATGCCCATGGTGAAATTCATGGGACCGAACGATCCGCGGTGGCTGGCCACCCTCGAGCGCATCCAGGAGGAGCTGGTGACGGACAGCTTGGTGCGCCGCTACGATCCCCGCGTCGTCTCGGATGGCCTCGAGGGCGAGGAGGGCACCTTCAGCGCGTGCAGCTTCTGGCTGGCCGACTGCATGACCCAGACGGGGCGGCTGGAGGAAGCGCGCACGATGTTCGAGAAGATGTTGACCTACGCGAACCATGTGGGGCTCTATGCCGAGGAGATCGGCCTGTCAGGCGAAGCGCTGGGCAATTTCCCTCAGGCCCTGACCCATCTGGCCCTCATCAGCGCCGCCGTCAACCTGGACGACGCCTTGGGGCATACCGAACGAGACGGCCCGGCGGGCCGGCCCTGAGGCTCAGCCGGCCTCTTCCAGTAAAGTATCGAGTAACAAGGTGTCGAGCCAGTGGGGCCGCATGCCGAGCTCGCCCAGCGTCTTGAGGACCCGGCGAGGCGTCCCGAGGTCCCGCCAGGACACGGCCGATAACCTGACCACCACGAGCTTCCGGGGACACCGCTCGAGCACGGCCTGAGAGAAGTTCGCCCGCGGGGAAAGCTCGTAGGCCTGGCGAATGGCCCAGCGCTCGTGCTCCGTGCCCAGAAATCTCCAGAGCCTGGCCAGGCGCTCGTGAAGGGCGGGCAGACACTCGCCTCCCGCCTCCACCAGGGCCGCCGCGCGACCCGCGAAGACGAAGGTGTTCCAGAGAGCCCCGGCGCGATAGAGCTCGTCCGCCATCGCCGGGGTCGGCTTCTCCCTGAAGTGGCGCACCCGGTACATCTGGCTCGACACCTGGCCACCCAACGACTCTCCCAGCTCGATCCAGCCATAGTCGGTTTCGGGCTCGCTCGCCTCCGCGCCGAGGAGGACGATACGATCGCTCTGGCGGTCGAGGATCCTGACCGCGTCGGCGACATGCCCCATGAAGGCCTCATCCTCGCCGACGAAATGATCGGAGGGCAGGACAGCCATCACGGCGTCCGGGTCCCGGGCGAGGATCCAGTGCGCGGCCAGGAGGACGGCCGCGGCCGTGCCCCGGTCTCTGGGCTGCTCGAGCACGTGGGGCGCGGGAGTCTCGTGCCGCAGCTCCGCCGTCATATACGCGCTGTGCCCCGCCATCGTCACCACGACGATCTGCTGTCGAGGAATCAGCGTGCCGACACGATCGAGAGTCTGGCGGAGGAGAGACTTGCCTCGCGTCAGCACCGCGTACTGCTTGGGCCGGTCATCCCCGTACACGTGACGCGTGAGCTTTCTCAGCCGTATACCCTGGCCGCCGGCCAGCACGACGGCCCAGACATGGCCCCCCATACTCGATTGGGGGACAGGGCTGCCTGACGGTGCCGACTGCCGCATCGTGGCGATCATTGAGGTCTCCTTGGGCAGCTCCTGGTCGGAGCGTCCTGCAGACCGCCCGCAACCTGTGTGCCAGCCTCGGATCGCTCGCATGATCGTCGCCGCTCGTGGCCAAGGTCCCGGAAGATCGAATTAATACCAAACGCTCATGATACCGGTTACACTTTCAAACTCGGTGTGGGTAACGTGGCCACTAACCCATCTACCGGGTAATTTCGACCCGGTCCTCCGAAGCGAGCGGCGTGTAGAAATTACCGTGCTGCTCGACGGCCTCAACGCGGGCGTCGTTGCAACTGATTGAAACTGAAATCAACCACGAATTCGGTGACGGGGCATATCACTTGCACCCTTGCCGCGCATTGGTCCGAGCAAGATCCACGCGACATGAGGAGGTTTCCATGAACAGATCAACCTGCGATTGCGGAGCGCCGATTCTTCGCGCCGTCGATGACCTCGGATGCATCGAGTGCGGTCAGCCGTGCTGCCCCGTGTGCGCATACGTTCTCGAATCCGTCGCGTACTGCGCGTTCTGCGCAGCCCAGTTCCTCGAAGTCACGGAGTATCGAGCGGAGCGTTGAGGCAAGGCCAGGGGTTGAGGTACGGCCAGGGAGGTGGACCGTGGGGTGGATAGCGTCGGGTGAGCCCCGATGACGGACGCGTGGGGGGATCTGGTGTGGGCGGCGATCGGCAATCTCAACGCCCGGCTCATCCTCGTGGGCCCGGGCGTCCTGGCCATGCTCACCCTGGCCGCGGTCGGCCTGGCTGGAGGCTGGGTGATCGCACGGATCGTGAGACGTCTTGCCCGGGTCCTGGCCGTTGACCGACGCGCCGATGCGTGGGGAGTGACCATGGCCCTGGGACGCTCGGGCATCCGCCGGGCGCCCTCGGAGGTCATCGCGCTCGTGGTTTTCTGGAGCATCTTCATCGTGTTCGTCACCCTCGGCGTCGAGGCCTTGGCCATTCCAGGGACCGGGCGCGTCACCGACTTCGTGCTCGCGGGGCTTCCGAAGATATTCGGCGCTGCCGGGATCCTCCTCGTGGGCTGGCTGGTGGGGAACTTCCTCGGTGAAGGCGTCCTCATCGCCGCGGTCAACGCACGGGTGCCGGAGGCGCGACTTCTGGCGCGGGCCGTCCGTTGGGGTATCCTCCTCTTCGCCGCCGCCATGGCCGTCACCCACCTCGGCATCGGCAAGGAGATGGTGCTCGTCGCCTTCGGCATCACATTCGGGGGCTTGGTCCTGACATTGTCTCTCGCCTTCGGTCTGGGCGGCCGGTTCCTCGCCCGCCAGATCCTGGATCGATACCGGCGGCGCGAACCCCACCCCAGCGAGACGCTCACGCACCTTTGAGGTGCCAAGGTCGGCCATGACCGACGCGAGCCGTCTCTACGATGACGTGGTCGCCGCCCTCGGGCGTCCGCGCAGCGCCACCTACCGACTCCAGCTCGGGCCGTCCCTCGGCTTCGACGAGGTCGCGGCGCTCGCTCCCTACCTGTCGACGCTCGGGGTGAGCGAGGCCTACCTGTCGCCGTGCTTCAAGTGCGGCCCGGGCAGCTCGCACGGCTACGACGTGACGGATCACAATGCCTTCAATCCGGAGGTCGGGAGCGCGGCCACCTTCGATCGCATGGCCGAGGACCTCCGCGGACACGACCTCGGCATCGTCCTCGATCTCGTGCCCAATCACATGGGGATAGCCGGGGACGCGAATCCGTGGTGGATGGACGTGCTCGAGAATGGTCCGAGCTCGCCGCGGGCCGCGGTCTTCGATGTGGACTGGACTCCTCCGAAGCCCGAGCTTCGAAACAAGATCCTGCTCCCCGTCCTGCCGGATCAGTATGGTCGCGTCCTCGAGTCTCAACAGCTCCAGCTCGAGTTCTCGGACGGCGCGTTCTTCCTCCGGTACGCGGGCGCTCGGCTGCCCATCAATCCCGACACCTATTCCCAGGTCCTCACGCATCGGCTCGAGGCCCTGGCCGAGCACCTCGGCGAGGAGCACCCGCATCTCCAGGAGATGCGCAGCATCCTGACCGCGCTGACGCACCTGCCCGGCCACACGGAGACCGAGCCGGCGCGCGTCGAGGAGCGGATGCGCGAGAAGGAGATCATCAAGCGGCGGCTCGCTGCCCTGTCAAAGGAGTCGGGCGAGATCCATGACGCAATCGATGAGAGCGTCCGGATCTTCAATGGCGTGCCCGGAGTCCCCGAGAGCTTCGATCCGCTGGACAGGCTCCTCACGGCCCAGATCTACCGGCTGGCCGACTGGCGCGTGGCGGGTGACGAGGTCAACTATCGACGCTTCTTCGACGTCAACAACCTGGCCGCCATCCGCATGGAGCGCCGCGAGGTCTTCGAGGCGACTCACGAGCTCGTCCTGCGTCTCCTCGGCGAGGGCAAAGTGGCGGGGGTCAGGATCGACCACCCCGACGGCCTCTACGCCCCCGGCGAGTACTTCCGGCGGCTCCAGGAAGGCGCCATCCTCGCCACGGCGCGGCGGCTGCTTCCCGAGCTCGATCCCGCCGCCCGCGAGGCGCTGGTCGCGCAGTACCGCAGCACGGTGGCGGCCGGACCTTCCTCTCCGGCGGCCCGCCCGCTCTGGATAGCCGCCGAGAAGATTCTCATGTCGGAGGAGGCGCTGCCCGACTGGTGGGTGGTGGCGGGGACCACGGGCTATGACTACCTGACCTCCGCCAATGGTCTCTTCGTCGACCGCAGCACCTCGCGCCAGCTGACGCATGTCTATGCGCGCTTCGCCGGCGCTCCCCAGCCCATGGCCGAGCTGAGCTATGCGGCCAAGCGCCTCATCATGCAGGTCTCGATGGCCGCCGAGATCGTCCAGCTGGGCCAGCGCCTCGATCACATCTCCGAGCGCAATCGTCTCTCGCGCGACTTCACCCTGGCCAGCCTCGTCCGGGCCATCCGGGAGGTCATCGCCGCCTTTCCCGTGTATCGCACCTATGTGGGTGACGACGGCGTGGAGCCGAGCGCGCGCGACCGCGCCTTCATCGACCGCGCCGTGGCCGAAGCCGAGCGGCGGAACCCCACCGTCAATGTCTCGGTCTTCGATTTCGTGCGCGACGCCCTCCTCCTGCGTCACTCCGCGGCCAGCGACGCGCGCGAGCAGGCCGAACGCCGGGACTTCGCCATGCGCTTCCAGCAGACCACGGGTCCGGTCACGGCCAAGGGCGTCGAGGACACCGCCCTCTACGTCTACAACCGGCTCGTCTCCCTCAATGACGTGGGCAGCGATCCCGCTCGCTATGGCGAATCGGTCGCCGCCTTCCACGAGAAGAACGCGCGGCGGCTCGAGC
>Ga0209701_10003070_pt1 | contig 10908 bp, 7 predicted proteins | sample CZO8metaG_4_FD_188356 | JGI IMG/M metagenome (GOLD analysis project Ga0209701, IMG submission 188356) | Vadose zone soil microbial communities from the Eel River Critical Zone Observatory, Northern California, USA - CZOApr15con2H3.8 metaG... | ecosystem: Environmental > Terrestrial > Soil >...
CGATTTCCCGACGCTGGCGTGGCGGAAGTTGCTGATCAATGCCGTTGCCAATCCAATCACGGCGCTCACGTTGCAGCGACAGGCGGTGTTTCGGCGCGACGACATAAAGGTGCTGTGTGTTGCAATCCTCGATGAAGCGGTAGCGGTGGCGCGCGCCGACGGCGCGCAATTGGCCGAGGACGAATCGCTGCGAACAATGTCGACGCTTCTCACCTATCCGCCCGAGGCGGGCACCTCGATGTACTTCGATCGTCTGGCGGGGCGGGAACTCGAAGTCGAGGCCCTGACGGGGGCCGTTGTCGCCGCCGGCGAGCGGCTGCGAATCGCGACACCGCTCAATGGCGCGTTCCTGGCCTTGCTGCGCGCGGTCAGCGATGCCGCGCGCACTGGATAGCCGCCCCCTACTGCCGTCCCAGTTGCGTTGCCATTTCCACGCGATCGAATCGCTCCAGCGACAGGATCGCGTCGGCGAGCTGGTCGGCGCGGCCGTTCAGCACCGGGCGGGCGAGCGTCAGGAATTTCTGCGCCATCGCCTGCGCGTCCGGGAACGAATTCGGCTCGCCGGAGGGGTCGGCATAGAGCCGCTCATGCACGCCATCGTCGGTGGTGATCGAAACCCGGGCGCCGAACGGATGGCTGCGGCCGATTTCAAGGCGGTCGTCCTGCACCACATCGAACTTGTCCGCCAGCGCGTCGACCGCGGTGTCGCCAAGCCTTTGATAGTCGTCCCAGCCGAAACGGCCCTGATCGAGCGCCACCGCCCCGGTAAAGAACATCGAGAACTGGCCGCCGACGATGGAGGTCGGATGCCGCTTGGTGGCGGCATCGCCGGTCAGCGTGATGCCATTGCGGTGCAGCCCGATCTCGACACGTTTGATCTGGTCCGGCGTCAGATTGTGCTCACGGCGCATGGCGATCAGTGCATCGAGCGCGGCGTGGGTGTAGCGGCAGCTCGGATATGGCTTCACCCCGATCTTCATGGTCTCGTAAATTTCGCCGAGGCCGGCGACCGCCTTGTCGGGGTGGGCGTTGTCGCTGTAGCCGACCAGGAGGCCGTGTTTGCCCTCGACCGATTCGGTCGCGCCGACAAAATCGTTGCGCGCCAGGGTGGCCGCGATCACGCCATTCATCGCGGCAGCACCAACCTGGTAGCGCTTGTTCCAGGCGCCGTTGACCAGAAATTGCAGTGAGCCCGCGGCCTGGCTGCCGGAGACACCGAACGCCGCGATGATCTGTTGTTTCGATAGTCCGAACAGCTTTGCCGCCGCCGCGGCAGCGCCGTAGGTTCCCGCGGTCGCGGTGGGGTGAAAGCCGCGCGCATAATGCGAGGTCGGATCGAGCGCGTTGCCGAGCCGGCAGCACACCTCATAGCCCGCCACGATCGCCGTCAGCACGTCGCGGCCGGAAGCGCCGACCAGTTCACCGACGGCGAACGCGGCCGGCACCACCGGCGCGCTTGGATGCAGCGACGAATCCGCGTGGGTATCGTCGAAATCGAGCGAATGCCCGAGCGCGCCGTTGAGCAATGCCGCCACCGCCGGTGTCCAGGTCTTGGCATCGCCGAACACGGTGGAATGGCCCTGGCCGTCGAGCGCGAGAGCCTCGAGCATCTTGAGCAGCGAAGGCGTCGATTCGGCGTCGCGCCGCGCCCGAATGGCGCTGCCGAGAAAATCCAGCGTCAGGACCTTGGCGCGCGCGAGCACTTCATGCGGAATATCCGCGAATTTCAGATCCGCGACATAGGCGGCAAGCGTTGCGGTTTCTTCTGCCATCATGTTTCCTCGCTGTTATCTCACAGGGTAGGCGGGCTGATTCCGGGTTTCAAGCCGCCTGCGGACGATGGGCAGCAGCCATGCTCATGGGCAGCAGCCATGCTCGACGTCGCTGATAGACGGCTTCATCTGTAACCTTCCGGAACGGGCCGCATGATCGCTTTGCTGAAACGCCTGTCGGCCGCGATGCGATCCCGGAAGGCACAGCTGGGCCTGGCGGTCAGGGTCACAGTCGCGGCCTTCGGCGCGCTGGCGATCGCGACCGCATTCAATCTGATGCTTCCGCTGTGGGCCGTGCTGACGTCCCTCATTGTAACCCAGATGAGCGTCGGTCGATCGCTCAAGGCCACCCGTGACTATATGTTAGGAACGGTGGGCGGCGCGATCTATGGCGGCGCCATCGCGGTGCTGATTCCGCATTCCGGCGAGGGCGGACTGCTCGCGCTGCTGGTGCTGGCGGTCGCGCCGCTGGCCTTTATCGCCGCCATCAACCCGAGCCTGAACGCGGCCACGGTTACCGCCGTCATCGTGCTGCTGGTCCCGACCATGAGCCATGGCAATCCGCTCGATTCCGCGATCGATCGCGTTCTCGAAGTCACGGTCGGCGCGGTCACCGGGCTCTTGGTGTCCTTCTTCGTGCTGCCGTCGCGGGCACACAATCAGATCCGCGTCAACGCTGCGCGGGCGCTCGAATTGATCGCGGCCGCGCTCGCCGAATTGCTGGCGGGGCTGACGTGCGGGCTCGACAAAGAAGCCCTGCATCAGATTCAGGACGGCATCGGCACAGCATTGGTCGGCTTGAATGCGACCGGCGTGGAAGCCGAGCGCGAGCGCGCGGCGCATCTGGCCTCGGGGCCGGACACCGGCCTGCTGCTGCGGACCATATTGCGGCTGCGCCACGACCTCGTGATGATCGGGCGGGCAAGCGTGGTGCCGTTGCCGTCGGAGCTGCAGGCGCGGCTCGCAGCACCCCTGGCCAAAGTCAGCGATGCGATCGCCAGCTATCTGCGTTCCATGGCTGCCGCATTGCGGACGGGGGTTGGTGCGCCGGCAATCTGGCCCGTCCACGAGGCTCTGCAATTCTCTGCCGCGGAAATCGCCAGCTTGCGCAGCGAAGGCCTGACGCGCGGCCTGCCCGGCGATGTGGCGGAGCGGTTTTTCGCGCTTGGGTTCTCGCTGGAGCAAATGCGGCAGAATCTAAAGGACCTGGAGCGCTGCGTCGCCGAATGGTCGGAGACGCCCTCGGTGGCGAATGCCCGCGAAGAGGACTAATCCTGTCCTGCCGTCGACATCAGCTCCGGCGGGTCAGCCCCTTGCTTTCCATCCGCCAGATCAGCATGTCGATGCGGTCCTGTCCGAAGAACGGCTCGTTCTCGAACACGAAAGTCGGCACGCCCCAGTGGCCGGAGGCCGCGTGGTCCTTTTCGTTGTCGGCGATTACCCGTTCATAACGATCGGGATCGGCCGATATCGCCGCATCCATCGCGGCCAAATCGAAGCCGGCTGCATCGGCGGCCCTGGCGAGATGATCGCCTTCGTTCCAGCCACTGACAGTGCCGTCCCACAGCACCCGGCTGATCGCATCGACAAAGGCCAGCGCGCGCGCCTCGACCTGCGCGGCGGCGCCGAGCCGCGTCAGCCGGTGGATGTAGGGCTGATGCTCCGCGACATCGAGCGTCGTCATGTCCTGCACGATGGGGTCGGGGAGCGGAAAGCGGTAGGGAATGTTCGCGTGCTCGGCGACGCGGCGAGAGTCGAACCCGACATAACGCAGAAACTGCGGATTGGTGCGTTTGAAAAACCCGGGCACGCGAACCGCCAGCGGGTAGACCGGGCGAAGGTTCACTGTGGCGTCGTAGTCGGCCACCAGCTTGAGTGTTTTGGGCAACGCGAGATAGCTGTAGGGGCTGCGGAAGGAAAAGAACAGATCGACTGACAAACTCATGAGTGGCTCGGCCGGTATTGTCCGGCCGGAACAAAGCATGCGCCGGGATCGACGTCAACGAGGGGTCGGCGCGCCCTTAGGCCGCCACTTGCCGTAGCATGCTGGGGACGATCAGCCGGTGAAACGGCAGGATAGTCGCGAGATAGGCCCGGCCGAGCCAATTGTGCGTCAGCACTAAAGTGGTCGCTGTGACGCTCTGGCTGCTGCCCGACCTCACCACGTCCACCACGACACGAAAATCCAAATGGCTGTCGTTGAAACCCGCGATCAGGCGGTCGGGCGTTTGGCTGAGAACCGGAAATAACCCGATGACGTCGGAGGCCTCGCTCGGCGCGGATGTCTTCAGGCCAAACGGCGTTACCAGAAGGTTGCGCAATTTCAGCAGGGCTTCGACCCAGCGCGGCGAGCGTCCCATCATCTGTTCAGCCGCCTGCCGGGCATCGAGCGCGCCATTGTCGATCGCGATGCTGTAGGCATCGACAAATTGCGCGCCGGCCAGCAAGGCGCCGGTGTCGACGTCAGGATCGACCTCGCTAACTTTCATCACCAACCTCTTTCGGTTGTGGATCAATTCGCACCAACGATCCGTGCGGTCCCCAGATGACCGGCAAGCCGCCGGAAACGCAAGATCAGAAGAGCGGCATAAACCGCGGTGCCGCAAGACAGCCCGATCCAGACCCCGACCGCGCCGAGATCCGTCCAGAACGCGAGCCCATAGGCGGCGGAAAATCCGATCAGCCAGTAACTGATCGCGGCGAACAACAGCGGTATCCGCGTGTCGTTCATGCCACGCAGCGCCCCCGCCGCGACCGTCTGGATGCCATCGGCGACAAAGAACGTCGCGCCGACCATCAGCAGCGTCGCGGTGAGTTCGATGACGGCGCCAGCGCTCTCGACGGCTTCGCCGAAGAAAAATCGCGCGATCGCAAATCGGGTGAGGATCACGGCGAGCGTCATGGCAGACATGAAGACTACCCCGAGACCCGACGCCACAAAGCCTGCGCGCTTCACCGCCGGCGCATCGCCGCGTCCGACCGCGTGACCGACCCGCACGGTCGCCGCGATCCCGATGCCGAACGGTACCATGAACAAGATTGCCGCGATCTGCAGCGCGATCTGATGAGCCGCCAGCGCCGTGGTGCTGATCAGGCCCATCAACAGCGCCGCAGTGGCGAACAAGCCGTATTCGAGGAGGAACGAGATCGAGATGGGAGCGCCGATGACGATCAGTCGCCGCATCAGCATCCAGTCGACGCGCCAGATGCGGCCCAGCACCTGATACTTCCTGAACGGCGGACGGCCATAGGCAAACCAGAGGCCCGCCAGAAACATCCCGAAATTGATGATCGTGGTGGCGAGGCCGGCGCCGAACAACTCCAGCCGCGGCAGTCCCAACTCGCCATGGATCAAGAGATAGACCAGCACGGCATTGGCCGGGATCGCGGCAAGCGTGATCCACAGTCCCGGCTCCGGCCGGTTGACCGCACCCATGAAGCCGCGGATCGCGAGAAACCATAGCGCCGGCGTGATGCCCCATGCCAGGCCCAGCAGATATCGTTGCGCGAGGTGGGCGGTCGCGGGAGCCTGGCCCAACATCAACAGAATCTGTTCGCCGAACCGCGGCAGTACCATCATCGGCAGGGAGATCAGCAGCGCGGCCCACAGACCGACGCGAAGCGCGCGCCGCACCAGCCGTGGATTGCGAGCGCCGAACGCCTGCGCGGCAAGCGGGGCCACAGCGGACACCAGCCCCATCCCGAAGGTAAAGCTGATGAAGTAGACGGTGTGCGCCAGCGCCGCTGCCGCAACGGCCTCATCCCCGAGACGTCCGATCAGCGCCAGATCGGTGGTCATCATCGCGATCTGCCCGAGTTGCGTCAGCGCGATGGGCACAGCCAGCCTGAGCGTCTCGGTCAACTCGAGCGCGAGCTGACTGCCGGGCGCTGCCGCGGCGTCAGGCGCCGCGACCGTTTCTTGTTCGATTTTGTCAAGGGATGTCATGGAGCCAGATTATCACGGCCGCCGATAAGAATGGTGGCCGGCAGTACGGGCCCATTTCTTCTATTTGGCGTCGCCTATCCGCGCCGGCACGCGGGTGATCCTGGCGCCAAGCGCGTTCAACCGTTCGTCGATGCGCTCATAGCCGCGTTCGATCTGGTCGGCGTTATCGATGGTGCTGACGCCCTTGGCGCACACCGCGGCCAGCAGCATCGCCATGCCGGCGCGGATGTCGGGGGATATCATCGGCGCGCCCTTGAGGCGGCTCGGTCCGGCCACGATCGCCCGGTGTGGATCGCACAGCACGATGCGCCCACCCATCGCGATCAGCTTGTCGACGAAGAACATCCGCGATTCGAACATCTTCTCGAACATCAGGATGATGCCGTCGCACTGGGTTGCCGTCACGATGGCGATCGACATCAGATCGGCCGGGAAAGCCGGCCATGGCTGATCCTCGAGCTTTGGCACGTGGCCGCCGAAATCGTCCTGGATCTTCAGCGTCTGACCGGAAGGCACGACAAGGTCGTCGCCGTCGACCTCGCAGACAATGCCGAGCCGCTCAAAGCCCATCCGGATCGAGCGCAGATGCTCGACGCCGGCGCGCGCGATGCGCAGCGGCGAACGCGTCACCGCGGCGAGCCCAATCAACGAGCCCACCTCGATGTGATCGGGTCCGATCGAATAGGTGGCGGCGCCGAGCGTTGCCGGCCCGTGCACGACCATGGTGTTGGTGCCGATGCCCTCGATGCGGGCGCCCAGCGCCACCAGGAAATGCGCGAGGTCCTGCACATGCGGCTCGGACGCGACGTTGCGCAAATGGCTGGTGCCGTGCGCCGCCACCGCGGCCATCAATGCGTTTTCCGTGGCCGTCACGCTCGGCTCGTCGAGGAAGACGTCGGCGCCCTTGAGGCGGAGGCAGCGGAATTGCAGCCGGTCGGTTGCGGCCACGGTGGCGCCGAGCTGCTCGAAAGCCAGAAAATGGGTGTCGAGACGGCGCCGGCCGATGACGTCGCCGCCCGGCGGCGGCAGCATCACTTCGCCGCAGCGGGCAAGCAGCGGTCCCGCCAGCAGGATCGAGGCACGGATCCGCGCGCACAGCACCGGATCGAGATCGGCCGCGCGAATATTCTTGGCGTGGATGGCAAGCGTGTTGCGTTGCCGCCATTCGGCTGACGCGCCGACCGAGCGGATCAGTTCCACCAAGGTTTCGGTATCGCGAATGCGCGGAACATTTTCAAGCGTAACCGGATGCTCGGTCAATAGCGCCGCGGCGATGATCGGCAAGGCGGCGTTCTTGTTTCCGGAGGGCTCGATGGTGCCCGTCAGGCGGTGGCCGCCTTCAACGATGTACTGGAGCGGCACCCGCGTCACACGTCCACATTGGCGCTGAGCGAATTGTCCTGGATGAATTCGCGGCGCGGCTCGACGATGTCACCCATCAGCTTGGTGAAGATGTCGTCGGCCTCGTCGACCTCCTTGATCTTCACCTGCAGCAGCGAGCGCTCGTTGGTGTCGAGCGTGGTTTCCCAGAGCTGGCTCGGGTTCATTTCGCCGAGGCCTTTGTAGCGCTGCAGCGCCACGCCCTTGCGGCCCGCATCGGTCACCGCCTCGAACAGGCTGACCGGACCGTGGATCGGGGTTTCGGTATCCTTTCGGCGCAGCAGGCCCGGCTTCGGATAGGCTTCCTGCAGTCTTGCGGCGTAGTCGTCGAGCTTGCGCGCGTCGGCGGAGCCGAGCAGCGCGTCGTCGATGATGGCGACATCCTTGACGCCGCGCACGGTGCGCTCGAAGAAAAAACCTTCGCCTTCGGTGAAGCGCCCGGTCCAGCCGCGCTCGACTTCATCGGCCAGCGCATCCAGCCGTCGCGCGATATAGCCGGCGGCGGCATTGGCGGTCGTGACATCGCCGGTGATTTTCGGGCTGAGCACGCCGGCGATCGCGGCCTGTTCGATCACCTTGCGGTTATAGCGGCTGTGCAGATTGTGCAGCGTGCCGCGGATGATTCGGGCGTCCTCCACCAGTGCCAGCAGATCGCGGCCGCCGCGGTCCTCGCCGGAGGCGAGCTTGAACAGGCAGTCGTCGAGGCCGGTCGCGATCAGATAATCCTCCAGCGCGCGTTCGTCTTTCAGATATTGCTCGGACTTGCCGCGCGTCACCTTGTAGAGCGGCGGCTGCGCGATATAGAGGTAGCCGCCGTCAATCAGCGTCGGCATCTGACGGAAGAAGAACGTCAGCAGCAGGGTGCGGATATGCGCGCCGTCGACGTCGGCGTCGGTCATCAGGATGATCTTGTGATAGCGCAGTTTTGACAAATCGAAATCGTCGCGGCCGATGCCGGTGCCCAATGCCGTGATCAGCGTGCCGATCTGCTCGGAACCCAGCATCTTGTCGAAGCGCGCGCGCTCGACATTGAGGATCTTGCCGCGCAACGGCAGCACCGCCTGGAATTCGCGGTTGCGGCCCTGCTTGGCGCTGCCGCCGGCGGAATCTCCCTCGACGATGAACAGTTCGGATTTGGCGGGGTCTTTCTCTTGGCAATCGGCGAGCTTGCCAGGCAGCGAGTTGACGTCGAGCGCGCCCTTGCGTCGCGTCAGCTCGCGCGCCTTGCGCGCGGCCTCACGGGCGGCGGCGGCTTCCACCACCTTGCCGACAATGACCTTGGCCTCCGTGGGATGTTCCTCGAACCACGCCGCCAACGCCTCGTTCAGGACATTCTCAACCACCGGGCGCACTTCCGAGGACACCAGCTTGTCCTTGGTCTGCGAGGAGAATTTCGGATCGGGGACCTTCACCGAGAGCACCGCGGTCAGGCCCTCGCGGCAGTCGTCGCCGGTCAGCGCGATCTTTTCGCGCTTGGCGATGGCATCGGCGTAGCCGTTGACCTGGCGCGTCAATGCGCCGCGAAAGCCGGCCAGATGGGTGCCGCCGTCGCGCTGCGGAATGTTGTTGGTGAAGCACAGCACGTTCTCATGGTAGCTGTCGTTCCACCACAGCGCCGCCTCGACGCCAATGCCGTTCATCTCGGCCGCGATCATGATCGGGGAGGGCACCATCGGCTTCTTGTTGCGGTCGAGATATTTCACGAACTCCTCGACGCCGCCCTTGTACATCATCTCCTCGCGCTTCTCGACCGCGTGGCGCATGTCGGACAGCACGATATTGACGCCGGAATTGAGGAACGCGAGCTCGCGCAAGCGATGCTCCAGCGTCGCGAAATCATATTCGATCATCGTAAAAGTTTCGGTGGAGGCGAGGAACGTCACCTCGGTGCCGCGCTTGCCATTGGCGTCGCCGACCACCTTGAGCGGCGCCACTGCGTCGCCATGGGCGAATTCGATGAAATGCTCCTTGCCGTCGCGCCAGACCCGCAGCTGCAGCTTGCTCGACAGCGCGTTGACGACGGAGACGCCGACGCCGTGCAGTCCGCCCGACACCTTGTAGGAATTCTGGTCGAATTTTCCCCCCGCATGCAGCTGGGTCATGATGACCTCGGCGGCGGAAATGCCTTCGCCCTTGTGAATGTCGACTGGAATGCCGCGACCGTCGTCGCGCACGGTGACGGAGCCGTCGGCGTTGAGCACGACTTCCACCGCGGTGGCGTGGCCGGCCAGCGCTTCGTCGATGGCGTTGTCGACGACTTCGTAGACCATGTGATGCAGGCCGCTTCCGTCATCGGTGTCGCCGATATACATGCCCGGCCGCTTGCGCACGGCATCGAGGCCTTTCAAAACCCGGATCGATTCCGCGCCGTATTCGATGGGAATGGAATGCTCAGTGTCGGCGATCGATTGCCGGGCGGGTTCTGTCATGTGAGGCCTTCGAGGATGTCTTCGAATCAGCGGCGCAAAATCAGGCGCTGATCAGCTTATTTCTGCCATGAAAGAGGCCATGCGCCTAGCGCAAAGTCTCCATCAGCAAGTTATTGAATAAATAAGAGTTTTTGGTGGTTTTTCAAGCCGGCCGGAGGCCGATTCTAGGGCAGCGCGAAAGCGCGATTCGAGAGCTGGTTTTTGGCTCTCCAAGGTCCGGATTTCCACTGGCGGGAGCTAACTAGGGCGGCGAGCGATGCGGCCGGAATCGACGTCGAAAACCTCGCCTGTCGCGCCGATGCCGGCGAATGCCGCGGGGTCCGCTCCGGTCATCCAGACCTGCGCGCCGAGTTTTGCCAGCTCATGGAACAGCGCCATGCGCCTGACGGGATCGAGATGCGCAACCACTTCGTCGAGCAGCAATAGCGGCGTGATGCCGGTCATCTCCGCGACCAGGCTGGCGTGCGCCAGCACCAGCCCGATCAGAAGCGCTTTTTGCTCGCCGGTGGAGGCATCGCGCGCCGGCATGTTCTTCGGCGCGTAAATCACCTGCAGATCGGTGAGATGCGGACCGTCGAGGGTACGGCCCGCCGCGGCGTCGCGGGCGCGGCCGGCGCGCAAAATCTCGCGGTAGCGATCCTCGACCGCGATGGCGGGCTCCGACATCAGCGCGTTTTCCATCCAGCCGTCGAGCATGATCTGCGCGGATGGAAACGCCGAAGCGTCGCCGCATGTGCGCAGCATCGCCGCGAGTTTCGCCGCGGTCTGGCCGCGCATCGCGGCCACCGCGACGGCGAGTTCGGCGGTTTCGCGCTCGATCGCGTCGCACCAATGGTCGTCGTAATTGCGCACCTCCAATAGGCGGTTGCGCGAACGGAGCGAGCGATCGAGCGCCGACACCCGGCTCGAATGCTCGCTGTCGATCGCCAGCACCAGACGATCGAAAAACCGCCGCCGCTCGGAGGCTGCGCCCATGAACAGTCCGTCCATCGAAGGCGTCAGCCAGACCATGCGCAAATGATCGCCGAATGCGGTGGCCGAAGTCACCGGCTCGCGGTCGATCCGGCAGCGCCGGCTGGTAGCGGCCGCCTCGCTGCCCAGCGCGTCGATGCCGGTGCCGAGCGTTGCCAGCCCGAGCGCGCCTTCGACCTCGGCGGACACCGCCCAGGAACCATCGCCCTGATTGTCGGCGACATCGTCGAGGGTCGCGCGGCGCAAGCCCCGTCCAGGCGACAGAAACGAAATCGCCTCGATGCAGTTGGTCTTTCCGGCACCGTTTGGGCCGACCAGCACCACCACATCACCGCGCGCTTCCAGGCTCGCCGCCCGATAATTGCGGAAGTGCGTCAGCGTCAGGCGGTGGATGCGGGAGGCGGTCATG
>Ga0209701_10003073_pt1 | contig 10900 bp, 10 predicted proteins | sample CZO8metaG_4_FD_188356 | JGI IMG/M metagenome (GOLD analysis project Ga0209701, IMG submission 188356) | Vadose zone soil microbial communities from the Eel River Critical Zone Observatory, Northern California, USA - CZOApr15con2H3.8 metaG... | ecosystem: Environmental > Terrestrial > Soil >...
AGCGGACCGCCGCGGTTGAAGTCGTAGCCGCGCAGACTCTGCGCCTGGGCGACGGTCACCGCGGAATCGATAAATAGCGGCACGAGCCTGAAGGCGAGCGTAATCGCGAAGCCGACGCGATACGGAACGCCGAGGCGCAACAACCCCGCGGTGAATTCCTCTACCTTGGTGGTCGAAAGGAAGAGCACTGAGGTCGCGAGCAGCTCGGCGAGTTTCAGTCCGCGTCCGAAGCCGAAGACGAGTGATGCGCGGCTCAAGTGGATGATCGGGAGGTTGATGAGCGGCGGGCCATTCCGGTAGAAGACCATCCACGTGAGCGTCGTGAAAAAAATCAGCAGGATAAAGAGCCAGCGCAGGCGGTAGAAATTCGGCCACGAGCCCGTCACCTGCGCGAGCATCGCAATCAGGACTCCGAGGGGCAGCAGCGCCAGCGGATGGTCGACCCAGTAGACCGACCAGAACATAACGAACAGTGCGAAGACCTTGACCGTCGGATGGAGGCGGTGAACGAAAGTGCCGCGGTCGATGTAGAGATAGATCGGCACTGCCCTCTCCCTAACCCTCTCCCTGGACAAGGAGAGGGAATTTGGCAAGCCATTCGACGAATTCTTCGGGGCGGAACGCGAGGGTTCCGAAGCGGCGGGCGAGCGCGGTGACTTCGGGAGGTCTGAACGACGAAGCCCGCAGCAACTCGTCCTGCGCGAAGAATTCGCGGACGGCGCCGTCGAACAGCACCGTGCCCCTGCGCATCAGCACGACCCGACGCGCATACTCAGCGACGAGCCACGGCGTATGCGTGATTATCACGATTGCGATACCGCTGCGGTTGAGTTCAGTCACCAGCGCCATCATGCGGCGCTGCTCGCGATAGTCGAGGCCGGTCGTAGGCTCGTCGAGGATGAGCAGACGCGGGCGCAACGCGAGGACGCTAGCGACCGCGAGCCGCTGACGTTCTCCCTTGCTCAGAAGGAACGGATCGCGGTCTCGCGCATCGGCAAGATTGACAGCCTCAAGCACTTCGGCGCATCGGCCCTCGACTTCGGCGTGATCGAGTCCGAAGTTGCGCGGACCGAAGGCGACTTCATCCTCGACGGTGGCAGCGAAGATCTGATGGTCAGGGTTCTGGAAAACGTAGCCGACTTCCTGCGCGGTCTCGGCCGGCCGCAGCGTCGCACGATCGCGTCCCGAAAGCAGGATTTGTCCTTCAGTCGATTTGAGTAATCCGACAAGATGCTTCGCTAAAGTTGTTTTGCCGGAACCGTTCTGACCAATGATCGCGAAGAACTCGCCGGCTTCGATTCTCAGCTTCACCGAATTGAGTACGCGCGGGCCGAACGGGTAAGCGAAACTGAGATTTTGCACTTCGACGAGCGGCTGCGCAGGATTCGGCGCATGAATCGGGTCTCGCGACGCGGCTCCATCTGAAGTGATAGCAGCGGACGCCGCCGCCAATTCATGAGCTGTCGACTCGAGAGGCGGAATTTCACGGCTGCGATCGATACGCGGGAATGCTTTGCGAATCATCGACTCGGCCTCGGCGATCGACGCCGCGTGGACGCGAATGCCAAGCATCCCGAGCACGCGGTTCAAATCCGGCGGATGCACGCCGCATTCTTCGAGCAGTTCCAGGCGCGTCATCACGTCGGCGGGCGGTCCCTCGGCGATAATGGCGCCGTCGCGAAGCAGCATGATGCGATCGCAATCGCGGAGTTCCTCGGCCTCGTGCTCGATCACGATAAGGCTCAGGCCCTGCTCGCGAAGCTGTCGAATAAGCGCAAAGACTTCCGCCTTGCCCTCGGGGTCGAGGTCGGTGGTCGGTTCGTCGAGCACGATGACGCGCGGTCTGAGCGCGAGTACCGCCGCGATCGCGAGCCGCTGTTTCTCGCCGCCGGATAGCGAAGTTGGATCGCGATCCTCGAAGCCGGACAGCCCGACAGCTTCGAGCGCAGGCGTGATGCGTGCGGCGATCTCCTCGTGCGGCATCGCGATCTGCTCCATCGCAAACGCGACCTCGTGTGCGACGTTGGTCGAGAACAGTTGCGATTCGAAATCCTGGAAGACCATTCCGACCGTCGAGGCAACGTCGCATACACGTGCTCCATCGAGAACGCGGCCGCCGATTCGTACCACGCCACGAAAGTCGCCATCCTCGAAAGCTGGAACGATGCGGTTGAGGCATTTCGCGAGCGTCGATTTGCCCGCGCCCGATGCGCCCATAATTCCGATCATCTCGCCCGCGACCAGGCGCAAACTCACGCCGCGAAGCGCCGCGCGGCCAGCGCCATGATAGGTGAAGGTGACGTCTTCGAGCGTCGCCGCAGCCGCTTCGGGAATGCCGGTGACGGTATGCGTCGCCGCGGGCAGCTCTGTGCCTTCCAGCGGTAGCTTCACATCAGCCCCGTGCCGGCGAACGCGAGCAGGATAAACGGGCTCACGAGAATCGCGATCGATTTGTCGTACGGCGGTTGCACAAGCGCGTACGGCAGAAAAGACGGCACCCAATAGCCGGTCGAGAGCAGGTTGCCCAGGACCCACGCACCAAGCTCGCCGACAATCAGCATCGCCAACCCCACAACACGCGTTGGAAAGGGGCGCGGCTCAAGCTCGGGCATCACGTCCTGGTAGAGCATCCGGCCCGCGCGCACCCGCGGATAGACACCTATAAGGATGAGCGGCGAGAGCACGAGCGCGGAGAGCATATTGTTGAAGATGATCACATTGCCTAATACACCGAATGGACGGAGCGCGAGCATATTGTCGCCCCATCCGACGAGGTCGGCGCAGAGCATGCTCGCGGCGAGGCATACGGCGACGTACTTCACGATGCTGCGCGGCGAGCGGCTAACGGGGCTTTCGCCGGCCGCGATGATGCTCCAGGCCTTGTACGGAATATAGCCGTACACGAGGTTGGCGAAGAAGCCGAAGATGTCGCCAGGGCTGACGCCGCCGAAGAAATCGCCAATCACGTTGCCGATAGCGGAGCCCCACGCCGCGGCTGGACCGAAAAGGAACGAGCATACGATCGGGATTGCATTGGCGGGGCGCAGCTCAGTGACACCCGGAATTAGCGGGACGACCTTGAAGGGCACGAGCACGGCGGCGTAAAGCGCGGCGGAAATCGCGCACAGCACGACCATCCGCGTATTGCGCCACATCAGGCGCAACTCGTGCACCCGCTTCGTTCCTCCGCGCACATTCAAATCGCGCGGATTCTCAAAAGTGGAAGGTAGAGCGCTCACCGATTATGCGCACCTCGCAGACTCGTTTGCTCGGCTCCGCTGCACTCCGCCTAATGCCATGCACTATTGTAGAATTCTGGAGGCAATGGCACTGCGGCTGAGGCAGCGATGATCGATAGCCATATCCATCTCGACGCTGACCAATATGACGACCCTGACGAAGTAATCAAGCGAGCGCCGCCGTGGCGCAGGTTGCGCTCGACGGACAGCGTGCGCAAAATGATGGATATTACCATCGAGGTGTTCGCCCGGGGAGTTTCGCTATGCCCATTTACGAGTATGAATGCGGAAAATGCCATCGGCGTACCAGCGTGCTCACGATGCGCGTGAGCGAGAAGGTCGACGCCGTCTGCCGCCATTGCGGAAGCGCGAAGATGCAGCGGCTGATGTCGCGTTTCGCAACGCCGAAAAGCGAGGAGGCGCGGATGGACGCGCTCGCCGACCCGTCCACCTTCGCCGGTCTCGACGAAAACGACCCGAAGAGCGTCGCCCGAATGATGCGAAAGATGGGCAAGGAGATGGGCGACGAGATCGGCGGACCCGAGTTCGACGAGGCGGTCGATGAGTTGGAACGCACCGGCGATTTGGGTGGCGACGACGATGATTTCGGTGGCGGCGGTGGTGGCAGCGACGATTTGTAATCTGGAGGGCCGCTTAAGCTGATAGTTCGGCCCTCAATCCGCTTCGAGTAGCACGACGGCGGCCGCACCCATCCCTTCGCCGCGGCCGAGCGCGCCTAAGCCTTCAGGATTCGACGCTTTGACATTGAGCCGGCTCTTCTCAGCCCCGATTGCGGTTGCGAGACGGTCCACCATCGCCGGCAGATGGGGTCCAAGGCGCGGGCGTTGCGCGAAAATCGTGATATCAGCGTTCACCAGACGCCATCCAAGGTCGGCCGCGCGTCTCCATACGGTGGCCAACAGAGCCAGACTGTCAGCGTCGCGGTAGCGCGGATCGGTATCGGGGAAATGGCGTCCGAGATCACCCTCGCCGAGCGCTCCCAGGATCGCGTTCGCGAGCGCATGCGCTGCTACGTCGGCGTCCGAATGACCGCGAAGTCCGGCCGTATGCTCGATTTCGACACCACCAAGTACGAGCTTTCGGCCTTCCTCGAGCGGATGGAAGTCAAACCCTTGTCCGATCTTGAAACGCATCAGCGGTTCGGGCCCCTCTTCGCGCCGCGCGCCATCACAAGTTGACAAGCGTACGCCGGCAATCCAAGCTCGCATACGTTACACCGGAGGAAAGGACGCGATGTTCGAGTTCTGGAAACGTCCAAAATTTTGGGCCGCTTTGATACTGGTCCTATGGATCGCGTACATCTTAGACGAGACCTACCAGATACCCCCTGTCACGCTTCGCCTCGTCCCCTGGTTTGTGACGCTTCAGGTCAACGTTTCCGCGATCGTCATCGTATCGGCGGTGGCGGGTTGTATCCTGACGCTTGTGATTCAATTCTACTGGCGCAGACGGTCCTCGAAAAACGCTTCCGTCTCCACTGCCGCAGCGGCAACGAGCAGCAGCCCGGTCGCCTGAGAACCAGCCTTCAGTACATTTTCCGTCGCCGGCCCAATTAGCAATGCGTCGGCGCGCGAGAGCGAACTAAGTACGCCGGAGCTTTGATTCCCGGTGGGCGTGGCCCAGAGCTGACCGTCGTGGCGTTCGAGCTTTACGCGAATGAACTCGGTCAGATTCGCCGCGACGCGGATGTCCGTCGCGCATCGGACCGATACCCGCGGGAGCCCCAGGTCGCGCCGTCCGACCATTTTCAGCAACGCCGGCCGCGCGTAGAGGTAGAAGCAGACCATCGTCGAAACGGGGTTGCCCGGTAGACCGAAAATTGGACGCCCACCGATCGTGCCGAACTTCAGCGGGCGGCCCGGCCTCTGCGCGACCCCATGGAAAAGCTGGCGCATTCCAAGTTCATCGAGGACGACCTTGACGTGGTCGAACTGGCCGACGGAGACGCCGCCGGTCGAGAGCACGACGTCGAAGGCAAGCGCCTCGGAGAGCCGCTCCCGAACTTCTTCGGGTGTGTCGCGCGCAACACGAAGGATAACCGGTTCGCCGCCTGCGTCACGGATACCGCCGGCGAGGGCATAGGCGCTCGAGTTGACGACCTGAGCGCCCGTAGGAATCTGATCTACATCAACCAACTCGTCCCCGGTTGCAACAACCGCTACCCGTGGGCGCCGGAAAACGTCCACCATCGAACGGTTCAGCGAGGCAAGCATCCCGAGGTCAGACGGCGCGAGCACCTTTCCCGCGCTCATCACCAACTCGTCACGCTTGAGATCCTCACCGTGCGGCCTCACGAAGGCGCCTCGCTCGGCCGATGCAAGGATCTCGGCGAACGGCTCGGCCGTGCGCGTACGCTCGACCTGTATGATGGCGTCTGCCCCCGGGGCAATTGGTGCGCCAGTCATCGTGCGCGTCGCTTGACCCGGCTCGAGCGTGAGTTTCGGCATCGCGCCGGCCGCCACCGTCTCGATAACCCTCAGCCTGATGGGATTGGATTCGCTTGCAGAAGCAACATCGGCGGCCCGCACCGCGTAGCCGTCCATCGCGGAGTTATCGAAACCGGGGATATCGCGCGGCGAGCGAATCTCCTCGGCGAGTACGCGGCTGAGTGCCTCAAGGATAGGCACTCGCTCGACCCCGAGCACTGCCACGTTGGCAAGAACGATTTCAAGAGCTTGATCGGCGCTAGTCATCGCACAATCAAGAATACGCGGGTTTGGGAAAAATTAGAACGGTTGTGAAGCGGTTCCCGGCCGAGGCACGGATAAGATCAGTTACTCAGAATGGTTCGCTATAGAGCCATCCCGATTGTGGGTCAGGTACGCGCATCTCATAGCTATCGAGCGCGGGCGGGATTCGATCTCGCAAAATCGCAGGGTTGAGGGAGCGCAAGGCGTAAATCGTGGTATGTACCATGCGGGCGATACGGCTGAGCAGCGTACCGCCCCTCACGGAGATAAGACGATAGGGCCGAGGCTGGTTGTACCTGACCGGTTCAACTTCGAGTCCGTACAACCTGGCGTCCCGCGCGATAAGATCCACCGCCATGAACCGGTTCATCAATTGGCGGGTGCGCCGCGGAAGTTTCGTCATCATGCTCTCGTAGCTCGCATCCTGCAATCCGATGTAGCGCTCGACGCCCGAGTCGCCGTTGTTCCACGCGACGAGAGTCATCCGCCAATCGGAGCCCGTCTGATCGTGCAACGTCGCCAGGTATTCGGCCGCCGCACGGGTTGATCTGATTGGGTCGCGCCGCTCATCAACCCACCGGTTGATCAGCAATCCGTAACGGCGTGCGGTAACCACATTCAACTGCCAAGGGCCTGCACCCCTGTTGGAAAACCCGCTCTCGGCAAATGACAGGTACACTAGATCCGGCGGCAGCCCCTGGTCCTTCAGCAACGAGACCATCTCGGGGAGATACGGGCGGCTGCGTCGGAAGGAGCGTTCGAGTCCGGCCGGCTGTGCCACAAAGTCGTCGACATAACGCTGCACCAATCCGTTCAGGACCACTGGGAACGGAGGCACCATTTCGGGCTTGCTGCGCACGAATGGGAGCTGGCCCGGTGTGGCGGTAATTTCTTGTTGGGGCTTGGGCAGCGCCGAAGCCTCAGCGGATTTGAGCAAGCTGGCGGTCCCGCTTGGGGGAAGCGCCTCACCCTGGCCGGTGATCGAGATCTGGTCGAACGGGCTCGATGATGTGTCCAGCGACTGGGCACACCCAAAGAGCGGCATTAGGAGGAAGGCCGCCAAGACCGGATATAAATCGTTCCCCCGCATCGGTCGAAGCGTTCCGAAACTGGGCCTACCGTACCTATCCAGCTACCTAGAATCAATATGGGGAGCATTAAAAAAACTAATACTGGGGATAAATGCAATGGAAAGCATGGGCTATGCACAGCCTAACTGCGCTGCCCTTCGCTGCAGCCAGCGCCACGCATCTTCCCAGTTGATTTGTCTTTTAAATCGATCTCCCTTAGCCACGCGGCGGCTTTGTGCTAGCGTCGAGTCTGAGAGGTCAATCCACACTGGAGCTATGGCGCGACATCTTAGACAGCCTTGGCGACGCGGTCGTCGTGTTGTCGCCGGAACTCGAACCTGTGGCGGCGAACGCCGCCGCCCAAACTCTCCTCGAAACATCCCAAGTAGGCCGGACGCTCGTCGGCCGCTTGATGCGGCGTAATAAATGGCTCCGCCGGATGGTAGATTCGTGTCTCACCAGCGGACAGAGTCTGGACAACCCCGAAGCGCAGCTCGTCTTTAACCGTCGCTCGATCGTGGTCCGCGCCGAGGTCTCGCCGCTCATGAACCGCGAGGGCCGACCCGACTGTGCCATCGTCCTGCTGCACGACCTGTCCCATCAAAAGGGAGTCGAACAGCCGCTTGGAGGCGAGGCGAACCCATTCCGTCTGTCCCCGGCGGGCCTCGCGCATGAGGTTAGAAACCCGCTCACCGGGATCAAGGGGGCTGCCGAATTGCTTGGCTCGATGTTCCCGGGTGATGCCCGCGCTCAGCAGTATTGCCAGCTAATCCTCGAGGGTGTGAACCGAATTGCTTCACTGGTCGAGCAGGTGCTTGTGCTTTCGGCCAGCAGCCCGGAACGTCTCAAGCGTGAACCGGTCAATATCCATCAGGTTTTGCATCAGGCGCTCAGGATGGCTGGGCTCTATCCGGAGGCGCCCAGCGGGGTCGTGGTCCGGCAGATGTTCGACCCGAGCCTGCCGGAAGTCAGTGGCGACGTTGTCGCCCTGGAGCGGGTCTTTCTCAATCTGATCCGTAACGCGCTGGAGGCAATCGAAGCAGCCCGCACGGAGGGCGCAAGCCCAAATGCGGCTTGCGAGCAATCGAACACCCCGACCGAGTTCCCAGCTATCCATTCGGCTGTGGCTTCCATCGGAAAGCACAGCATCCTGTTGCGCACTGCCATGGAGACCCAGTTCCGACTAACTGCGGAAGGCAAGCGCCGACAGTTTCTGCGAGTCGAGATAAGCGACAGCGGTAAGGGCATGGACCAGGAGGGATTGAAACAACTCTTTACCCCGTTTTTCACGACCAAGCCGGGTGGAACGGGTCTAGGCCTGGTGCTGAGCCAGCGGATCATCGCGCTTCACGGAGGAAAGTTGTGGGCTGAACGAGCTGGCTTGGGCGCAATCGCCGGGAATGAGGCATCGACGGAGCGAGAAGGCCCGGAAATCATGGACGAAGAGCAGCCAGCCGGCTCTATGGATGAGTCGCCAGGCCATAACGCAGGGCTGACCTTCTGTGTGACGCTGCCAGTCGGCCCCGACTAAGACTCATCAGATATCGCCCTGCGCTTTCTACTCGACATCCGTGAGTAAGGCTCGCTTGGAGCGTTAAATTTCGATTACGATGTAACATTTGGCCCATGAGTCCAGCTGAACAGAACACGATTTTGCCGCAAGGAAGCGGCGACGGTCCCGCCTCAATCTTGGTTGCCGACGACGACCCGGGAATCCGTCTCGTTTTGCGCCATCGGCTCGAAGCCGCCGGCTACACCGTTGAAGAGGCAGGCGAGAGCCAGACCGCCCTGCAAGGCCTCCTTAGCAACCGGCACGACGTCGCTCTGCTCGATATCATGATGCCCGGCGCGGGTGGACTCGAGGTGTTATCCCAGGCTCGGACCGAGGGCTCGCACACGCTCATCATTGTGATTACCGCCGTCAGCACGATGAACAACGCGGTCGAGGCGATGAAGCGCGGCGCCCATGACTACCTTACCAAACCGTTCGAGAACCTCGACCTGGTGGCGGCCGCCGTGACGCGAGCGGTCGAGATAGCGGCGCAAGCGTCCGACCTGACTCGGCTCACGGATGAAGTCAAACGCCAGCGTGTTGGCGGCGAAATCATCGGCCGCGGCCCGGCGATGCAAGAGGTGTACAAGCTCGTCGGGCGCGTGGTGACCAACGACGCGACCGTGCTCCTTTACGGCGAGAGCGGTACCGGGAAGGAACTGGTGGCGCGCGCGATCCACTTCAAGTCGGCACACTGGCGCGGACCCTTCGTCGCGGTCAATTGCTCGGCGATCCCGCAGGGACTGCTCGAGAGCGAGTTGTTCGGGCATGAGCGCGGTTCGTTTACCGGCGCGACCGAGCGGCGCGCGGGTAAGTTCGAGCAGGCGGCCGGGGGCACTCTGTTCCTCGACGAGATCGGCGACCTTTCGCTCGAACTCCAGCCCAAGCTCTTGCGCGCACTCCAGGAGCGCGAGTTTTCCCGCGTCGGCGGCGTCGAGACGTTGAAGTTCCAAGCGCGCGTTATCGCGGCGACCAACCAGGACCTCGAGGCGGCGGTTGCGGCGCGGCGCTTTCGCGAAGACCTCTACTTCAGGCTTCGCGTGATCCCGATCCATCTGCCGCCGTTGCGCGAACGGCGCGAAGACATGGAGGAGTTGACTGACTACTTCGTCGCCAAGGCCGCGCGCGAGATCGGCGCCCACGCCCATTACGTAAGCGCTGACGCCCGTGCAAAGCTGCACTCCTACGACTGGCCGGGCAATGTCCGTGAACTCGAAAACACGGTGCTGCGCGCGACGCTTCTCGCCGCCGGCAATACGGTTCGCGCCGAGGATATCGAATTCGGCCGTACGGGGATGAGACCGCGCGATTCGGCGGCGAATGAGGGCGCGCCGCTGAACGAACTCATCGCGCGGCGCGTGGTCGAAATGATCGATTCAAACGGGTCGGAGGCGCGCGACCTCTACCAAAAGATGGTGGCGGAGATCGAGCGTCCTCTAATCGAGCTCGCGCTCGAGCGCGCGCGCGGCAACCAGGTCCACGCGGCCAGGATTCTCGGCCTCAATCGCAACACGCTGCGCAAGAAAATCACCGAACACCGAATCGTGCCGCACAAGGCGCCGCCAGGATGATGTCAGGATTATGATGCGCCTGCCCTCGCATTTCTACGCCATGGTCGATACGGCCGGGGGTCATGAGCCGGTCGCGCTCGCGCGTATGCTGCTCGACGCGGGCGCGACGATGATGCAGTTGCGGCTGAAGGACTTCGGCAGCCGCGACTTTCTCGCCGTGGCGTGCGCTATCGCCACGCTATGCCACGAGCGCGGCGCGATGCTCATCGTCAACGATCGCGCCGATATCGCGATGCTCGCCGGCGCCGATGGAGTCCACGTCGGGCAGGAGGACCTGCCGCTCGCGGCAGCCCGCCAGATCGTTGGTGCGGGAAAGATAGTGGGCGTGTCGACCCACACGGTCGAGCAAGCTCTTGCGGCCGAAAAAGGCGGCGCGGATTATATCGGCTTCGGCGCGATCTATACGGGGGGATTGAAGAACGTCAAAAACGCGCAGGGTTTGGATCGGCTCCGCGCGGTGCGCGCGGCCGTCGGCATCCCGATCGTCGCGATCGGCGGGATTACGGAAGCGTCGATGCCTGAGGTGCTACGCGCCGGCGCGGACGCAGTCGCAATAATCACCGACGTCGTTCGCGCGCCCGACATCAGGGCCAAGGTTCAGAGCATCCTGGCTGCGAGACCATAGTCACGGGACTATCCGGGACTATTCCTGCACCAGGAGGAAAGTTGCCGTTGCGGAATTCGCGCGGTGGACCGGGGCCTCCGCGCCGTCGGAGTCTTCTCCGGTCCACCCCCTCTTACGCCCTCGCCTTTACCG
>Ga0209701_10003084_pt1 | contig 10887 bp, 10 predicted proteins | sample CZO8metaG_4_FD_188356 | JGI IMG/M metagenome (GOLD analysis project Ga0209701, IMG submission 188356) | Vadose zone soil microbial communities from the Eel River Critical Zone Observatory, Northern California, USA - CZOApr15con2H3.8 metaG... | ecosystem: Environmental > Terrestrial > Soil >...
GAAGAAGTTGGCTGAGAATCGGCTCCTCGTAGCGCAAGTGGTGACCGGCGTGCGCATCCACTTCGCTCCAAAGCGACATCAGGGCGGGAACCGTGCCCACCACCAGACCGCCAGGGCGCGCGCAGCTTAGAGCGGCAATTAACACGTCACCGGGTTGGTGCAGATGCTCGATCACGTCGAAAAGCCCCACCGTATCGAAGGCACCCTCTCGAAATGGGGCTATCCCGTTCGCCAGGTCATGCACGAAAAAGACTCCCCCGGGGACCCGCCGGGCAGCGTCGAGGACTCGTGCCCGGTGCCCATCCACGCCCGTCACCTCGAAGCCAAGATTCGCAAGGTGCGCGCAGACCGCTCCTCCTCCACAGCCGAGCTCGAGCACTCTTGCGGGAGGCACACATCCCAAGACCGTAAGCCGCTTCGAAATGAAGTGATTGCGAGTCCGAAACCAGAAGTGGCGCGTTTCAGCTTCGGACAACCTCTGCAATCCGCGCTGATCCGCAATGCTGAAACCCGCGTGGTCGGTAGGCAGCTCTGAGAGTACCCTCAGGTTCGCAGGCAGCTGCTCTTCCCAACTCGAGGCCATGGAGATTGGCTGCATCGTAGCTCCGCTCCACCAGGCCTGGATGCCGGAGCGAAACCTCCTTCGGCCTACACCACCTCCATTCTCTTCCGGAATTTCGAAAGTGCTCGCGTTCGTGCAAGACCGTTACTGGCTGAGAGGGTGAGCGGGATTAGAATTCACAATTGGTCTGGTAATCGATGCGGATCTCCGCTGAGCTCGAACGGGTTCTTTCGCAGGCTTCCGCCGACAGCTTGTCCTCCGTTCTCTCTACCCTGCACCGGGTTGAGAACCGGGACTGGAAGCTTTCGGAGGCCGCCTCGATCCATTTTTTGCGGAACTTGACCCTCGAAGGCATCGAGCCGTTCCTCAAATATCACCTCTATCGAGCGGCTTTGCAGCCCCGCATTTCTTTTGGAGGCTTCAACACTCCGAGACAAGATCTGCTCAATCCCGAGTGGGAGAGCCGGCGCACGCAGACGGATCTGCTGGTCCTGGCCCTGACGCTCGAGGAATTTGCTCCTTCTTCTCGGCTGCCGGGATGGGACGCGCACCAGACTGGAAGAGAACTGCGAGAGCTCTTTGAGCTTGCCCATCACCACTCGGGGTCGCTGCTTGCGATCAACACCTTCATCTGCCCCCTCTACTCGTTCGGCAATCTCGCGCCGAATGGCTCGGACCTGTCACAGCGGATCCGTCAGCTCAACGACTCCGTCCGGGAATTTGCGGCCTCCAGGCCTGGAGAGATCGTGCTCGTCGATTGGGACAGGCTCGCCCGGATTTTGGGAGAGCGACAAACCTTCGATCGTCGATACGCCTACCTTGCGCGAGCGCCGTTTCGGCCACCGTTCCTCAACCTGTACGCGCAGGAGCTGGCTCGAGCGGTAGCTGCGCTCAAAGGGCACGCGAAGAAGGCATTGGTCCTGGATTGCGATAACACCCTATGGGGTGGGGTGGTGGGTGAAGACGGGCTGGAAGGGATTCAGCTCCACCCCGCGGAGCATCCCGGCAGTGCGTATTACGACTTCCAGGCAGCGCTGCTGCAACTTGCCGCCCGCGGCGTGTTACTGGCCCTTTGCTCGCGAAACAACGAAGCGGAGATCTGGGAGGTCCTTGCTCAGCATCCTCATTGCCTCTTGAAGCGAGAGCATTTCGCATCCTTTCGAATCGGCTGGGAGGACAAGGCCGAGTATCTGGTGTCGCTTGCTCGGGAGCTCCGACTCGGACTCGACAGCTTGGTTTTTGTCGATGACAACCCGGCGGAGTGCGACCGGATTCGGCGGGCCCTACCCGAAGTTGCGGTGGTCTCGGTTCCAACCGAGCGCAGCGAGCTGCCGCACCTGCTCGCAAAGGAGGGATGGTTCGAGTCATTGGCGGTGAGCGCCGAGGACGCGGCTCGGTCCACAATGATTGGTCAAGACCTTGTGCGTCGCCCCGCTCCCGAGGAATCGCTGCAGGAGTACCTTCTCTCGCTGCAGCAAGTGGCGAAGGTGCATCGGGTCCGCTCGGAAGAGGTACCCAGGGTCGCGCAGCTCACTCAAAAAACGAATCAGTTCAACCTCACCACCCGCCGCTATTCGGCCGCCCAGATCACCGCCTGGGCGGATGATCCGAACACTGCCGTATTCACCCTGAGCGCGAGCGATCGCCATGGTGATTTGGGGCTTACCGGGGTCTTGATTGCCCGCAGAGAAGGGACCATCGCGAGGATCGACAGCCTGCTGATGAGCTGTCGCGTCCTCGGTCGTGACTTGGAAATCGCCTTTGTCGAGTACTGCCTCAAAGAACTTTCGACGAGTTGGAATCCAGGCTTATTTCGCGCCGAATACATCCCCACCGCGAAGAATGGACAGGTCGCGGGGTTTTGGGAAAAGGAAGGGTTTTTGCGAACGACGAAGCGCGACGAGACTGCCTTTTTCGAGCTGGTACCCGCTGGACGCAGGTGGAAGTCGCCGACGTTCATTCGGGTAGTCGAGGATTGAAAGTCGTGGACGACAGAGCGAACCTGGACGGCCGACTGAGAGAGGTATTTGCCTCGGTCTTCAACCTCGAACGGGAAGCAATTTCCGCGGAGATGTCGATGCGCACCTTCGCCGGTTGGGACTCGCTTCGTCAGATTCAACTCGTGCTCGCTTTGGAAGATGAGTTCAAAGTATCTTTTTCAGAGCAGGAGGTCGCTACGCTGGCCAGTTTCTCGCTCTTCGCGGATGCGCTTCGAAAGCGAGCGGCCGGTTGAGATCGGGCCGCAAGCCGCTGGTGATTTTCGGAGTCGGCCAGCTGGCTGAGCTGGCTCACTTCTATTTCACCGAAGACGCTGGGCGCCGAGTAGCTGCCTTTACCGTCGATGCCGCTTACCTGCGAGGCGATGCGCTTCTTGAAACTCCGGTGGTGGCGTTCGAGACGATTACAGAGTCGTTTCCCCCATCCCAGTACGAAATGTTCGTGGCGATTGGATATCGAGACCTCAACAGCAAAAGATCTGAACGCTGCAGGATGGCGGTTCAGCGCGGTTATCGATTGACCAGCTTCGCCAGCTCGAAAGCCGATCTGTGGCCGGGCTTTGTGCTCGGCGCGAACTGCCTCGTGATGGAGGGCAACGTTCTTCAGCCCCTTTCGCGCCTGGGGGAGGGGGTCATTCTCGGCAGCGGCAACCTGATCAGCCACCATGCGGTGGTCGAGGAGTACTGCTACCTCGCAGCGCGAGTCGTACTTGGCGGCGCGGCTCGAGTTGGACACCACAGCTTCGTCGGCTTGAACGTCACCGTTCGGGAGAACGTCAAGATTGGCGCGGCCTGTCTCATAGGCGCAGCTGCGTTGGTGCTAAAGGACGTTCCCGACGGCCAAGCGCTCTTAACCCAAGGCACGCAAGCTTCCCCGATGCCCGCCGCCAGGGTGCGCAGCCTTCTCTAGCCAGCGAGCGGAACTTGTTTGTCGCGCTTAACCAACGTGGGGGTGTCGGTTTGATCGACCGCCTCCATTACGATGAACCGCGGTCGGCCCTTCACCTGCTCGTAAGTTCTCGCCAGCCAGGAGCCCACCATTCCAATCAAGGTCAAATTCAGGCCACCCAAGACCACGATCAGCGAGGACAGCGATACCCAACCCGCGGCATAGTGGTCTGGCTGAACGAGCTTTCGCACCAGAATGTAGAAGGCGAGTGTGGTCCCTACGATCGTGACAGCAAATCCCAACCGCGTGGCGAATTGCAGCGGATAAGCGGAGAATGACGTCAAAGCGGTGAGAAACAGCTGCAGCTTTCGCGTCATGCCGTAGTGGCTTTTGCCGATTGGTCGAGGAGCTCGGACAACTGGGATCGCACGCTGAGGAAATCCGATCCACTCCATCAGTCCTGCGGTGAAGCGGTGATACTCCCGAAGCCCGAGCAGGGCGTCGACATACCTGCGACTCATCAAGCGCGTGGTGACGGGGTTGGGCGTCATCCGCATCCCCGAAAGGCAGTTGAACAGCCACCAGAAAATGGCTCCCGAGACCCGCTCGAAGATCTCACCGCGCCTGCGCTTCTGATAGCCGTAAACGACATCCACCGGCTGAGCGCGAAACTCATCTAGAAAGGTGCGGAGCAGCTCGGGCCGATCTTGAAGATCGGTGTCGAGGAGAAACACCAATTCTCCCCGCGCCAGTTCGAGCGCGGCGCCTACCGCGGCATGGTGTCCGAAGTTGCGAGACAATTGAAAAACCCTGGCGTGCGCAGGGTCGGCTCGCTGGAGCCTTCGCATCCGTTCGAAGCTTGCGTCTCGACTGCCGTCATCCACCAAGACGATCTCGTAAGTCAGCCCGGTCTGGGCCGCAGCTTCGGTCGCTTCCTGGTAGAAGCGCTCGACGGTTGCCGAGCCCTGGTAGACCGACCCTACTATCGAGAGAGCCGGGACAGGGGCTGTCACGCCTTGCGCTCCAGCATCTGAAAGAGAGCGACGCACAGGGACGGAAATTCGAGCCCGACCTTGCAAAAGGCCTCGAGTACCTCGGGGCGCCAGATCTCCATCTGCGCTTTCGACAATGGCTTCAGCAGAAGACCGCGTAGCGCCGTTTCCTCGAGATTCCCTGCGACGGCCACATCCTGGCGCAACCGAGCCACGGAGTAGAGGCGGCGATGACCTACGAGCTCGTCCTTTTCTTGGAAGTAGTCCAAGCGAGTCACCATCCCTAGCTCGACACCCAACCGCCGGTTGAGGGATTCGAAATTAGGCACTGCAATCGCGATTTGGCCTCCTACCCGTACCAGGCGAGTGAGGGCGCGAAGAGCGGCGATCGGATCCGCGACGTGCTCCAGGACGAAGCTGAAAATGGCGAGATCGAAGGGCTGACTGGATTTGAACTCCTCCACTGTCCCGCAATGGGGAACGATTCGCCCTCGGTCCTGCGGCGACATTTCCAGAACCCGGTCCAGATTGAACTGCGCCGGATCGAGAATGTGCAGTTGCTCGAACGTTTGGAGGAGCAGACGGGTCATCACACCGGTGGAAACCCCAACTTCGATCACCCGCTTGGCACCGCCCCCGTAGCGTTCAATCAGTCGGGCGGTTTGCCGAATCAACAGCATGTCCTCCCAGTCCAGGTTGGGATCGTAACGGCGGCCGACATCGTCCCAGTCGATCGAGCGTGTCTCTGCGAGGTCGATCTCTTTCATTGGTGGGTCGCACCGCCAGAATATCGAGTGGTGGCGCTGGCTTGGTGCTCTCGACATTGTACAGGCTGATCTGAGGCTTTCCACCTGGTGCGCGGCACCGCTATCCGCAGCGAAAGCTGCATACATTTGGCGGGCGAGTAAGACCTGCTCCCGTCCTACTTCGACTCGAGGCCGCCGATCGACCTCAGCTCGAGGTAGGGCGCTTGCGTGGTCGCTCGCAATCGAAAGAAATGCCGGTTCGCGAAATGTTGACGCAGCGGCTCGAGCACGCCTGGAGCGTCGTGGAGAATGAGAACGTCGTCGCTCCAATCGGGCCTCGGACGGCGCCAGTCATAGATAAACGACCCCGTCCGCCGGTATTCGTCGGACAATCCTTGCCACAATGGCCCATAGCGAGGCGCCAGGACGATTGCGTTTGTCAGGCCGGCGGACTCCAGGAAGCCGTAGATGTCCCGCTGCACGACGGCTTGGCGCTGTAAGGCAACCGATTGCCACAGAGAGAAGGTTCCGAGACTAAGCGCCAGCGCGCCGGCCAAAACGCCGGACACCTCAGGCAAGGGAATCGATTTCTCCTCACACCAGCGTTTGATCCGGACCATTCCGTGGACCGCGAGCACAGTCAGCGGTACTGCGGCCTCCGAGTAATGGATCGGTCCCACCAGATGCAGGCCGAAGTTGTCGTGCGTGAGCCCGAGCCCGAGGTTGCATAGAACGCCCAGTCCGAGCAGCCGGGTCAGCCGATCGGCGCTGAAGCCGAGCGCAGCGAGAGCCGCCCCCAGCGGACCCGCAAACCAGATCACCAGCATCAGCAGGTTGTGGCTCGTGTTAGCACCGAAGCGATGCCAAAACAGGGCGGGATCTTTCAGGCCAGCGAGAGGTCCAGCCCACGCTTCGGTCAGGAGGGGATTGGCCGCGAACCGGGCCGGCAACAGCGGGTTTCCGGTAACCGCCCAATCGAAGACGGCGAAAGCCAACAACGGGCCGGCGACTCCGAACGCGAATCCGGCCGAGGCGAAAGGTGCCCCAGGCTGACGCCGCACCGCCCGGATCATCAGGCTCAAGACCAAAGGCAAAGCGAGGCAGGCAATCTCCGTCGGCCGACAAAGAAAGGCACCGCCCATACAAAAACCGGTGGCCACCCACCACCCTGGTTTGCCTCGCGTTTCGGACATCACGTAACACCAGAGTGCAAGCGCCAGCAGGCCGCGTGAGAGCAGATGAGCGTGGGACGTATACGACAGGGTGCAAATCATCGGCGAGAGCAGCGCCAGCCCCGCGGCGACAGCGCCCCAGAATCGTCCGAGCCGATGTCCAACCAGTGCGGCAACAAAGCTCACCGCAAGCGCGGAAGCGAAGGCGAATATCCACGGGCCGGATTGGGTCCACTCCGAAAAGGCCCACGCCAACTGGACGCCTGGCCAATCGAATGCGGAGAGTTTCCCATCGTGCAAGAACAAGAATCGAGTCGGAAGCGCCGCGAGCGGATCGAAGGCGGGCACCGAGGCTTGGCCCATTGCCAATACCTGGCCTCCAAAGCGGGCGGCATATTCATCGTCGGTGATTGGGTAGTCCAGAAGGAATATTGCGCGGCCCAGGCGTGCCACCGCGACCGCCACGGCGAAAATCGCGACGAGGGCAAGCGACAACTGGCGCGAATCCATTTCCACCAAGGCCCGCCGCGCGCGCTGTGCTGCCTCCCAAATGAATGGGTGCAGGGCGTACCCGAGCAATGCGCCGCCCGGCAGCACCAACAGCGCCGACCCCAGCCAAAATTGCAGCTCGCCCGCATTGCTGTTGGTGAAGGGCGCGACGAACCTGATCGAAAGACCTGGAGTGGTCTGCCCCAACCCCCAGAAACAGGCGTAGCACAAAAGGCCAGCGGCCAACGCCACCCACCTGCGTGCATTCCACCCGGGACGGTCCATCAATTCCGCTTAGCGAGTCGAGCGGCTACCTGGTGAGGATGTCCACCACCCGCGCCTGATCGGATTCGCTCATTGAATTATAGAACGGAAGCCGCAGCAACCGATCGCTGACCTCTTCGGTCACGGGGCACTGGCCAGCCTTCCCTCCGAATTTTTGTCCCATTCCGGAAAGATGCAGCGGCAGGTAATGAAAGACGCTGGTTATCCCGGAGTCCTTGAGCTTCGCGATTACCCTCTGCCGTTCCTCGAGGGAGGGGAGGAGCAGGTAATACATGTGGTAGGACTGCTCGCAGTCGTCCGGCACGATCGGCGGTCGGATCTGATGACGGCTTGCCCATGGACCCAGAGCGCGATGGTAGAACTCCCAAATTTGCTTGCGCCGCTTCTGGATCTCCGGCCAAACCTCGAGCTGTGCATATAGGAAGGCGGCGAGCACATCCGAGAGCAGATAGCTGGAGCCGATGTCCATCCAGGTGTATTTGTCGACCTGCCCTCGGAAGAAGCGCGATCGGTTGGTGCCCTTCTCGCGAATGATCTCCGCCCGTTCGATGTAAGCGGGGTCGTTGACCAGCAACGCGCCGCCCTCGCCGCAGGTGATGTTCTTGGTCTCGTGAAAACTTTGAGTGGCCATTGCGCCAAAGGTGCCCAGATTTTGTCCGCGATATTTGCCGAACAGTCCGTGCGCGTTGTCTTCCACCACCGGGATGCGTCGGGCGGCGGCGATTTTCATCACCCGGTCCATGTTGCAGCCGACCCCCGCATAGTGCACGACCACGATCGCCTTGGTCCGCGGGCCGATCAGGCTCTCGAGTTGATTCTCATCGATGTTGAGGGTGTCCGGTCGAACGTCCGCGAAGACCGGTCGCGCCCCGCGCAACACGAAAGCGTTTGCAGTGGAAACGAAGGTGAACGATGGAACGATCACTTCGTCCCCGGGCTGAATATCCAGGAGAAGGGCGGACATCTCGAGCGCATGGGTGCACGAAGTGGTCAACAACGCTGCCTTGGTGCCCACCGCGGTTTCGAGCAGAGCACGGCATTTGCGCGTGAACGCTCCGTCCCCGGAGATGTGCCCCGCGGAGAGCGCCTGCCAGATGTACTCGAATTCCTTACCGGTCAGCGATGGACGATTGAACGGAAGACGAGGCGGCGAAGCATTCGGGCTCGCCTCGCCAGCCGGCGAGGTGCGCGGCGTTGTTTCACCCATTCGATTCAGTATCTCAAAGTCGAAACTCTTGCCGATAGGTGGGCGCATTGCAATTGGGCCAATCCCCTGTACGCATACGTAGTTAATCCAGCCAGGAACATGGGTTAATGGTCGGCGAGTTTACGAGAAAATTGCGGTTCCCTTCGTTCCGCGCTTTCAAATTCGTCCCAGGTCGGCCCCGAGGTCGTTTGCTCCAAGCGACGGGCCTCTTCATCGAGCCGCCGAATCGCGGCAAGCTTCTCGTCTCGACCCAGCTTGGCCTGATTCACTGCGGCTCGCATCACTTGCAAGGTCTGGTCGTAGACGCGCAACGGCACCGGGAATGGATGTCCATCTTTTCCGCCGTGCGCGATTGAAAAGCGCGCTGGGTCGCTGAAGCGGCAGGGCGCGCCGTGAAGCACCTCGGCCACCGTCGCAAGGGCGAGAACGGTCCTCGCTCCAAGCCCCGGGGTGAGAAGTAGCTCCGCGAAATCCTTGGGACCCCGCTCCCGTGCGGCGGCAAGGGTTCCATGAAGGCGGCGAAGCACGACGTCCTGCGACGTGACCGGATGGTGGGACGGCATTTGCAGATGAGGAAGCACGAATTGGTTTTCGCGCGGCATGCGCAGCTGGGACAGTTCGGCAACAACCCTGTCCGGGCCCTCGAGCACGAGCTCGATTTGGGCGTCGCGCGACAGACCAGCGCGCCGGTCGGTGAGATTCACGATCGGTGGTCCGGGCTGTCCCTCGATTGCCGAATGGGGCTCATCCACAAAGCTCGTTAATCCCTCGGACAGCCAGTGATAGCGCCGCGCCTGGCGTCTCGCGGGATTCATTCCCTGCTGGACGATCACCCAATCGCCTTCGTCGGTCACCACAAAGCTGTGGAGATACAGCTCGAACCCGTCCTGCACTGCCGCGTTGTCGACCTTGGCAACCAAGCGGCTGGTTCGAATGTACGCTTCGGCATCGAGCCCAACGCGATCGGCAAGCGCCTGCAACTCCGCCGGCGTACGTCGCGAATGCTTTCCGCGGCCTCCACACACGTGGATTCCTAACTCCGTCTCGAGTGGCGCCAGGCCGCGTTTGAGCGCTCCCAGCACGCTGGTGGTGATGCCGGACGAATGCCAATCCATTCCCATCACGCAGCCGAGTGACTGGAACCAGAACGGGTGCGAAAGGCGCTTGAGGAATTCCTTCTTTCCATAGTGAAGGACGATCGCCTCGACGAGAACCCGGCCAAGCCTGGCCATGCGACCGGATAGCCAAGCGGGAACCCGGCCTCCATGGAGCGGCAAGTCGGCGCTTCCTGTTCGCTGAGCCATACAGATGTTCAGGGTAGCGCCCAAGCGGAGGTGCTGCCAACTCCGCCCGCAGGTTTTTCGAGCTCTGCTGGCAAGGCCTCACTCGACGATGCTAGGGCTCGGCCTGGAGGGACTGAGATGAAGCGAAAGCCAAAGGCCAGGACTGGGCGGACGGACCGAGCGAAAAAACGCCAAGTGCGTGCCCGACCGTCGGTGAAAAGCAGGGCACCCAGTAGGCGGGCCACACCGAGTACCCGGTCGTTGGCCGAGAAGCTCCGCGTTCGAGCCGGAAGCGCGATCGCCGTGTTGAACTGCCCCAAGCCGCCGGATGCGCTTCTCGGCCCGATGCCGGAGAAGGCGTCGGTTCAGCTAACTTTGGACAACCCCGCGGACCTGGTTCTTCTCTTTGTGAGAAACAGCCAAGAGTTGGGTCAGCACGTCCAGACCATCGCGGACAAGCTGTCGAGCGCGCTGGATCTGTGGGTGGCCTATCCCAAGCAAAGCTCAGAAATCGAGACCGACCTTACCCGCGATGCTGGATGGGATCCGATGCATCGGCTCGGCTGGGGCGTGGTTTCGCTCGTCTCTGTGGACGAGACGTGGACCGCGATGCGCTTCAAGGTCCGCGCGCAGGCTGAATGAGACGCACTTAGACTGCGGCGATCTGAGCCGTTGGCACCGGTATCAGAGCTGGGTTCGTCAACTCCACGCGCCGGGCGATCCATCGGTACGCGATGGACAGCACGACGGTCCACACCACGTCGCCGACCAGCGTTCCGCCAAAGAACGGAATCGCGGCTACGTAACAAGCCGCGAGCCCATTCAGCGTCAGCCCGTAGATTCCCTTGATCCAGACGCCGAAGTTGGACAGCACGAAGAACCCAGCCGCGCCCAAAACCGCCGCCCCGATTGCGCCGCCCCGCACCGCACGAAGCCATCGGCCCAGCAGGAGCTGGACCAGGAACCCAGCGTAGATGAAAGGGGTACCGACATCGAAGGCGCGAATCCCTTTGAGCGTTCCAAGGGCAAAGTCGCTGATCAACATCGCGGCCAGAGTGAGGAGCATTCCGCTCCCTAGCCGCATCGTTCGCCCTGCGAAGACACTGGTCGCCCCCACCGGGGCGAAGTTCGGAGGGTGTGGGACCAGACGAAGAACCACACAAGCTAGCAGCATCAGAATTGGCAGCATCGGTGCTCCTTTATTGCCGTCACGGTAATTAGCACAAGTTTCTTTAAGGATCGTCGATCGGGAAACTAGAGGTCAG
>Ga0209701_10003089_pt1 | contig 10877 bp, 10 predicted proteins | sample CZO8metaG_4_FD_188356 | JGI IMG/M metagenome (GOLD analysis project Ga0209701, IMG submission 188356) | Vadose zone soil microbial communities from the Eel River Critical Zone Observatory, Northern California, USA - CZOApr15con2H3.8 metaG... | ecosystem: Environmental > Terrestrial > Soil >...
ACTTCACGCGGGCGATTGAGCTGGATCCAAACTCCTTCTTTGCGTTGGGAAGCCGGGGTCAGACGTACCGGCAACAGGGCCGCTTCGAGGAAGCTATCGCCGATTTCACACGAGCAATCGAGCTGGATCCCAAGCTGAGCTGGGTGCTGAACGAGCGTGGCGAGGCGTACCAGCAACAAGATCGCTTCGAGGAAGCGGTCGCCGACTTCACGCGGGCGATCGAGCTGGATCCAAACTCCGCCTGGGCAATGGCTCACCGCGGTGAGACGTACCAGCAACAGGGTCGCTTCGGGGAAGCGGTCGCCGACTTCACGCGGGCGATCGGGTCAAATCCAGGTTACGGTTGGGCGATGGCTCACCGCGGCGAGGCGTGCCGGCGACAGGGGCGCTTCGAGGAAGCGGTCGCCGACTTCACGCGCGCGATCGAGCTGGATCCAAACTACGCCTGGGCGGTTGGGAGCCGGGGTCAGGTGTATCGGCAACAGGGTCGCTTCGAGGAAGCGGTCGCCGACCTCACGCGGGCAATCGAGCTAGATCCCAAGCTGAGCTGGGTGCTTGACGAGCGTGGCGAGGCTTACCAGCAACAGGGTCGCTTCGAGGAAGCGGTCGCCGATTTCACGCGCGCGATCGACCTGGATCCAAACTACATCTGGGCGTTTGGGAGACGGGGCGAGACCTACCGGCAACAGGGTCGTTTCAAGGAAGCGGTCGCCGACTTCACGCGGGCAATCGAGCTGGATCCAAACTATGGCTGGGCGGTTGGGAGCCGGGGTCAGGCGTACCGGCAACAGGGTCGCTTCGACGAAGCGGTCGCCGACCTCACGCGGGCAATCGAGCTGGATCCCAAGCTGAGCTGGGCGGTGAATGAGCGTGGCGAGGCGTACCGCCAACAGGGTCGCTTTGAGGAAGCGGTCGCCGACTTCACGCGGGCGATCGAGATGGATCCAAACTCCGCCTTTGCGTTTAGTAGGCGTGGTGAGGCGTACCGGCAACAGGGTCGCTTCGAGGAAGCGCGCGTGGACCTTGCGCGTGCTGCCGAGTTGGTACCCCAGCCCATTGCTCAGACGTCTAAAAGGTCCTGAAAGACGCTTCGGCGCTGCTCACAGCACCGCACCACGTCGGGCGTAAGCCAGCCATTCACGCCGACTGCATCTCGGATAAGCAATGGATTTCCGGCGCGGATTATCGGGCGCGCGCTGACACTGTCAGCGCGCGCCCGAGTCAGTCACCTAACCAGTTCGCTTAGCCTGCGGTCTGTTCGTTGCTGCGCAGCATCCTGCCCGGCAGCGCTCCCGTGCAGACGTTGTCCTCGAACGTCACCTGACCGTTCACGATAGTATGCCGATAGCCGTCGGCGCGACGCACTCGACGCCAGTCGCCGTCAGGCAGATCGGTCACCTTTTCAGTCGGTCGCAAGCTGAGCTTCTCCAGATCGTAAATCACGATGTCAGCGGGCATCCCTTCGCGCAGCCAGCCGCGATCGCGAACGCCAATCGCCCATCCAATCATCGCCGACATCCGCCAATGCGCCTCTTCGAGGCTCATGATCTGCTTGTCACGCACCCAGTGAGCCAGGAAGTAGGTCGGGTAGGAGCCCGCAGTCTGGAACTTGGTATGCGCACCACCGTCGGAAGCGCCAACCAGCGCCAGCGGATGCGTGAGGATCTTGGCCAGAACCTCCTCGTTGGTGTTGATCCGCCCAGCCATTGCGAATTCGGTCTGGAGGTTTTCCTCGACCGCCAGATCCAGCATCACATCGACGCCGTGCTTGCCTTGTTCCGCGGCGACTTCAGCGACGCTACGGCCAGTGAGGTGTTTGTTCTTCTCGGTGGCCGCGTCGATTATGGTTTCCTTGAAATTGAAACGCGTGAGCTGTCCCGTTTCACCGTCAGCCTTGTTGAAGGCGATGAAGTTCATCCGTCCCTCGGAGTCATGCCTCAGGGCCGCCCGGCGCGCTGGATCCGCCAGCTTCGCCTTGCGCTCCTCGAAGCTGCCCTGCGTAGCCTCGTTCCACGCCGGCAGATCGTCGAACAAGCCGATACTTTCAAACTTGAACTCGGTCTCGAGCGGCATACAGAGATCGACCGGGAAGACGGGCGCCGTCTTATGCGCCTTCGAGCACCAGTCAAGCTGCTCCTTCCAGCCGTTGGGATCTGCAGGATTGTGGAACACTGCATTCCAGTTGAGCGGCCGGCCGCTAACCTGTGCCATTTCGTGGAGGAAGTTCAGATCGAGCCCATGCAGCGACCGTCCAATCGTCCATTCAATCGAGCCGCGATTGAACTCGCGCATCACCTTCGCCATCTCGAGCATCTCTTCGCGCCGCACGACATGGGTCGGCAGGTAGCCGCCATCATAGTCGCGATTCGCCATGCTGAACGTGCCCGAGAAGCCGAAGCCGCCCGCCTTCATACCTTCGCGCAGCAGATGCTTCATCGTCGCCATATCGTCGCCGCTCGGGGTGTACTCGGGGTCGCGCGCGGCGTCATTGCCCATCACGAAGGCGCGCAGCGGCGAATACGGCATCATCGAAGCGGCGTTGACGCCCAGTCCGCCGTGCTGAAGGCTGCTCAGAAACTCGGGGAAGCTCTCCCAGTCCCAGCGCATCCCGGCTTGCATGCACGAGAGCGGGATCGACTCGGTGCGCTCCATCCTGCGCATCGCCCGGTCGCGATCTTCCGGCTTAACTGGCGCGAAGCCGAAACCGCAATTGCCGATCGCCACGGTGGTCACTCCATGCCATCCCGATAGCGAGGCGTACGGATCCCACCTGGTGCCACCGCTCAGTGCGGCGTCGTAATGGGTATGCAGATCGATAAACCCCGGCGCGACGATCAGTCCGGTGGCGTCGATCACCCGCGTCGCGGATCCGGTGAGGTTGCCCATCGCAGTGATCCGCCCGCCATTGATCCCGATATCGCCCTTGAAGGCGGGGATGCGCGTGCCCTCCACGATGGTGCCGTTTTTGATAAGCAGTTCGTATTCCGGCATGTTCGAGACTCCTTTTGTGGTTGGACCGACAAAATTGCGGTTCGTTTACCTCGGCAATAGTTTCCAATAGCACGTATCCACCCCGACTCCCAAGCCCCCCGCGCCATCGGACCGAAACGGAATCAGACGGCGCGGCCGTTGCGCGCGACGCGATCGAGCGCGTCGACAAAGCTCGCGAGGTTGTCCCCATAGAGCATCGAGGGAATACCGCAACGGTCGGCCTCGGTCTGCAGCCAGACGGCGATTCGCCGCACGTTCTCGAAGTCCGATGTGGTCGTCTGACGCTTCGAATGGCTCAGTCCGTGCAAACGGCGGAAGTGCTCTTCGGGCGCGGGAGCGGAAAGCACGATGAAGATATCCACCGGGGCGTCGCGATAGAGCGCGGGCAGCAGGTGATTGCCCTCGATCACGAGTGAGGTGCCCTCGTTTTTGGCGCGGGTGATACAGGAGGTGACCGCCGGACGCAGCCGCTCCGCCTGCGCAACCAGATTGTCGATCGGGCGCTCCGCGCGAAACGTGAAGCGGTATAGCTCGGGAGCTGTTTCTTCGGAGTGCTGGCTTTTGAGGATTTCGCGGATGAAGCCGGTGCCGATGCGGTGATCAATGGCGAAATGGGAAGACAGTTCGCGCGCGAGCGTGCTCTTTCCGGTACCGGCCGTGCCGCCAATCAGTATGACAGGTTTCAACATCCCAGTTCGCTCATAGCAAAGAGGGTGCAAGTTGGCCAGCGCAATCACGCATCCTCACAGACGCCGGCGTCCACGTTGCCAGCCGCCAACTCACGCCGGCCTTGCCACCGACTCGTGCGGCATTCCGGAACGCAGCCGCGGAGTGAACGCCATCCCGATTACACAGACCGCAACGGAAAGTGCGAACGCCGCACCGATGCCGGCTGATGTGCCCCATGACGTCCACGCCGCGACGTCATCGCCGCGCCCCCGAACCCGGCGCCGAGCGTCTGCCCCAGCGAGTCGGTCAACTGCATTGACGAGGATACCGTCCCGGCTGAATGGCCGGTTTCGGCCTGGATCGAAAGCACGGTGCTCGTGTTGTAGCAGATACCCATCCCGAGGCCCGCGAGACCCCATGCGACGATCGCGACGCCGAGCGGATAGCGGGTCACCACCGTGCCGGCCGCGCCGCCGATAACCGATCGCCAGCACAAGCAGGCCCAACAGCATGATCCGCGGCCGCGCGCTGGAACCGAAACGGTAGTCGCATGCCGCCTGCGTCCACGATCCCGAGGTCCATCCGATTGAGCCCATCGACAGCGCGACTCCCGCGGTTGTCGGCGATAGTCCGCGCACCATCTCGAGCGCCAGCGGAAAGAACGCGAGCGCTTCGCAGTACGCGAACATCAGCAAACCGCGCATCGCGAGCGCCGCGGGCAATCCGCTGCGGAACAGGAGGGTCCCAGCCGGGACTATCCGGGACAGGGCGGGCCACGAGAGTGCAGCTCCGGCAATGACCAGCACGGCAATCCATAGAATTGAGTTCGCCTGCAGTCCCGCAATAAATAGTGCGACGCCGGCCGCGAGCAGCAGCGTCGCTCCGGCTCTCGGCGATGAAGCCGCCGGAACCGGTTCGGCCTCGATGCGTGTGAGCGGCCGCAGCAACATCGCCAGCGCCATCGGCGCCAGGGGCAGCAGCGCCAGGAACACGACTCGCCATCCCCATGCCCGCGCGACCACACCCGCCATCGTGGGGCCCAGCAGCGACGGCAGAATCCACGCGCTCGAGAGCACCGCCGCCATTCGCGCCTGCGTCCTGATCGGATAGGTGCGGCGCAGAATGAGCCATACGAGGGAGCGCACCGCGCCAGTGCCGAGTCCCTCGACTACCCGCCCCGCGATGAAGACCAGCATCGAAGTCGCGGTCCCGCACGCGAGCAGCCCACAACTGAACACCGCGAGCGCCCCGATAAACGGGTACGCCGGCCCGCTCCGATCGGCGTATTCTCCCGACGCGACGGTGCCGACCAGACTGCCCAGCATGAAGCCGCTGAAGCTCCATGCGTAAAGCCCGAGACCGTGCAGGTCGAGCACCGCAATCGGCATAATCGTCGAGACGGCGAGTCCTTCGAACGCGACTATGACGATAGTCAGGACGAGACCCGCGGTCAGCCGGCGCCGTGAGGGTGCGAATACCCTTTCGTCGTCGAACTCGTGGACAGCGATGTCATTCACGGCGTCGGCGTTTTCCACCTGATACTATCGGCGTCGAGGGACCCTTCCCTCGCGTCTGCCGTGGCGTTATAGCAGAACCACATACCCCGCAACATGCGACTGCGGCTCACATGAGGTAATCAAAATGCCAAAGCTCAAAATCTATGGCGTGCCGATCTCACGTTCGATCAGTACCATCTGGGCGGCGCTCGAGTTGGGCATCGAGTATGAAAATGTGCCGATTGGATGGACAGACAATTCGATCTATGGCGACGCCTATCGCGAGATAAATCCGAACTCGCGCGTGCCCGCGATCGAGGATGGCGATTTCATCATGTGGGAATCGCTCGCGATCAATCTCTATTTGGTGAAAAAGCATGGCGGCCCGATCCGGCCCGTCACGCTCGAGGAGGAGGCGCGCGCATGGCAATGGACCTTATGGGCGGCGATCCACCTCGAACGTCCCGCGATGCAGTGGGCTTTCCATACTCACATCCTGGACCCTGAGGAGCGAAACCCGGAGGTCGCGGAAAAAGCATTGAAGGAGACGCGGGATCTCCTGAAGATTCTCGACGGGCAATTGAGCAAGGCGCCGTATCTCGCCGGCAATCGCTTTACGGTCGCCGACCTCAACGTCGGATGCGTCCTGCTGCGCCCGCATCAGCATATGGACCTGACTGACTTTCCGCATCTGAAGACGTGGGACAAGGCGGTCTTCGAGCGCCCGGCCGCCAAACAGGCATGGGCGATTCGCGTCAAGGAGGCCGCTCGCCTGTCGTCGTGATTCGGGCGTGTCGGCCGGCTCAGCGCAAGTTAGCCTGTCATTAACTATGCGCGTTTCGCCGGTTCTTTCTGTCCTGCGAAAAGCCGTATCATTTTCACAGAAAGCCGATGCCTCAGCATCGAAAGTACACTGGTATATTTAATGTTTTGTTAACATTTTGTGGTTGATCGAAAGTTGGCTAGGTACCTATCCTATCAGCAAGTACTATGCGTCGCTGGCTACAATTGTCAGAGAATTCGTCCGGTAACCCGGTTATCGTGAATATGGGACGGGTTCAGACGATAACGGCGGATCCGGAGACCGCTCTCTGGTTCGACGATTCGTCGACCCTGACGGTTCGCGAATCGCTGGCCGAACTCCGGCATTTGCTGCAAGTCCCGCTCCCGCGACCGGAAGGGAAACCCGCGGTAGTAACGGTGCTGCGTGCCCGGCGGACGAAGACGCACCTCGACCACGGCCGTCCTCGTCGCACCGGACGTTAGGGATTCCCTCGAAGGTCCGTTCCCGCCCCGCCGAGTCTCCCGGCACGTGCCCGGTCGGCAGACGGAAAACCCAAGAGCTCAGGGGTTTGCCGGTCAGGCGGCGCGTCTCCGCGAGGGCGTAGCGATACAAGCAGCGACATCGTTTCGGGTGGCGCCCATTCGGAGCAGAGAACGAACCATCAGATCGATGCTGACGGAGGCGTCGCCCGCTTCCATCTTGGCTATTCGGGACTGACTCGAGCCGAGCAGCTTACCGAGTTGCTGTTGCGTCATCGCGCGGCGGCGTCTGTGTTCTTTGACCGCGCCGGCCAGTTCCAGTTTGAGCTCGATGATAGCGGATTCTTCGTCGCTCAGGCCGAGAAACTCTTTGACGCTGCCGACTTTCCATCCAGCGGATTGCAGTCGTTTCGCTTTGCGTTTGTCCATCAGCGTTTCACCCTGCCAGCTCGTCGTATCGCCGTAGGCGCGCTTTGCACCGCTCTATGACAGCCGCCGGTGTCCTCCGAGTCATCTTGCTGAATACGTCCGCGATCACGCTTGCGTCGACGTCGAGTCGGCAGACAATGCGCCATGTGTAGTCATCGTCTACAATCCGCAGTTCATGACAATGGGTTCCAACCGACGGCATCGGGCGCGAATGGGGCAGTGAGAGCAAGTCACCTCGTTGAAGACGCCTTAACAACGCTCCTGCTTCGAATCGAGCATCCTTCGAGAACGGCGGCGTCTTTATCTCGGTTTGCAGCCAGACCAAGGGTTTGTCGCCAGCCTTGGCCACAATCCGAATCTATGTCAGGTCTGACATAGATGCAAGGCACTTGTATCGGCCCACGCGAGTCTGGTGGCAAAGAGCGCCGGGGCGCTACCAAAAAATGTCGGTCCGCCACTGCACGGCCTACCCTTCAAAAATCTCAGATTTTTCAATACCTTGGTGCACTGCGCGAGAGCGGCGGAATGGCAGACGCGCTGGACTTAGAATCGATTACCGCTATGTCGGCATGATCCACGACGGGTTGCTATCCCATTAAAATCAAGGGTTTTTTCGAGCCCCGAGATACCGATAGCAACCCGTCAAAACCCGTCGAGACTGATAGAACAGCTCAAGGACAGCACAAGGTTGTAAATCTGACCGCTTAGGCTTCTTGAGAGGACGCCCTCTAGGCGAGCCGAAATCCGTCGAGCACCGGGTCCTGTGTAACCTGAGGCCGGAAGCGCGGTCGGCCCGTCTTTGCGTCCTCGACAACCTCGAAAAGCTGTACCGTCTGAAAGACTCGGCGATCAAAATCCTTTGCCAACTCAACGAAAACCGAACCCACGTCTGCGCGGGCATGTCGTTGCTGGAACGAGTTTGTTCCACCTGCTTAAGCATTTCGACTGCGCTGACTCCGGCATCATCGACAGGGATTTTGTGCAACTTGCCCGCTCGTAATTTTGCGATGAGCGGAAGCTTTGCCGTCTTCCCGTAACGTTCTACCGGCCCCGGAAGCGCTCGGACATTGTACTCAACCGAAACGTCCCACACGGGGTAGGCTCCACAGTTTCTCAAAATTAGCTCCCGCGTTTCCGGGGCAATGGAAACCTCAACTCGCGGTTCTACCTGAATCTTCAAAAGATTGTGGGTCAGCCGAACGTAGTAGAACGTCAAGCCGGCAAGGACAATCGTGGTTAGCGCACCGAGCCATTCGGCCGACATGCGCGAGACTTTATCAGATTTCGGGCTCCCGCATTCGCGCTTCCCACGTACTTTGTCTTAAAGCATCAGTGAGCTTTCAGCGTGACAACGATCTGCGTAACAGTCGCTAGCACGAGGGCCACGCTCGTTATAACGAGTGCCCAAGTCGCCCTTTGAGGCTTTTAGTGTAGCTTGCAAGAAGGGTAGTGTCTGCTGCCATCCGTTCGTCACGCTCGTCGCGCAGCCTCCCAGGCGGGATGGACAGAGCCCGCGAACAAAGGCGAAACAGTCTGTTCCGTAGGTCAATGCGTTCTATAAGATGGTTCGCACCATACGAGACCGGCTGAGTCCGGTGTCAGCGGAGCGAAGGTGATGCGAAAAATCAAGGGCATTTCCGCCAGCACGCGCATCGATACGCAGGGAGATCAAATAACTGTTGGTGCATTGATGAAGCAGGCGGAAGACTCCGACTCCGCTTACTACCCATTCGGCCTGAACCACGATCCACGCATTGCGCCTATCGGTCGAGTGGTCGCATCAAGGGTCGTATTTCTTGATGAAGGCGAAGCGGGCGTGGAATTTGAGGCCGAAATCTTCGAGGACGGTGACGTTATTGCGTTCGACGCCTCTGGGAGGCGTGTGTCTCCGGCCATTTTGCGAAATGAGAGAGCGCTCGTCTACGACATTACCTTCGCCGAATCGGAAGTCGAGGTCATCGCAAACTTGGCGCGCGACCTCAGTCTCAGACAGCGAAAACAAAGCAAAAAGGCGGCTCTGCCGCTAAGCGTTCTGATATTCTGCGCAGGCGCTGTAGCGGGAGGATTCCTCGGAGAACTTGGGAAAGATTTGTACAAGTTCGGGAAAAAGCAGCTGAAGCAACTGGTGCACTCTGATGAGGGGCCGACATGGAAACACAAGAGTGCTCATCTTTCGGTTTGAGATCCGTCCGAATAATAGGCCCGTTCAGGTCGAGATCTTCGTTACAAATCCAAAGGAAACTCAGATCGAGGCAATCTTGAGTATGAAGGTATCGAAGATCGAGCAATTGCTAGGGCCGTTTGCCTCAAGTCCAGCAGCAGTGAAGGTAGTAGCGGAATACTCGAATGGTCGCGTGATACCCAGATTTACATTGCGCGCAGACGGAGTCCCGTTTGACACTTCCGGTCGGGTTATCGCGTACAAAGGCGACCTTCCAAACGGAGTTTCCATCTCTTTTCAAGAGGAGGAATGAAAACTACCCACGGCGAAGCGCTTGCGGACCGGCACCTTTAGACCCGCTGGTCTTTCGCGCTACGCAAATCTGAGCTTTTTAGAGTCGGCGAAACAGGCTCTTCTTGCGAGTATTCGATATTCCGTACCTTGCGCTATCAGCCCCACATCCTGACGGGCGAGCGGGCGAAGGTGATCGAGCTTCCCGTGAGCGCCCGATCTACTTGCGCGAGCGATAATGGTGGGTTGCGAGCCCGCCGTTTCTTCGCCTGGCGCTCCGCGCGGGTCGGCGGAAACCCGCTTGTCCCGTCCCGTTCGTCGCGCTTGATACAGATTGGTTACCCGTATACATTAAGGGGTGACAGGAAAGCGTGCATGACGGTAGAGGATCGAGCAAATGCCTCGTCCTAAAGAAATCGAGCAAATGCCCCGTCCTAAAGAATTAGAGAACGACACGCGCTTCGACCTAGCGGTCAGTGCATCGTCTGAGAACGTGATCGTTGCGCTTGACGACGACGCTTGGAAGCAGTTCGTCGAAGCGCTCGAAGGACCCGCCCGAGTGATCCCCGAAGTCGCAGAGCTATTTCGCACAAAAGCGCCCTGGGATTAGTTCGTTGTCACTTGAGCGCCCTCGGCTCATGGAGCAGGGGGATATTCAGCGTGCCTCAAGTTTCGATTGCGGCGTTCCTGTCCTCAATCACTGGCTTCAAAGTATAGCGTGGTCAAGCCATCTGGGCGGTGGCGCTCGCGTGCATGTGGCGGTTGATGCCGCCCAAGACTTGATAGCGGCTTATCTCTGTCTCTCAGCAGCCCAAGCCGATCACGCGGTCGTGCCGTCTCGCGTGGCAAAGGGGATGGGTCAGAGCCCTATTCCCGTCGTCCTGATAGGGAGGTTTGCAGTCGATTCACGCTTCAGAGCCGGCGGTATTGGAAAGTTCATGATTCGATATGCCTTCGAGGAAACGTTGAAGATTGCTGACACACTCGGCGTTCGAGCCATTATGGTAGACGCGAAAGATCCGGGCGCCGCAGGCTTCTACACGCACTGCGGTTTCACGGCTGCTGTCGGTAACCCCCTGCGTCTTTTCATCATGATCAAAGACGTTAGGATATCGGTGTCTGCTGCCGGAATCATTCCGTAAGGTTAGTAGCGGCGAGGATCTAGATGAAGAAAATGGGATCCTAGTTTGCGCCCTTCTAGTTTCGAGCACCGCCGTACTTTACATCTGGCAAAACCTGATCGGTCCTGGACTCGCGGCAGCAGAATGCAGGCAGGAGCAACGAGCCTTTAACGAGTGTTTGCATCAGGACGACGCCATCTATGCCGCTGAGGCGAAGTGCTCGGAGAAGAAAACAATAGCCGAACGGTGCACCCTGATCTTGAGGACGACCCCACCCAAAGCGGAGACTCGTCGTGGTCGCGCGATTGCAAGCAGGAGGACGCGGATGCAGACTGCGCGCCCACAGGCACCCATCACGATGCGCTAGGGTGCATGAAGGCAAAGGATATTGATATTTCCAAATGTCCCAATTTGGCAAGCGGAAGCTACTAGGAGTGGATTTCCATTAAGGACCGG
>Ga0209701_10003092_pt1 | contig 10874 bp, 5 predicted proteins | sample CZO8metaG_4_FD_188356 | JGI IMG/M metagenome (GOLD analysis project Ga0209701, IMG submission 188356) | Vadose zone soil microbial communities from the Eel River Critical Zone Observatory, Northern California, USA - CZOApr15con2H3.8 metaG... | ecosystem: Environmental > Terrestrial > Soil >...
ACGACCGAATCCGCCGCGACCGCGAAATCCGCGACCGAATCCCCATCCATACCACGGGCCGACTCCGATGAACAGGCCGTCCACGAAGTAGGTAGGTCCCCAGTATCCGTAAGGTGCACAGGCATACGGATAGTAGCTAAAGTAGCCGTACGGGCAAACCGGTGGAGGACCGTAGGAGCCGTAGTCAGCGTAATAGTCGCCGCCATAATCCTGCGCCTTCACGCTTCCTACCGAAATCAAAAGCAACGCCCCCAGCAACGCAAAATATTTTAGATATCGCATAATCTCGACCTTGATTCCGGCTCGGCCTCCAGATTCTACACCCAAGCCGGCCGAATAGCCTTCCGGCAAATTTGTCGGAGAAAGTTGCCTGGGGAAGCTGCCTACGACAATAGAAACCCGCCTCAGGGAAAAAAGTTTCTCATCGTAAGCCGCTGAAAATGGGCAGGATAGCATGGAAATGCAAATCCCGCTCGCAACCAGTTCCTCTGCAAATCCCAACCTGCCGTATCCGGAAGGTGCAACCGCCGCGTGGACAAACTATAATTCCCAGGCGCAAATCGTGCTCATGTTTTCAGAACGCACCGGCTGGAACCTGGAAAAAAATCGACTCAGCCACAAGCTCGCGGAATTGCGCGCGTCGGGCCAGACAATTCTCGACCTCACGCGTTCGAATCCCACCGAATGTGGATTCAGCTACGACCAAGAGAGAATTCAAAACGCGCTCGCAAGACCGGAGTCGCTTCGTTATCAGCCTGACCCGCGCGGAATCAAAAGCGCCCGTCGAGCGGTCAGTGCCTATTACCAACAGCAGCAGCTACAGATGGCTGCAGACGATCTGATACTGGCATCCGGAACCAGCGAAGCGTATTCGTTCATTTTTCGCCTGCTCTGCAATCCCGGCGACGAGGTCCTGATTCCTGCTCCCAGCTATCCGCTGTTTGACTTCCTTGCTGACCTCTCCGACGTCAAATTGGTGCGCTATCCGCTGTTGTACGATCACGGCTGGCAGATTGACTTCGCGGCACTGGCTGCCGCGTTATCCCCGCGCACGAAAGCTCTGATCGTTGTCCATCCTAACAATCCCACGGGCCACTATGCATCGCCGGCAGAACAATCGAAGCTTGCCGACTTTTGTGCACAACGCAGAATTGCGCTGATTGCCGACGAAGTCTTTCTGGATTTTTCACTTAACAACTCTCGCGCCCAGAGCTTGGTTTCCTTAAACAAAGCGCTCACCTTCACATTGAGTGGTCTCTCAAAAAGTTGCGGACTGCCACAGATGAAATTGGCGTGGATTGCCGTTAGCGGTCCTTCCCATGACAAAGCACAAGCTTTGGCGCGGCTGGAAGTCATCGCGGACGCTTATTTGTCAGTCGGGACGGCGGTGCAACTTGCAACGCCGGAGTTGCTGGCGACACGCGCTGAATTTCAGGCTCAGGTGATCGCCCGCGTGCAAGCCAATTTGCGTGAACTGGACGCGCAGCTTTCCCGCCAGTCAGCATGCAATCGTTTGTTATGCGAAGGCGGCTGGGCCGCCGTTTTGCGTGTACCGGCGGTAGGCTCCGACGAAGATTTGGCGATCACGCTGCTGTCGAAGGAGGGAGTGTACGTTCATCCCGGGCATTTCTACGACTTCGCGCAGCCCGGTCATTTAATTGTCAGTCTGATTGTTCGCGAAGATGAATTCGCGGAAAGTATCCGCCGCGCCTTATCACACTTCAAATAATTTTTTGTGGCATGAATGAGCAGTAACGGGAGAGATTTAAACCAGATCGCTGCGCACGCGCCTGCCGTCAAGATTGGTCCACAATCCCCGCTCCGGTGTGATCGCATTGTGCGCGGGCTTGGACCGCATCACTTCCTGAAACGCTGTTTGAAACTTTTCCATCTCCAATTTTGTGCCGACGGTAATTCGCACATGCGTCGGCCACACCGGCCACGCGCGTCCAATGAATACATTGCGCGCCGCCATCGCTTCGATAATTTCTTTCGCCGGCCGTTTGGCGTCCAACATGAAGCAATTCGAAACCGACGGCACGTAGCTGTAGCCGTTGCTGTCAAGCCACGCGAAAGTTTCGCTGCGAACCGCAGCATTGATCCGCTTGCGTTCCGGTACTACAGCCGCATCATCCAGGCTGGTCAGCGCCGCCGCAACCGCCGTCACCGGCAGACTGTTCCATCCGCTGAAGCTCGAAAGCTTAGTCACCAGCTCCGGCCGTCCGATCGCCAGGCCGCAGCGCAACCCCGCCATGCCATAAATCTTCGAGAAAGTACGCAGCACCACAACGTCTTTATCCGCCTTCACCAGGTCCAATGCCGTGGTCGCGTCGGAAAAATGAATGTAGGCCTCATCCACCAGCACAATCGAGCCTTTGGGTTTGTGCTCCACCAGGTATTCAATGTTCGCGTGAGGCGTCAGCGTGCCCGTCGGATTATTCGGCGTGCAAACATAAAAAAGTCCAGCGTCTGGCGCCGCTCCGAGCATGGCCTTCACGTCGTGTGCGTAGCTTGAACTGAGCGGCGTCTTGACCACTCGCGCGCCTGAAATCTTCGCCGCGTGCATTCCGGCCTCGTAACCAGGGTCAGCGGTTACGTAGCTCCGCGCGTTTGAGGTGAATGCCAGGACGGAAAAGTGCAACGGTTCGCCTGAACCAGGAAACGCTCGCACGTATTCCGGCTTCAGTCCTTGTTGTTGGGCAAAGCGTTTTCCCAAATCCTCAGTCAGCCAAAAACTGTATCGCCCCGAGTCGCCAGTAATCTCGGCAATCGCTTGGCGCGCCACCGAACAAGGCCCAAGCGGATTTTCATTGGCATCAATGATCACCGCATCTTTTGGAAAAGGACCGTGAGGAAGGGAAGCAGCGCGAGCGGAGACAGCAAAAAACGATTCGCCAAGAATTCCAGAAGCCAGTGCCGCCGATCCGCCAGCTCCATGTTGCAAAAACGTCCGCCGCGAAGGAGTAGTGCGGATACAGCGTGAATCGCTTCCCACGTCGCCACCTCCGAACGTTTCAAAGGCTGCTCACACATTACGCCAAATAATTGCTACCGGCGAACGCTCAGCATTCGCCGGTAGCATCATATCCGAAACGCCGGAGTTAGAACGTAATCTTCAACGCCAGCTGCACGTTAAACGCTTCTCCAGGCCCAATGCCCGGTGCACCGTTATAGTCTCCAATGGTGTCTGCTGTTAATCCAAGCCCGCTGCTGGCTAGGCAAACGCGGTCGCTTTGCACGAGGGATTTCGGGTCAGTGGCGCCGCAACCAGTGCTCGGCGGCGCAAGATTTTTACGATTGAACAGATTATACATCTCGATACGGAGTTGCGCACCGACGCGCTCAGTGATTTTCGTGTTTTTAACGACAGAGAAATCGACTGACCCAAATCCAGGGCCGTAGAGAAAGTTGCGCGGAAGTGTGCCGTACGTTCCGGGAGCAGGAGCCGCGAAGGCGGCGGGATTAATCCACTGAACTCCGCCACTGCTGAACGCCCGCGAGATTCCAGCGAACGGATCTCCGATTAGATCCACTCGTTGTACACCTTCGCCCGTTCCCGTCGTGTCCACGTTGGTTGTGATGTTGAATGGTTGTCCGGTGTGGAAAGAAAGCAAGCTACTCAGAGTCCAGCCATTGAGTAGCGGCTTCAAGAACGAGCCGTTCGGAAGATCATAGTTCAACAGCGAGGTGAAGTTGTGGCGTGTATCAAAGTCGCTGTTTCCATAGTCTCCGTGGATGTTGAAGCTATCCTGCGGCGTAGCTCCGCGATATGCAGTCATATCGTCGAACGCATGCGCCCAGGTGTAAGTGAACTGGGCCGTAAACCGGTGCCAGTCGCGTATCTTCAATACTGTTTGCAAGGAGTTGTAATTCGAGTTTCCGTCGCTGTTGATCTCGTTGATGATTCCGAAGCTCGGGAACTGCCCATTGTAAGGCCGCGTCGCCTGATCAACGATTGCGCTGGGATTCAAGGCTGCCTGGTTGATGTCCTGAGTCGAAAGCAGGTGATGAGCCGCACTTCCGACGTATCCAACCTGCAAGAGAAGTGACCTTCCTAGCGACTTCTCGATATTCAGGTTGTAGTTATAGTTGTAGGCGTTGCGGAAATCCTGGCTGACAGAAAAAAGGTTATACACCTGTTGGCAAGAAATATCTCCCGTCGGGCAGACCGAGCCGCCCGCAGGAAAGATCGGTTGTCCAGAGACAATTTGGCCATCGCCATTGACAGGTCCCACGGTGCTGACCGGACTCGGTCCAGCTGGATTGCCTTCCAACCCGTTTGGCGCTCCGTTTGCCGGGCGATTATCCAGGAATGGATTCAGGTTTGGTGTGTCGAAGTAAACTCCGAATCCAGCACGTACAACCAGGTCAGACCGGCCACCCGGCTGATAAGCCAGTCCGATGCGGGGCGAAAAGTTTTTGTATCTCTTCGGATAGACAGAGTCAATTCCCGCACCTTGAAAGACCAGACCACCTTTAGAGGGGATGAAGACCGAGAGATTCTTCTTGTCGTTACCTAGCGGTCCTTCATAGTCCCAGCGTATTCCATAATTGAGAGTTAACGTGCGACTAATTTGCCAGGTGTCCTGCGCGAACAAATCAAACGTCTTCACGTACACCAGTCGAGTAGGGTCTCCCAACGCAATGCTGGACGTATCGGGATTGAGTTCGCCCGCCAGGAAATCGGCTAGGCTCTTCACCTTACTATCGGCCAGCGTGGTATCAGCCCAGGGCCCTTGCGACCCATCGAACTTCAAGTTACCGAGTCCATGCCGATGATAGAACTCTTCCAATTGCGCGCGCCGGAATTCACCTCCGAATCGAACTTGGTGCTTTCCAAACGTGTGCGAAACCACGTCAGTAAGGTGACCCGTTATATCTTCTCTTCCTTCCGGCGGTGTCTGTCCCACTCCGTCAAATCCGCTGATCTGAATGTTGGGAGCGCCCGTCAAACCTGTCGCGTCAAAATTCGGCGAAAGATTTAATCCATATTGTGAAACGATAAAACCGTTATTGAAGTCGCTGAATTTCTGGTGAAAATAATTTACGCCCGCCAGTACCTGGTTCGACCAACTCGGCGAAAAAGTGGAATTCCAGACTAGCGCGTAGTTGGAAACGTGGATTGGAGCCACTTCATAGTAAAACTTCAATTCTGAAGCCGCTTCGGACAATGCCGAACCGCCTACCGGCGCAACCTGATTTCCTTGTCCAGCGAAATAGTGGAATGACAGAGTATTTTTGTCGTTAATCTTGTAATCAATTTTTCCAAGTCCGTTATAGCTGTATCCATATTCTGGATCAGGACTCGAGTAATTGTTCGGTATTGCCGGCCCGTTCAGCGCATAGCTCGGCCACAGGTTGGTCAACAATTGCTGTGCCACCGGACTTACCGCTACAGGAGCGTACGCGCCATACTTGCCTCCGGGGTTGTTCAACAGGTCCAGCGCTTCCGCCTGATAGGCCGCAGACGGCTCCGTCGCCAATCCTGGCAATCCGATCGTAAATCGCTGCTTTTCAAATGTCAGAAAATAGAACAAGCGGTCTTTCAATACTGGTCCGCCGACGGAGAATCCGTAATTGTAATTGCGGTTTTCTTTCTTACTGGAAACAAATGGCGATGCCGCTGCAAACGCCTCGTTTCGGAAATACGCATACGCGGATCCGTGAATGGAATTTCCGCCTGACTTCAGTGCAAGGTCTACGGTGCCGCCTGGATTCCGGCCGGACTCAGGAGCTGCCTGGGTCTGCACTGAAAATTGGTCCACGGCATCGATCGGCAAGACTATGCCCGCAATTCCAGAAACGCCGCCCTGATTCACCGCCGGAATGTTATGCCACAAATCGTTGTTGTCTACGCCGTCGATCTGCCAATTAATCTGGTTCGCGCGCGTACCATTCAATGACCCATAGCCGCCAGCGGAATAGCCACCAAATCCCGGCGTAACAGAAATCAATTGTGTAAAGTCTCTGCCGTTCAGCGGCATGGTTTGCAGATTCGCGCCCTCCACCAGTGTGGATTGCGTCGATGTCGTCGTATCGAGCGTCAGCGCCGCGGCGGAGACTTCCACTGTCGTCGATTGCTGCGACATTTTGATTCCGGCATTCAGCGTATAAATCGCGCCCTGCGCGACCAGAATGCCGTCCACTTCAAGCGTCGGGAATCCGGCGACTATCACCGTTACCTTATAGGTGCCAACCGGCAAGTCTTGAAACACAAAATTTCCGTCGGACGTAGATTCAGACGTGTAATCAATGGAAGTTGCTTTGTTTGTTGCTTTAACGTGCGCTCCCGGCACTACGGCTCCCGAAGGATCCGTCACCGTGCCGTTGATTGCCCCGCGGAAAGTCTGTGCATTGGTCGGAATGATCAGAAACAGAACCAATAAAAGTACGACCAGCAGTTGCTTCATTTTTATTTCCTCTCAAATACGTGATTTATTCAGACACCGATAGATCATCCGTGAGGCGCTGCACCGCGCAGAACGGCGTGGTTTTTCACATCGCGAGACACACATCCACTAAGAGCGTTATGCACTTTTCTACGCTCGACAAATGTCTCGAATGCGCGGCCTTGAACCTTCCTGGAACGCTCTGCCGGGAGTAGGGCAGAGCGTACCAGTTTTCAATTGGGGGGAGTGCCCAATAAAGGCCAATTTGGCCACCACAGGTTTCACGGAGAGTAAGAGACGAGACTTTTTCTGTCCAACGCAATTTTTGGTTTGAATTAATTCGATTAGTGCGCCGCCACTCGCAGCTGCGGGTTTCCAAAGAAAAAGAAAGATTAGGAAATTATTCGACTGCAGAATGTGGATGACTATTCGCCGGTATAAACGGCTGCCTTTCCGCCGCCCGGCACCAGCCTGCGTACTGCCGAGTACAGCAGCGGAATAAATATAAGATTCAATGTGGTCGCGGCGATCATCCCGCCGAAGACGGTTGTCCCGACCGAGATGCGTCCAGCTTTTCCCGCTCCAGTGGCCAGCACTAGCGGCACCACTCCTAAAATAAATGCCAGCGACGTCATCAAAATTGGCCGCAAGCGAATACGCGCCGCTTCCACTGCGGCATCTTCGATCGAACTTCCTTTTGCGCGCAATTGTTCCGCGAACTCCACAATCAAAATCGCGTTCTTGCTGGACAAGCCGATCAGCATCACCAACCCGATCTGGCAATAGACGTTGTTATCCAGCCCACGCAGCGCTAGCGCTCCCACCGCGCCCAGCAGCGCTACCGGAACCGCCAGCAGCACGATAAACGGCAGGACGAAACTTTCATACTGGGCGGCTAGCGTCAGGTATACGAACACCAGTCCCAGCCCAAACAGGATCATCGCCTTGCCACCCGATTGGATTTCTTCCAGCGAAAGGCCGCTCCACTCGTAGGTCATTCCGCCCGGCAAACTTTTCTTCGCCAGCGCTTCCATGTCCGCAATCGCTTGGCCGGAGCTGCGCCCCGGCGCGCCCGATCCGCTGATTTCCGCTGAGCGGAACAAATTGTAGTGGCTGATCACCTGCGGGTTTGCTGTCTGCTCGATCTTCGCGAAGTTATCCAGGGGGATCAGTTTTCCGTTATCAGACTTCACGTAATACTGCCCAATATCCTTTGTCGTCGCGCGGTATTTTCCCTCCGCCTGCAAATACACGCGATACGACCGGTTGTTGAAGTCGAAATCGTTCACGTACTGCGAACCCATGTAGACCTGCAAGGCGTCCGTAATCTGCGTAAAGGGAACTTGCAGGCTCTTGGCTTTCTCGCGGTCGATTTGTACCAGGTACTGCGGGTCGTTGGCCGTAAATGTAGTGAACAGTCCCACCAGCTTGCCGCCGGTATTGCCTTGTCCGATCAGCCCGTATGACGCAGTGGCGATTTGCTGCACCGAATTTCGTCCCTGGTCTTCCACTTCAAACGTAAATCCGCCAAAGTTTCCCAATCCCTGCACTGCGGGCGGGTTGAATGGGATCGCCAGCGCCCCCTGAATTTGCGATAGCGGTCCGCGCATATTTGCCAGTAGCGCGGCCGCCGAATGCGCGTCGCCCTTGCGCTTTTCGAAGGTTGTTAGCGGCACGAACACGATGGCGCGGTTCGAAGCATTTCCCGTGAAGCCGAACCCCACAATCGTGAATGTTCCTTCGACGTCGGGTAATTTCAGCACCACTTTTTCGATTTGCGTGCAAATGTCGGAAGTGTATTCCACGGAAGCGCCCTGTGGCGCCTGCACGATCACCATTACGTAGCCCTGATCGTCTTCCGGAATAAACGCCAGTGGCACGCGCGAATAAATCCAGTACGTCAAGCCCAGCGTCGCCAGGAACGCCACAGTGGCGATGACTCGCCAGTGCAAAATCCGCTGCACCGTACTGCGATAAGCTTCCGTGCCGCTATCTACAACCTTGTTGAACGCACGAAAGAAAAACCCTTTCGCGCGTTCACGATGCTTGCCTAGGAAAATTGCGGAAAGCGCCGGCGTTAGCGTCAGCGCATTGAACGCGGAAATCGAAACTGAAAATGCGATGGTCAGCGCGAACTGGCGAAACAGAATTCCCGTCGTGCCCGGAAACAGCGCCACTGGCACGAACACCGCCACCAGCACCAGCGACGTTGCGATCACTGCTCCGGCAACTTCTTTCATCGCCGCCGAAGCCGCCATGTGCGGCTCGCTGATACCTTCCGTGATGTGCCGCTCGACGTTTTCAATCACCACGATGGCGTCGTCCACCACCAGACCGGTAGCCAGCGTGATACCAAACAGAGTCAGCGTGTTGATGGAAAAACCCAGGGCCTTGACGAAAATAAATGTTCCCACCAGCGAAACTGGAATCGTTATCGCTGGAATCAGCGTACTGCGCCAGTCCTGCAGGAAAATGTAAATGACGATCACTACCAGGAGAATGGCTTGGAGCAATGTCTGCAGCACGTCGCGAATCGACTCGCCAATAACAGTGGTCGTGTCGAAAGCCACTGCTACTTTCAATCCTGGAGGAAAGTTTGCTGACAGCCGAATCAGTTCCGCCTTGACCGCTTTGTCCACATCCAGAGCATTCGCGCCGGGCAATTGCGTAACGCCCATGCCCACCGCATCGTGGCCGTTGAACCGCAGCAGGGAACCGTAATCCTCCGCTCCCAGTTCCGCTCGCCCCACGTCTTTCAAGCGCACCAGCGTGCCGTCCGAACCGGTCTTCAAGACAATGTTGTCGAATTGCGCCGGCTCCGAAAGCCGCCCGATCGCCCGCACACTGACTTGATATGCCTGTCCGGTAGGAGCCGGTTGTTGTCCGACTTGGCCCGCAGCGACTTGCACGTTCTGTTCCTGCAAAGCGCTGACCACCACGGAAGCAGTCAACCCGCGTTGCGCCAGTTTTGCCGGATCCAGCCAGATGCGCATGGCGTATTTGCGTTCACCAAAAATAATCACGTCGCCAACGCCCGGCAACCGCTTCAGCGCGTCCTTAATATACACATCGATATAGTTGCTTAAAAATAAACTATTGTACTGGCCATTCTCGGAATAAACGCCGCCACCCAACACGAATCCGCTGGCCTGCTTGGTGATAATTACACCGGTATTTTTCACTTCATTCGGCAAACGCGCCAGCGCCTGGTTTACCCGGTTCTGTACGTCCACCGACGCCAGGTCCACATTGCGGGTCACATCGAAAACCACGTTGATCTGGCTGGTCCCGTCATTGGTGCTGGAGGACGAAATATATTTCATCCCCTCGACGCCGTTGATGGATTGCTCCAGCGGAATGGTCACCGCCGATTCCACCGTCTGCGCGTTCGCGCCAATATAATTGCTGGTCACGATCACTTGCGGCGGCGCAAGATCCGGCAATTGCGCGATCGGCAGCGTGGGAATCGATATCGCTCCCGCCAGAACGATCAGCAGCGCGCACACCGTCGCAAACACCGGGCGTCGTATAAAAAAATCAACCACGCTGGCACTCCGTCAACAGGGATTGGTATGGAAAAGGGAACATTTTCGGCGGTTGAATTTACCGTGTGGGTGCGGCTGCGTCCTTTGCGGTAGGTGGGCCCGCCGCGGCGGCTTCATGCTCCGCCACTGGCGCGCCGTCCTGCAAAAACTGCGCCCCGGACACGATCAAATGATCTCCGGGCTTGATTCCGTCCAGAACTTCCACGTTATTTCCGGCCATGTCGCCGATTTTCACCAGTTTTTGCCGTGCCACCGTGCCCTTGCCTTCGTTCACCGCTTCATTCAGCCGATAGTTCTTGTTGTTGGTATGGACCGTGCAGTCGGGATGATAGATCTGACCGACAGCTTCGTAGCGCCCATTGGTGAAGAGCTCATCAAAGACCCGGGCCACCTGGGCCTTGTGCTGCTCTTCCATCCCAACCTTAACCGCGCCCTGCGGACGCGGGCTCTCATGAGCCGGTTTCTTCTGGCCCCAAAGCAGGGTCAATCCAACACACAAAAAGAGAATCAGGCAAAGAATCCATTTTTGCCGCATGTCAAACCTCCCGAAATGGGGTAAGCCTTCCTCGAATTATACTCCGAAAATTGAAAGGGATGACAATGCTTCAACGACCACAGCCATCCTTGTTTATTCCGCTTTTCATCCGTGTGAATCAGTGCTTTTATCAGTGTTAATCAGTGGTAAGGTTTTTGGTTGCGCCTGCGCCCCGGCGCGCGTTTCTGATAAAGTGTCCTCATTAAAACCAGAGGATGCTTTTTCCATGAGACTTCTCACTCGTTCATTCTGCGCTGGTTTTGTATTCGTTTTGACCGCCTTCTTACCTGCGGAAGGACAATCAGGCTCACCCGCGATTGCGGCCTCTTCCGGAAAGGCCTTGTGTTCGGCCCTGACGCCGGCGGACTTCACCGGCGCCGGGGTTCCGGTCGCCGCACTGAGTCA
>Ga0209701_10003098_pt1 | contig 10864 bp, 9 predicted proteins | sample CZO8metaG_4_FD_188356 | JGI IMG/M metagenome (GOLD analysis project Ga0209701, IMG submission 188356) | Vadose zone soil microbial communities from the Eel River Critical Zone Observatory, Northern California, USA - CZOApr15con2H3.8 metaG... | ecosystem: Environmental > Terrestrial > Soil >...
TGGGCTATCACTGGGAAATGTGGATGCTGGCCAGCGGCGGAATGACGCCGATGGAGATGCTGCGCTGCGCCACGGTCAATGGCGCAAAGATCGTAGGCCGTCCGCAGGACATCGGTTCCATTGAACCCGGCAAATTGGCGGACTTGGTGATCCTTGACAAAAACCCGCTGGAAGACATTCACAACAGCAACAGCGTCCACTGGGTGATGAAGAACGGAGAATTGTTCGAGGGCGATACGCTCGATCAGGTCTGGCCAGAGCAAAAGAAGCTCGAGCCTCTTTTCTTCTGGAGCTACGACACGCCTAAAGCCGGCGAATCGCTCAGCTACGGGAAAACGACGCTGCCGTAGCTCTGAACGCTCAGAAGAGTTCCTGCGCTTAGCGAAAGCCGATGCGGCACGCGCCAAGCCAGCCGCGTGTCTCGCGCTATGGCTTCACCGGATCCGATGCTGGCGCCGGTTGCGGTGCCGGTGCAGAAGCCTTTTCCTGCAGGGCCTGGTACCACTCGAACGTCCGGCGGAGCCCTTCCTCGAATCCCACCTTGGGTTCGTAGCCGAGAAATTCGCGTGCTTGCGAAATGTCTGCTTGCGAGTCGCGGATGTCCCCTTCCCGCGGAGGATCGTATTTCACTTCCAGGTTTTTCCCCGAAATTTTGCTCAGCAACGCCACTGTTTGGTTCAGAGAGAACCGCTCGCCGACACCGATATTGAAAACTTTCCCCGAAACATTCGGCGCTTCGCAGGCCAGAAGGTTCGCCTGCACGGCATTTTCAACGTACGTGAAGTCACGCGTCTGCTCTCCGTCGCCAAAAATCACCGGCTGCGTTTCTTCCAGAAACGCGGTGCAAAATTTCGCGAGCACTCCCGAATACGGCGAGCCGGGTTCCTGGCGCGGACCAAAAATATTGAAGTAGCGTAACGAGACGTTCTCAAGTCCGTAGCAGCGCCCAAACGTCTGCGCATACAGTTCCCCGACATATTTCGTCACGCCGTAAGGCGAGATTGGTTGTGGCTCCATCGTCTCTACTTTCGGCAGAGTCGCAGTCTCGCCGTATGCCGAAGATGAAGCCGCAAAAACGATCCGCTTCACCTTCGCGTCCCGGGCGGCAACCAGCACGTTGAGCGCGCCATCGATATTGATTCGATTGGTTTCGATCGGATCCTTCACCGAACGCGGCACCGAAGTGCGGGCCGCCAGGTGCAGAACGCATTCGGCTTCGTGCATCGCTTTTCGCACCACTTCGATGTCCGTGATACTGCCCTTGATGAGAGTGATCTTGTTGCGGAATTCCGCCAGGTTTTCTTCCTTGCCGGAAGAAAGATCGTCGAGCACCACCACGCTGTGGCCGCGGCGGACCAGTTCGTCCACCGTATTCGAGCCAATGAATCCGGCGCCGCCTGTAACCACGAAGCGCATGCGAGGAATCCTCCTCGAGCGAGGTCCGGGGCCAGCGGATTGCTGCCGCGGCAAATGACGCGGGCTCGGGAAAGACGCGCGGCTCGCGTTTTGGTACGCTCAAAGTTCGCGCGGAGCCAGACGGCTGGGTTCAAGGGCTGTCGCGCAGGCAATCGTATTGTACGACGGAAGCCCGCGAGGCAACCGGTTGTTTCAGACGGGGTTCACACAAAAAGCATGAGCAAGACCACACTGGGCATCGTGGCAATTGCGGCCTCGGCTTGTGCCGCCGGCGTGGTTTACTGGGCGCGCGGTCGGGCAGTGGTGCCCCGATACGGCGGAGCTTCGGCTTCGACGGCGGCGGCTTCCCGTGGCAACTCCGTTCCAGAAACTTCCCCAGCATCCCTTGCAAAGCCTGCGAATGCACCTGCCGCGCCAGCCGCTCCTGAGGCAGCCGGTCCCATTCGCTCCGGTGAAGTGCTGGAATTCGCTGCGGACGTCGCGAACCTCAGCAACGTCGCCAATTTGCGGCTGCAAATCCGCGAGCGGCGAAGCTTTTTCGGCAAAACCGCCTGGCATCTCCAGGCCTTTGCCCACACCGAAAACCCGCTGCGCATGGTCTTCGAGCTTGATGACCAATTCGACTCCTACAGCGACGCCGGAACATTCTCGAGCTTGCAGTACGAAATGCATCTCAACGAGCGCGGCCAGAAAATCGATTCCATCCAGCACATGACCACCACCGGCGACGAGCCCGCCACGGAAAAGGCCACGCAAACGCGTGTTCTACCGGGCACGCGCGATCCGCTAGGGTTGATGCAGTATCTGCGGACGGTAGATTGGGCGAAGCTTCGTGAGGTCCGCAGCCCGGTCTACGATGGGCACAAACTCTACGATGTGCGTGCCGCACTCGCGGGATCTTCCGAGAGCATCACCGTGCCTGCTGGCAACTTTGCCGCCTCGAAGATCGACATCCGTGTCTTCGATGCAGGAAAAGAATTGAAGGACGCGCATTTCACGCTGCACCTCGCCGACAACAACTTCCGCACGCCGGTGCTGCTGGAAGCGGTGATGCCGTTCGCCACGGCGCGAGCCGAGCTGGTCAAAGCAAAATAGCTCGCCGGCGTTTACCCTTGCGCCATCATTTGCTCGATCAGCGAGCAGGCGATGTGCCCGACGGTGATGTGCGCTTCCTGAATGCGCTGCGGGTCCCGCGAGGGAACGTTCAATAAGAGATCCACCTTGCCCGCAAGCGCTCCCCCGGTCTCTCCGGTGAGCGCAGCCAGATAAGCCCCGCGACCGCGGCCTGCTTCCAAACCGCGGACAATATTGGCGCTCTTTCCGCTGGTCGAAAGCGCGACAAGAACATCGTTCGGCGAAACAAGCGACTCGATTTGGCGCGCAAAAATCTGCTCGAAGCCGTAATCGTTGCCCGCCGCGGTAAGCACCGCGGGATTCGTCGTCAGCGCCATCGCCGCCAAGCCTTTGCGCTCTTCGCGCAAGCGCACTACCAACTCTGCGGCCAGGTGCAGCGCGTCAGCCGCGCTGCCGCCATTTCCAAAAAAGACGATCTTGCCGCCACCGCGCAAAGCCGCGGCGCACCTTTGGGCGAACTGGAGGATTCGTCCAATTAATTCATCGGAAAAAGCTCGCTTGACGCGCGCGCTCTCCTCGAGCTGGCGGCGGATTTCTTCGGTGGACGCGGTCATCTCGCCCTAGCAGAGCACGATTTTGTCGCGGTGGCGCATCACGCGGCGCGTGGCATTGCGCGTGTCGATCACCAACTTCGCCGCGTCCACGATGGCCGCGTAGTCGTAGCTGGAATGATCGGTCGCGATGATGACGGCATCGTAGCTGCCGATGCTCTGCGGACTCAACGCCACGGATTTCATGTTTTCGTAATTGTAGTGCCGCATCTTGTGCAGCTGCGGGAAATACGGGTCGTTGTAGTCGAGTTGCACCCCGCGCCGCTGCAGGAGCTGCATAATCTTGAGGGTCGGAGATTCGCGTAAGTCGTCAACATCTTTTTTGTAAGCCACGCCAAGAATCAAAACCCTCGCCCCTTTCAGGCTTTTCTTGTGATTGTTCAGCGCAGCGGCCACCGCATCCACAACGTGATACGGCATCGCCGTGTTGACCTCCCCGGCCAGCTCAATGAATCGCGTCGAAAAATCATATTCGCGCGCCTTCCAGGAAAGATAATAAGGATCGACCGGGATGCAGTGCCCGCCGAGCCCCGGACCCGGATAGAACGGCATGAAGCCGAAGGGCTTGGTCGCCGCCGCGTCGATCACTTCCCAAATGTCGATGCCCATGCGCAGGCTGAGCATTTTCAGCTCATTCACCATCGCGATATTCACGCAGCGAAAGATATTTTCCAGCAGCTTGGCCATTTCCGCGGCGCGCGTCGAGCTGACCGGCACCACCCGCGCGACCACTTGCGCATACAGCGATTGCGCCGCTCGGCCGCTGGGCGGATTCACGCCACCCACGACCTTAGGGATCTGCGCCAGCCCAAACTGTTTGTTTCCGGGATCTTCGCGCTCCGGAGAAAACGCCAGGAAAAAGTCGCCCGCATTGTTTTCGTTGTCTGGACCCGCCGCAATCGGACACCGAAGGCCGCTTTTTTCCAGTAGCGGCAGAAGCAGTTCCTCGGTTGTACCGGGATAGGTGGTCGATTCCAACACCACCAACTGGCCCCTCTGCAAGTGCGGATAGATGGAAATCGCCGTTTGCTCCACGTAGCTCAAATCCGGCTCGCGCCGTTCGTCCAATGGAGTCGGCACGCAAATGAGGATGGCATCTGCTTCCTTCAACCGCGCGAAGTCCGTGGTGGCGCTGAAATGCCGGCTGTTGACGAACTGCTGGATTTTCGTCTGCGGGATGTGCTCGATGTACGATTTTCCCGCATTCAGGATGTTCACCTTATTGGGATCGGTGTCAAACCCGGTCACCCGGTGACCCGCTTCCGCAAAGCGCAACGCCAATGGCAGGCCCACGTATCCACAGCCGATGATGGCGACCTTTAGTTGCGCGCCCTTGAAAAATTCAGGTTTACGGTCAATTGGCATGAGCTGCGTCGCGCTCCTACATTATTGGGGGAATGCACAAGCCCGTTGCGCCGATGGCGCAAAGACACGTAAATATAGCAGGGTTATCGCCCAGTGCAAAAAGCGCCGCGCGACGATCGCCACGTTGTGTTTCCCGGACGTTGCGGAGCAACGCAAGACACGGCAAGATAGAGAGCATACGCTTGGCGTCCCCGGCCGGCAGCGCAAGCTCCTGAATCCAGCAACGAGGTTAGTTGTCTTTTGTCGCTTGCGTGCGGCCGCCGCCGTGGCTTCACGATTTCGCTGCCTTTGGATTTCAGCGTCTTGCGGTCTTGGCGAACAGCATGGTTGACGTTCATTGCCACATCTTACCGGGTCTCGACGATGGGCCAGAGGCCATCGAAGAGTCCCTGGCAATGGCGGAGTCCGCGATTACCGACGGGATTACCCACGTCGTCGCGACGCCCCATTGCAATAGTGATTTCGCTTTCGACTTCGCGCGCGTGCAGCAACTCCGTGACCGTTTACAGTCCGAAATTGGCGATCGCCTGACCCTGGCAACTGGCTGCGATTTTCATCTCAACCCCGAGAACCTCGAAGCGTTGCACACGGACACGCCGCGCTTCTGCATCAATCAGCGCGACTATTTGCTCGTGGAGTTCAACGAAATTTCCATCCCGCCCGCGATGGATGACACCTTGCACGCTCTGCAGTTGAAGGGACTCCGGCCCGTGATCACTCACCCGGAGCGCAACGCGATTCTCCGCCACCAGCCGCAACGCCTCGCCAAGTGGGCCCGACTGGGTTGCTTTGTTCAAGTAACTGCAGGCTCCTTGACCGGAGGTTTTGGCCCGCGCGCTCAAGAGGATTCGCTGTGCTGGATCGCGCGAGGCATCGTGCACCTCGTGGCCAGCGATGCGCACAACACGCGGCGCAGGCCGCTGCGTCTTCAAGCCGCCTACGACGTCGTCCGGGAGCAATTTGGCGAGAAAAAAGCGCGCGCGCTGTTCGTTGAGAATCCCATGGCTGCGTTTGAGGGCCGCGACCTTCCGCACGTTCCCGAGATTCCAGACGAGCAGGTGTCTCCTCGCCGGAAGCGGTTTTTCTTCTTCTGAGCCATTACTTGGATTTTTCCACCGAAACTTATCTTGAAGGACGCAGCGGCAGGCCCGCCCAGGCATTGAGCAGCCCAAGCACTTCCCGCACAACCTCCAGGGCATCGCGGGTAGTGCGCCACCAGCGGCCCGGCTCGAACGGATCGTTCGCCGCGCCTCGAACGATCGCGCGCCGCCGTCCGCCTCTTACTTCCCGCCACAACGTGCGCACCCGGCGCGTGTGTGCCTTCGTCGTGACGATGATGACCGCGGCTCCGTTCTCGCGCTCCAGTTCCGCGGCAGCCGCTCGCAATTCATCCACCGTGTTTTCTACGGACGGCTCGAGCACGCGGATTGCAGTCACTGGCACGCCTTCGTGCATCAAGACACGGGAATTGAAGAAGTCTTCGCTGAGATAAGCGATATGCATCGCCTGAAGCGAGGCTGCTGGCTCGCTTGGGCGCGTTAGCCATACTTCCGCAGCATAGCCGCGGTTGTACAAGCGCGCCGCTTCGATCGCCCGCATGGGCAAGCGGCCGCTGAGAACCACGATCGCTTGAGCTTTCTCGAGCGGGTCTTCAACAAACAGCCATCGACCCACACCCAAGAAGAGGATGATCGCAATACCGAGGACCGCGCCAAGGACCGTGATAGCGAGCAGCCAACGAATCCGGCGAGGCTTGGAACCAGCGCATTCCTCTGAGGCGTGACTCATGCTGAGCGGGCGCATGGTATCCCGCTCGACAGGTGTGGTCAATCATTGGCCCGGGCGCTAGACTAGCAAGCCGTCGCTTTTCAGGAGGATGCATGCGTGCTGTGGTTACCGGCGGGGCCGGATTCCTTGGGTCGCACCTTTGCGACCGGCTGCTCGCCGAAGGCTGGGATGTTCTCGCGCTGGATAACCTGGTAACCGGCGTGGAGTCCAACATCAGCCATTTGCACAAACATCCTCGCTTCCGGGTGACTCGCGCGGATGTTTCCAGCTACATCGATGTCGCCGGACCGGTCGATTACGTTCTCCATTTCGCTTCGCCGGCCAGCCCCGTCGATTATCTGAAGATGCCCATTCCAACGTTAAAGGTGGGCGCCCTCGGCACCCATAATGCTCTCGGACTCGCGCTTGCCAAAAAAGCCAAGTTCTTTCTTGCTTCCACAAGTGAATGCTACGGCGATCCGGAAGTCTCCCCCCAGCCGGAAACCTACTGGGGGCATGTAAATTCCATCGGTCCCCGCGGCGTGTATGACGAAGCCAAACGCTACGCGGAAGCCATGACCATGGCCTATCACCGCTTCCATGGCGTGGATACGCGTATCGTGCGCATCTTCAATACCTACGGGCCGCGTATGCGCTTGAACGACGGACGCGCCCTTCCCAACTTCGTACATCAGGCCCTGACCGGCAAGCCTCTCACCGTCTACGGTGACGGCAAACAGACTCGCAGTTTCTGTTACGTCTCTGACCTCATCGAAGGCATCTATCGTTTGATGTTGTCCGACGAACACCTTCCTGTGAATATCGGGAATCCCCAGGAGATTACTATTCTGCAGTTTGCTGAACGTATTCGCTCTTATTTTCCGGATGCGCCGAAGATCATTTTTGAGCCGTTACCGCAGGACGATCCCAAGCAGCGTTGCCCGGATATCACCAAGGCCAAGCGCATTTTGAAGTGGGAGCCCAAGGTTGAGTTGGACGAAGGTTTGCGTACCACCTTGGACTATTTCAAAAAGCGTTTTGCTGCCACGCAAAGCGCTGCAGCCGAATAATGCGAATAATGCTTTGTCTTAGTCTCACGCATTCCGCTGGAATCTATTCTCGGCCGAATGAGTAATATTCGAATCCCAGCTGGCGCATGCGTGCCGGCGAATACAAATTGCGCCCGTCAATCACCAGCCGGCGCGCCATGAGCTTTCCTGCGCGCTCCCAATCGAGATCTCGGAATACGTCCCACTCCGTGCACACCATCGCTGCTTCCGCATCGCGCAAGGCTTCGTAGGGATCCTGGTGATAGTGCACTTCCGGCAGCAGAGCCTTTACCTTGGGCATCGCTTCCGGGTCGCTGGCATGGACCTGCGCGCCTTCCCGGAAAAGCTCCTTGACGACTTCCAGCGCTGGCGAAAAACGGATGTCGTCGGTATTTCCTTTGAACGCCAGCCCCAGCACCGCCACTCGTTTGCCCTTTACCACCCACAAGGCCTGCCGCACCTTCTCGAAGAAACGCTCGATGCGTTGCTTGTTCACGCGCTCCGCCGCTTTCAGAATGTCGAAATCGACGCCCACCGTGCCGGCCAGATGAATGAACGCCTGCACATCCTTGGGAAAGCAAAACCCGCCAAAGCCCAGACCGGCGCGCAAGAACTGCCCGCCGATGCGCGGATCGAGGCCCATCGCGCGCGTAACTTCTTCCACGTCTGCTCCAATTTTTTCGCACAGGTCCGCAATCACATTGGCATAGCTGATTTTCAGCGCCAGGAAAGAGTTCGAGGCATGCTTGATGAGCTCCGCGCTGTTGATGGTAGTGACCAGCAGTGCGGCGGCATTTCCCGGCGGGCACGTGCTGTTGTGGACCGGGCAATGAAACGCCCGTTCCAGAATCGGCCGGTAAATCTGTCGCATATCGTTCGCCGAGGCTTCGTCTTCCACCCCCACGACAATGCGATCCGGATGAAAGAAATCCTCAACCGCGGTTCCTTCCCGCAGAAACTCAGGGTTTGACACCACGCGGAAGCCCAAACCGCTGTTGCGTGAGTAGGCGGTGAGGGCCCGGCGCAGTTCCAGTCCCGTACGCGCGGGAACGGTGCTCTTTTCGATCACCAGCTTGGCAGAGCGCGCCTCCGTGGCGATTTGCCGAGCGACATGATCGATCGCTGAGAGATCCGCTTCGCCATTGGGCTTGGGAGGAGTGCCTACGCAGATGAAGATGACGTCGCCGCTGCGAATGGCTTCACCCGCGTCCGCGGTATAGGAAATTCTTCCTGCTTTGCGCGCCGATGCCAGGAGTTTATCCAGGTAGCGCTCGTAAATCGGGACGCCGCCCTCCTGCAGCTGCGCGATGCGTTGCTTGTCGATGTCGGTGCAAACGACCTCGTGGCCGGCTTCCGCCAGGCACGCGCCCGTCACAAGACCAACATAACCACATCCAATCACGGAAAGACGCAAGCGGACTCTCCTATGGCTCTCAAAAAACTGCGCTCATCGGACTCATACCATTGTGACTGAATTAAGCGCGCTGGCAAGGCTCTCGTGTCAAAGGTGTCGATGGCCAGCGGTTGTCCGCCGCCAAAGCTCTCAGAAGCTCCGTTTCGAGCCATTCCGTCCCAGCAGCAGCCCGCGAAGGCCCAGGAGAACCAGCTGCGGCCGCCGGCGTAGTACGTTCCACAGCAGGCGCGTCGACTCGTCGCGCGTGATCTCGCTCAGGGTTTCCCGCGTCGACGCGTTGAGAAGATCAACCAGCCGCGAGTAGTCTCGCTGCTGAAAATGGTGCATCGTCCGCCGCAACAACCAGTGCGTGCTGAGTTCCCGCCGCAACGCCAGCAATTCGCCCCCGCGACCCTTGCGCAAAATGGATTGCGCCACGGCCTGCGCTCCCCGGAAGCCGGTGACGATGCCGCCTATCGTGGATACTTTCACTTGCCCGGCGGCATCCCCCACCAGGTACACGTTTCCCTTTCCAACCTTGCGCTTAACCGGCACCCACCGCCGGTACACCGGAATCCGCGCGCCTTGCCATTCCAAGGGTTCCATACCTTTCTTTTCCAGGAACGCTGCCAGGCACCGCGCGGTCTCGCGTCCGTCCTCGCCAATAATGCCCAAGGCTCCGCGTTCGTGCGATTCCGGAATGAGCCAGTAGAAGTACGGAGTGTCGTCCGGCACGAACCACACTCGCGTGGTGTCCGGCGGGCAGTCCTTCGGCAGCCGCACAATCGCCTGGACCAACGGTACGGTTTCAATGGCAGGCCAACCCGCAGCGCGCGCCACGCGGCTGGACGCTCCATCGGCGCCCACCACGCTCGCTGCATGGAGCTCTTCCTGGCGTCCCCCCGATTCCACTTCCAAGCGCAGCCCCCGCGCGTTGGGGGACAAGCTCAGGAAGCGGGTATCGAAGGAGATCCTTGCGCCGGCTTGTTGCGCTTCGCGTGCCAATGATGGAATCAGCCGCGCCCGCTCGATGATCAGATCCGGTTTGGCCAGGGCCACCTGCGCCGAGCGGCCGTCAGTGAAAAGCTCGAACCGCCGAATTTCATTCAGAACGCAGTCATTTGCCGAGGCCCCGAGTTGACTTCGGAAGTGATTCGTAACGATCAGCGTGCGTGGGGCAGGCTGCAACTCGCACATCGACTCCAGTACGCGCACGCGCTTCCCGCCACGCGCAATTTGCGCCGCCGCGTAGAATCCAGCAGCGGACCCGCCCACCACTTGCACTTCCTGGTCGTCCTGGCGATTCGGCGGTTGTCCTTGATCGACTTGCACGATGCGGTTTTAATCCTTATCGGGCCACGCTAACAGCGATCAGGTCGCTGCTGACCGCTGCGGCCCTTGGCGCGTTGGTCCGACTCTCCAACGGATTCGTGGCTAATAGGCTGCTGAACCGCGGGCGAATATACAACGCCTGAATTTAGCCGGTAAGTATAACGAAATCGCGGGAAGCGGCAAATTACCGCCTTAAACACCCTCGTACCACGTTAGGGCGTAACAAACTGAAGAAGTCAGCCCTCGGGAACTGGTGCAGCTCCCTTACGTGTTTGCCGCTCGTAGGGAGCTCGTTCAAGCATTGCAATCGCCAACATCGCGAGCACTAATGCGGCAATGCCCGCCGCAAGCGCGCCTCGCGTGGAAAGATACGAAACCAGAATCGCCGCGCCTCCCCCCAACGTTCCCACAAAATACAAAGTGAGCACCGCCCCGCGCTGACCTAACCCAGCATTGGCCAGCCGGTGCGCCGCATGATCCTTCCCCGGCGTGGCGAACGGAAGCAACCCCCGGCGCGACCGGGAAATGATCACCAGCGTGGTATCGAAAATCGCGACGGCCAGAATCAGCAGCGGCGCGAGCCATGCCGACAGCTGATTCGCTTGCTCAAGGCGCAGCTTCAATCCCAGCGTGGCCATCAGGAACCCGAGGAGCATCGCGCCGCCGTCGCCCATGAATATTTTCGCCGGCTTGAAGTTCCAGCGCAGAAAACCGGAGGCAGCCCCCAGCACTGCGGCGGCGAGCGTCGTCACCACAATCTGCCCGTTCAAATACGCGAGCAGCGCAAAAAAGAAGGACGCCACCGCGGCAACACCCGCGCACAGCCCGTCCATGTGGTCAAAAATGCTGAACGACGC
>Ga0209701_10003100_pt1 | contig 10859 bp, 10 predicted proteins | sample CZO8metaG_4_FD_188356 | JGI IMG/M metagenome (GOLD analysis project Ga0209701, IMG submission 188356) | Vadose zone soil microbial communities from the Eel River Critical Zone Observatory, Northern California, USA - CZOApr15con2H3.8 metaG... | ecosystem: Environmental > Terrestrial > Soil >...
GGAGAGCCCCTCCTTGCCGGATAATGGAGGTCGGACGGATTCCACGATCATACCTCAGTAGGCAGAGGCGCGAGTAGCGAACGGCAACTCGGTCATCAGAGACTGACGCACGACTAAGACATCGCACAAGTTGCGGCACCCTTCCCCTGGTGCCATAATTCCATTTCACACCGCAAAATGTGTCTTGGAGCATTGGATGCGCATGACGCGATTCTTGTTGCGGTGGCTGAGGGGGCTCTATGGCATTGCGCGATAGCTGGATTGAAAAGAGAGAAGCGGCGATGAAGGGCTCGAGCGGGAGCGACAATGGCACGCATGCGTCCGAGGGAATCAATGGAGGGCGTGCATGCGAAGCACGAAATATGTCGCAGATGCACTTGGCGCGGCAGGGCGTCATCACGGAAGAGATGCAGTACGTGGCGAAGCGCGAAAAACTGGAGCCGGAGCTAATCCGCAGCGAAGTGGCGCGTGGCCGGATGATCATTCCCGCGAATGTGAATCACCGGAACCTCGAACCGATGGCGATCGGAATCGTGAGCAAGTGCAAGATCAACGCGAACATCGGCAACTCCGCGACGAGTTCGAACATCGATGAGGAATTGAAGAAACTACACCACGCGGTGCATTACGGGGCCGACACAGTGATGGACCTCTCGACCGGCGGGGACATTCCGAAGATTCGCAAGGCGATCATCGAGGCGTCGCCGGTGCCGGTGGGGACGGTGCCGGTGTATGAAGCGATTTCGCGGGTGCGGCGGCCGGAAGACTTGACGTTCGAGCTGATGCTGGAAGTGATCGAAGAGCAAGCCGAGCAAGGCGTGGATTACATGACGATTCACGCGGGGGTGATGCGCGAGCATGTGCCGTTTGTGCGCAAGCGCATCACGGGGATCGTGAGCCGCGGCGGGTCGTTGATGGCGCATTGGATGGAGCATCACAAGAAGCAGAATTTTTTGTACGAGCGGTTCGACGACATCTGCAAAGTTTTTAAGAAGCACGACGTAAGCTTTTCGCTGGGCGACGGGCTGCGGCCGGGTTGCATCGCGGACGCAAGCGACGAAGCGCAATTCGCGGAGTTGAAGGTGCTTGGGGAGCTGACCACGAAAGCGTGGGAGCACGACGTGCAGGTGATGATCGAAGGGCCGGGACACATCCCGATGGACAAGATCAAGGAGCAGGTGGACAAAGAGATGGAGTGGTGCCACGAGGCGCCGTTCTATACGCTGGGGCCGCTGGTGATCGACATCGCGCCGGGGTACGACCACATCACGAGCGCGATTGGCGCGGCGATGATCGGGTGGCACGGGGCGTCGATGCTGTGCTACGTGACCCCCAAGGAGCACCTGGGGCTGCCGAATCCGGAGGACGTGAAGCAGGGCGTGATCGCTTACAAGATTGCGGCGCATGCGGCGGATGTGGCGCGGCACCGGCCGGGAGCGCGGGACCGGGATGATGCTTTGTCGTATGCGCGGTTTTTGTTTGACTGGAACAAGCAGTTTGAGCTTTCGCTGGACCCGGAAACAGCGCGGGCGATGCATGACGAGTCGCTGCCGGATGATTTCTACAAAGAAGCGAAGTTCTGCTCGATGTGCGGACCGAAGTTTTGCTCGATGAATATCACGCAGCTTGCGGAAGCGGAAGGCGGGAACGACCAGACGGAGCGGAAGCAGAAGTTCGTGGAGCTGCTCGCGAAGGTGCAGGGAGCCTGAGAAGCAGGCGCAGCGACCAAGCGCAGATCGGCATTCTTGAAGAGGCGCGATCACTATGGGCCTGTTTGAGGTGAAAGTGAATCTGGCGAATCTGGCGTCGCCGAGCCAGACGGCAGACGTGTTGTTGCTGGTGGATACGGGTGCCACGTTATCGTGGATTCCCCGAACGATTCTGGAGAAGCTGGGTGCGAAAGCATTCTCGCGGTTGCCATTCTCACTTGCCGATGGCCGTCGTTTGGAACGTGACACTACGGCGGTGCTTCTGACGATCAACGGAAGAAAGGCTCCCGTGCCGGTTGCGTTTGGCGAGCCAGGCGAAGAAGCAGTTCTAGGCGCGACGGCTCTTGAGATTTTGGGCTTCATGGTCGGCCCAGTCGCACAGAAACTGGTTGCCCGCGACCTGCTCGCCCTGAGCAGACTGTAGCTTAGGCCAGAAGGTTTTTTGTTCGGCAGAAACGATCTCGTTTATGCACGGGAAAGGCCTCACGCCTGAAGGGGTGAGCTACATTTTCCGTCGGTCGGTGAGTGACAGATGGATCATCGCTCGACCAAGATGGGGTTGATCGGGGCGGGGCCGGTGGGCCTGGGGATGGCCAAGGCGCTGCTCGAGCACAAGATTGCGTACGAAGAGCTCGAGGCGGACGACGACCTGGGCGGGAACTGGAAGCACGGCGTCTACGAGACGGTGCACATTATTTCGTCGCGGAAGACGACGGAATACGCGGACTACCCGATGCCGGAGAGCTACCCGGATTTTCCGAGCCGCCAGCAGATGCTGGACTATCTGTGCGATTACGCGGAAAAATTCGGGCTGCGGGAAAATATCCAGTTCAATACGAAAGTGGTGATGGCGCTGCCGCTGGCGGATGGGCGGTGGGAGCTGGAACTCGCGACGGGCGAGAAGCGAATCTACAAGGGATTGATCGCTTGCAACGGGCATCATTGGCACAGGCGGGTTCCGAATTACCCGGGGAATTTCGGGGGCGAGTTCATTCATTCGAAAGATTACCGCGCGCCGGAGCAACTGGCTGGAAAACGCGTGCTGGTGATCGGCGGAGGGAATTCCGCGTGCGACATTGCATCGGAGGCGGCGCGCGTGGGAAAAAGCGCGGGGCTGAGCATCCGCCGCGGCTACTGGTTCCTTCCCAAAACATTTTTTGGGATTCCATCAGCGGAATTGATGCAGCCGTGGTTTCCGGTGTGGGCGCAGCGGTTCTTCTTGAAGACGCTGATGCGTATTTCGGTTGGGAAATTCAGCCACTACGGTTTGCCGGAGCCTGATCACCGGATTTTTGAGGCGCACCCGACGATCAACAGTGAACTGCTTTATTACGTTAAGCAGGGGCTGATCCAACCGTGGCCGGATATCCAGCGGTTTGAAGGCAAGACGGTACATTTTGTCGATGGGCGCGCGGAAGAGTTCGACACGGTGGTTTGCGCGACAGGATATCACGTCAGCTTTCCGTTCTTGCCGCCGGGGCTGGTGCCGGTAAAAGGGAGCGTGGCGCAGCTTTATGGCGGTTGCGTGCTGGCGGAGTACAAGAATCTTTACGTGATTGGAACGTCTCAGTTGCGCTACGGCTTTGGGCCGCTGGTGACGCCGGGGATGGACCTGTTCGCGCGAATGATGCAGGCGCAAGATCAGATGGAACTGCCGATCGGGTTGGTGATGAAGGAATCGGGCGTGAAGCTGCCGACGACGCATCTGATTGACCCGCACGCGGCGCTGCGGGGGATTCGGCGCGGGAAGCGAATGCTGCCGGTGCTATTGTGGAAAGAGAAGCGGCTGCGAAAGAAATTTGCAGCGGGCACGCCTGCGCCGCCGGTTTTGCCCAGAATGCCGCAGGCGAACGCGCACGTCGAGGTGTTCTAGTGTCGTTCCTGCGCGGAGGGGTTGCCGTAGTCACGGGAGCGGGGAGCGGCATCGGCCGCGCGCTGGCGCAGCAGCTTTCTGCGGCGGGCTCGGCGCTGACGATTGCGGACATCGATGAGAAGGGACTGGCGGACACGGCGGCGTCGCTCAAGGGAAAGGACGGGGCCGTTTCGACGCATGTTCTCGATGTGTCTGACGAGGCGGCGGTAAAAGCGTTTGCGGAAGATGTGGCCGCGCGTCACGGGCGAGCGACGCTGCTGATCAACAACGCCGGAGTGGCGCTGCTGGGGACATTCGAAGAACTATCGCTCGACGATTTGCGCTGGCTGATGGGAATCAACTTTTGGGGTGTAGTTTATGGGGTGAAGTATTTTCTGCCGATCCTGAAGCAGCAGCCGAGGGGGCATATCGTGAACATCTCGAGCATTTTCGGAATTGTCGCCCCGGTAGGGCAGAGTGCGTACTGTGCCAGCAAATTTGCGGTGCGAGGCTTCACGGAAGTGCTGCGGCATGAGCTGGAAGGAACGCCGGTGTTTGTGTCCTGTGTGCATCCCGGAGGAATTCGCACGCCGATCGCAAAGCGCGCGCGGCTAGGCGCGAACACTCCACTAAGCTCGCGCGAAGAAGCAGTTGCGCGATTCGAACGGCTGACCCCTACTTCGCCGGAGGAGGCGGCCCAGCGGATTCTCGAAGGAGTCGAGCGGCGTGAGCCGCGGATTCTCATCGGCCGCGACGCGCGCCAGATCGATATCCTGCAAAGGCTGCGCCCGGCGACGTACTGGAAAACGCTGTCGAAGAGGGTGCAGGATCCGTCGCGCGCCAAGTGAGGACCGCGCCAGACAGCTTTGACGCCGTTTGGGGTGGACGATATACTCCGTGCTGCGCCGGTCACAAACTGGCCGTCGATCAAGAGGAGAAGAGATGCCGTTTGTGCGAGCAGCGAAGACGAGCGAAGTTCCAGCGGGCGCGATTCAGGAGGTGCAAGTCGGCGGGACAACCATCGCCCTGGCCAATGTGGGGGGAAAGTTCTACGCCGTCAACAATACCTGCTTTCATCGCGGGGGGCCCCTGGGGCAGGGAGTGCTGGACGGAAACACGGTGACATGCCCCTGGCACGGATGGCAGTATGACGTGACGACGGGAAAGGTGCCGCAAAACGCCAGCGTTGGGGTCGATTCTTACCCAACGGAAGTGAGGGGGGACGAGGTTTTTGTGGATATCGGGTAATTGTTCCTTCATCTGGTTGTAAATAAAAGAGATAGCTACCATTTGCGGGCGTTTGAGCATTTCCAACGGACGGGCCCCCAGCTCGGTGAAGACCGCTAAGCCTCACATTTTGTTTCGTTTTTTCCTCTCCGGCGTGTATATTGCTGGCGATTCGAAGCCTCAATGGCGATTCCGACAGCGCAACGACACTACTGGATCTTCAGCGCCGACCCGCACCACTACCACTGGGACACGCTGTTCGTAAAGGGCAAGGAAATGTGGCATGGGGCGGACGGAAAGCCCGACGCAATACGCGCCCTCAAACAGGTGCGCAAGGGCGACCGCGTGCTCTGCTATCACTCGGCGCCAGAGCGCTCGCTCTATTCGATTGCGGAAGTGACGCGTGACCCCTATCCTGATCCGCATGACCACAAAGGGAAAAACCTGGTGTCAGACTTGCGGGCATTTGACCGGCTGCCGAGGCAAGTCACCCTCGCCGAGCTGCGGGCGAACCCGGCGCTGAAGAAAATGAAACTGGTCAAGAACGTCCGGCTGCTGATTTCGCAGATTACCGACCTTGAGTACCAGGAAATCCTGCGGATGGCTGGGATTGTAGCGTCGCCGGGGATTCCGCTGCCCTAAAGCGGGGATTGAAGCGTTTACTGGGGTGAGTGATGGGTGTCTCCGGCCGCAGGAGTATTCTCGCCGCCTGCTTGATTGGGTTCATGGCTCTCATTCCGCTGAATCATCGCCAGGACGATTCCTTGGATGGCATCGCGTCGGGGAAAACGCGGGTGATCGACCTAACCTATGCGATTAGCGACAAGCTGGTGCCCTGGCCCGGGGATACACGCTGGTTCGAAGCCAAGATCAATGCCAGCGTGGAGAAGGACGGCTACTTCACGCGCAGTTTTTGGATGCTGGAGCACTACGGGACGCATCTGGATGCGCCGATCCATTTTCCGCCGGGAAAGACGCCTGTCGATCAAATTCCGGTGAAGCAGCTTTTTGGGCCGGCGGTCGTGCTGGATGTCCGAGCCGAAGGCGCGAAGGACGCGGACTACCAGCTTCCGGGCGCGCGAGTTGAAGAGTGGGAAAAGCGGCACGGAAGAATTCCGCAAGGAGCGATCGTGCTTCTGCGGACGGGCTGGGCGTCGCGCTGGCCGGACGCGCAGCGCTACCGAAACCAGGACGCGCAGGGCCACATGCATTTCCCCGGTTTTTCGGTGGAAGCGGCAAAGCTGTTCATTGAGCGAAAAGTGAGTGGGCTCGGATGCGACACGATGAGCGTGGACTACGGCGCGTCGGGCGATTTTGCCGTGCATCGCCTCGCGCTGGGGGCGGGATTGTACCATCTGGAGAATCTGGCGGATTTGAGCGCGTTGCCGGAGAGGGGAGCCTTTTTGATTGTGGCGCCCATCAAACTGGAAGGCGGCTCAGGAGGGCCGGTGAGGGTGTTTGCGATGCTGGAGGAAGCAAAAAATAATGAAGTAATCAAGCAAAGATGAAGAAGAGATTGGGAGAACTTTCTCAAGTCCTGCACGTCTTAAAAGTTAGATTCCGGGTGAGGGTGGGCAATGAAAACAAATTGTTTCCGCAGTGCCGTAGTCTTGCTGTGTGCGCTGAGCTTTTCCGTTTTGCCGACGCAAGGGCAGTCGCAACAATTTCCGGTCGCCACGCGCACGCTGAAAAATGGGATGAAAGTGCTGGTGCAGCCGGACCATAGCATTCCCAATGTGGCGCTGTACATTTTTTACCGGATCGGCGCGCGGAACGAGCACCCTGGCACGACCGGGCTCTCGCACTTTTTCGAGCACATGATGTTCAATGGCGCGAAAAAGTATGGACCGGGCGAACTCGATAAAGTCATGGAAGCAAACGGCGGGTCAAACAACGCGTACACGACGCGCGACGTGACGGTCTACCAGGATTGGTTTCCGCGCTCGGCACTGCAGTTGATTTACGACATCGAGGCGGACCGCATCCGCGATTTGAATTTTGATCCGCAAAAGATTCAGTCGGAGCGCGGCGTGGTGGCTTCCGAGCGGAGGTTGCGCACGGACAACGACAACGGCGGACTGCTGGACGAGCAACTGTGGGCCACGGCGTTTATCGCGCACCCGTACCAATGGCCGGTGGTCGGCTGGATGAGCGACATCGAGAATTGGACGATGCAGGACTTGAAGCATCACTTCGAAATGGGCTACTCGCCGAGCAATGCGACGATGGTGGCGGTGGGAGACGTTACGGCGGAGGAGATTTTCAAACTTTGCGAACAATATATTGAGCCGATCCCTTCGCACGCGCCGCCTCCTGCGGTAACAACTATCGAGACGGAGCAATTAGGGGAACGCCGCCTGGTAGTGCACAAACCAGCGGAATTGCCGCTTTTGATGGTCGGCTATCATTTTCCGAAAACGAACAGTCCGGACTTTTACGCGTTGAACATTCTCCGCACCGTGCTTTTCCAGGGAGAGAGTTCGAGGATGTATCAGCGGTTGGTGGACAAGGACCAGATTGCGCTTTCCGTGGACGATGGCGCGGAGCCGGCGTTTGATCCAACGTTGGACGAGGTTGTAGTGCAACCAAAGCAGGGCGTGGATCCGCTGACTTGCGAGAAGGCATTGTATGAAGAATTCGAGCGCGCGAAAGCCGGGTTGATCGCGGACCAGGAACTGGAGAAGGCCAAGAACATACGGCTGGTGGAGTTTTACCGGCAGATGCGGACGATCAGCGGCCGCGCGAATACGATTGGAACGTATGAAGTGTTCTTCGGCGATTACAACAAATTGTTTGACGCGGCAAAGAACTACGCGGCGGTTACGAAAGAGGATGTGCAGCGCGTGGCAAAGGCTTATTTCGGGGCAAACAATCGCACCGTGGCAACACTGATTCCGGAGAACCAGGAGAAGGCAAAGCAATGAGAATTCCAAGGGTATTTGCAGGCCTTCCCGGTATTGCGATTTTGGCGCTTTATTGCGCCATTCCCGCTGCGGCACAATCGCTGCGTTTGCCAGCGCATGAAAGAATTGTTCTAAAGAACGGCCTGACTGTGCTCTTGATGGAAAAGCGCGGCGTGCCGATAGTGAGCTTCGCCGCAATCGTGAAAACCGGGGCGGCAGCCGACCCGGCGGGGCAGGACGGGCTGGCTTCAGCGACGGCCGGCTTGCTTCGCAAAGGTACAAAGGCCCGGACGGCGCAGCAATTTGCCGCAGACCTGGATTTTATCGGCGGTACCTTCGATGCGGAAGCGAGCGCGGATTTTACGAGCATTTCGGCCGAATTCCTCACCAAGGATTTGGCGCGGGGACTGGGTCTTTTCATGGATGCGCTGCTCCACCCTGCCTTTCCGCAGACCGAGGTGGACAAGCTCCTGGCGCAGAGCATCGACGGAGTAAAAGGAGCAAAAGACGACGCGCAAAACGTCATTCTCCTTTATTACTACGGATATCTTTACGGCGCTCGCCCTTACGGACGGCCGGATGGGGGAGATGAGGATTCGCTAAAGCACGTTCAACGCGAAGGCATTGTGAAGTTCTATGACACCTATTATGCGCCGGGCAATACCCTGCTTGCGGTCGTGGGCGATTTCAACGCAGTGGAAATGAAGAAGAAGTTGGAAGAAGTGCTGGGGGCGTGGCCGGCGAAGACGGCGCCTGCTGTGGCCATTCCCGCTACCGCCTCGGTGAAAGGAAAGCGGCTGCTGCTGGTGGATAAGCTGGATGCGACGCAGACGTATTTTGCGATTGGAAACGTGGGAACCCGGATCACGGATCCGGACCGGGTCGCTCTACGAGTCGTGAATACGGTGTTTGGGGGGCGATATACGTCGCTGCTGAATGAGGCGTTGCGCATAGAATCGGGGCTCACGTACGGAGCGCAGTCGTTTTTCGACTCGCGAAAAGAGCCCGGCCCCTTTGCCATGTTCAGCTTCACGAAGAATGAGACGACGACGCAGGCTATCGACCTGGCGCTAAAGGTGTTGCAGGACCTGCACAAGAATGGCGTGACAGAAGAGCAGCTTAAGTCTGCTAAGAGTTACATCAAGGGACAATTTCCGCCGACGATCGAAACGTCGAACCAGCTTGCGCGGCGAATCGCTCAGTATGAGTTCTACGGGCTGAATGACGATGAAGTGAACCAGCTCGAGGCGCGCGTCGATGCGGTGACGCCGGAAATCGCGAAGCAAGTGATTCAAAAGCATTTTCCATCGGACAATCTGGTTTTCGTGCTGATCGGAAAAACGTCGGCCATAGGTCCGGCAGTCAAAAAGTACGCAGAGAAAGAGGACGGGCGAGCGATCAGCGAACCGGGCTTTTGGCCCCCGCCGGATAAGAGGTGATGAAATAAAGATATAAGGAAACAGAGACAAGCAGTGGTGCAACTAGGCGTGAAGCAGCGCTCTTATTTACCGTCTTTGCCGCTGATTTTTTTTTGCGAGCAGCCAAGGAATGAGCTCCGCTTCAGCGTAGGCTTTGTCCCACGAATTGTGGCCGACACCGGGATATTCGGTATAGTGCACTTCGCCGCCGAGAGCCTTCATGGCCTCCGCCATGCGCTGCGATTCCGTGACCGGAACGACGTTGTCGGCCCCACCGTGGAAGATCCATGCCGGCGTGTTGCCGCCGATTTTCTTTGCCGCCTCCACGTAGGGTTTCGCGTCGCCGGCGGACTGCGCGCGGGCCTGGTCCGGCAGGAGAACTCCTCCGCAGATGGGAACAATGGCGGCAAATCGTCCCGGGTATTTTCCGGCTAGGTACCACGTCCCGTAACCGCCCATAGAAAGGCCCGTGAGATAGACGCGCTGTGGGTCGCCGTGAAATTCCTTTTGCGTGGCATCGAGAGTTTTTATGGCGAGGTCTTCCATTTCTGCCTGGGTCCACCAAACATCCTTGCGGCACTGAGGCATGACAATCACGGCGGGAAAACGGCTGCGGCTGAGACGGACAGCAGTTGCGATGCCCACCTGGGTTTGGAGCAAACCGTCGTCGCCGCGCTCTCCCGCGCCGTGGAGAAAGAGAATGACCGGCCACTTTTTCGCTGGGGTCCAGGCATCAGGAACAAAGACTTGGTATTTGTACTCGATGCCCTGAATGGCCACGCTGCGGTCGAGGAAACCGGTTTCGCGCTTCTTCGCGTGCGCGGGTCCGGCGAGCAGGACAACGAGGAGCGGCAACACGATTCGTCTTACGAACGACTTTCTATGGAGCGCCAATCTCATCTCTCGCCGGAAAACAGGCACGGTGCACCCCCGAAGGCGGCACTGTAGCATGAGATTCTCGGAGAAACGCAGACAAACACTTCACGCCTAGAGCGGATCGCTCCGAGACGTGCCGTGAACGTAGACGATGTGATAATTTGTCCGAGGTCTTCTTATGCCAGAACTTCCCGAAGTCGAAACGGTTGCGCGAGGCCTGCGGCAAAGCATTCTCGGGCGGCGGATACTATCTGTCACTCTGGGCAAGACGGATTTCATCGATGATCCTGGCGCATTGGAACAACACCTCCCCGGGCGGCAGATCGAGGCTGTCGAGCGTTATGGAAAGTTCATGCTGCTGCGGCTGTCGCCAGTCAACGGCAGCGGGGAAAGGGTTTTGAATGGCCATGCTGCTCGTGCTTCGTTGCTCGTGCATCTTGGGATGACCGGGCAGATTACGCCGAACCGAGCTGCTGATCCCTGCGAAAAACACACCCACGCCTGTTTCCTGCTCGATGACGGGCGGGAACTGCGCTACACCGACGCACGGCGATTCGGGAGGCTTGCATATCTTCCGGAAGAGGCGCTGTTGGCCAAACTGAGCGCGTTTGGCGCAGATCCGCTCGAGGTGAGCGCGGAAGATTTTGTGGCATGCATCCGTTCTCGCAGGGCGAGGGTCAAGGCGCTTCTAATGGACCAGCACGTTTTGCGAGGCGTCGGAAATATTTATGCGGATGAGAGTTTGTGGCGCGCAAAAATCCATCCGGCGCAACTCGGAGCGCGGCTGAGCGCGAAACAGGCGAGAGCCTTGCGCCGCGTGCTCCAAGACATTTTGAGGAAGGCCATCGCAATGCGCGGCTCATCGATCTCCGAT
>Ga0209701_10003101_pt1 | contig 10858 bp, 12 predicted proteins | sample CZO8metaG_4_FD_188356 | JGI IMG/M metagenome (GOLD analysis project Ga0209701, IMG submission 188356) | Vadose zone soil microbial communities from the Eel River Critical Zone Observatory, Northern California, USA - CZOApr15con2H3.8 metaG... | ecosystem: Environmental > Terrestrial > Soil >...
CGCGCCAGGTCCACTTCAACCCAGGGCGACTTGGCGGCTGCGCGCAAGGCTTCGATCGAGTGGCATGAACAGCCGTGGGCGCGGATCGTCCCCTTTTCTTTGGCTTCCGAAAGAACATCCATCACGCCTTTGTACCGCTCGGTCCAGTCGCCTTCGGTGAGGCAGTGCATGAGGCAGATGTCGATGGTGTCGGTGCCGAGTTCGCGGCGGAAGCGGTCGAGATCGGCGCGGGCGGTTTTCGGATCGCGTGCCCAAGTCTTGGTAAGAACAGTGACCTTGTCCCGCGAAACATGTTTGAGCGCTTCGGCAACGTGAGGATGACTGCCATAGGCATCGGCGGAGTCGAAGAAGCGCAGGCCGTGGTCATAGCCGTTCAGCAGCAGATCCGAAAGACCCTTCAGGCCGAGTGCAGTCTGATTGGAGTGATGACCGGATCCGACAGTGCCGGTGCCCATAGCGAGGCGACTGGTACGGATGCCGGTCTTCCCGAGCACGACCACATCCGAGGCGGCAACTTTCTGCGCCAAAGGCGCAGGAGACGCGAAGGCGAGAGAGAAAGTCCGAGAGCCGAGAGTCTCCAGGCCAACCCATACGCCCGCGGCTGCCGATGCGCTGCCCAGAAGAAAACGTCTGCGATTCATGGAAGGGACTCCCGAAATCGATCTCCTTACTCTATTCCCGTTGGACGCGGCTGGAGAGTGGTTGGTTATCCTGTTTGGGTAGCGCAGTCATTCGTTTTCGGGTCATGGGTCGACCGGCGAGGCCAAGCATCGCGGCAGTGATGCGCCGATGCGAAACCCCTTACCTCCTCTGTTTCCATGTCTTCTCCATACCAATTGCTGGAACGATTTCCGGTACTGATGTAACTGAAAATGGGGATTTTACGTTGCCGCCATCCTCGGCCCGCCGGAATACTCTCCTAATATGAGAAACCTGTTTCTGCTGGGGCTCTTGATCATAATGTCTGCCGCTTGCCTCTTGGGGCAGCCGCAAAGAAACTTCGATTGGGTGCGGGCGAGCGATGAACTTGTGCAGCTCGATCCCATGGAATTCCACGCCGGCCGCGTGTATCGGCCCGGACCTGACGGTGGAAACATGCACGTCATTATTCATGCCAGGCAGCCGGTCACGCTGGCGATGACTTGGGCGCGCGAATGGAACGACGCCCAACTGCATCCCGAGACGCTGGGTGGCCTGGAGTATCGTTGCGTGCGCGAGCATGTTGTCGACACTACTTACGAGTGCCATCTGCCGCCGGGGCGGCCGATGGTGCTGGTGCTGCACGATGAGCGCACCCCGGATCGCGCGTTCATTCAGGGAATCGGCGCGATCGTGAATAGACGCGGCGGGCGGCAACTTATTTCGCCGAATGATGTTCTGATCACGTATCACAGCTGGTCGTGCGTGCAGAACTGCGTACAGCCGGAGTACAAGTGGTTCCTCGTGGCCAAAGAAAAATATGATGTCTCGACTGCGGCGAAGCTCTACAGCGTGACGCCTGACTACGACGGCCAGCGCGTTTGGGTGAAGATCAAGGCGCAGGTGCCGATGACGCTTGCCATTCTGCCTTCGAAAGCGGCGGATCAGGCATACGACAAGCCCGAGACGCTATCTTCAGTGCTCGCGCAGACAGCGTGCAAGCAGCGCGGCGTGCAAAAAATGGAATTCGAGTGCAAGGTGAACCGGGGAGATGGTCCGCAATCGCTGATTGCGCTGCCGGAGTCTCCGGTCCGCTCCCGCAAGAAAGCGGAAATCGAGTTTCAGACTTTGAAGTGCCTGGCTAACTGCGAGCTCATCGCGACCGAGACCGCCGACAATAAGTAGTCATATAAGAAGGTCGTTGAGCGTCTGGCTGATCGACAGTCCTATGTTTCGATGAGCTGCTGTGGGCGCGCCTCCCCACACAGCCGCGCTGTACTTTTTACCTTTCATTGACACTCAATCCGCCCATCCCCTGCTATCCTGCTACTCGCTTCCGGACACGAGTTTCCGCGTCCCAGAGCCCGAAGCGGTGGGGACAATTTATGAACTGGTGGGCAGAGCTACAAGAATCCAGAATCAGTTTTTTTATTTTGGCGGCCAGCGTTTGGGTCGCGATCTTTGCCACGAATACTGCCGCTCAAACGGGCGCGTGGCCAACCCACTCGCACGACGACCAGCACACCGGAATTTCTTCCGTGGCGTCGCAACCACTCACCAGAATCCGCTGGCATGTGCCGGTTGACCTGGCGCCTCCCCAGGGAGAGATTTTCATTCACTACGGGTCGCCGTTGGTTACGGCAGCGAACACTGTGATTGTGCCGGTGAAGACCACGACCGGTTTTCGCGTCGAGGGGCACAACGGCGCCACCGGCCAGAGAATGTGGACACAAGCGACAAAGTATCAAGTGCCCGGCGCGACCTTTCTGCCTGGAATCGGACCGACCCTCTCCGGCAATCAGCTTTTCGTTCCTGATTTCGCGGGCCGCGTAATTGTCCGGCAGACCCCGGACCAGGCTCGGGGCACGGTTTCTCGCCGGGTCTTCTATGGGAGAAAGAATTACGCCGCGAATCCCACCGTCTATCAGCAAAATGTGCAGATCAACACTCCGCTGACCACGGACGCCAGCGGCAATCTCTATTTCGGATTCCTGGTGCTCGGCCCCACGCCCATCGGGCTGCAGAGCGGGCTGGCACGCATCGGCGCCAACGGTTCCGGCACTTGGGTTTCGGCCGCGTCAATCAGCGGAGATGCCGGCGTGACCAATGTGGCCATGAGTTGCGCGCCCGCCCTCTCGAACGACGGCAACATGTTGTACATCGCGACCACCAACGCCAATGCTGGATATGGCTATCTGGTCGTGCTCAACAGCACGACGCTTGCGGTTGTCAACAAAGTACGTTTGAAAGATCCGTCGTCCAGCCAGGACGCACTTATCTTTGACGCAAGCAGCGCCTCTCCTACAGTTGGTCCCGATGGCGACGTGTACTTCGGCGTAATCGAGAATCCGTTCCCCAACCACAACGATCGTGGCTGGCTGCTGCACTTCAACAGCGATCTATCGCAGAAGAAAATTCCGGGCAGCTTTGGGTGGGATGATACCGCATCCGTCGTGAGCGCTTCGCTGGTGCCCAGTTACACCGGCACGTCCAGTTACCTGCTCATGACCAAGTACAACAACTACGCCGGCGCCGGCACCGGAGACGGCAAGAATCGCATCGCAATTCTCGACCCCAACGTGACCGAGCACGATCCGGTGCTGCCCGCGACCCTGGTGATGAAAGAAGTCCTCACAATCCTGGGCGTGACGCCCGACAACAATGGCTTCCCCGGAGCCGTTCGCGAGTGGTGCATCAATACAGCGGCAGTCGATCCGGCCACGAAGTCGGTGATTGCGAACAGCGAGGACGGCAAGCTCTATCGCTGGGACTTGACGACCAATACACTGTCCCAGTCGATCCGGCTGACGAATGGCATCGGAGAGGCGTATACCCCCACAGTGATCGGCAGCGACGGCACTGTGTACGCGATCAACGGCGCGATACTGAACGCGGTCGGGCAGTAGCAGGCCAGTTGTTGCTTCGGACGCAACGCGGCCTTCATTCTTGAGGGAACCGCCTTAAGGGAACGGGCCAAACACACCGATCCGTGTGAAGCGGGCCGCGCCGCGCTAACGCAGATAGGACCATCCGAAAAGCGAGCAATTTCCTACGCCGCTGTAGCCGCCTTTTCTTCCGCTGCTGCGACGGTGTAAACCAGGACGGCTTTCTTCCCGCCCTTCGAGGCAGTCGCGCAGATCGAATTCAAGTTGACGCCCTTGGCGGCGAGCTTGCCTAAATAATCCGCCAGCGCGCCGGGCTTGTTGGGCAGCTCGTTTCCTTCGGCGGTAGTTTCTTTGTAAGTGATCCGGGCATCGTCCAGCGCCTTGCGTGCGCGCCGGGCATCCTCGACGACGATTTCCACCGAGCCGCTCGTCCCCTGCGCCGTTCCCAGCAGAGTGAGAATGTTCACCTTGGCGCTCCCCAGCGTGCGGGCCACCTCAGCCAGCGCTCCCGGACGATTCTCCAGCGAAATTGTGAATTGCTTGGTCTTAGCCATGTTGGTACCTCCTGTGACTTTCTGGCAGGGGATTATACCCTTTGTGTGTGTGGGGCGGGCGCCCCCGCCCGCCAAAAAGCCGGCAGCTGAAGGTCCGTCTTAGGATCCACCCGAGCTATTGATGATCACATTTGGCTAGGTTCAAACTACAGATCGATCACCCCATCTGGCTGATGGTGTGGAAGTCAACGGCAGCGGGCGAGGGCCCCTTCGGCTTCGCGCAGGGCAGGTCCGCTCCCCACACTCCGCCACCCCGAGCTTCAGTATTGCCCGTACCTGCCCCGAACCGAATCAAGCAGTTTGTGGGAGTCGTAGCCGACGCCGTCTTTGAAAACGATTTCGACTTTCTCAATATCCGCAATCTGCTTGGACGGATCGCCCTTGACCACGACCAGGTCTGCGTTCTTTCCGGACGCGATGGAGCCGATCTGACTTTCTCGGCCCAGGTAGGTGGCGCCGTTCAGAGTAGAGATCTTGATCGCTTCGACGGGCGAGAATCCGGCTTCGACCAGGAGTTCTATCTCGCGCTGATCTCCGAAGCCGGGAAGCACGTCGCCGGCGCCGGTGGGATCCGGACCGGCGATCAGCAATCCGCCGGCGGCGACGAAGGCGCGTTCCAGTTCCATATCGCGCTTGAAGAGCATGGCGGGATCGATCTTGGGCGCGGGGCGCGAGGCAGGACGCTCGCGAAGATAGAAGAAATCCTGGCGCGCTTCGGGAGTCATGGCGTCGAGCGCCTGCTGCCGAAGCGGAGGACGCCCTGAACTGCCCTCGCCCTCAAAGACCGGCAAGGTCGAAGTGATCGCGACATGGTGTTTGACCAGCGTGTCGATCAGCTCCCGCGCCTCGGGGCCGCCCGGCTCCATGTGCGCGAGCGTGTCTTCGCCGGCACTGTCGCTGCAGACATCCGGCTTCTTCCCGGGATCGAGTTGCGTGTTCACGAAGAAGCCATGCTCCAGGTCGTCGATGCCCAACTCCACAGCTTCTTTGTAGGTAACCGAGCACAGGTGTCCAGTGACCTTGATGCCGCGTTTGTGGGCGGCGTCGATGGCGGCTTTCAGCTCGGCGCGTGTGATATTCATGTACGCCTTGAAAGACGTGACTCCGCGGTCAGCCCAATAATCGACGAGCTGTCGAGCCTCGTCCGGGCTGTGCAAGTGCGGCATCTGGATGAAGTAGCTCTCGGCCCCCTCGAGGTACGGCCCGGTGACGTCGATATGTGGGCCGGGAAGATGGCCCGCATCAATCTCATGCTTCAGGTTCAGATCCGCATAAGTTTCCACGCTTCCAGTCGTGCGCATAGTTGTGACCCCTCCCGCGAGATAAAGGCGTGGCGCGGAAAAAGTCATCTGGGTGACGAGCACAGGCTCCTCGTACTTCCGCTGGCTATTCAGATTCGGACGGACAATATAAAAGAGATGGTTGTGCATGCCGACAATGCCCGGCATCACGGTGTATCCACGGAGGTCGAGAACCGTAGTGCCGTCGGCCGCGGGCACGTCGGCGCCTTTCTGGATGGCCGTAATTTTTCCCGCTTCGATCACGACGTTCTGATCATCGACAGATGGCGCACCCGTGCCATCGATCACCCGCACATGAGTGAGGACGACTTTCGGTGTGTCGACGCGCACGAACTCCTTGACCGTCTTCGAGAGTTCCGGGACTTGCGCCTGCGCGTGCAGTGAAAGAACAAACGAAACCAGAACAGCCGCCAGAGTACGCAATCGCATGGACACCTCCCGAAGAGATGGAGCATTGTAATTGAAGAGTGCGCCGCGGACCGCCTGCACCCGCCAAGTCGGCTTCTTCTCTCGTAAGCGATGGATCGTCTAAGACGGACCACTAGCGCACTCTGCGGGAAAAAAGAGAGAGGCCACGCCGATTTTCCACCGTGGCCTTACTACCGCCAGCGGCCCCCAAGAATCCACCAAGCCTCGCGATACTTCTCAAACTTCGACCGCTTCTTCCGGCTGCCCGGAAATAGCTTCAGCGACCGCAGCCCTCCCAACTCCCGCACCGGAAACACATACCAGACATCCTCCGGCACCACGTAAGCCACCAGGACATCAATCTCGTCCGCCCGGTACGCCGCCATCGAGCTCCCGTGCGCGCGAAAACTATACGTTCCATCTTCTCCCACGCGATGCGCCGACTTCACCTGTACCTTCCACAACTTCTTGCCCGCGTCCACGATGAAGTCATACCGGTCACTATCGCCCCACGGACAAGCCACCCCAAACTTCAACCGCGAAGCCTTAGCCAGAAACGCCGCCTCCGCCATCTCCCCCAGCCGCTTCGCAGGAGTCCGAGTGACCGCAGCCTGTGTAGGGCTGGCCTGTGTGGGTCGGACACTCTTGTCCGACTCCGCCCTAGATTTGCCCGACCGTTTCCTTCCAAAGTCAGCCTGACCCCACAAAACCGCAATCTCCGCCCCCGCCACTAAACTCTCAACCGCCATCCCCGCACTCATCCCGTTAACTCCCCGTGATCCATAATTTCGCCCCTAAACACTTTGCCAAAGAACTAGAAACTCTGACTCTGGGCGGGCGCAGCGGTTTACCGCTGCGATAAGCCCGGCCGCCTCGAAAGCAGCCGCGAAGCGGCGCAAGATTATAGCCCACGTCGCAAGCCGTGGGTAAAGATTTGAACCGATTCAGCCCCGAAGGGGCGAAAGAGCAGTTGTGACACGGACTCTTCACCCCCGAGGTTTTGACTTTTCAGCAAATATGCCCAGCAACACAAAGCCCCTTCAGACAATCCCGTCCGAAGGGGCTACGCGGATTCAGTAATCCGTACCTCTATTATCGCTCGGATCGACGCCCGAAATCAAACATTTAATCGCCGCAACTTTCTTGTAATACGATCTAAGCCATGAAAGACCTGATTGCTACATTCACCTCCAAAGGCCAATTGGTGATCCCGGCAGAACTCCGCCGCAGGCACGGGATTGAAGCCGGCACCAAGGTCAAGTTTCTGGAAGATCAGTTTGGCCGGATTGTTCTCCATCCCATCACCGAGGACTACGTGGATCGCGTCATGGGCTGCCTAGCCGATGCTCCCGACCTGTTGGCGAAGTGGGAAATCGAGCATCGCGAAGAAGGCGAACGCGAAAAAGGGCCACGCTGATTTCTCAACGTGGCCTTTTGTCACACCGCCAATGCCCGGAACTGCTGGCGTCGTTGCTTAGCCCGTTCTTGCCGCTTTCGTCATATCTTTCATCACTTTTACCAGGGTGCGCGGATAGATGCGCAATGCGCCCCTTTTGTCCATCCCCATAAATATGGTAATATGGCAATTATGAAGACCACTCTTGAAATCCCCGATTTCTTGTTTCGCCGCGCCAAGTCGGTAGCTGCCGAACGGGGCATTCCTCTACGCCAACTGGTCACCGAGGCTGTTCAAGAGAAATTGAAAACAACGCCCCAGGAAAAGCCTTGGCTCAAACATCTTGGAAAGCTCAAACACCTGCATAAAGAGAGAGCACAAGTCGAAAAGCGGGTGGAAGAAGCGTTCGAACAGATTGATCGGGAAGTCTGGCGATGATTCTGGATACGAATGCCTTGTCCGCCGCCGCAGACGGAGATCCCGCCGTGTCTGCCATTCTCGCTGGCGTTGAACAAATGGCAATTCCCGTGATTGTCCTGGGTGAATACCGCCATGGAATCGCAGAGTCGCGCAACCGGCCTAGCTACGAAAGCTGGCTCACGGGATTACTCCGCGACTGCATGGTGTTGGATGTTAACGAGCCGACCACCCATTGTTACGCCGAGATTACTCTGGAATTGAAGCGAAAGGGCAAGCCGATTCCAACCAATGACATTTGGATCGCAGCCCTTTGCCGGCAGCATTCTCTACCGCTGCTGAGCCGCGATCGCCATTTCGATTTGGTGGCGAGAAACAAACGTGTCAGTTGGTGATGACAAAACAAGGCCGATTTGATTTCTCATTGTGGCCTTTATTCCACGATTTGATTTAGATTCGCGCTAGAACGGGACCAGTGGCTTGTCTGGACCTTCGATTTCCTCTTTGGCGTCGAGGAATTCTTCACTCCAAGGTTTGCCTGCGCACTCGGGGCACTCGTCAATCGCGTTCCCAACAGCGAAACAGTGATAGCAGGTCCCTTGGGAGCTGGCGCCGGGGAACTTCTTGCATCTCTTGCAGACCTTGAAGAACCGGCGTTCAAGCGCTCGGTGCTCGCCCCACAGTTCGCGTTCACAGACGATGCACATGCTCTCCTCCTGACTACCCAACTCTTGCCTCGGGGGCAGTTCTGAGCCGTGTGGTTCATACCATCCGGTTGAAAACGACCGCATTACGTCTGCCGCTTTCCGACAATCTTAGCGACCTGCGGACTCTCGTGCAGTGAGCTGGAACACAGTTCGATTGTGATGAAACCCGAATAGAGTTTCTCTGATCAAAAAGGAAAAGGCCAATCTGATTTCTCAGAAAACATGGGAGACATGGGAAACATGAGGACAGATCTGTCTCCTAGTTTTCGAGCTCGTGTAGGGCGGACACTCCTGTCCGCAGCTGTTGGTCTTGGTTTTGACTCCTTCATTGGAAATTCCAAGGTCTCAGCTTCTCGCTGTAGGAAATGCGACCCGGATGCTTCGGTGTGCCGTCTTTGTTCGTGCCAAAGCAAAGCATGTTTACGAGTTGTCGTCCGGCATCGTCGCTACGGGCTCCAGCCTTACCCCACGCTGCCACTGTGCAATCGACGTGGAAAGCTTCTCGATATGTCTGAAGCGCCGGGAACGTATTCGCCACTCCGCCTGTGATGTCGATGCCAGTCTTGTGTGCGCGCCACATGTCATCTGGATCGGTCGCGACGTAGGCGTAGAGGTTCAGCATGAGCAAACGGCCATATTCCAAGTTACGCGCGAATACCTGACATTTGCGAACCGTGTTGTCGTCACGCTCAAGGTCAGCCTTTGAAGGATTCAGGCCGATTACCACAATCGTCGGCCGCGACAAATCCCATGTCCGGGTAAGCCAGTATCGGTACCTGCGGCATGGAGAAAAGAGCGCATCACTGAAAACACCAGGAGGAATCTTCATGGGAGTTTCACCGCAGAGCAAATTTTGTCCCGTTCGCTAGCAAAGATCAAGGTCAAAAGCGGCGGACAAGGGTGTCCGCCCCACACAATCAAAAGCGGAAAAGGCCACGTTGATTTCGCAACGTGGCCTTTATCTATGCCGGCAACGACTTACTCTCCCACACACTTTCGCGTGCAGTACAATCAGACCAGCGATCTACCACACGGACGGGCGCCACATTCCTTATGATGCTTCTGCCCCATCCATTGCCAGACTGGGTCAAGTCCGCCGCCACGACACTGATCGGCGCGGTGATTGGCTTTATATCCGGTTTTGTCGCCGATGCACTGAAGACCCACCGAGCGGAACGCAACAAGCGCGAAAAGATGCGAAAGGCCGTTTACGTCGAGATTACCCAGCATTACCACGCCATCAGAATGTTGCTAGACGGAACCGAATCAGAACTTGCAACGAGAGATCAAATCAAAACGAAATATGCCGAACTGAAGAAGCGCTTGGAAAAGCTTGACCTGTCCGGCGGAGAACCGGAAGATGTGAAGGCATTGGAGGAGTTATCTGAACTAATAAAGATATCGGATGAAGAAATATCACAACTAGAAGACAGGTGGCGGTCGACTTTGGTACAGCTATTCAGACTGGTGCCCACGGACTGTTACAGATACGCCAAATCGAATCCAGATATTTTCTACCAACTCCGTGAGGCTTTTGCGATAGATGCGGTTTACCTACATCTCCAGGTCTTGCTCGGCCAGATTGAATCCACCGACGTCAAACGTACTCACGAGTTTGCCAGATCCTTCCTATGCTCAGTTGACAGAGGCGTCGAATCCGGAGCGCTTGATGAGGAAATGTTCAAATCAGTGGGTGGCCCTTTATATGCGCAAATGGGCGGCAGCAAGAAGCTACCCTCTTCCGCACCAGTCTCTGAAAACGGATAAGTGCCTAAACGGAAAAGGCCACGCTGATTTCTCAACGTGGCCTTTATTTATGCCGGCAACTTGAGGCGCTTTGCGGGCGTGAGCGAAGCGGGAGCCCGCAGCCGAAATCCCGAGCGCACTTTGCGAGGGAGCTCTGCACAAAGGAAAAGGCCGACCACATTCATGATCGGCCTTTATTTATGCCGGCAACGACCTACTCTCCCACACACTTTCGCGTGCAGTACAATCGGCCCAGCGGGGCTTAACTTCCGTGTTCGGGATGGGAACGGGTGGAACCCCCGCGGTAAGATCACCGACAAGTCGTAGCAGTTAAGCTATTAGCACTTGGCCTTTAGCTTGATCCGGACAGCGCAGAAATTCTAGCGCTTACTCTACGAATCATCACTGCAAACTTGATGTCTCTCTGCCTTTGCCAATTCTCTCGAACCCGGCGGATTGGGCTAAGAGCTAACAGCTAAAGGCTAAGAGCTGATTTTCAAAGAGCGTGAGGACGAAACCTCACAACTGAATAGATTGGGTGAAACGCGGCGAACCGCGTCTCTGTTACTTTGGCAAAATTTTCGTCGGCGCCCAGTTATCAGCATGCTTCTCAGTCATCCAGGTTCTGACGACTTCCAAACACATTGCTAATTCCAGTTCAGGTTCGAACTGGGAACTGGCAACTGAGAACTAATAACTGGTGTTATGCACCGAGTAAATTTTATGGTCAAGCCGAACGGGCGATTAGTACAGGTAAGCTACACGCATTACTGCGCTTCAACATCCTGCCTATCAACCAGGTAGT
>Ga0209701_10003103_pt1 | contig 10856 bp, 10 predicted proteins | sample CZO8metaG_4_FD_188356 | JGI IMG/M metagenome (GOLD analysis project Ga0209701, IMG submission 188356) | Vadose zone soil microbial communities from the Eel River Critical Zone Observatory, Northern California, USA - CZOApr15con2H3.8 metaG... | ecosystem: Environmental > Terrestrial > Soil >...
GCACCCGAACCTGCCGATGCACATCTATTCGGCCGGTCACGGCTTCAACGGCGACGAACGGGGGAACCATCACGAGCCCAGCGCCACGCTGGCGCGCACCCGGACGCTGGACTTTCTCAACCAGTACCTGGGGTAGGAGGAGCGGCCCATGCTGAGCGAGTTCAAGACGTTCATCATGCGCGGTAACGTCGTCGACCTCGCGGTCGGCGTGATCATCGGCGCGAGCTTCGGCGCCATCGTCACCTCGCTCGTCAACGATGTCGTGATGCCGCCGGTCGGGCGGCTCCTCGGGGGCGTGGACTTCAAGGACTTCTTCATCAGGCTGTCGGGGCCGTCCTATCCGACGCTCGCCGCCGCGAAGGCCGCGGGCGCCCCGACGCTCAACTACGGGCTGTTCCTGAACGCGGTGATCAACTTCCTCATCGTGTCATTGGCCGTCTTCCTGCTGGTCCGCCAGGTGAACCGCCTGCTCCCGAAGCCGGCCGCCCCTGCGGCGACGCCGACAAAGGACTGTGCCTGGTGCGCGACGCCGATTCCGGTCAACGCGAAGCGATGCCCGCACTGCACCTCGAACCTGGCGGGCTGAGCGAGCGCGCCTAGACAGCCGTCGCGGGGCCGCGGTGCGAGCCGCAGGGCCGGCCGGGAGTGGGGCCCTCAGGCCCGAGGCGAGCGATATGAAAGTCCCGCCGGCCGAAGCGAACCCATGAAAGAAAGTCGGCGCCGTGAGCGCCGATGATCCCTCTGCGACGAGAGCTTCAGCCTCGTCGGAGTGTCGGGCGTCCCCGGCTGGCCCTTCGCCGACTCGCCCGCGCGCCTCGTGCTGAAGAAGATCCGCCGGCCGGCCTAGCCGACGGACAATGGAATATCCCCACGGCCTGCGGGCGCTGAACCACGGCGACTTCCGGCGCTTCTACTTCTCCCAGCTCGCGGCGCAGGTCGGGAGCTGGATGCAGAATGTGACGCAGGCCTGGCTCGTCCTGCAGCTCACGAACTCGCCTTTCAAGCTCGGGCTCCTCGCGACGCTTCAATTCTCGCCGGTGTTGCTCTTCTCCATCGTCAGCGGCGCCGTCGCCGACCGTTTGCCCAAGCGCCCGCTGCTCGTCGCCACCCAGACGACGCTCGCGTGCCAGGGGCTACTGCTCGCCCTGCTGGTGGCGACGGGCCACGTGGAGTACTGGCACGTGGCCGTGCTGGGCCTGGCCCTCGGCTTCGCCAACGTCGTGGACCAGCCCGCTCGCCAGTCGTTCGTGATGGAACTGGTGGGCCGCGCCGACGTGTCGAGCGCGGTCGCGCTCAACTCCGCGGGGTTCAACCTCGCGCGCATCGTCGGGCCGGCGGTCGCCGGAATCGTGATCGCGCGTCTCGGGGTGGCGCCGACGTTCTTCGTCAACAGCCTCGGCTTCATCGGCGTCATCGTCACCCTCCTGAGAATGAAAGCGCGAGGTTTGCCGCCCGGCACGGCGCACGCGTCGATCTTCGAGGAGATCGCCGAGGGTGTGCGGTACGCCGCGGGCACGCCGCGGCTCCGGCTCGCCATCGGTCTCGTCTTCGTGGTGAGCCTCTGCGTCTTCAATTTCAGCGTGTACGTGCCCCTCCTGGCCAAGAACGTGCTGGGGCTGGGCGCGGAGGGATTCGGGTTCCTCATGGCATCGCTCGGCGTCGGCGCAGTGGGCGGAGCCCTCACGGTCGGCGCCCGCGCCGCGCGTCCGTCGGTTCGCTCGATGCTCGTGTCGGCGACGCTGGCGCTGAGCACGCTCATGGCCCTGGGCGTCACTCGCCGCATCGAGCTCGCCATACCCCTGCTGTTCTTCACCGGCTACTGGGGGATCATGCTGATGGCGAGCTGCAACACGTCGATCCAGCTCCAGGCACCCGACGGGCTACGCGGGCGGGTGATGAGCATCTACACGTGGGTGTCGGGCGGCGTCTTCCCGATCGGCGCGTTCATCGTCGGCACGATCTCGCAAGGGTGGGGCGTGTCCGTGGCATTCCTCTGGAACGGCACGCTCGGCCTCGCGGGCGTGGGCGCGCTCGCCCTGTGGTGGCGACTCCGACGGGATTGACGGCAGGGAGCGCTACTTCTTCGGGTACCCTTTGGTCCCCAGCGCCTCGGTGATCTCTGCGAGAATCACGGGGTCGTCGATCGTCGCGGGCGCGCTGTACTCCTGGCCGTCGGCGATCTTCTTCATCGTCCCGCGGAGGATCTTGCCCGAGCGCGTCTTTGGCAGGCGCTTGACGACGAGCGCGGTCTTGAACGCGGCGACCGGGCCGATTTGCTCGCGCACCTTCTCGACGAGCTCCCTCACGATCTCGGCTTCACTGCGCGCGACGCCCGCCTTGGTGACGACGAAGCCGACAGGGACCTCGCCCTTGATCTCGTCCGCGACGCCGACGACGGCGCACTCGGCCACGTCGGGATGGGCGGCGAGCACCTCCTCCATCGCGCCGGTGGAGAGCCGGTGCCCAGCGACATTGATGATGTCGTCCACGCGGCTCATGATGTAGAGGTATCCGTCCGTGTCCTTGAAGCCCGCATCGCCCGTCAGGTAGTGGCCGGGGTGCTTCGTGAGATAGGACGTCTCGTACCCAGCGTCGTTGTTCCAGAGCGTCGGCAGGCACCCCGGCGGTAGGGGCAGCCGGATGGCGATCGAGCCGATCTGTCCGGCGGGCATCTCGTGGTTGTCCTCGCCGAGAACGCGGACGTCGTACCCGGCCACCGGCTTCGTGGGGGATCCGGCCTTCACGGGCAGCATGCCCAGGCCGACGCAATTGGCGGCGATGGGCCACCCCGTCTCCGTCTGCCACCAGTGATCGACGACAGGTACGTGCAGCTTGTCCTCCGCCCAGTGGAGCGTGTCCGGGTCGCAGCGCTCGCCCGCGAGGAAGAGCGTTCGGAACCGCCCGAGGTCGTACTTCGCCATGTGCGTCCCCTGCGGATCCTCCTTCTTGATCGCGCGGAACGCCGTCGGCGCCGTGAAGAGCGCGTTCACGCCGTGCTCGGCGATGAGGCGCCAGAACGCGCCGGGATCGGGTGTGCCCACCGGCTTGCCCTCGTAGAGGATCGTGGTGCAGCCCCTGAGGAGCGGCGCGTAGACGATGTACGAGTGGCCGACCACCCAGCCGATGTCCGAGGCGGCCCAAAAGACCTCGCCGGCGCCCATTCCGTACACGGCGCTCATCGACCACTTGAGCGCGACGGCATGGCCGCCGTTGTCGTGCACGACGCCCTTGGGGATGCCGGTGGTGCCCGAGGTGTAGAGGATATAGAGCGGGTCGGTGGCGGCGACAGGCACGCACTCGGCGGGCGTCGCGGCGGCGACCTCCTCGTGCCAATCCCGATCGCGCCCGCGCACCATCGGGGCCACTCCTTCCCGGCGCTGCAGGATCACGCAGCGAGGAACCTTGTGCTGCGCCAGCTCGATCGCGCCGTCGAGCAGAGGCTTGTAGGGAATGACGCGGTTGACCTCGATGCCGCAGGAGGCCGAGAGGATCAGCTTGGGCTTGGCGTCGTCGATGCGCTTGGCCAGCTCGTTGGAGGCGAAGCCGCCGAAGACCACGGAGTGGATCGCGCCCAACCGCGCGCACGCGAGCATCGCGATCACGGCCTCGGGCACCATCGGCATGTAGACGACCACGCGGTCGCCCTTCTCGACCCCCTGGCGCCGGAGCATGCCGGCGCAGAGCGCCACCGCGTCGCGCAGTTCGAGGTAGGTGTACGTCCTCACCGTGCCGGTGACGGGGCTGTCGTAGACGAGCGCGCGCTGCTTGCCGCGGCATCGGTCGATGTGCAGGTCGAGCGCGTTGTAGCAGGTGTTGAGCTCGCCCCCCGTGAACCAGCGGTAGAAGGGCTTACGCGAGTCGTCGAAGACGCGGTCCCAGCGCTTGTCCCAGTGGACATCCTCGGCGGCCGCCGCCCAGAAGCCTTCGGGGTCCCTCATCGACCGCGCGTACGCCTCGTCGTAGACGCTCTTCGCCATTGTGAGCCCTCCCTGGGCGCTGCCGCTGGGCGGCGCGGGAACGTTATCACGGCCCACGTGGGCACCGCCAAGCCCTGATCCCATGGGAGAATCAGTCTCTCTTGACAATCTCGATCGAGAATAGGTATTTTCCATCCTATTGGGGGCGGGATGAGCACTTACGTCCAAGAGCCAGCCTTGCGCTGCCCGGTCTGCAAGGCGCAGGTGGCCGTGAAGCTCCAGAACGAGGTGGTCATCCATAACGCGATCCTGAAGGTCGACCCGCCGACGGGCCGCGTGACTGCCAAGTGCCCGCGATGTAAAGCGTGGGTGCGGGTACCCCTACGGTATGTCGGGTGACATGACTCCGTCGTAAGGCGACGTCGAAGGCAAAGACACAAGCCGGGAGGACGGCCGAGAAGCGCGCCCGCTCCCCGGCTTTTGCGTTTCTGGAGGCACCCATGAGTGAAGCCGTAAAAGAGACGAAGGCGCAGCGCGTGGAGAGGCTCAAGCGCGAGCTGAATCCCTGGGAGGCGTATGCCGACATCCAGCGCTTCGCGCGCGAGGGCTGGGACGCGGTCCCGCCCGAGTGGCTCGGCACGTACTTCCGCTGGTGGGGCATCTATACCCAGGGCGATGGTGTCGGCGCGGTCGGCGGCAAAGGCGGCGAGGGCAAGGCCGTTCGCCACTTCATGGTGCGTATCCGGATCCCGAACGGCGCACTCGAGTCCAACCAGCTCAGGACGATTGCCGACCTCGCCGAGTGGCATGGTCATGGGATCGCCGACATCACGGTCCGCCAGAACATCCAGCTCCACTGGGTGACGCTCGAGAGCTTGCCCGACGTCTTCCGCGCGCTCTGGCTCCAGGGCGTGACGACGATGGGCGCGTGCGGCGACGTCACGCGCAACGTCACCGGCTGCCCGCTCGCCGGCGTGGACGCCGACGAGCTGGTGGACGCCTCGCCGCTCGTCCTCGAGGCGACGCGCCTGCTGAACGGCAACCCCGCTTTCTACAACCTGCCGCGGAAGTTCAAGGTCTCGATCGCGGGTTGCCGTGCCTGGTGCGCGTATCCAGAAATCAACGACATCGGCCTCACCGCGGTCAGCCACCCGGCAACGGGCGAGATTGGCTTCGCGGTCCGCGTCGGCGGAGGGCTCTCGACCGACCCGCACCTCGGGGTGCGGCTCGACGCCTTCGTCCCCTGGGGCCAGGCGGTGGACGTGGTCCGCGCGATCGCCGAGATCTTCCGCGACTCCGACGTGCTTCGACAGAATCGCGAGAAAGCGCGCCTCAAGTTTCTCTTCCTCCAGCACGGCTGGACCGCCGAGCGCTTCCGGGCCGCGATCGAGGAGCGCCTGGGGTTCCCTCTTGAGCCGGGTGTGCCCGACGACCCGCCCGACGACGTATACCGCGACCACGTGGGGATCCACGCCCAGAAGCAGCCGGGCCTCTCCTACGCAGGAGTCGCCGTGCTTCGTGGGCGTCTCACGGCCGACCAGATGCGCGCTGCAGCCGACCTGGCCGAGTGCTACGGCACGGGCGCGCTCAGGACGACCCACATGCAGAACCTCCTGATCCCGAACGTCCGCCGGGAGCGCGTCCACGCCCTCGCCCGCGACCTCGAGACCGCTGGCTTCGCGCTCGACGCCTCGCCGTTCCGGCGTGGGACCGTCGCGTGCACGGGCTCGGAGTTTTGCAAGCTGGCGCTCACCGAGACGAAAGGGTTTGCGCGCGGGCTCGTGGAGACGCTCGAGCGGCGGCTGCCGGGGTTCGACCAGCACCTGAGGATCAACATCACGGGCTGCCCGAACAGCTGCGGCCAGCACTGGATCGCCGACCTCGGTATCGAAGGCAAGAAGGTCAAGCTGGGCGGGGCGCTCGTCGATGCCTACTACTTCTGCGTCGGTGGCGCCGTGGGCCGGCATCAGGCCGTGGCACGACCCATCGGTCTCCGCCTGCCCGCGACCGACGTGGCCCCGGCGATCGAGCGCCTGCTGCGCACCTTTCTGGCCGACCGCCTGCCGGCCGAGAACTTCCGCCAGTTCGCCGCGCGCCACACGGACGACGAGCTCCGCGCGCTCCTGGCGGGCGAGCTCGCCGAGGCGGTCACGCGCGACGTCGCGTCCGAGCGGCCGCCGCATGGGGTCGACGGCTGAGATGGGGCACTTTCCCGTGCTCCTCGACCTTACGGGCCGACGCTGCCTCATGGTCGGCGGGGGACCGGTCGCCGAGCGGCGGATCACCGGACTCCTGGCGGCTGGCGCGCGGGTGACAGTGATCAGCCCGCGGACGACGCCGACGCTAGCCGCGCTGGCCGCCGAGGGACGCATCGAGCTGGAGTCGCGCGGCTATCGCGAGGGCGATCTCGCCGGCGCCGATCTCGCGTTCGTTGCGACCGACGCGGGCGAGGTCAACATGGCCGTGGCGCGCGAGGCGCGGGAGCGAGGCGTCTGGGTCAATGCCGCCGACGACCCGGCGCACTGCACCTTCATCCTCCCGGCGGTCGTGCGCCGTGGCGATCTCATCGTGGCCGTCGCGACGGGTGGCTCGAGCCCCGCCCTCGCCCGCGCCGTTCGGGAGGAACTCGAGGCCTATCTCACCGCCGAGTACGCGACGCTCGCCGCGATCGCGGCGGAGGCCAGGCGCGAGCTGCGGATGGCGGGGCGGCTGGTCACCGCGGACGCCTGGCGGCGCGCGCTCGGCCCGGAAGTGCGCCGACTCATCGTCGAGCGCGGGCGCGACGACGCCAAGCACCGGCTGCTCGAGCTCCTCGGAGTCGAAGCATGCGCCCCGTAGTGCGAGCCGCAGGACGTCGCGGGGCTGGGGCCCCGCCGTCCGAGGCGAGCGAGAGAGTAATCCGAGCCGCAGGACGTCGCGGGGCGGGGACGGTCGCCCTCGTCGGCGCGGGCCCCGGGGATCCCGGGCTCATGACGGTGCGCGGCCTCGAGCTGCTGCGGCGGGCCCACGTCGTTGTCTACGATCGGCTGGTCGACCCACGCCTCCTGGACGCGGCGCCGCGCGCCCGGCGCATCTTCGCGGGCAAGGCGTCCGACCATCACACGCTGCCGCAGGAGCGGATCAACGCGCTCCTGATCATGCACGCGCGGCGCGGGCGCCGGGTCGTGCGGCTCAAGGGCGGCGATCCGTTCGTCTTCGGACGGGGCGGCGAGGAGGCCGATGCGTTGGCGCGCGCCGGGATTCCGTTCGAAGTCGTCCCCGGCGTCAGCTCGGCCGTCGCCGTCCCGGCGTACGCGGGAATCCCGCTCACTCACCGGGGCGTCGCCTCCTCGTTTGCGGTCGTGACCGGTCACGAAGAGGCCTGCAAGCGCGAGTCGAGCGTCGACTGGTCGCGGCTGGCGCGGGCCGTCGACACGCTCGTGGTCTTGATGGGCGTGAAGAGCCTGCCCCGGATCGTGCGCGAGCTCATCGAGCACGGGCGCCCGGCGGCGACGCCCGTCGCCCTCGTGCGCTGGGGGACCACGAACGTCCAGGAGACGATCACCGGCACCCTCGGCGACATCGCGGCCCTTGCGGCGCGCGCTCGGCTCGAGCCGCCCGTCGTGATCGTGATCGGCGAGGTCGTCGCGCTGCGCGACCGGCTCCAGTGGTTCGACGACAACCGCGTCCCTATGGAGGTGGCCCAGTGAGTGTCCGGCTTTCGACACCGATCGGCATCCTCGACGAGCATCCCGAGTGGTCGGCCCGGCTCATCGCCGAGCTCCAGCACCGCCGGTTGCCGTTCGAGAAGATCGACCACTCGAACCACGCCTTCGACCCGCGCGACCGCGTCCCGCGCTACTCGGTCATCGTGAATCGCACGAGCCCCTCGTCTCATCGGCGTGGCCACGGCGCCGTGCTGTTCTACGCCGAAGCGCTGCTGGCCCACTGGGAGGGGCTCGGCGTACCCGTCATCAATCCCGTCCGCGCGTACCGGTTCGAGAAGTCCAAGGCGCTCCAGATCGGGCTCTTCGAGCGGCTGGGCATACACTATCCTCGGACCGTCATCGTGAACCATCGCGACCAGGTACTCAAGGCGAGCGGAGAGCTTCGCTTCCCGCTCCTCGTCAAGCCGAACGTCGGCGGCTCCGGCGCGCTCATCGAGCGCTTCGACTCGCGCGCCGAGCTCGAGGCGAGGAACGCCACGCTCGACTTCGGCCCGGACGGGACGGCCCTGGTCCAGGAGTACGTCGAGTCGGAGGAGGGCGCGATCGTGCGCGTCGAGGTGATGGACGACCGCTACCTCTACGCGATCCGGATCGTCCGCGCCGCGTCCGACTTCAATCTCTGCCCGGCCGACATCTGCCGGGTCCCCGAACCGCCCCCGAGCGCCGACCTCGGCGCCTGTCCCGTCGAGGCGAAGCCGGGGCTCAGCGTCATGCGCTACGAGGCTCCGTCAGCGGTGGTCGAGCAAGCGCGCGCCCTCGCCCGCGCGGCCTCGATCGACGTCGGCGGGATCGAGTATCTGGTCGGCCGCACCGACAGCCGTGTCTACTTCTACGACGTCAACGCCACATCCAACTTCGTCGCCAACGCGCCCACGGTGCTGGGCTTCGACCCCTTCCCGCGATTCGCGGACTACATCGTCCGGGTGGCGACCGGCACAAGAGGAATCCGATGAGCCTGAGGCTCGGAGACACCGCGCCCGACTTCACCGCCGTCACGACCGACGGCCGATCAGCTTTCACGACTGGGTCGGCAACGGCTGGGCCATTCTCTTCTCGCACCCGCGTGACTTCACGCCGGTCTGCACGACCGAGCTCGGCTACGTGGCCCGGCTCAAGCCGGAGTTCGACAAGCGGAGCGTGAAGGCGATCGGCCGTTCGATCGATCCCGTCGACTCGCACAAGGGCTGGGCCGCCGACATCAAGGAGACGCAGGGGCACGCGCCCAACTTCCCGATCATCGCCGACCCGGATCGCAAGGTGGCCGGGCTCTACGGCATGATCCATCCGGCGCACGACGAGGTCTACACCGTGCGGACGGTCTTCGTGATCGACCCGAAGAAGAAGATCCGGTTGATGATCACCTATCGCAGACCACCGGTCGCAACTTCGACGAGATCCTACGCGTCATCGACGCGCTCCAGCTCACGGACGCCCACCGGGTGGCGACGCCCGTCAACTGGAAGCAGGGCGAGGACGTGATCATCGTCCCCGCGGTCAGCGACGGGGAAGCGCGTGCGAAGTTCCCGAACGGCTGGCGTGCGCTGAAACCCTACCTGCGCCTGACGCCGCAGCCGCGGTAAAGAGCTCGGAGGGGCTTCGTCCCCCTCCCGGATCGGCCGGCCCGCCGTGGGCGTGAAATCATGGGGTAAACTGACGCCAGCCTGTTCGGAGGAGCGCCGTCCATGAGCGAGTTTCGTCACGTCTATCGCACTGAACTCTCCCCGGTGAGCTTCCTCACCCGGAGCGCGTGCGTGTTCCCCGACAAGATTGCCGTCGTGCACGGGGCGCGGCGGTACACGTACCGTGAGCTCGCCGAGCGCGTGAATCGACTCGCCTCGGCCCTGCGCGCGGTGGGCCTCGCCAAGCACGACCGGGTGGCGTTCCTGTGCCCGAACATCCCCGCGATGCTCGAGGCGCACTTCGGCGTGCCGGCCGCGGGCGGCGTCCTCGTCGCCATCAACACGCGGCTCAGCTCGGAGGAGATCGGCTACATCCTGAAGCACTCCGGGGCGAGATTCCTCTTCGTCGACGCCGAGCTTGAGCCTCTCGTCAAGTCGCTGGACCTCACCGGCGTCCGCGTCGTGAGGGTGGACGATACCGGAGGGACGGGCGATCCCTACGAGGACTTCCTGGCCGAGGGCGCGCCGGCGCCCGTGGAGAGCTGGCTCGAGAACGAAGAGGAGATGCTCGCAATCAACTACACCTCGGGCACGACGGGCCGGCCGAAGGGTGTGATGTACTCGCACCGCGGTGCGTGGGTCAACGCGCTGGGTGAGGTGATCGAGTCCCAGATGAGCTTCGATACCCGCTACCTCTGGACCCTGCCGATGTTCCACTGCAACGGCTGGTGCTTCACGTGGGGCGTGACCGCGGTGGCGGGCACGCACATCTGCCTGCGCCGCGTCGAGCCCGGGCGCGTGTGGGAGATGATCGACCAGGAGGGAGTCACCCACTACAACGGCGCCCCGACCGTCCACATCGGGGTTGTCAACGACCCCAGGGCCCACAAGCTCGCCCGCCCCGTGACCGTGTGCGTCGCCGGGGCGCCGCCCTCGCCGACGCTGCTCGGCCGGCTCAAGGAGTTCGGCTTCCGGCCCGTGCACGTCTACGGGCTCACCGAGACCTACGGCCCGCACACGGTGTGCGCGTGGCACGAGGAGTGGAACGCGCTACCGCTCGACGAGCAGTCGCGTCTGGCCGCTCGCCAGGGCCAGGGCTACGCGCTCTTCGACCTGGTGCGGGTGGTCGACGACAGCATGCACGACGTGCCGCGAGACGCGGCAACCCTCGGCGAGGTCATCATGCGCGGTAACAACGTGGCCATGGGGTACTTCCAGCAGGCCGAGGCGACGGCCGAGGCGTTCCGCGGCGGATGGTTCCACTCCGGCGACATCGCGGTGTGGCATCCCGATGGCTACGTCGAGCTGCGCGACCGGAAGAAGGACATCATCATCTCCGGCGGGGAGAACATCTCGACGATCGAGGTCGAGCAGGCGGTGGCCCGGCACCCGGCGGTGCTGGAGTGCGCGGTGGTCGCGGTCCCGGACGAGAAATGGGGTGAGCGCCCCAAAGCCTTCGTCACGCTCAAGCCGGGACAGAAGGCGACCGCGCCGGAGATCATCGAGTTCTGCCGCAAGCACATCGCCCACTTCAAGTGCCCCGCGGAGGTGGAGTTCGGCGACCTGCCGAAGACGTCGACCGGCAAGGTGCAGAAGTTCGTCCTGCGCGAGAA
>Ga0209701_10003105_pt1 | contig 10854 bp, 9 predicted proteins | sample CZO8metaG_4_FD_188356 | JGI IMG/M metagenome (GOLD analysis project Ga0209701, IMG submission 188356) | Vadose zone soil microbial communities from the Eel River Critical Zone Observatory, Northern California, USA - CZOApr15con2H3.8 metaG... | ecosystem: Environmental > Terrestrial > Soil >...
CGTACGGATCGGGATCGCTCGTGGAGTTCATTCGCTTGCTCCCGGACGGCGTCGGCGTGATTCCAATGTACGCCGGCATCAAAGAGCACACGGAGCGCGGTTATCTCGACGCGCTGGAATCTTACAACGAGCGCGTAGCCGAGCTGGCCAAGATCGGTGTCGATCTCATGCATCCCGAAGGGGCGCCGCCGTTCATGGTGCGCGGCTACAAGGGCGAGCAGGAGATCGTGAAGCAGTGGGAAGCGAAGTACAAGGTGCCCATCTTCACCTCCGGAATGACCCAGGCCGAAGCTCTCCGGGCCCTGGGCATAAAGCGATTCGTCGGCTGCACTTACTACAGAGACAACAAGCTCAACGAGCTTTTCACGCGCTATTTCACCGACGCGGGATTCGAGGTGCTCGCGATGGAGGGCATGAACACTTCACCGGACGAGGCGGGCAATATTTCCCCTCAAGAGATCTACGTGCATCTCAGGCGATCCTTTCTCAAACATCCGGGCGCTCAGGGAATTTATCTTCTCGGCTCCGGCGCCTGGCGAGTCGTCGACGTGGTGCCGGCCGAGGAAGACCTGGGAGTGCCGGTCGTCCATCCCGTCGCCGCCCGGGTTTGGTACGTGCAGAAGCGGCTCCACGTCCGCCAACCTGTTCAAGGCGCCGGCCGCCTCTTAGCGGAGTTGCCCTAGTTTTGGTGAGCAGAAACTAATAGCGTGCCATAGAGAAAGTTGACCTGTATCGCCTTCACACTTGGGAATTCTTCCCCACTGGTCTCGGGCTCTTTTCTCACAAAAACTCTTCCAACTCAAACCGATCGCGATTGAGAAACCGCCCCTCGACCCTCACATTGTCTCCGCTGCGAATCTGCCGGAAGCGATCAGCGATAGATCGCCGCGGATTGTAGGGGAGAGAAACGACGACCGTTCCACTGTACGGATCACGGAGCTCAAAAAAGCCGCGCTCGTAGTCCACCTTCCCGACTGTTCCTTCAAGCTGCTGGACTGGCGCCCGGGGCGCGCTCGTACCGCCCCGCTCCTGGACAGACTGCCGGACCCGAATCAGATTGGTATAGTAGTTGCCACGGGAGTTTTGCTGGATCTCCATGCCCACGAGGTCTCCCGGCTCCAGATCGGCAACCGAATATTCCTCCCCGCGATAGGTCACCCGGGTGCGAGAATCGTAACCGACTACCGCAGTCCGGCCGTCTTGCGTCCGCAGCTCGATCTGCTGTAACCGGGTGTCCACTCGCTGAACTTCTCCCACCAGGTCGCCTTGTTGCGCGCCTCCGCTGGGCCCGTAGATGCCGCCCGGAGGGTTTCCCAGGTTGCCGAGCTCTTCGCAACCGCTGCCGGCTATCAGCGCAAGCGCCAGAGCTAATCGGGACACTGTGCGATTTATTGGGTTCATACGACCTCCCTCTCCATACGGCTTCGAAGGATGGCAGGCTTCGTTGTGGATAACTCCCGCACGATGGTTGACTCTCTCTATCGCATCTTCCTCAAGGCAACGATCCGATCTTCTAATGCCGGATGCGTTGAAAGGAACCCGCCGCCACCGTCTCCAGATGTCCGCATTATCCAGCTGAGGGCATCTATCATCACTTCCTTGGAATAGCCGGCGCGACGTAATATTTCCACCCCGTGGCGATCCGCCTCGAATTCTTCCGATCGGCTGTAGCCCCGGGCAAGAATTGTCCCCGCAATTGGCGCAATCTGACCGCTGCCAGGAACAATTTGCTCCAGCAGCATCGCCCCGAGGTTCAAGCCGGTGACCAAGAGCTGAGTCTTGGCCACATGTCCAAGATCATCATGAGCAATTTCGTGAGCCAGGACTCCCCTCAGGCGATCATCGTTGGCCTTCTCAAGGAGACCGGTTGTGACATAAAACTGCCCGCTTCCTGCATTCGCGGCGTTAATATCTGGATCCGCGACGATGCCCACTCGCACCTCACTTGGAGGGATCGGATGATTCATCGCCCGGAGCAACGGAATGATCACACCCTTTAGTCTTTCGACTGCCCTAGCATCAACCCGCTGCTGACTAGTGGACGGGCGACGCTCTCCGCGCAGCGCGAGAAGAGGGGATTCAGCGCAAGCCGCGTGACTCATCGGCAGCATAGTAAAGGCAAAATATGCCGCTAGGCAGAAGGCTCCTTGCCGTTTTTTCGTCGCTTTCATAGAACTCACCCCCGCTGTTTTAATGTCAAAGATACTTATTAAAGGAACCCACTGTTTCATTTTAGTTGGACAGGCTGTTTCTATCAAGAACCCTGGCCGCCCATGAAACTTTTTAGAAATAATGGAACCGCTCTCCATTGCTGGTACTCACCCATTTTGACGCTCAAGAGGTTGAACGATTCAACCCCGCTTAGCTGTTCCATTGGATGAGAAGACCCGTTGAATTATCCAGGATGTCGCCTCTCAGAGAAGCTAAAGATTCGCGGAAAGACGGAGTAAAGTTACAGACCTTGCTGGGTAAGCAAGAAAAAAGATGATAGGTCAGCGTTTCATCGCAAGACGGCAGTTTGACTGCTGAGCAAACGCAAATTCCGCCATGCGAAGGACTGCGGGCTTGCCGCATAGACGGATTTCAGGGGCGTCAGACACGGCGGGAGAACTTAGACCCAGAACGGAAGTGAGCAGTGAAAAGACCCAGGAGATCATTGTCGGGCTGAGTTTCAGCTTCATACAGATGATCTACTCCGCAAGGCCTGTGCCAGAGAGGAGAGGTCAATGAATTTCAAGCGTTATCGGCGGTTGCAAGAGAGCGTGACGTGACAGAATACGGCATTAATTGGGAAAACTAACAGTTTTTCGCATGCACGCCCGGTTGGGCAGCCATAGATCCGCTTCCAATCACCAGGGGCGGCGTCATGGAGTCGGGTCTTGCATTGCAAGAAAAAAATCGGCATTACCGTCCGGGAGGATCACGGCGAAATCCGTGCTCGTGCTCTCGATCCGTGATCGCCGCAACATCAATTTAACAATAGCTCCGTATAAATACTTGACACCCTCTCCCACTTCGTGGTGATCTACGGACGCTGTAGAGGAAAGGATGAGGGATGAAAGATGAAGGATGAAAAAAGATGAAGGAGGTATTTATGAGACGCTGGTCATTACTCCTATTGGCGTTGGCGCTATGCCTGATGGCAAGTTCTCTCCACGCCAAAGATGTCGTGATCGTCACCTCGTTTCCCAAGGAGCTATTCGAAAATTACAAGAAAGCGTTCGAGGCCAGATACCCCGGCATCAACGTCGTCATCAATGCCAAGCAGACCAACGAGGGCGTCACCTATTTACGCGAGACCAAAAGCAAGCCTCAGGCGGACATCTTCTGGGTCAGCGCGCCGGACGCGTTCCAGACGCTGAAAAACGATGGTCTACTCGAAAAATACGCGCCGCCCAAGGAGATCATGGCCAAGATTCCGGCGAAGATCGGCAATTTTCCCGTGCACGATGCCGATGGGACCTATTTCGGATTCGCGGTCAGCGGCTACGGCCTGATGTGGAACAAGAACTACCTTCAAGGGCACAAGCTCCCGGCGCCCAAGGAATGGACCGATCTCACCAATCCCAGATATCATGGTGATCTGGTGATGAGCGCCCCGTCGCGCAGCGGCACCACTCATCTGACTGTCGAGGTCATCCTTCAGGCTTACGGATGGGAAAAGGGATGGGCGCTGCTATTAAACGCCGGCGGCAATATGGGAGCGATCACCGAGAGGAGCTTCGGCGTCCCTGAGGCGGTCATCAGCGGACAGTACGGCATCGGAGTCGTGATCGATTTCTTCGGCCTGTCCGCCATCGCGAGCGGACAACCGGTGGATTTTGTCTATCCATCGCTTACCTCCGTCGTGCCGGCTAGTGTCGCAATCGTGAAGGGCGCTCCAAACATGGAGAATGCCAAGACGCTCGTCAACTACCTGCTGAGCGAACCGGGGCAGATGCTGCTCTTCTCGCCCGACATCGCGCGACTTCCGGTGATGCCCGACCTCTACGCCAAGGGACCGGCGAGCTATCCCAATCCCTTCAAGACGAAGATGGGAGGCGTTGACTTCAACGATCAACTCTCCTCCGCCCGTCGCGACATCGTCATCTCGGTCTTTGACCACATCATCACCTTCCGCCACAACGAGCTTAAAGATGCCTGGGCAAGCATCTACAAGGCCGAAGAAGCGGCTGCGAAGAGCAAGAATCCTAACGTCGCGCAGGCGCGCAGTTTGATTGCTGAGGCAAGAAAGCTCGCGTCACAAGTGGCCATCGACGAAAAGAAAGCGAGCGACAAGGAGATCGTCGCCGGATTCAGAGGAAAGTCTGGCCTCAAAGCCCAGATGGAGACCGAGTGGGAGAAACTTGCCACGGCCAACTACGCTAAAGCCAAGGAGCTGGCGGAGAAGGCGATCAGCGCAGCAAGGTAGCAATCAGCTTTCAGCCATCAGCTTTCGGCGGTCAGCTGTCGGCGAAGCCTAGCGCTTACAGGTTGCCGCTGACAGGTTAAAATCCATGCGTGACTTTAGGCAACTTAAAGTGTGGCAGAAGAGCCACGAGTTGACTGTAAAAGCCTACGGGGCAACGAAGAAGTTTCCCAAGGATGAACTCTACGGACTTACAAGTCAGATACGACGCTCCTCTGCTTCCATCGGCGCCAACATCGCAGAAGGATGTGGGAGACGGGGGGATGCTGAGCTAGCTCGTTTTCTGCAAATCGCCATGGGCTCCGCATGTGAGTTAGAATATCATCTCTTACTGGCCAGGGATCTGCAATTTCTGCCTGGCTCGGATTACCAGCACCTTGTAACCGAAGTGATCGACGTAAAGCGTATGCTCAGCTCCTTTCTCGGGAAGCTGAATGCTGATTGCTGACCGCTGATCGCGTACGGGAAAAACAATCGCCATGGCCTTGAGTGAAGCGGCGCCAGCACTGCGTTTAAGGGGGCAAGTTGATTGGCTGCAGGGAGCGCTCATGGCGGCGCTGCTTGCCCTGCTCTTCGCCTTCATTCTCTACCCGGTCATGCGCGTCCTCTGGGTCGCTCTGGCCGACGACAACGGTCGGCTCACGCTTATCCATTTCCGCAACTTCTTTCTCCGCCCCCTCTTCCGCGAGGCGCTGTGGAACAGCCTGCTGATCGGCTTTTGGGTCGTCTTGTTCGGCAGCCTCATCGCGGTGCCACTCGCTTACGTGATCGCCCGATACGAGTTTCGCGGCAAGATTTTGTTGCAGACGCTGGCTACCCTACCGCTGGTCGTTCCTCCGTTTGTCGGTGCGGTGGCCTTCCAGCAGATCCTGGGCAGGAGCGGCACCGTCAATCTCCTACTGATGCGCTGGTTCGACATCTCGATTCCGTTTATGGAGGGCTTAACCGGCGTCGCCTTGGTCCAGACCCTTCATTTCTTTCCGTTCATCATGCTCAACACCGCGGTCTCCCTCTCCAACATCGATCCTTCGCTGGAGGAGATGGCCGAGAGCATGGGATGCCACGGCTTCAGACGATTCCGGCGCGTCACGCTTCCACTGATGCTTCCGGGCTTCATCGCCGGCTCTCTTCTTGCCTTCATCCGGGTCATCGACGATCTCGGCACGCCGCTGATGTTGAATCAGAAGAACCTCCTCGCGCCGCAGGCCTATCTGCGGATCACGACCATAGGCATCGACGACGTAGACGGCTATGTAATCTGCGTGATGTTGGTGTTTCTCTCCCTCGCCTCGCTTCTGGCGGCGCGCAAGTATCTGAGCCTGGCCGAATACGCCACCGTCCAAGGCGGCAGAGGCATAAGCCGACCGATCCATGGAAAGAAACTCGTCTTCGTCCTTCTGTTCAGCGCACTCGTACTGACCGTCGGCCTCCTCCCGCACATGGGCATTTTTCTTCTCTCACTCTCCAAGATCTGGAGCTTCTCCGTCTTCCCCACCTCGTTCACGCTCGACAACTATGACGAGATTCTCTTCCGCGTCCCCCACTTCATAAAGAACACGCTTCTCTACACGGGATTGGCTGCCGGCTTCGATATCGTCCTGGGCGCCGCTATCGCCTTTCTCATCCTGCGCAGCCGGCTATGGGGAAGAAATCTGCTCGACGCTTTGGCTACATTGCCCTTGGCGATCCCCGGCGTGGTGATTGCGGTGGGGTACATCCGAGTTTTCAATGGCTGGGATTTTCCCGGAGTCGGAGCTCCGCTGACCTCGACCTGGTTCATCCTCGTCATCGTCTACACCGTGCGCCGGCTCCCATACACGGTGCGCGCCTGCTACGCCGCGCTGCAGCAGGTCCACGTGAGCCTCGAGGAGTCGGCTCAGAACCTGGGCGCCAGCCGGCTCAGAACATTCTTCAGGGTGACCATGCCGCTCATCAGCGGCGGGCTGGTGGCCGGAGGTCTCATCGCCTTCGTCACCTCTTGCGTGGAGCTCAATTCCACCATCATGCTCGTTCCGAGGATCGAGCTGGGGCCGATCTCTTACGGCATCTACCTCTATATGCAGAGCGCTCTCGGCCGAGGCGCGGGCGCGGCGCTCGGGGTCGTGGCGATTGTCTTGGTCGCGGTGGGAACCTATCTGACACATCGCATTTTTGGCAGCCGCGCCGGCAGCGCCTTTAGGGTATAATGACCGGCCTAAACTCGTTTGAATCTGCGCGGGTTCTTTGGAGCAGTTGAAATCACGAGGCGACGAAATTTTGGATTTTGGATTGCCGATTTTCGATTGAATCTAAAATCTAAAATCGGAAATCGAGATGCAGGCAGCTCAAGTCCGACTGGAAAAGATCGGCAAGAGATACGGCGACCTCTGGGCGGCGCGCGACATCGACCTCAAGATCGAAAGAGGAGAGTTCTTCACCCTCCTCGGCCCCAGCGGTTGCGGCAAGACCACACTCCTCAGGATCATCGCGGGGTTCGTCTCGCCGGACCGGGGCATAGTGTTCCTCGACGACATGTCGGTGAACGATGTGCCACCGTGGCAACGCGACGTAGGCATGGTCTTTCAGAATTACGCCCTGTGGCCGCACATGACGGTCTTCGAAAATGTCGCCTTCGGCCTGCGCGAGCGAAAGATCCCGCGCTCCGAGATCGAGACGAGGGTCGGGGACGCCCTCGCGCGTGTCGGCTTAGCCACCACCGAGAGACGCAGGCCTTCCCAGTTATCAGGCGGGCAGCAGCAGCGCGTGGCTCTCGCCCGGACTTTGGTCGTGCAGCCCAGGGTGCTGCTGTTGGACGAGCCTCTCAGCAACCTCGACGCCAAGCTGCGCGCGGAGATGCGCATTGAGCTTCTGAAGCTGCAAAGAGACTTGGGCATTACGACGGTCTACGTCACGCATGATCAGGAGGAGGCGCTCGCCCTTTCGACCCGCATTGCGGTGATGGATTCGGGAAAGGTAGTGCAGGAAGGCAGCCCTCACGAAATCTACGAGAATCCTCGCTCGCGCTTTGTCGCGCAATTTGTGGGTCAATCCAATCTGTTTTTCGGAACCATAAAGGAGGCGGGCGACGAATTCGTGGAGATCCAAACCGATGAAGGGTTCAAGATCAAGGCTGCCGTCACCGCTTTGCAGCTTAAAACCAAGCCGGCCAAGAAAATCACGGTCTACATCCGGCCCGAGGCGATCGTGTTGGCGCGGATCGGCGACGCTCCGCCGGAGACCAATAGATTGAACGGCAAGGTCGCCGCCTCTGCGTACCAAGGTTCTTCCGTAGCATACGAAGTCGATATCGGCGGCAAATCAATCCGCGCCCACGTCGCAAACCCGAGAGGGAGAAATCTTTTCAACCGCGGCGACGAGGTTACCGTGGTATTCGACCCGAAAGACGTCGGTTGGGTAGCTGAAGGGAATGAAAATTAGCCGGCCGGGGATCGCGGGTCGCCGTGGGTCATGTCCGCGGGTTAAGAAAGCGGGCCAAGATCTTGCAAGGCGGCAGCAACCTGACCCAACTCTGGCAAGGCTTTAGGGAGCGTGTCTTGAAGCTTGAATTTCGCGCCCCCCCAACCAGCCGGTTCGAGTTCGTTACTTCAGAGCTTTCTTTAAAAGCTTGATAGCATTGGCCGCGTCGGCGGCGCTGTCGAAAGCAAAATAGCTCACGCGTCGCCCAAGGGCGGCTGCTGAGACGCCGCGCAAATTGATGCCGGAGCATTTCCGGTATTTCCGGGGACAGGATACTTCATTTTCTGTTCTCGTTCTTATATTGCCGGGGTCAGGCACGGACAATCTAAACAATCCTTCCTGATCTGAGCATCCGTTGCCTATCCCCTTCCGTATCTGATTGCTTTCTCTCTCACCAAAACTCCGATCTTTCGCTTCTTGGATTCCGGCGGGGTCATGAGCTGGCGAATAGCGTCGAAGACCACCCTGAACTGGGAGTCGTATCTCTTCTCCAGAGCCTCAAGCTTTCTTGCCAGATCTTTATGAGTCGCCAAGATCTCTCGGAGACGAACAAAAGCCCGCATGATCTCGATATTAACCTGGACCGCGCGCTTGCTGCGCAGAACGCTGGACAGCATGGCAACACCTTGCTCGGTAAAAGCATATGGAAGATAACGCCGACCACCCCATCTTGAGGTGCCAATTTGGCACCTCAAGTCTTCAAACTCATTCTCGGTCAATTGAAATGCAAAATCCTCGGGAAACCGTTCGCGATTCCGCATGAAAGCCCTATTGAGCGCTTTCGTTTCAACCCCGTAAAGCTCAGCTAGATCCGCGTCGAGCATTACCCGGTGGCCGCGGATCAATAGGATCGACCGCTCAATTCGCTCAGACTGAACCAGATTGACCACCTTGCCGCTGCTCCTCGTTCGAACCCATCATCGATTGTCCGTGAATGCTAGGTCACTTCCCGGAGAGAAGACAAGGGGAAAAATAAGTCGATCTACAGATTTTCAGCTTTTCATTTGCCGGCTTCGGGGCTAAATAAGTTCTATGCTCATCGACGCCCACGCGCATCTGGACAAGTACGGCGCGGATCTGCGGGCGGCGCTCGATGAGATCGAGAAGCACGAAATCTTTACAATCGCTGTGGCGATGGATCTCCCCTCATATGAACGCGGCCTGGAGATAGCTGAGATGTCGGAGGTTGTGTTGCCGACCTTCGGTATCCACCCCAAGAGGGCGCCGGAATATGCGAACCGACTTAAAGAGCTACGCCCATTCATCGAACAAAGCCCTGCCATCGGGGAGATCGGACTGGACTTCCATTGGGTCAAAGATTCGTCGCAATTTCCGGCTCAGAGAACAGTTTTGGAATACTTTCTGGCCGCGGCCAGGGAGCAGAAAAAGATCGTCAATCTCCACACCAAAGGGGCGGAGAAGAAGATCCTCGAACTCCTGGAGCGCTACGACATCCAACGGGCGATCATTCACTGGTATTCGGGGCCGCTCGATATCCTTCGCGAGTTGATAGACTTCGGAGCCTACTTTACGGTCGGCGTGGAAGTGCTCTATTCGGACTCCATTCGAGCCATCACCAGAAAATTGCCGCCGGATCGATTGCTCACGGAGACGGATAATCCCGGCGGATTAAAATGGCTGAAGGGAAAGCCCGGCATGCCGGCAGTGCTGAACGAAGTGGTTCGAACCATTGCCGAGATCAAGGAAACAACGGTAGATACTATCGCGCATCTGGTTCACGAGAATTTTTCCCGTCTGATTAAGAATGACCCCTGGCTGCGGGATGCCTCTCCCCGAATCTCCGCCTTTTATTGAATCATTTAGCACGTCCGGCCAGATTGATTCGTTGCATCCGGTCGTGTACCTTTAAGCTTGAGCTTAGAACCGAAAACCTACACGGAGGGGCAATGCAACGGCCAATCTCTCGCACGGTCCCATGGATCGCACTCTTCTTTATATTCGGCGCGCTGCTGGAAAGCTGCGCCCTTTTCCATCCGGAAGATCCGGAGCGGAACGAGGTCATTGCCGGGGTAATCATCCCGATTCCAAGAGGAATGAACAAGTCGACGGAACAGCGGGCTGAACTCACGCTACCCGGAATCGGCGGGGGAGAGGTCACTTATCAGGGTTATGTCGACCCAAGGGAGATCATCAGCTATTACCAATACGAGATGCTGGCCCGGGATTGGTCATCGAGAGCGAGTCTCGTGACCGAAGGAGGCGCGCTCGCCTATACGAAAGACAACCGTTCTGTTCTCATCCGCGTGGGCGCGAGCGGAGGTGTCACAACTCTCGACATCATCGTCGGGACCTTGGACTTAAAGAGACCCTGATTTCGTCCATTCCTATGCGCTGAAGTTCAATTGTGCCTCCGTTGTTCAGCTGACTCCCGACTTCCTCTATGTCTCCGAGCGATCTCACCGGCATTCGCAGCAGACTACTTCGCTGGTACCGGCAAAACCGGCGCGATCTCCCCTGGCGCCGGACAAGTGATCCTTACGCCATCTGGATCGCCGAGACCATGCTGCAGCAAACCCAGGTAAAGACCGTTCTCCCCTACTACCGCCGTTTTCTAAAGGCTCTCCCGACGATTCAGGCTCTGGATCGCGCATCGCTGCAGCGAGTGCTGACCCTCTGGTCGGGTCTTGGTTACTACCGGCGCGCGGAGAATCTCAAAAAAGCGGCCCGGAAAATCGTCCGCGAACATCACGGCAGAATCCCCAGAGAACGTCACGACCTGCTTGCATTGCCGGGAGTGGGCTCCTACACCGCAGGCGCGCTTTTAAGCATCGCCTTCAACCGGCCTTTCCCGGCGGTGGATGGGAACGCCCGACGCGTCCTCACCAGGCTCTTCAACGTCAAGGGCGACAAAAAACTCGCGCCGCTCGCCCATGAGCTCGCTCGCTGCGCCAGCCCGGGTCGGCTCAATCAAGCGCTGATGGAGCTTGGGGCTACGATTTGTCTGCCGCGACTCCCGCAATGCGCGAAAT
>Ga0209701_10003109_pt1 | contig 10849 bp, 9 predicted proteins | sample CZO8metaG_4_FD_188356 | JGI IMG/M metagenome (GOLD analysis project Ga0209701, IMG submission 188356) | Vadose zone soil microbial communities from the Eel River Critical Zone Observatory, Northern California, USA - CZOApr15con2H3.8 metaG... | ecosystem: Environmental > Terrestrial > Soil >...
CTCCCCTCCTGCCCGTTTTGTTATCGAAGACGCTTGTGATGTTTTATAACACAGTAGTACTAGAGGTTGCCCCGTGCAAGAATCGGCGTCCAAGTGGATTACTTCCGAGTGGCCCGTCATCGGCTAAGAAACGTGAAAGCCTTTCCGAATAGGAGCAGAAAACCGTTTAAGGAGAGCACTATCTCCACGTGTGCTACCGGGCCGTTAACCGTCGAATGACACAAATGGGAGCTTTTTTCGCGCTGACGAATTAGTTGTCATCGTGCGCAGGACGCAAGTTGTTCTTTTAGACTGCGGCGCCGACAGCCCGGCCCACGTCCGCAGCTGCCTCCTGATCAGTTCGAAAATGTATCCCCCCGTAGACCCGCGCGTCGGAAATGTCGTCAGTAATCTGCCTGAATGATGTGTACAGCAACACGATGCGGGGCACCGCAGGATTGGTCAACGTGATCGAATGCGCCGCTTCGCCGTAAAGACGCCTCATCACTTCGGACGCTGCGCTCCCTGCGCTGCCGTGGTTTGAGGGATAACTCGGGAAGCATGGTGTCACGATGAATGGCGCATAGTTGGGATCGGACTCGGTTTTCGGGTTGCCGTCCGTGGCCCCTGCAAGGATTGCTGTTTCCGGGCGCCAAAAATTGTAGTGGTACTTGTTAAGGAATGACGCCACCAGGCTGTCGTTCATGGCGATGTTGATCAGGGCCAGGGCGCGGGCATTTTCGGAGAGCGAATGTACCTGTTCCTGGGCGACTTGCTGGGCGGCCTGATTGAACACTTGAGTTGGGGAGGAAGCCGCATAGAAGAGAGCGACGTCTGAACGATCTTGCGGTCGCTCAGGGCTGTTGATGCCGCCAACCGTCATCACCTCGTTGTAGGCTTTCGCGTATTCGTTGCTCGTGAGCGCCGGTGGCGGGCCGAGGAGAAAGTCACTAGCGCTTGGGATGCCGAACGGAGTTATGTTCTGCCATTGAAAAGCGATTCCGACCGCGACTCCATTCACAACTGGACAACTTGGTGTCGCCTGCCATTCTGCTGGGGCAGCCGGGCCGGGAACCTTGAATTGCGGTGGTGAAGACCCATCGTTAGCACGGAGCGCGATCACAGCCGACGCCACAGCGTCCCCTATCGCAATACCGTCGCTCTTAGCTTGGCCATCCGGTATTTGCGCCAGCGAGTTGGTGCGCGCGGCGAGGAGTGCCGATGAGCTGGCTGGAAAATAAGTACTAAGCACGTGGTAGGCAGCCTCTATGGCTGCTGCCTCAGCTGAGGCGCCCGGCGGCGCTGTGATGGTCCCGAGATATGGTTTGTACTCGCCTGTAATCGAGTTGACGGCTTCAAACACAGCAAGCTGCACGATGGCCGCGTATCGCGCCTGGGCAAAAGGGTTCTGGTGGTTGGCGACGGCGGTATTGACGGCAATTATGTTCCAGTCCAAAACGGCATCGGCTCTCGCCGCTGCGGGTCCGAACCAGACGCTTATCATCAATACGCTTAAGAGCCCGAGATTTACGGGTTTCCCAAACATCTTTTTCATTGTCAGTCCTCCGAGTGCAAGCTGTGTGCGTGAGCGGCATCGTCGCGGTTTAGGAACCTGAGTGTCCATAGCGACGTGTGTGTCGCGGCGTTATGTTTTGTGTCCTGCCAAGCACAAGGATCGTTTGCACTTAGGTCGCTCTTTCTCAACTGGTGTAAAATCGTTCAGCTTTTTCTGGGCGTATCCATGACTTCCCAGCCACTTGGAATGCAGCAATCGATCCGGTTCGGCGAGGACTTCGAACTCGACCTTCGTCCCAGGCGGCTTCGTCGCGGCAGTCACACGTTGAAGCTGGAACCTATCCCACTGGAAATTCTTATTCTGCTGCTCGCGGGCCGGGGAGAAATCGTCAGTCGCGACGAAATCGTGGCAAGGGTCTGGGGCAGAGATGTTTTCCTCGATACGGACAACAGCATTAGGGGTGCAATCCGAAAGGTTCGCCATGTGCTGAACGACGATCCGGAAACTCCGCGGTTTATCCAGACCGTGACCGGACGCGGGTATCGCTTCATTGCGCCGGTTCTGTCGCCCGAGAAAGAACACAGCGCGGAGCCCAAAGGTGAACCATCAACAGCCTCGGCACACGAGCGGATTTCGCAGCCAGACGGCTCGTTGCGAGGCCTGAACCTCGACCTGATGTACCAAAAACAAGAAGGGGCAGCGGAGCAGTTACCGGAGACTGAAGCTGATCGTGGACGAGTGATTCGGGGTGCGCGGAGATGGCTTTTCGTTGGGTTAGCTTCGCTGGCAGTTGTGTCCGTTCTGTCACTCCTGACATTTTGGGGCTGGCGAGCTTCGCGCGTGCGACCTGTTCTCCAGCGCAAGACAGTTTTAGCTGTCTTGCCATTCGACAATTTGAGCCGAGATCCGGACCAGGAGTTTTTCAGTGAGGGACTGACTGAAGACATAGTCGCCCAAATCGCGAAGTTGAATCCGGATCGACTCACGGTGGTTGCCCGCAGGTCTGTCGCGAGGTACAAAGGGAGCACGTTGTCGGCGAAGCAGATCGGTAAAGAGCTTAACGCTGATTATCTTGTTCAAGGTAGCGTTCGACGCTGGTCAGACCGTGTACGCGTCACGGTCGAACTCATTCAAGCACAAGATCAGACCGACGTTTGGACGGAGAGTTACGACCGCGAACTCAAGGATGTGCTGGCCGTGCAGGACTCCGTTGTGCGAAGCATAGCGAGCCAGATTCACATCGCTCTCACTGAAGAACAGGAAAGGCGTTTAGCCACTCCGCGACAACTAAGCCCCGAAGCATACGAGGCGTACTTGAAGGGCCGCTACTACTGGAACAAGCGAACCGGCGCCAGTATGCAAAAGGCAGAGCAATATTTTCAGCAGGCGATCGACGACGATCCAGCTTATGCCGCGGCATATTCGGGGCTGGCCGACTGCAACAGCGGACTGGCGTGGCATGGGTTTAAGTCCCCAACCGAGGCGCTCCCGAAAGCTTACGCAGCGGCACGCAAAGCGCTCGACATTAATCCAGACTCGGCTGAAGCCCACGCCTCGCTGGGCCTTGCCATGAGCCATCGGTGGGATTGGACTGGAGCGGAAGCCGAGTTCAGACGCGCTCTCCAGTTAGATCCTCAATACGCGAACGCGCACCATTGGTACGGGGACTACCTTTCCATGCAGCGCCGGCACGAGCAAGCACTTGCGGAAGCGAGGAGTGCACTACAACTCGATCCCCTGAACCTCATGATCAGCACATGGCTGGGACTTCGCTACTACCTGGCACACGACTATTCCCACGCAATCGAGCAAAATCGAGGCTCCGTTGAACTCGATCCGAACTTCGCAGCCGCTCACCTTCTGCTCGGCGAGGACTATATTCAGGCAGGTTTGCACAGCGAAGCGGTTGACGAGCTGAAGAGGGCGGCAAATCTGTCTGGGGGCAGCCCACTATATACGGCGCAGGTAGGGGTTGCCTTTGCAGTCGCAGGGCGGAATCGCGACGCACTCCGAATGGCCCGCGAGCTGGAAATCATGTCGAGGATGCGTTACGTTTCTCCTTACCGCGTGGCGCAAATCTACTCAGCCTTAAACAGAAAAGACGACACGTTCAAATGGCTGCAAACGGCCTATGACGATCACGCGGTTTGGATGGGATATCTCGCCGTCGATCCGATTTTTGACCGATACCGCTCGGATGAACGCTTTAAAAATCTTCTCCGACGCGTAGGCCTGCCCTGACTGGCCGTCCGCAACGCTCTTCGAGACGGGATCGTGCCCGAACCGCGCATTTCATCTGATCGATGAGAATCCTGGATGGTTGGTCGGCAAACAAGAAGTAATTCGGTTCCTTCCTGTTTGCCCGTCACTCGGGGGTGATCGCCAAAGTGAGAGGGCGGACCACGCCGCCGTCAAATTTGGAGAGACAGGGCGCTAGGCTGTCGACGCTGTTCCTTAGACCCTGGACGCTGGGCTAAGTGTTCGTTCAATGCGACTCGGTTCCGGCGCCGGAATGTGATTAGACGCCTGAGCGGGTGAAGGATGATTTACCTTGGACGGTTTCCCTTCTTCCACCATGCGTTTATGTGCCTCTTGCCAAAAGGGGATTCCTGAGGATTCCTGGGTCCAATGCACAACAGCGGCCTCGTTGCACCAGTTGAGCAGCTTGGGCATGGCTCTGCGATGTGCGCCGCCTGTACGATAGGCATTCATCGCCGCCTCATCTATCCAAGCCGTCATGGTCCAAAAGACGTTCTTGGCGTTGACTAATAGCCTGCCGCCGAGGAAACCAGAGCTGCGCTCCGCCTGGCGCATGGACTTGAATGTGCCCCAGAAGAACTGCGGGAGATAGATAAAGGACCGAACTCGCAAACGCGTCACGGAAATCAATGCCATCTTGTCCTCTGGCGTCCACTGCGCACGAGTTTATTGACAGTTTGGCGGTGGCAATCCTCCAAGGAATTCATCTATCGTTCTGTCATAGATTTGGACGACTGCCCGCATGAGGAACGTCACCAGACAAGACAGCATGGTGGTCGCTGGGACGCCGGATCGTTGCCTCTACGGGCCGAAAGCAGGGTGAGCACCGCTCGCGAGGCGGGGGTCGTAATCCGCTGGTTATATTGCTGCCCTACCGCCGCTTCGGCGACGTGCACATTCGAGTAGCCGTTCCCTTCAGGGTACAGATGCGTTCCAGGATTCCACCCGCGGAAAGCCCCTTGGACTTGCACGTCCAAAGCGAACGGCGCCGAGACTCGAAACGTGACGCCGCCGTCAAAAGGGGTGGCTCCCCTGTAGGGCCGGGCGGAAGGGGCGATTTCTCCTCACGGCTAGGACGTCGGCTCCACTTTCTTGGAAAAAAGCCAGCCTGCACTTGAAACGTTTGCGTCCCGTCATTCACTATAATCATAAATACTCGGAATAGGTACATCGGCGCATCCTGCGGAGGAACTCGTTATGAACCCCCGACTTCTGCCTGTATTTGCTCTTGCGCTTGCAGCCTGCGGCACCCTGGCCGCGGCAAGCACCTTCACGAAGCCCATTGTTCTCTTTGTCCTGACTGCCGGGGACGGGGCGGGCTCTACGTATCACTGACGGTGCGCCCATCTCATACAAATTCGGCCAGAGCGGCAATGCGACCTGTCTGACAGTCGCGCATTGGCTAGAGGTGGAAAGAGACGGCGCTATCAGGTCAAAACCTGCCGAGAGTACTTATTTCGGTCATGCCGCGACGTCGATTTCGAATTGCGTCCTGGGACTGCTATGTACAAGTCTGGCCCCCGGCACCATCTTCAGCCTGAGTCGCAGTCTCGTACACGTCCGCCCATCGTTCGATCTTGCTCAAGCTTGCTTGCGGCGGGATAGAGCGGAGACCGCATAAATGGCCGCCGCTCCGACGACGCCGGCAATCGCCATGAACTTCCACGCCAGGTCATAACTGTGGCGCGCGTCAAATATTCTTCCAGCCATCCACGGTGCTCCCCATTGGCCGAGGGAGTAGCCCATGATGATGAGCGCCAAAAGTTTCCCTAGGGAAGCGGTGCCAAAGCATTCGGCGGTTACCAGAGGGATGAGCATGTAGTCGGCGCCCATGGAAAAACCAAAGACAATGGCGAAAGTCCAGAGCACCGCGGGCGAGTGCGGCCACGCGAGCAGGAATACGGAAGCTCCGATCAACAGATAGAATAGGGCCATAATGCTGGATTTTCGGAAGCGATCGGCCACGTAGCCGACCAGCACTCGGCCGCCCAGACTTGACGCAAGCAGGACCGTTGAAAATCGAGACGCTGCGGCTGGGGTGTAGCCTGCGTCCCTGAGAAAGAGAATGAAGTGCTGAATCACCGCTCCGATCGCGCCGATGACGAGAGTGGATCCGGCGAGGATGAGCCAAAAATTGGCGGAGCGAACGGCTTGCGCGACGCCGGCGGATGCGGCGTCCACAGCTTGGGATTTTTCCTTTGCGAAGCCGGAGTCCATGACTCTATCCGATTGAAGACCCATCTCTTCCAGACTGGAGCGCGTCACCCAGATTCCCACGGGAACAAGCACGACGGCGACCGTAGCGCCCACCAACTCTAGGGCGTGGCGCCACCCTATGCTTCGCGTAAGAAAGTTGATCAAGAGCGGGGAGACCACTCCCCCGAGTCCCAGCCCCAGGTAGGCGTAGCCCATGGCTTGGCCGCGCCGTTCGCGGAACCAGCGCGCAATCAAAACCTGATTGGCGATGGGTCCCGCCAGCACATAACCCATGACTTCCATGATGCAGAGAAGTTCGTATTGCCAAAACTTCGTCATCGATCCCATGAGCAGGAGCGCGCAGCCAACAAGGCCGACTCCGAAAAGAATCACGAACCGAGCGCCGATCCGATCAATCAAAGCGCCGGCCAGAAATCCAAGGGGGAGTCCGGCGAGAAGAAATCCGAGAAAGAATCCCTGCGTAACTTGAGCTCGAGTGAAGCCGAGAGATTCCACGAACGACGCGTAGAAAAGCGGAAAGCCATAAAAAATGATGCCGACGATGAAAAAGAGATTCAGGAAGGCAGCGACAACGATCCACCAGCCATAAAAGATGCGCTTGGATGGATCGTCTGCCACGGAAATTGCCATCTCTCCTGAGAAACTGCGATTTGTTTTCGTCAATGAAACAGGATGCGAAGCTTACCCCGATTGGCAGGACAATTTCATCCGAATTCGGGGCCAAGAATTGCGCAGAGGGTGTCAGGTTTCCCGGGATAGCCGTTGGGGCCGCGAACCATGCGAGTCAGCGTGCGCGCATGGCTAAAACCCGAGGTCCGCAAGAGTTCGACGGCAGCGGCATTCGGTGTCAAGCAGTCCACGATGAGCGTCTCGCGCGAGGAGCGCGCAAGGAATCCATCAAGCAGCGGGCGTGCTGCGGCTGAATCCTCCGCCATCCAGGGACCGAGATGGTCGGCGAAAGAACCCTTGCGGCCAAACGCGTAGCCTTGGAGCGTGCCACTGCTCCAAATGCTCATCGCGTAATGTGGCGTCTCCTCGTAGAGCGAGCGTAGCAGGGGGCTGCGATCCGCGCCGAATACTTCCCGGTCCTTGCCGAGAATGGACCCTAACTGGGCCGGGGACAGTAGTACACGGTTCGAATCAACGATTTCCATATCTGCTTGGGGCGGCCTTTTGAGAACCCATCGCTCGATTCCGTACTCGGTTACGAATCCCAACTTTTCGTAGAGCGGTTTGCCTTGCGAGGTAGCGTCCAGCTTCATCGTGGGCATTTTTCGTTGATCGAGATGCTCGATCGTTTTTTCGAGCAGCTTCGTACCAATACCCCGACTCCGGTATTCCGGGTCCACCAGGACCATGCCGATCCATGCAAATTTGTTTTCGAAGGAGATAGTCGTCGCCGTTCCGCGGACTTTTCCCTCCACTTCGACGACGAAGCATCCCTCCGGACTCGCGTCAAGAAATCGATTCCAGTCCGTAGCCGTTTGATTCCATCCCGCGAGCTCCTTCAGACGGAGCCCCGCGGGAATGTCGTGTTTGGTCATGGTGCGGAGGCGCATGCTTTGGAAGTCCCGGCGAATTGCAAGCCGCGTGGGAGCATACCCGAAGCATTTGATCGGATGGAAGAGGGTTTCCGGCACGAAAGATAAGGCGCAAGACGCTCCGTCGGCGGTTCGGGTACAATCACGGGTCGGTTTTCGCACAGGTGCCGCGGGGCGCGAGAATATCGAGTGATCATGCCAAGCGAGAAAACCTCTATCCAGGACGTGAACGAATTGGAAGAGCTGCTCAGCGAGCCAACCGATGGAACGATTCGCGCGCTTGCCGCCCTCGACGGAGACATTCTTGTGCTGGGCGTGGGCGGGAAAATGGGGCCGACGCTGGCGCGCATGGCAAAACGGGCGTCGGAGATGGCAGGAGTTAAACGGCGCGTGATTGGCGCGTCTCGATTCTCTGCGTCGGAGCTGGAAGAACAATTGCACGCATGGGGCATAGAGACCGTGCGCAGCGACCTACTGGATCGTAAATCGCTTGCCGGGTTGCCGGACGCAGCTAACGTGATCTACATGGCGGGCATGAAGTTCGGGTCCACGGGCCAGGAGTCGATGACGTGGGCCATGAACAGTTTTCTTCCCGGACTGGTGAGCGAAAGATATCGCGACAGCCGAATCGCGGTGTTCTCGACGGGCAATGTCTACGGCCTTTCTCCCCTTTCGAAGCGTGGCTCGCGAGAAGAAGATGCGCTCAATCCCCTGGGCGAGTACGCGATGAGCTGCGTGGGCCGCGAGCGGGTCTTTGAGCACTTCAGCCGTTCGAACCATACGAAGATGTCGATCCTCCGGCTGAATTACGCCACGGAACTTCGTTATGGGGTGATGCTGGACGTCGCGCAGCGCGTGAATGCAGAGCAAGCGGTGCCGCTCTCGATGGGCTACTTGAACGCCATCTGGCAGCGCGACGCTTCGGCCATGAGCTTGCAATCTCTTGCCGTCGCATCCATGCCGCCGAACATCATCAACATCGCCGGGCCGGAATTGCTCAGCGTCCGCCAGGTTGCACTCGACTTTGGCACGCGACTGAAAAAGCCCGTTCGCTTTGAGGGCGTGGAATCGGGCGACGCCCTGCTCAGCAACGCGGAGAAGTCCTATCAGCTTTTTGGCCGTCCGAGCATCGGCGCAGATCAAGTGATCGCTTGGATCGCGGACTGGGTCCACCGTGGCGGAACGACTTTGGCCAAGCCCACTCACTTCGAAGAGCGTGCGGGCCGCTTCTAAATCGGCGTGAGATTACAAATGCTACCAGAGGCAAAATGAGCGGAGAACTGGACGCAAGGGTTCGGCAGGTTCTGAATGCCGGGACAGTAATCCCTGCGCATCCGCTTGCACTGAATGCAGAACGGCGTTTGGATGAGCGCCGGCAAAGAGCCTTGACGCGCTATTACATCGCGGCTGGAGCCGGAGGCTTGGCCGTCGGCGTCCATACCACGCAGTTCGCGATTCGCGATCCGCGCATTGGGCTCTTCGAACCCGTTTTGAAATTGGCTGCCGAAGAGATGGACCGGGCCGACCGGACGCGTTCAGAGCTGTTGATTCGAATCGGCGGGATTTGCGGTGAGACATCGCAAGCCGTTCTAGAGGCAGGCCTCCTCAAAGATTTGCGCTACAGCGCCGGCCTCTTGAGTTTAGCGGCCGCAAAGAAACTTGATGACGCGGCGCTGATCGCTCACTGCCGGGAAGTTGCCGCCATTCTCCCGATCATTGGCTTCTACCTGCAGCCGGCTGTGGGCGGCCGCGTGCTTTCCTACCGATTTTGGAGGGAGTTCGCCGAAATCGAGAACGTCGTTGCCATCAAGATTGCTCCGTTCAACCGCTACCAAACGCTGGATGTGGTCCGAGCCGTTGCGGAGTCCGGACGCGACATTGCGCTTTACACCGGCAATGACGACAACATCGTGGCCGATCTTGTTGCACCTTACGCTTTCCAAATTGCCGGCCGATTACATGAGCGCCGCATCGTTGGAGGCCTGCTGGGCCACTGGGCCGTTTGGACGAAACGTGCCGTGGAGTTGTTGAACGAATGTCGCTCCGTAGCGCGCAACCGCGGGCCGGTTCCGCAGCGCCTCCTGCAAAGAAATGTGGAAGTAACCGATTGCAACGCGACGTTCTTTGACGTGCCCAATCAATTCGCAGGCTGTATCGCAGGTTTGCACGAAGTTCTGCGAAGGCAGGGTTTGCTCGAAGGTATTTGGTGCTTGGATCCCAACGAAGCACTCAGCCCCGGCCAACGGGAAGAAATTGACAGGGTCTATCATGCCTATCCGCATTTGAACGACGACGATTTTGTAAGGGCGGGGCGTGACGCCTGGCTGCAGCCGTGACTGCGAATTAACTGCAGACGCCGCCGGCCCCTGTTCGGGCTGTTGGGTCCATTGGATCCGTAGCGGACTCGCCGGTAATCAAGCGCGCGCCGCGGCTGAACGTGAGGTATTCGAATCCCCACTGAATGAAAACAATTACGCGGCTTTGAAACTCCACAATGTAGATCAAGTGGACAAAGAGCCAGATCAGCCACGCGGGCAGCCCCGAAATGTGAAAGCCAAAAATGTTGGCGACGGCCGCCGCGCGGCCGATGACGGCCATATCGCCTTTATTGAAATAGTGAAACGCCGGCAGTTCCCTCTTGCCTTCCAAGCGCGACCGGATAGCCTTTGCCGCGTAGGCGCCTCCCTGCATGGCCACCTGCGCGACGCCGGGCAACTGCTTCCCTTTCTCATCAACGGCGAGGGCCAAATCGCCGATGATGAAAATGTCCGGATAGTTCGGGATTGTGAGGTCGCGGTTGACCTTGATTCGGCCGCTGCGATCCGTTTCCGCCTTGGTGCGCTCCGCGAGCCTGCGCCCAAATGGCGTCGTCACGACACCGCCGGCCCAAAGCACGGTCCGTGCCGCTAGAGCTTCCACGGAATCTCCGCGCTTGAATTCGACACCTTCTTTGTTGATCTTCGTTACCATAACGCCCTTGACGACTTCCACGCCGAGTCGCGTCACCAGTTTCTCCGCCTTTGCGGACAAATCCTCGGGGAACGCGCCTAGCACGCGTGGCGCCCCTTCCATCAGAATGATTCGCGCTTCGCTCGGATTGATCTTGCGAAAGTCGTGCCGCAGCGTTTCTTGCGAAATTTCGGCGAGTGCACCGGCCAGCTCCATCCCCGTTGCTCCGGCGCCGACGATCACGAAGGTCAGCCAGGCGCGCCCTTCTTCTTCCGTGTCGGAGCGCTCGGCGCGTTCGAACGCATAGAGAATCTTGTGGCGAATGGCGGTGGCCTCTTCGACCGATTTCAAGCTGGGCGCCCACTCCCTCCAGGAATCATTGCCGTAG
>Ga0209701_10003110_pt1 | contig 10846 bp, 11 predicted proteins | sample CZO8metaG_4_FD_188356 | JGI IMG/M metagenome (GOLD analysis project Ga0209701, IMG submission 188356) | Vadose zone soil microbial communities from the Eel River Critical Zone Observatory, Northern California, USA - CZOApr15con2H3.8 metaG... | ecosystem: Environmental > Terrestrial > Soil >...
AAGATTCAACGCTTCGTCCTGAGAGGAACCGGACGAACTGAGCCGCTCGACCCCAGTGTTGTACCATAAAGTCGAACAAGGTGGCGGAAGAACCGCGTGAAGAACCGCGTAGGGGCGGGGGTGGAGAGGATGTGGAGTGGGGGCCCTTGCGGGTGTCCTGGTGGGGGCCCGCGGGTGGGGTCTCCAACCCATGACCTGACAGGGCAGCGGCGGAAGAACCGCGTAGGGGCGGGGGTGGAGAGGAGGTGGAGTGGGGGCCCTTGGGCCGCCCGCGTGCCTCATCCTGAACTCGATTGTCCTCTGACGGTCAGCGGCAAAAGGTACGGCGGGCGGCCACAAGGGCCCCACCACCCATCCACGCCGCCCCCGCCCCTACGCGAGGCTCGTTCACTTGACACCTGTGGTCCATCCAAAATCGTACATACACCTAATCAACAAGGATAGAGTTCCATGCAGCAAGCCTATCGTGTCCTGCGGGTCGTCGCCGAGGCGCAGACCATCCGCATTGTGCTGACGCTCACACCTGATGAGCTGATGCTTAAAGAATTGTGTACAGCCTGTACAGATCTCCATACGGAGAAAAGCAGCGGAGTCAAGGCTGTCGTACTGGATTTCAGGACGATTTCCGATACCCATAGTACACCCAGCCGCGGTACAGAAAACGAAACGGTCTCCCCGGATGTTATCAATGAGGCCTGGGCAGCGGTACGAGCAGTGGAGCCTCCTGTCTTAGCGGTTGTGCGCGATACAGTATCAGCCGTGGCCAGCAAGCTCATACAGGCTGCCGATCTGACACTGGTAGGACATCACGCGGCACTCCATGTACGAGAGATGGGCAACTCCAACCACGATACCCTGACAGGTGAGCAGGCTATACGCCTGAGTTACGTTACATGCTCCGTCCCAGCCAACGATATAGATAGCGAGATGGAGCGTATCCTGGACATGCTGCGAGAGAAAAGTGCCGTTGCCCTGCGCCTTACCAAGGCAAGTGTACGACTGGGCCCGGCTCAAACAACCAGTACACCACAGGATGCCGCGGCACGCCTGAAGGCACTGAAGCAGGTCAACGAGTTCTACCTGGCACAGGTGATGCAGACCGCCGATGCCTCCGAAGGCCTGCATGCCTTCCTGGAGAAGCGCAAACCACGCTGGAAAAATCGGTAAATCATTACAAGGATAAGGATTTTTTATGACCCAGCATCAGCCATGGACTACGCTCTCGTTTCAACAGGTTCTTGATACTCCCTATCTAAAAATACGCTGCGAACAGGTAGCCATCCCCAATGGCCCCCTCATCTCCGACTATTATATTATCGAGAATCGCGGCTGGGTGGGCATTGTGCCGGTGACAGAAGAGGGACTTTTCCTGATTAATAAGCAGTATAAACACGGCATTGGCGATGTGGTGCTGGAGTTTCCAGCTGGCGGCATCGATCCCCACGAGGAAGACCCATTGATTACAGCACACCGCGAACTGATGGAAGAGACGGGTTACAGCGTAGAAGCTGACCAGATCGAGCCTTTATCGTACATGATTGCTAACCCTACCGGGTCGCGAGCCCACGTCTGGTGGTACCTGGCCCGCAACGTGCGCAAGACCGGCGAACAGAAGGTTGATCCCGTGGAGGTCATCGAAAACCTCCTGGTGACGCCAAAAGAGCTGTTACAACTGATTCACGATGGCAGCTTTGCCGTTCAAGGGCAGGTTGCCGCCGCGTATATGGCTCTAGAAAAGCTGGGGTATGTAACCTTCAATGGATAGCTCTGACTGTGCTTAATTCTTCCGCAATGTGTTCACCAGGTGTTCTATTTTTCGCTGTGATCTGTCGATGCTGCTACATGCGTTGCTACACTACTAGATAGATAGGTCCTGTTCTGGAACCCGGTATACCAATCATCGGCGTCTGTGCATATGCTGTTGGTGCTGCTGGAGAGGAGGAACCTGCTGATGCTTACTGGCTCGCGACCACGAAATAACAAGGTGCAATAGCCAACTGATTATCCTCTTGAAAAAGTAAAGGCCGTAGATGATGCAGACAAGGACAGCACTTCCGAGAAGAAGATAATCACCTATCAGAAACACACTATCTGGCCTGAGGATATCGTTGAGGCAATAGTAGAGTATGGCCGGTATCAGCGCATAGAAGATTGAGCCTTGCAGGCGCTCCAACACTGTACCGAGTACTTCTTTCGCGTTCAGCCTGGTCGCGGCTTCTTCCATCTCCTGATGGAGATAATAGACGCTCCGGCCAACGACGATGCACAGCATGAGTAGAATGCACGGTAACCACAATGATGTGTCGAAAAAACCAGTTAAGAAAAAGAAGAGATAGATGAGGAGCAGCAGAGCCACAAGCAGAATAACCTCTTCGCCCGAGCGGGTGAGAAAATCCCATATGAAAGCAAGCGGTCGCTTCACTCTTTGACCCACTGAATGCTCTTTGAGCCATTGCAGATGCTGCTTCACCTCGTCCACGCTCTGCGGCCTTTTGCTGGCGTCTCGCTCAAGCATCTTTGTAAGGAGGTCCTGCAGTTTCTTGGGGATGGGACGATCTCGTGATGCTCCTCCCACCAGGATCTCTAAGGGCTCTTTTCCAGTGAGCAGCGTCTGCAAGGTCGCGCCCAAACCATAGATATCGGTTTGCGCGGTCGTTTGGGCTTTGCCATATTGCTCAGGGGCCGCATAGCCAGGAGAGCCGAGTGGAGCGGTATCTCTAGTTTGGCCTGAGGTATAATGACGAGCAATGCCAAAGTCAATTAAGTAGATACGACCCGTTTTGGTCAGCATAATGTTGGCAGGCTTGACATCGCGAAAGACGATCGGGGGGCGTTGCGAGTGCAGATATGCCAGTACGTCGCACAGGGCTATCCCGATGTCAAGCACCTTTTGCGTGGAGAAGCGTCCACCGCGGGCTTTCTTGAGCTGGTCTTCCAGCGTCTCTCCCGCGATGTAATCCATCACGACATACCAATGATCAGGATCAGTAAAGTAATCGTGGATGCGGGGAATGCTGTCGTGTTTCAGCCGGGAGAGATACCCAACTTCGCGGTTAAAGGAATCCGTCACCTCGATCATCTGTTGTGGGCTGAGATGGCTCAGGTCGATTTGCTTGATCGCGACAAACCTGCGATGATGATCGAGGTCTTCTGCCTTGTAGATGACGCCAAACCCACCTTCACCCACTTTATCGAGGATGCGGTAGCGTTGGGCGAAGAGCATGCCAGGACGTAGGATGCCAGCAGTTACTGTCATAGAATGAGGGAGAGACGCTTGAGTCGCTTGCGCTGATGCTGGTGATGAAGGAGTGCCAAAGTAGTGACGGCAGACGGCACAGGAGGTCGCCTGTGCTGGAAGCGCAGCACCGCATTCATCACAAAAGAGAGCTGAGGTCATGGTCGCGACCGTGCCTTTCTCGAATACTGTGGCTCTACGTCTGTACGCTGCTAATTCTTCGCTACTGTTATGGATATAACTAATTGTTATTTCGATTGTAGCATATATTGATACGTAATTCAAGGCAAGGGTCACACTCATAAAACGCCCATGTCTTGTTGTTGGGCAACCTGGACCATGGGCATCTCAGAGAATATCAACTGCCTACCTTGTGCTCATTACCTCTTTCAGTTCTTCACGAAATGCCTGTTGTTGTAGCTCCTCTATCATCACTTCCCAGGGAACTCTATTCGATGGAGGATATCTTTCTGGCTCATAGAGGATATGAATGCCGCATTCGCGAAGCAATGTGAGGTTCTTGGTAAATACAGGATGTCGAGCCAGGTCTAATTTGAGATAGGGCACTGCCACAATCGGCGTATTTCGTCCGAGTGCTTCACATAAAATGCTCACTGCCAGGGTATCGGCAATGCCGAGTGCCCACTTGTTGATCGTATTGAAAGTCGCTGGCATGACCATCAGAGCATCAGCCTTGGGGAAAGCATCTGATTCTCCCGGACTCTTATAATCGCTTCGAACAGGATAACTTGTTAGCTGTGCAAGCAGAGGTGCATCAATGAATCGTGTAGCCTACGGTGTGGCACACCCAGAATATGTAGTGACAGCCACTGCCTTCACTATTCGGGGAATAGTGAAGGCAGTGGCTGTCAAGTTAAAACCTCGGCCCAACAACGAAAAAGCCTGGATTCGCGCCACAGGAGTTCGTACTGCTACTGCAAAAAAACCCTTTCAGGTAGACACTCTGTTGCACTGCCCCATAAAAGTAGAGGGGTGTCTGTCCAGCAGATTGCTGCACCGTAAAAGAGAAGTTGCCTTGTAAATCAACTTTTCCCTTGAGCGGATAGCTTCCCTGAGAGGGAGACCTGAAGGTAAATGTTCCGCTCAAGGCACCGCTCCCCTGGCTTTGCACTATGTGTACCGAGATATTTGATGTCTGCTGCCCATCGTTCATCGAGCCGTTATACGTGCCGGCGATATAGAGACCGGGTTGCGGTGTTGCCGTGGGGGTTGGAGTGACAGGCACAGTGGGAGTGTGTTTTGGCGTTTGCGCAAGCGCAGTCGCAGTTTGTGAATGAGCTATGGTATTTTGGTTGGCCTGGTAGCTGTTATAAAAGAATGCTGTACCGGCAAGCAATAGCAAAATGATCAGACCTGAGACAATACCGATGATCCTGGAATTGGAGACTGGCCGCCTTTGTGGTAGAGGTGGCTGCTGTTGTTTCTCTGACGTTTGAATATCTGGAGATGAGGAAGCTACTGTCTGGAGATTATGATCGGACACGGGATTAAATGGCTGTTGTCCGCTGGGGCGCGACGTGAGAAGCGTCTGCTCAGCACTGACTGTATCTGACGAAGAAAGAGCTACTTTGGTTGGTGTAATAGCAATGGTCAGGATGAGACTACCCGCCAGATTGGTTGTCTCTCCGAGATCTCGTACTTGGATAATCTGGCCATTGGAGACCCCTGAGGGCACTGTCACCGTTACATGCTGACCCCCTGGGAGGGTAATCATCCGGCTGGTACCAGAGTGTGCCTCTGCCTGGCTGATAGCCAGTGTAGCGAGAATGTCGCTGGTACTGGACTGCTGGGTTCCAATCACAAGCACGGCGGGCAGTAAATGCACTGTCTGCTCAAATGCGCTGGCGAAAGCAGAGATAGAAGGAAACCGATCCTCGGGCCTCTTTGCCAATGCACGCAGCAGTACTGCATCAACTGAGGTGGGCAGCACTGGATTGAATGTGCTGGGAGGTGGAGGTTGCACATTGAAGTGCTGGTACATCAATTGTTCCATGCCGCCTACAAAAGGGGGACGGCCCGCCAGCAGTTCGTAGATCATGACCGCCAGGGCGTACTGGTCGGTGGCAGCAACAGGCATACTGCTCCACTGTTCGGGAGCCATGTAGGTAGGGGTGCCGCGAATGGTGCGACTGGAACTATCAGCCGTGAGACTGCTGCGAGCTATACCGAAGTCAGCTAGCAGGAGTGTCGGACGGTTGGGGTTCTTGCGATTGCCACGTAAAAGAAAGTTAGAAGGCTTGACATCCAGGTGAATAACTTGATGATCGTGAGCATACTGGAGGGCATCCGCAGTCTGCTCAACCAGGTGCGCAATGTCGTCTGATGAAAGCATTAGAGTACTATCACGCTGGCGCAGCCATCCTGCTAGAGACCCATCTGTACAAAATGGCATAACCATGTAGCTCATCGTTGTGTCATCGTGGGTTTCCTCGCCAAAGTCGTAGAGGGGCAAAATGTTGGGATGTTCGAGCGCGGCGATAGCTTTTGCCTCACGTTGGAAGAGGCGGGCGGCATCTTTGGCCGTATCGCTGCCAGGATAGGGTGCCCCTTCCGAACGAATGACCTTGATTGCTACCTGTCGACTAACGCGCGTATCGTTCATAAGGTACACTTCACCCATACCGCCGGTGCCGAGCAAGCGTAAACTGCGATAGCGACCACTCTGGAGTTCTTCTAATGCCATATTCTTCCTCATTTCTCAGGCGCCAAGGAATGAATGTCCATAGTTGCTAGTGGTAAACACTCAACAATAAAATAACTCATCGATAGTATATCATGAGGGTTGGGAAATGCAAAGGGAAGCTATGTTCTCTTTCAAACCAAAGTTGCGTTAATCTTACAAAAATTTTATAATTTTCACACAGTTTTTTATTTTCTAACTGCTATGCTATAGTATGGGCAGTGGATAGGGTTAGTCACAGGCCCTACTGCTGCCACCAAATTTCCACGAATTGTGTACACACACATGAAAATTCTCATCATCGAGGACGAAGCAAATATTATACAGCTTATCCGGCTCTATTTAGAGCAGGCAGGCTTTACTGTGCTCACGGCCAGCGACGGCGTGGCCGGATTGGAACTCCATGCCCGCGAGCATCCCGACCTGGTCATTCTCGACCTGATGCTGCCCGCTATGGACGGCATGGAGGTCTGCCGCCGCATTCGCGCCTGGGCATCGACCCCTATCCTCATGCTCACGGCACGACAGAGTGAAGAAGACCGCATCGCCGGCCTGGAATTGGGAGCCGACGACTACCTCGTCAAACCCTTTAGCCCTCGCGAAGTGGTCAGTCGCGTCAAAGCTATACTCCGCCGAAGCACACCATCTGCAACACCAGATATGAAGGAACATAGCAACGAGGCTCCGCCTGCAGGCAAATCAAACGACGAAGAGCTGCGTTTTGATCGATTTGTCGTTAATATTCCAGCACGCCGTGTCGACGTGAACAGGCAGAGAGTGACATTGACCGCTAAAGAATTTGACCTGCTCGTAACGCTTGCATCGGCACCAGAGCGCGTGTTTACCCGCGAATCGCTGCTCAACCAGGTGTGGGGCTATACCTATCTCGGCGATGGTCGCACCGTCGATGTACACATCGGCACCCTGCGCAAAAAAATCGAGGCAGTAAAGGACGCTCCGCACTATATCAAAACCGTCTGGGGAGTGGGCTACAAGTTCACACTTGAGGAGCAAGAATGAAGCAGCGTTTCACCCTCCCAACCCTGAGTTTGCGCTTGAAACTCATGCTCAGCTATCTTCTCGTGGCCCTGGGTGCCATCCTCGTGCTGGCTATTGTTGTTTCACTGGCAGTACAGAACTACTTTGATAGCTCACAGCGAGAGCTGTTGCGCGCAGACGCTGAGGACTTCGCGCAACAGGTTGGCATTTTCTACCGGGCCATAGGAGGAAATTGGGGAAATGCGCCACTACGGATAGAGACCAACGGCCCAAAACTTATCATCATTGTCGATGCAAGTGGTACGCAGATATATAACAACCAGCCGAGATTTCTTCCCTCCATTGACCAGGATGAGTCGCTGCTCACACAGGCTTTGACCCAGGCACTCCAGGGCCAGGTAACGCAGGGACATATAGCCGGTTCCAGCGATGATAACTCCTTCTCAGGACTGTATATCGGCCTGCCGTTACACTACAATGGCCAGGCGAACGGCCAGGTCATTGGAGCGATGCTTGAAGCGGTACCGGAACAGTATCCCACGGGCTTCTCTCCTAATGATTTTGTGGTAAATGTCAATCAAGCCATCCTGATTACAGGGGCAGGAGTGGCACTTGTCGTTGTTCTCTTCAGCTTACTATTAGTGAGACGCTTAACACGTCCCCTGGAAGCCTTGACCACTGCCGCCGACCAGGTGAAACAGGGAGATTACACGAAAAGGGTTGATCTCCCTAAAAGTAAAGATGAACTGGGACGCCTGGCCCTGACCTTTAACGCTATGGCGGAAACCATCGAGTCCGATGTCACCGAGTTGCGCCGCCAGGAGCAGTTGCGCCGTGATCTACTTGCCAACATTGCCCATGATCTCGCCACCCCTCTTACGGCCATTCAAGGCTTTAGCGAAGCTCTGGCCGACGATGTGATCTCCGATGCAGAGGCACGCCAGGAGACCGCCCAACTGATTGGACGCGAAGTACAACGGCTGCGCCGCCTGGTGGGTGACATGCAAAACATGACCTCGCTCGAGTCTGGACGCGCACAGCTCGACCTGGCCCCGCTCGATTTACACGCCCTGGTTGATGAAACGCTGGCGGTGATCAGGCCAGAATGTGAGCAGGCAGGTATCACTGTACAAAATGAGATCCCCCCAACAACGCCACCTGTGCTGGCCGACAGTGACCGCATTACACAGGTGCTGCTCAATCTGCTCGACAACGCTCGACGTCATACTCCCGAAGGAGGCAGACTGACCGTAGGGGCTCGACCAAAAGGAAACATGCTGACAGTTTGTGTCAGTGATACCGGCACAGGCATCGATCCAGCCGGTCTCCCCCACATCTTCGAGCGTTTCTACCGCGTAGATCGTGCCCGTACCGCCTCCGCCGGCGGCAGCGGCCTCGGCCTCGCTATCGTCAAAGCCATCATCACAGCCCACGGTGGAACCATCGCCGCGGAAAGCAATCCAGGACAGGGCACGCGCATCCTGTTTAGCCTGCCATTGGCTCCTCTTCCCCTCAAGGAAAGGTAATATGCGTCTCGTAGGGGCGGGAGCGGAGCTTTCATGTGTAGGTTTTTGAGAAACCGCCTGGAAAGGGGCATCATCGCGTAGGGGCGGGAGCGGAGTGGATGAGTGGTGGGGACCCTTGTGGTCGCCCGCGTCCTGTTCCCCTTGCTCGAAACACCCTGCCACCCAGGGCGACGCTGCCTTCACCATTCCCCGAATGTGGCTGCGTCCCCACTCCACTCCACACTGCCCCTACGGGTCTGACGATGCCGTTGCCATATACCTACTCCCTATAAGGCCCAACTGCCGCCGGCACGAGTGACATATTCCCAACAGAAAAGATATAATAGGCAGAGGAAGAGTATTGACTGCCCTTCCTAAATCTATCACCATTTAAGGAGCAACAAGTGGCCACGCCTATTGATAGTAGCCTGATCGGTAAAAGTTCGTCCCCGCACACATTTGAGGTCACCAGAGAAGCGGTTGAGCGTTTTATGGAAGCCGCCGATGACCCCGCATTGCAAAGCGGCACACCTGTCGAGTACGCCCCTCCTACATTTCCCACCACTTTTCGTATGCGTGTCCCCGGACTGGAACTGGACGGCACGAAGATGCAACTTTTACATGGTGAACAAGAATACACCTACACGCGCCGCCTTCGCATAGGTGAACAGGTGACCTGCGTGGTACGCATCGTAGATGTACGCCAGCGTCCTGGTCGCAGCGGCGATATGACCTTCATGGTCTCCGAAACCACAGGAACGGACAGCAGCCAACAACCAATATTTACCGCTCGCAGCACCTCGATCATACGCATGAAGTGAGGAAAAATAGGGATTGACAAGTATCAGGGTTTGATATAGAATTGCATCCGTGATCCGTTATGAACGAACTAGCCCTCGTGGCGGAATGGTATACGCAGCAGGTTGAGGGCCTGTGCTCGTAAGGGCGTGGTGGTTCGAGTCCACTCGAGGGCACTTTTAAGCAAGTAGGTAAGTAGGTCACCCCTCGCGGGTACCTGATTTCTCTTCCACTTCCACTTCTATGTTATGTAAGGGCGACTAGCTCAGTTGGTTAGAGCGGCTGCTTTACACGCAGTAGGTCTGGGGTTCGAGTCCCTAGTCGCCCACTCCTTTACCTCTATGTGTGGCTCTATAGGCTATAATCTCTGTTATACCGCTACCTTATTCGGTGATGGGATACGGTGTCCTAACTCTTGAGCGACCATAATCCAGCTCTCAATAGCATCTTGCCCTTGTTCGACAGCTTCTTTATATGTTGCTCCATGTGTTTTGCATCCTGGAAGTTCGGGTACGGTAACAATATATGCGTTGTCTTCGTCGCTCCATTGAATATTCATTGAGTAGTGCTTGGTGTCCACATTATTTTCCTTCCAGAAGTTCAATAAGTTTCTGAACATCCTTCACTTGATATGGTTTTGCATCACTCCCATCTTTACCAGATAATGTGATCTCTTCTTCTGGGAGTGCTGGATGTGTCCATACGGTATGACTTCCTTTTCCTGGGCTCACAGAGAAACCAGCTTTTAACAGGGCTGCTTTAAGTTGTCTGATCTTGAGAGGCATGTATTATCTCAATTATACTACATTGTGCGAGCCGTTGTGATATGGTTGCGATGTGGTTACGATTGTATGTTTTGAATTTTGTTGACCTTGTCTTTAGCTTCCAATAACCTCCAAATTTGGGTTGAGAACGGCTGATTTCTGTTTTTGGTGAGGTGCTTAAGAATAGATCATTAACTGAGAAGACGTTTAGATAGAGACAGGAGTAGCCAGACATGAGCCAGGAACTAGGGCGCAAGCCTATCAATGATGTCCAACACCTCTACTTCGAGTTATTACGTCGAGTACACTACAATCTGCTTGATGGTGCAAGTGTCGTTCGTGACCTGATAGACTGGTGTGATCTTTGGTATAGTGTGACCGCAACACGCCTACCGTTCCCCAACCATGGAGAAAACGGGCACTACATCGACCTCTCCTTGTTACGCACAACCCGCTGGAACGATTGGCCTGCCGATACTCTCTATATCTGGACCAGTGACGAGGCGGTGACGCAACTACAGCACCTCATTGAAGAGCATTGGCAGCCAAGCGAGATTGAGGTAATTTTACCTGAAGCCGTTGAGATGTCCTATGCTAATTTGTTCGATCCACACGATCGCGTTCTGTTTGTGTGGTGGGATTGATAATGGTTCAGGTTATTGGAACAAGTAGTAGTGCTAAGGTATTGGCATACGGCTAAAAGTGTGGTACCTTTGTGGTGTAATCACATTTTAGCTATATGTTTGTTTCATTCAAAGATCAGAGATGCTATCCTTTTCCACGCGAAAGGCAATGCTATCATGACAACAACAACTGATGAACTGTCTGTAGTCACTCCTGCAGA
>Ga0209701_10003111_pt1 | contig 10845 bp, 11 predicted proteins | sample CZO8metaG_4_FD_188356 | JGI IMG/M metagenome (GOLD analysis project Ga0209701, IMG submission 188356) | Vadose zone soil microbial communities from the Eel River Critical Zone Observatory, Northern California, USA - CZOApr15con2H3.8 metaG... | ecosystem: Environmental > Terrestrial > Soil >...
ACGGCGTGAAGAGGAAGATCGACCCGGGCAACCCTGTCGACGAGGACCTGTACCATCTCACCCCGCACAAGCGGAAGGAGTACGGAATTCGCGAGCTGCCAGGTTCCCTGAAGGAGTCGATCGAACACCTGCAGACGGACTACATGTTCCTGAAGTCCGTCTTCCCGCAAGATCTCCTGGAGAAGTACGAGGAGCTGAAGCTCGACGAGCACCTGCAGACCTCGCTGCGGCCCTCGCCGTACGAGTTCTATCGGTACATGGACGCGTGAGCTCGACCTGTGGGAAGGGACCCGCGAGGTGTGGGCTTCCCAGTCCATACCGTCCAGTCCGAAAGCCACGCCGACAAAGCGACTCGCCGAGGGATCCGGTTTCACCTCGACGCCCCGCGGATGAACTCCCGAACGATGGTGCCGGTACGCTGGCGGTACGCACGATACCTACGACCTCTCCAAATAGGGCGGCGGACGAGTACCGCATGCTGGGGCGTCAGATGGCATCGATACAGGCGGACATGGACAATTGGTTCGTCCGGCACATCGGATCCTTGAAGACGGGAATCCGGGTGGTCTTCGGCATGGTCTGGGCCATCGATGGAGCCCTCAAGTTCCTGCCCGGGTTCGCGGACTCCTTGCCCGATAAGATCGCGGCTGCGGGGCAAGGCCAGCCTGGATGGCTTCAACCCTGGTTCGGGTTCTGGAGCCAAACGGTGAGCGCAAACCCCGCGTTTTTCACCACGACGATCGGCCTGTTCGAATTGGCCGTCGCCTTCGCCCTCCTCTTCGGATTCATGCGTAAGATCGCGTACACCGGCGGGATCCTCCTGAGCCTCGTCATTTGGTCCGTGCCGGAGGGATTCGGAGGTCCCTATGGTCCAGGCTCGACGGACATCGGAACAGGGATTATCTACGCCTTCGTCTTCCTCCTACTCTTGCTCATCAACGCCACGTTCGGCCCGAGCCGGTGGTCACTGGACTGTGTAATCGAGCGGCGGTGGCCTTGGTGGAATCGGATTGCGGACATCCGGAGCAGAGCTCGCGCCGGCGAACCATCGAGTCCGGATAGAACCGGGGCGCTGGTTTAAGACGGACGGCGTGTGTCTCGGCCGGCACCATGGCCGAGGCGAAGGACGATATCAACGAGGAGCGCCGAATCCTCAAGAAGGCGGGCATCCTCGACGACAAGCTCCTCGACCGGATGGACATCTATCCCGGGGATCGGGTCCGCTTCCGGTTCTACTACCCGCAGTCAGGATTCGAGGAGATCATCGGCCACTTCCTCGGCTTCTATACCCTCTATGAAGGCCCGGAAGGCGGGGGAGACCTGAACCTGGTCATCCGGGCGGTCAAGGACGGCCGCACGACGGTCGTCTTCAAGGACCGGAACTATCTCGAGGAGTTCGAGAACCTCGAACCGAACCTCGAGGTCCGCGAACTGATCCGGGACCTGGACGCCCGTCACGGGCGGCATATCGGGCACGAGTTCGGCTGATCAATAGCGGTCGACGCCCTGGGCGAGGGCCTGGAGCCGCGCGATTCGTTCCTCGATGGGCGGGTGGGTGCTGAAGAGCCGCACGAAGGCTCCGCCGCGGAACGGGTTCACGATGAAGAGGCTCTGGGCCGCCGGGCTCCCGAACGTGATTGGGCGCCTTCGGTTGGCGACTTCGAGCTTCTCCAAGGCCGACGCAAGGGCCAGCGGCTGGCCGATCGCCTTGGCCCCGCTGTAGTCCGCCTTGTACTCCCGACTGCGGGAGATCGCGAGCTGGACGAGGAGGGCTGCGATCGGGGCGAGGATCATTCCTACGATGGCGATGATGACCGTGGCTCCGTTCGAATTCCGGTCCCTCGATCCGCCAAACATCATGTTCCAACCGAACCACCGCGCCATGAAGGAGATCGCTCCCGCCAAGGTCGCGGCGACGGACATCACGAGGATGTCGCGGTTCCGGACGTGGGAGACCTCGTGCGCCAGGACCCCGCGGAGCTCGTCTTCGGTGAGGATACCGAGGATGCCTTCGGTCACGGCGACGACGGCATGCTGGGGATTCCGGCCCGTCGCGAACGCGTTCGGCGTTTGGGTCGGGACGATGGCGACCTTCGGCATGGGGAGGTTCGCCTGCTGCGTGACCTGGCGCACGATCCGATAGAGGTCGGGAGCCTGCGCCTCCGTCACGAGCTTCGCCCGGTAGGACCACAGGACGATCCGGTCGGAAGCGAAGTACGAGATCGCATTCATCGCCGCCGCGAGGACCAGGAACAGGAGGATCCCATTGGTTGCCCCGAACCAGAGGCTTCCGAGGATCCACCCGAAGACGACGAAGATGCCCGTCAAAAGGACAAACAACGCGAAGATTCGCAGATAGGCTCCCACGACTCCACTCCCCTTTCTTACAATCCCGAAGGAGTCGCAGGTCGTTTATGAAGTTGCTGCGGGAATCCCTCACGTCGAGGCGACTACAATCCGAGGACCTGGGCGTAGCCTTCCATGTCCATGAAGCCGTGGCCGCTCACGTTGAAGGCGATGATCTTGCGTTCCCCCGACTCCTTGCATTTCATCGCCTCGTCGATGGCGCAAGCGATGCTGTAGGCACTCTCCGGGGCGGGGAGGAAGCCTTCGGCCTGCACGAACTGCCGAGCACGTTCGAAGACGTATCGCTCGTCTTCCGGGTAGGCGATCGTGTCGATGAGGCCGCGATGCCGCAGGAGGGAAAGGATCGGGGAGCAGCCGTGGTATCGCAGGCCATCGCCCTTGACCGGTTTCAGCTCCGTCTTGTGTCCGAGCGTGTACATCTTCAGGAGGGGCGTGAGTTCCGCATGGTCGGCGAAGTCGTACCGGTATTCCCCCTGCAGGTTCGGAGCCGCGGCGCTCTGGGCCGCGATGAATCGGATCGCCTTCCCGTGGATCGCGTCCGCGAAGAAGGGGAGCGTGAAGCCGCCGAAGTTCGAGCCGCCGCCGAGGCTGGAGACCATGATGTCTGGATACGCGCCGATCTGCTCGAACTGTCGCTGGGTCTCGAGGCCGATGACCGTCTGGTGCAGGAGGACATGGTTCAGGACGGATCCGAGGCAATAGATCGCCTTCTCGTCCCGTTTTGCGTCCTCGAGGCCTTCGGACACCGCGATGCCGAGGGAGCCAGGATGATTCGACTGCTTCGCCAGAAGGGCGCGACCCACATTCGTCTCGGTGCTGGGGGAGGCATGGACCGTGGCCCCGTACAGCTTCATGAACTGCCGTCGCTGGATCTTCCAGTCGTGGACCGCGCGGACCCAGAAGATCGTCGTCTTGAGTTCACCGAGACTCGCGGCATACGCGAGGGCCGTGCCCCATTGCCCGGCGCCCGTCTCCGTCGTCAGCCGCTCGTACCCCTCTTGCTTCGCGTACCAAGCCTGGGCGAGGGCCGTGTTCACCTTGTGGCTGCCCGTCGGGCTGTAGAACTCCGTCTTGTAGTACAGGTGCGCAGGTGTCCCAAGACGTTCCTCAAGACGTCGGGCCCGGATCAGCGGTCGCGGCCGTCCGGCCTGACGATAAAGGTCCTGGACTTCCGAGGGGATCGGGATCCATCGCTGGGTCGAGTTCTCCTGCCTCAGGCACTCCGCAAGGAGGAGTTCGGGCAAGGCCTTGAGCCGCGACGGCCCCGTTTCCGGATCCTTCGGCGGCGGCAGCGGCTCGGGGAGGTCCGCTTGGATGTTGTACCACTTCGTCGGCCGCTCGTCTTCCGGCAGCTGCACGACGGTGGCGTCCGCTTGCGACATCACTCCTCCAAAACGGCCCGCGGCAGTAAGGGTTCGCCCGGGCTAATAGGGCTTCGGGATGGGGCTATGTGCCGCGTGACTCGGACTCCAGGCCGTGTCCTTCGACGATCTGCACTTTCCCGGGCGGCATCGTGCGGCCGGTTTCCTCGATTGGTACCGTGAAAGATGCCGCGAGACGCTTCGCAACGTCCTCGCGGTCCTCCTTTCCTGGGGCGAGGACGATGTACCGCTTCGATCGAGCGGCCACGGCCGAGACAGGTCCTCCCATGATCTTGCGGTGGCCCTCGATTTCCACCTCGCCGATCGCGAGCCTCACCGGGAGATCGTGAACATAGTTCCTCTTTCCGCGGATGACGAACGCCCCTCGCGGGAGGAACTCCCCCGACTCGGCCTGCTTCGAGACCTGCTCCGGGAGGACCCAATACGCGCTCCCGCTCGCGAGCCCAGCGGACCACGCCTTGCTGTACGCGAGCGCGAACTCGCATGCCTCCCGCAGCGTAGTCTCAGGGGCCTTCGCTCCATCCTTGATCACGGTCGACGGAGCGCCGTGGATGTCGGCGTGGGCGTAGCGGTCGCCATCCTTCAGATGCTTCTTCACGAGCTGGTCGTTCGTCCGCGCGTCCCGACCGCCGAGGATCAGGAAGCCATCCGACGAAAGGGTCCATCGGTACGCTTCGAACCACATCGCCTTCGTGGCCTTGATCCGAGGCTTTCTCGCGGCCTTGACCGCCTTGGCCTTGGCCGCTTCGATCTCCTCGCGGGTCTTCGCGATCGCCTCTTCGACCCGCTGCGCTTTTAGTTGCGCGTCCTTCCGGCGGTCGTAATACGCCTGAGCGTTCGCGGTCACGTCCTTGTCGTAGTCAAGGGTGATGGCGTCGAAGTCACCCACGGCGAGCGTGATCGTGTGCGCCTTGCGGTCGATCGCCTTGATCTGGCCTTGTTCCGGGGGCGGCCGTCCTTCGCGGATGGCTCGGAGCAGCTCGTCGAGGACCGCGTAGTGTCCGTAGAGGAAGACCGCCTGTGCTTCGAGGAGCATCGCCTCTTCGCGCAACTTCTGCAACGTCTCCCGCTGCTGCGCGATGCGTCGCTCGAACTTGGCCGCGAACTCGTCTCGGACTTCCAACTGCGGCTCTGCAATCTTCAGGAAGTGCGACACCGCCTCATTGAACGTCGGAAATTCCCGCCGTTCCATCTCGCGGTACTGGACCAGTTCGATTGGCGTCGCGTCGATCGCTCGGCCTTCTTGGAGGATGACGGCCGGCCGCCGTTCTTGGTCGATTGCGACCGCGATGTTGTTCAGGGCCGTGTACAGCGAATCGATCTGCGCATCCTGGAGGTCCTTGATCCGCGTCTCTTTGTCGACGGCCGCTCGCAGGCATACTTCCTCCGCGTAGGTCCCTCCGAGGTTTAGCGCGGTTGCGAGGACCCGGACCAGTTGGCCTTTGGCACCCTTCAACGCCTGTCCCAAGCCGTTGCGGTCTAGTTCAAGCGGGTCGACACCCGCAGAGGGATACACATACGGTTCGCCGACCTGAACGGCGCGGTCTTTGAATTTCTGCGGGAACATGGCCGCGATGATCGTTCCCTCCCGCACGAGGACGAGATTCCCCCTGCTGAAAACCTCGAAGATGATGTCGAATCGCTCGGGCCCTCGTTCGACCCGGAAGACCGCGATCCGATCGAGCCCTCGTTGCTCGACCGCGGTCACGCGTGCGTTATCAAGGAGGCGGCGGAGCGTCTGTGCGAAGGGAGGCGGAGATTCCGGCTTGTCCTCGACTTCGTGGAGGCAGAGCCAACGGGCTGCCTTCGAGTAGAGCTCGACTTTGCCACGGCCGGGGACGTTGATCCGGAACATGAGTTCGTCTTCCCGCTGATAGACCTTGTCGACATGGCCACCGAGGAGGCCCTGCCACTCCGCGACGAGGACGCGGAGATCGAAGGAAGTGATCGATGTCTTCATGACGTCGGGCGTTGCGAAGACCCGTGCGTTACTTAATCATTGGTCCACCGGGAGTGCCGTGAACCCTCCGCCCGATAGTCCTAAGTAACGTCCACCCTTTGGCCGCGTCGCCGCCGCAGTGGCTTAGTGGTATAGCGGCGCCTTGGTAAGGCGCAGATCGGGGGTTCAATTCCCCCCTGCGGCTCTCGGCAAGCTCATCGGCATGCCGATGGGCGAGAGCAATCGCAATGCCTTCAAACAACCCAAATCTACTTGTCGAGTTTCCTGGCCGGAACTTGAGCCACGGTTGCGACGACGTCGACATCGATCTGCGGCGTTCTGTCATTGTGAATCACGAGCGCAATCCCCAGGCCCAGCGCACTCAGTAGGGCAGATGCAACGAAGGCGTAGCGGAATCCGCTGACGCTAACTTGGGGATCCACGGAGCTGGCGACGGTCAGGAGTACCGCTAGCCCGAGCGGGAAGCCGAGGCGCGACGAGGTCTGGATCAATCCGGAGGCGAGTCCCTCTTCGCCCGGCAGCGTTCCTGCGAGTCCGGCGATGGCGAGCGCCGGAAAGCCGATGCTCGCCCCGAACGACCAGAGGAGAAGCCCGGGCAGGATGCCAAAGTAGCCTGCACCGATGGAAATCGGAGCGAGCAGAGCCGATCCGAGGGTGGCGCAGGATGTTGAGATCACAAGGACGGGCTTCAACCCGATGCGATTGACGAGCCACGATGAGCCCCAACCGCCGACGAAGAAGAACATGAGAGCGGGCGGCAGAAATCCAAGGCCTGCGGAGAGCGCAGAGAATCTGAGGACCTGCTGAAGGTAGATCGTCAGGATGAACCCAACTCCTCCCGCCGACGCGGCGAGGATCAAACTGAGGACGTTCGCCGACAGGATGGATCCGCGGCGCAAGAACGCCAGAGGCATGAGGGGCGCCTTCGCTCGGTGCTCGATGGCTACGAAGATTGAGAGGACAAGGACGGAGAGGGCGAACGGCACCGCCGTTGGGAGGCTCAAGAGACCGTCGTTGGCGGCATTCGTGAGCGCATAAACGAGGAGGATCAGTCCGATGGTCACGGTCACCGCGCCGGGGACGTCCAAGCTGCGGTGCGTCGCGTGACCCTCATCGCTCGCGATGAAGCGCTGGGTCAGGATGGCTGCGATGGTACCGATTGGGACGTTGACAAACAAGACGGACCTCCATCCGAACCCGGCGGTGAGGACCCCACCTGCGATCGATCCCGCCGCGAAGCCCGCCGAAAGGAAGGCGACGAGGACGCCTACCGCCCGATTCCTCTCTCTCCCTTCTGGAAACGTGGCGGCGAGGATCGCCAAAGCGGTGGCGATCGTGATCGCCGCGCCGACTCCCTGAATGGCCCTGGAAACGATCAGCATGAGAAGCGATTGGGCCAGGCCTGCGGTCAGGGAGGCGACGGTAAAGAGGACGATCCCGATGACAAAGACTCTCTTCTGGCCATACAGGTCTCCCGCGCGACCACTCACCATCAGGAACCCCGCCATCGTGAGCCCATAGGCGCCGATGATCCACTGGAGCTCCGCGAGCGGGGCAAGGAATTCCCTTTGAATCGTCGGGAGCGCGACTTGGACGATCGAGAAGTCGATGACATCGAGGAACGTTGCCGCGATGACCAGACTGAGGATGAGCCGGGCGTGACCTGCGGCCGGCGCCGGAGGTTTCGCACGTTGATCCAGGTCGAGCGGTCCCTGCTTCATTGCTTTCTGACCCCCGCCCCTCTGGCACTCGTCACATTAAAGTCTGCGCCCGTCGTGATGGAACGACTGCCTTCTCGGCCGCTTACCGACCGTCGACTCGCCACGAACCGCCGAAGCATTCTTGCTTTGGCATCCACCGCTCACCGTCCGCAAAGATGGGAGAAGGGAACCGCTGCGGCGGTCCAACCGGCGCAGATCGGGAGTTTCATGCCCCCTGCGTCTCTCATCACGGCCGATCTTCTCCGGTCGCTGTGAGTTTTCCCCGCTCGTCCACCGCGAATGAACCATACTCGATCTTGCCGGCGCGCTCGTAGCGGTGAATCACCACGCCGGTAGTCGACGTCTTGGCATCGGCAAGCCGGAACGCCCCGGGGATCGTCCCGTTGCCGAAGAGGCGCTTGCCAGAGCCCACCATGACCGGAAAGACCCAGAGGCGAAACTCGTCGATGAGGTCGTGCTTCAACAACGTCTGGATCAGGTTGGAGCTCCCCGTCACCTGGACCTCGCCTCCGGTCCCCTCCTTGAGTCTCGCCACGGCGGTCGCGGCGTCTCCCTGCAATAGCGTCGAGTTGGTCCAGTCCACTTTGCGAAGCGTCCGAGAGGCGACGTACTTTGGCATGCCGTTCAGCTTCGTTGCGACCGGATCGTTCGGATCCGTGACGCGGGGCCAGTAGGAGGCGAAAATCTCATACGTCGTGCGGCCAAGCAGGAGGGCGTCCGCCTGCAGCGTCTGCTCGACGACGACCTTGCCCATCATCTCATCCCAATACTTCACGGACCAACCGCCGTGCTCGAAGCCACCGTCGCGGTCTTCCTCTGGGCCACCCGGCCCCTGCATGACGCCATCTAGCGTCAGGAATGTGCCGGCCACTAGTTTCCTCATGTGTCTTCTCTCCTCGGAGGCCTACAGCTCCACGAGCCGCGCCAGGTTCTCGAGCGATTGGCTCCAGCCCAACATGGCTCCCTCGATGGGGATTACCTTCGGCAGTCCTTCCTGGACGATCCGCACTTCCGTGCCGCCGGTCACGTCCTTGAACGTGACGGTGACCTTCATCTCGCCCTGCATCTCCGGGTCGTCACTTTCGAACTTGTCCGTGTAGCGCAATCGCTCGTTGGGCTTGATCTCGAGGTACTTGCCACCGAAAAAGTGGGTGTCCTTCTTGTCGAGAGACGAGAAGCTCATGCGGTACGCGCCCCCCACTTTGGGCGCGAACTTGTACACATGGGCCGTGTACCCGTTCGGTGGCATCCACTTGGCCAACGCGTCAGGGTCGAGGAACGCGTTGAAGACGCGTTCGCGCGGCGCCTTGAAGACGCGGATCAGTCGCACGGTCCCTTTCGTCGTCTTGGTCTTTGCTTTGGTCTCGGTCATGGTTGTTCCTCTTCCTTCCACTTTCTCGGCGATTTCATTCAGCATGTCCTCCCAGAAGATTCGATACTGCACGATCCATGAGAACGCCGCGGAGAGCGGCGCGGCTTTGAGCGCGCATCGGCGCACTCGCCCCGTGTGCGTTTGCTCCAGGAGACCGACCTCTTCCAGCGCGCGAAGGTGCTGGGAGATGGCCGGAAGGCTCACGTCGTGCGGTTCTGCCAGCTCCCCCACCGTGCAGTCGCCTTCGGCGAGACGCTCGATGATGGCGCGCCGAATTGGGTGGGCGAGGGCGGCGAACACGTCGTCGAGCCGGACCCTCTGAACCTTAAGCATCAGCTTAACTGTTAGGGGTCCAAAATACTTAAGGCTTTCCTTAATAATAGCGCATCGGTTCGTTCACGCGCGTCATTGTTGCGCCCCCCACTGCTGGTAGCTCGCACGGACCTCGGCGACTCGAGTGGCCCAGTCCGTGAGCGGTGTGCCGTCGAGCTCGTCCTCGAGGCGGTCGAGGAATGCGTGGACGCCCGCCACGAAGCCTAGCGCGGTCTGGCGCGTGAGACGTTTGTGTGTGACGCGGAGGATCGTGCCGTCCCCGTCGGGGATGAGTTCCCAGCGTACGATGCTCTTCTCGCCCTTCGGGAGCTCCTTTCGGGGCTCGACATTCCATTCGTGCTCGAAGACGCTCGGCGGCTGCCACTCGAGGATTTGCCCCGTCACATGGTACTGTGCTGGGCCGCTCCAGTAGTCGATGCTTCCCCCTTCGCGTCCTTCGATTCGGGCCCGGGTCATGTACCATCGAGCGAGGTGCTCCGGTTCGGTGACCGCGTCCCACACGAGCTGGACCGGGTGCCGGATGCGTCGTTCGAACGTGAGGGTGGCGTAGTCGCCCTCGAACGTCAACTTGCCAGCTCTCGACGAGTTGGGTCCCGCCACCTGGATCGTTTCCTCTGGCGCTTCGTCCCGCGAATCTCGCGGGCGTATCTTCAAAGCACCGGTAGCTTCGCGCTCGTGAATGTCTGGTCCTCTTTCGCGGATCGTGATTGTCATCGTCTCTTTCCCTTCGACTTCTCGCCCGCGGCCCTCGCGTCCACATAACGTTCCAGGGCGTCGATAGCGTCAGGCCACATCGCTTGGTATTTCGCGACCCACTCGTAGAGGTCGGCGAGGCCGTCGGGCTTGATCGCGTAGACGCGCTGCTGCGCATTGATGGTGACATCGACGAGTTGTGCATCGCGGAGTACCTTGAGGTGTCTCGAGACGCCGGGCTGCGTGAGCCGCGGGAACTGGGCCGCGATGTTCCCCGCGGTACGAGAGCCCAACGCGAGCAGATCGAGGATCGCCCGTCTCGTGGGATCCGCGATGGCGGAGAAGACCTTGGTCGCTGTCATCGAAGTTCCCGGAGGTTGCCCTCGCGCCTCAGCCCTTCTGCGGGGGCGTGGGGCCCGGCTGGAGCAGTGTGAGGTGATTGCCGTCCGGGTCCGTGAAGTACGCCGCGAGGCCGTAGTTGGCCTCCACGGGTTCCGGGTCCTTGAACTTCAGACCGCGCCCCTTGAGGATCTCGAAGTCTTTGCGGAGATCGTTCGATTTGAACACCCAGTGGTTGCCGCCGCTACCTGCTTCGGGTGGCGCTCGTGGATCTAGTTTGTACCTGCCCTCGAAGAGGATGAGCTCGACGTCCGTCCCCTTAGGCGCGACGGTGAGCCACCGGGGGTTGCCGGGGTTCCGGTAGTCCGCGCGCTTCTCGAACCCGAGCACCTCCGTGTAGAACTTCAGGGCTTTCTCTTGGTCGCTCACGACGATGGGCACGTGGGTCAGTTTCTCGATCACGGTCTCACTCGTTCGACCATATAACACAATGATTATTTAATCATTTACTCATTTAATCTCGTCGCCGCGAGGCATGGACAGAGGACGGTGCCCGCGGATTTCCGATCCGACCTAGTTAACGATTCGAAGGACGATTTTGCCGCGGTTGTGGCCCGCGAGGCCCCGTGCGAACGCCTCGTGGACGTCTGATAGGGGGAACACAGCCTCGACGATGGG
>Ga0209701_10003112_pt1 | contig 10843 bp, 6 predicted proteins | sample CZO8metaG_4_FD_188356 | JGI IMG/M metagenome (GOLD analysis project Ga0209701, IMG submission 188356) | Vadose zone soil microbial communities from the Eel River Critical Zone Observatory, Northern California, USA - CZOApr15con2H3.8 metaG... | ecosystem: Environmental > Terrestrial > Soil >...
AAAACAGTAAAGAGATGAGGTCGAGACCACTGAAGGGATATGCTGGTGCAGGTGTTACAGCACCCACACCAGCGGTTTGAGAGTCTAGTCCCGTTGTTGAAGCAGTAACATAGACCCTCACGCACAATAGTATCAGGCGTGAAGCGTCTAGCGTCAAGCACGAGAGGAGCTTGAAGCATGGTGAACTATGCAGAAACCACAAGCAGTAGTACCAACGTCCCTCTTACACCAGTCTCCTGTAGCCAACACCAAGAACCCCTCACGGAGCCTCTCCTTGAACTGGCCGAGCCTCAAGGGATAGCCGACTGGACCACCGATAGTCCAACGGGCCACTTGCTCTACAAAGGCAAGCTGGGAGAAATCCGTATCCCTGGCATGATGTGGATGTATGGCAACGCCGCGTTCGCGCAAGGATTCCAGTGTGGACGCGAACTGCTCCTTGAGCGGGGAGACGGGCGCTGGTCGGTGCTCAGCGACCAGCAGTTTACCCATCTTATCACTCAACACCTTCCCGCCGGATTGCCAGCCATTGCCATCGACCCCTGGAAACAGGGATTCATCTTTGGCTGGTGTATGACCTGGTACCATCAACCTTTCCTGGACGAAGAAGCGGACGCCTACGGAGAAGATGAGTCGGAAGCCCCATCTTGCGGGACCATGTACTAACGTACCAAAGCCACGCGAAGAGACGATAAGCACACACCGAGGAACAGTGATGAAACGCAAGCGTCAGAAACGACCAGGACAGGGTGAACCACCACGGATTACCAAGGCCGTGACCCATATTCGGTTGCTTGAGGTCAATCCAGGCAAGCTGGCCGCCCTGGATGCCCTGGCTCCGGTCTTTCTCGCGCTCTGTCAACAGTATGTGACCCTCTTTTGTACCGATGAGCGCCCAGACAAGCTCCGTGCTCCCGTCTTCCCGACCCCCTTGTCAGAACGCTGGCAGCGGGTGGCCATTCAACAAGCGGCTGGCATTGCCCAATCGTGGCGTGCCAATCGTGAACAGGCGTATCAGGACTACGTGGACGAGCGAGCGGAGTATCACGAGCACCAGGCTGATGGGACGCTGGACCCGAAGAGGAAAGAACCGAAATGGCGCGAGTGGGACGTTCCCACCCTGCGCCGGACGTGTATCCAGGCCAATGCCAATGTGGTGGTGCTGGAGCCTTCGCAGGATTCGACCTTTGACTACTGGCTCAAGATCAGCACCCTCGATTTTCGCAAGCTGTTGCTGGTTCCCGTCAAGTTGGCGGATTATCATCGTGAGGTGCTCAAAGGCAAGACCCTCAACAGCAGTGTGACCCTCAACAAGCGTGATAATGGATGGTGGTTGACGCTGACCTACGATGAAATCATCCCCATCCAGACCGCACCGGATGCCCCGGTGGTGGGCATGGATGTAGGCATCGCCAACTTTGTGACCACCAGTACGGGTGAGCACTACGGCACCTTTCACGGCAAACTCCGCCAACGGCAGAAGCGTGACCGGGAAAAGCGCCGCCGCAAGGCCAAGCTCCGCAAGTGTCTCGAAAAGAAGGGAGTCGAGAAGCTGCCTTCTACCAGTAGCCACACGGGGCAGCGGCTTGCCCGCCATGTGCGTCAGGAGATCAACCGGGCAGTGAACCAGTGTTTTGCCAAGCACCCTGATGCCCAGTTTGCCTATGAGCAGCTTTCGGTAGCGACGATGAAGTTCAAGGCACGGGCGATGAATGCGTACATGCGTGCCTCCAACCTTGGGCATATCCCCAAGCAGATCGCCTGGAATGCGGCGAAACGAGGCATCCAAGCCACCAGCGTCAAGAGTGCCTATTCCTCACAAGAGTGCCATGTGTGCCACTTTGTGGATAGGAAGAACAGGCCGAATCAGCAAACGTTTTGCTGCCAGGTCTGCGGGTACCAGGCACACGCTGATCTCAATGCAGCGACCAATATTGGGCAGCGAGTAGGGGATACTGAACTGTGTGCTTGCAAGGGTAAAAAAGAAATCAAAGCCGTGCTCATGAAGAGGCATGAAGCATGGCGCCAAGCTAACGGTTGGCCGTAGTCCAACCGCCCGCCTATTCGGTTGGTTCATAACCAGGCGTAGGTTAACGTGAGGAGTTTGGGCAATGTCAGAGTTGTCTCGATTTTTCGCAACTATACCCCAGCCTGCCCTCTCGTGCAAGCATTATGTTCTTTGCAGGCGTATGAAAAAAGTGATAGACGCTCAGGCAGGGGCACTCTGTGCCCCTGCCTGAGCGTCTATCACTTTTTTCATACATTATGTTCTTTGTGCCGCCGCAGGTGGTATCTGGTCTGCCGGTGGAAGTTGCGCAGTACAATAGGCACAGCGAGTGGCACGAAGGGGAATGGTGCTCAGACAATAAGGGCAATCACGAGTGGTTGGAGCCTCTGCCGCCTTGGGTTTGTGCAACGCCATCAGTGCATTTACCGGTTTCACCACAAAGAAATAGATGACGAGTGCCAGGATCAGGAATGCGATCAATGCATTGATGAATGCACCAACCTGAAGCGTACCTCCGGTGTAGGGGACTTTATAGGCCAATGCCGAAAGTCCATTTTTACTGGCAGGGATAAGAGGCGTGATAATGTCACCAACCAGGGCATTGACGACGCCGCTGAAGGCTGCGCCTATCATAATACCAACGGCCAGGTCTACGACGTTGCCGCGCAGGATAAATTTCTGAAAATCGTTCAGGGTGCTCCTGGCGCGACCGCCTACATTTTGTACAGTTGGGTTGTTCCATACAGCCATAATTGTGTACCTCCATTTATTAGTTGGATAAGATAAAGCCAATATTATCGGCTCTTTTATAATACGCATGAAGAGGTCGAGAAGAATATGTTCGGCTCTCTTACAGGATTTTTTGGTTGGTGTGTCTGCGAGCCTGGCAGCCACAGGCTGCCAGGCTCGCAGACACACCAACCCTTACCCTACCCACCATTCAAGATCAATGAAGGTCTGGCAAAGAAAAGCTTCCCCAGGGAGGCATTCTGGTTGCTGATTTGCAGCATTGCTCGCCCACCCGGGCCAATGTATGCCTGCGTATCGCTGGTGGTAAAGGTGTCCTTTAGCAGTGTAATGGTATCCCATGCACCGGTTCGCCAGTTATACAGGTTGGCTTGCAGGTGGCTGACGTTTGTCGAGGGGCCTGATGGGCTTGCCAGCAGGTCGGGTTCTGTGATGGTCAAACCATGCACCTGGAGCTTTGTGATGTCAGGTAAGGTAAACTCAAAGGTCAAGCCGCCTGTTGTCATGCTGTAGATACCAGGTAGGATAGCCTGCGCGTCGAAGCTCTGGATATCGATCACCTGCCCCGCGATAAAGTCGGAAGGCACCTTCAAGGGGCTGGATACATCGATGCTGAGCGGCATTTGGATGAAAGTGTCGTGACGGCCAGTTGGGGAGGTGCCGTTGATGGTCAGATTGTCTATTCCCGACACAGGCTGATCTGCCCAGCCGATCAGGGTGGCCGGTGTGCCTGTTTCTAACAATGGGTCAGGCGTATGAATCACGCTGGGATTCGGCACTTTCCCGCCTGTTACATAGATGGTATCGCCGCTTGTTATGGAACGTGCATTGCACGATTGGCCGCAGGGTGGGAAGGAGAAACCCGCTCCATTCAGTGCCGACAGCAGTGCCATGTGACGCTGAAAATCAGTCTGAGGCTGAGCATTGTCTGCATATGGGAAATAGGATGCTGGTAGGCCGCCACTTTCGGCAATCTGGTCGGCCAGGGTTTTTCCTGGTTGTTGTGTAGCATCACTCAACGGAAGATCGACCTGCCGCGTCTCTCCTGGCGACAGGTTTCCAATACGGACATAGCTATGCGACAACAGTACATAGACATCGCTGAGCGAGGTGGTCAGTGTATTGGCGATGGTGCCTGTCAAGCTATTGTTGTACAGGCTCAGGTGAGCAACAAGGCTCCCTTGAAGTTGACGATCCTGTTCCAGGACGACGGGATGGAATGTCCAGGGGCCAAGTCCCATTAACTTTAGATCCGTACCCCCTGTTCCAGACACAACAGAAGCGGACACATCGTCGTTTGACAAAACAGTGGGGTTGCCCAGCAGGAATTGATTATCGATTGGTTGTGCGAGGCTCTCACCAGGAACATGCAGAGTAAAATCGCCCTGGTCGGGTACGTATATGCCCAGGAATGTCGTAATGTGGGCGGATGTGCCTCCCTGGTTGATCTGAATAATAGAGATGCTGTTATCTTTGAGCGAAGCACCGCGCTGGTAGAAGGCAAGGCCATAAGCGAGGAGAGTGAAAACGACAATACTGCCCAGGATGATGGGCCAGCCGCGCTGAGGTAACTTCAATCGCCTGACCAGCAGGAGACGTATAGGGCCAAGTACTGTAATGTAGCCGAAGAGCATTATGGCAAGAATCCAGGGCCCTAACAGCACCTCAGGCGCAATAACGCTGATTACTCCCCCATGTGTTAAAAGTTGCCCCGGACCACTATTGAAGGTAGGGCCCGTATTGGGGATGAGCAATTTGTCACCAAGGGCTTGAACAAGAACGGTCTTCCAGAGTGCATTTACGTTGGGCCAGGTGACAAGAGGTGAACTTGCTGGATCAACGGCGAGATAGCAGATAACTCCCTGGCCCTGATGCGCCTGGACAATCAGCGGAGTTGTACCAGCCGCCAACACAGTCTCATTATCGAAGAATGACTTTTGTGGCTGCAAGGTCGCCGTACTGGCAACGACAGGCTGCGCCAGCGTATCGGGAAGCGGTTTCTGCCCAGAGCTCTGTAGAGCAATAGGACTGCTGACAGGCAACAGATGTGTCGCGGCTGGCAGCGTAGTTATGCCGCTGACCGCTACCGGCACCATCTCAGGAGGGAGGGTACCCAGAGTACGCAGCCATGCCGGGCTACCAACTTCGATCAATATCCCCCCTCGATTGACCCACGTCTGCAATGCTGCGAGTTGAGCGGAACTCAGCGTGCTGCTAGAAAAATCATCCAGCACAATGACATCAAAATTATCCAAAACAGTTGCCAGTACTGGCATGGTAGTGGCGTCCACTGTTGAGAGGGTAGGCGAACTGGTCTGGTTGGGAAGAGATACGGTGTTCAGGGCATCGAAGTTCGCGCTTGCATCGCCAAGAACGCCAATAAAGAGATTCCCTGGCTTGACTTCATACCCACTGGTAGAGGTTTGTGTGGTTACGACTCTGCCACGATTATCGCGCAAATTCGCCACCACGCCTCGCACGACATAGTTGCCGAGATAGAATGGCACATTTACCGTGACCTGTTTTTGTGCTCCCTTTGGGAGGGTGACAGGCTCCTGAAAGCTCCAGGGCGAAAGAATGCCAATGGTTGCCGAACGAGGAGGGCCACTAAAGGTACTCACCGAAAGCACGCCTCTAAAATCAGCACCATTGTTACTCAATGTTACATGCACCGGAGTCCAGTAACCGCTTCTGTAGGTCGCCTGGAAACCCACATCCACCTGCAACGTTGGATTACTGGTGGTCAGCCGCGTAACATCAGGAGCGGCATGGCTGAGGCAAGCACAGCCACTACTATACTCGACTGCGGAGTATAGTAGTGGCTGTGCTTGCCTCAGCCATGCCGCTCCCTGAGCCGAAGAGAGCAATAAAGAAAGTGCTATGGCAAGGCAACAGCATACCAGTATTTTGAGCGTAGTGTTTATCTGAAACTGGGCATCGTGCTTGTGAAGCATATTCCTGCATCCCTTTCGCCAGTGCATATTCATTGACTGGATATAGGAGGATTACGTCCTGACAGGGATAGACTTCACATAGATCAAAGAACAATTGCGGGCCACATGCAGAAGGCGCAATGCTATTGCGCCTTCTGCATGTGGCCCGCAATTGTTCTTTGATCTGTGTTTTACCCTTTCATGGCTAACGCACGCGGCCTGAAGTACTCCTGGCTGCCCAGGTAAGGGCGCAGAGCCACAGGGATCTTCACGCTCCCATCGGCCTGCTGGTGCGTCTCGAATAGAGGCAGCATGATACGCGGCGAAGCGATAGCGGTATTGTTGAGCGTATGCACAAACTTGACCTTGCCCTCCTCATCGCGATAGCGTAGATTGGCGCGGCGGGCCTGCCAGTCGTGCAGGTACGAGCACGAATGCGTCTCGCGATACCTGTTCTCGCTGGGCAGCCAGCACTCAAGGTCGTACATGCCCACTTTCCCATCGCCCATATCGCCTGTACAGACGCTGACCACGCGATAGGGCAATTCCAGGGCCTGCACCAGCTCCTCCGAATTTGCCAGCAATGCCTCATGCCAGCGTACCGACTCCTCGTGATCGGCCTTGCAGATGATGTACTGCTCCACCTTGTTAAATTGATGGATGCGAAAGACGCCGCGTGTATCCTTGCCATAGGTACCAGCCTCGCGCCGGAAACAGGGACAAAAAGCCACGAAGCGCATGGGCAAATTCTCGGCCTTGAGAATTTCATCCTTATACATGCCAGTAATCGAGACTTCACCGGTGCCGACCAGGAAGGTATCATCGTTCTCGATAGCGTACACCTGATCACGCCCCTTGGGAAACTGCCCACTGCCAATAAAGCAGAATTCACGCGCCATCGCTGGCACTATCAGCGGGGTAAACCCCTTCTTGGCCATGCGATCTAAGGCAAAGTTCATCAGTGCCAGTTCAAGCCTCGCCGCATCGTTCTTGAGAATATAGCTGCGTGCGCCCGCGATCTTGACGCCGCGCTCGATATCCACCATATCCAGTTCCTGCATGAGGGTATAGTGGTCGCGGGGCTCAAAATCGAAGGTTGGTATAGTGCCCCAGTATTTGATAGGCACATTGTCGTTCTCATCCTTGCCAACAGGCGCAGCTGGATCAGGAATGTTGGGCACAAGGTAGAGCAACTGCTGGCGTTCTTCCAGCAGAGCGTTCAGTTGTGGCTCCATGCTTTTAATCTGCTCGGCCAAATGTTTACCCTCGGCGATCAGTGCTTCGCGCTGCTCTTTGTCCTTGCCGACCTTCGGAATGAGTTTCGATACCTGGTTCTGCCGGGCGCGCGCCTCTTCCACCTGGCGTTGTAACGTTGTGACCTGCCGATCAACTTCCAGCAGGTAGTCGATGTCGATGTTATTGTTTTTGAGTCGTGCTGCTTCTTTTACAGCATCTGGATTGCTACGAATAAACGCGAGATCTAACATGATAGTTCCTTTCTTCCTGTCTGCCTTGCCTGGCAAAGGTATCAATACATTTCGTTTGTTTTGAGTATGGTTGCTGCCAATCCAATAAAAAAGCGTTGTCGTCCATTGTTTGTACAAGGACGACAACGCTGAATACGTGTGAGTCGTGGTGCCACCTACATTTACCGCTATACATACGCTCTCTGATGCAAAATTTGCGGGCGTGTTTAAACGGACTCGATGTTGCCTGTTATCGGGGGCAACCGTTGACGCTTATCGCGCGGGCTCCCAGGTGGATTTCGCTTTTGTGGGCTACTGCGTTGCACTGACTCGCAGCTCTCTGTTGCTCTCCAAAAGGTACTTGTCCTGTTCTTCGCCTTCAGTATGAAAGTATGCCTGTTCTTTTGTTGTGATAAGCATAACAGTGGTTTGGTGTTTTGTCAACATCCATTTGTGCAGTTTTTACCCAATATATAGTCAGATAGGATAAAAGTCTTGTATACTTGAATGCCTGTCTGGAATCTGGTATGGTAAAGGTGGGATAGTTTCAGAGTGTATAGTTGCTTATGTTCCGATCAAAATGAGGGAATAGTTATGAGCACAACCCCACGCCGCCTTAGTAAATACGAGTTGCAGAAACTGCTGGGACATGGGAGCACCGGTGAAGTTTGGAAGGGTTACGATCTACAGGCACGCCGTAACGTTACCGTCAAGCTGCTCCATCCCGACCTGATACAAAATGACCCCAATTTCATGGCCTACTTCATGAAAGAGTGGCAATTGCTGATTAACCTGCATCATCCCAATATTGTACAGGTGTACGAAGTCAACATCTCTCGTCCATCAGATTCCATCGGGACTACCCCCTACATTGTGATGGACTATGTAGAAGGGCAAAGCCTGGCTGACTACATCCAGCATACTTCACGAGTGGGGAATTTTCCGCTTGTTGCCGATATCGTCAAGCTCTTTACCAGCATTGCCGCAGCCATCGATTATGCGCATGAGCAATATATCTATCATAACGATATCAAACCAACCAATATACTGCTTGATAAAAGCAATTCCACCAATTTTCCAGGCGGTGAGCCGAAACTCACTGATTTTGGCATCGCCAACCTGCCAGGCAACAGGCAGAACGCCTCAACCCTCTATATTTCCCCGGAGCAGGTAAAAGCACAGCCCGCCAATCCGCGCAGTGATGTTTATGCGCTTGGGGTCATCCTCTACGAGATGTGTACAGGGGTGCTACCATTCCATGGCGAGAGCAATATCGCGATCATGATGCACCACATCAATACATTACCCACCCCGCCCATGCTGATTAACCCGCATATTCCTCTGGCCCTCTCAGAGGTTATCCTGCGTGCAATGGCAAAAGATCCCAACACGCGCTATCCTACCGCCACAGTACTGGCAAGTGCCATTGCCGAAGCCTGCTCTATAGAACAGGCTCCTCATCTCACCTTGAATAAAAAACAGCCCGCGGGAAGCCCGTCCATGGTAGGGATACCCTTAACGGGTACCCTGGGAGGGGGTACCCTGATGACTTCCATACTCGGCGTTTCACAGCCTCTACCGGATATCTCCTCACAGCACCCCACACTCGCAGAACAGGAAACCCTGAGCATTAGCTCTACAGATAAGAATGGCATTCCGCCCATGGCACCAGCTAGTTCCAGGGCACCCACACCCTCCATGGCTGAGGTGGCTGGCGCGAGCGCAGCCACTACTATACACGCTCCAATGCGCCAGCACGAGGCACCCATATCGGGACCGCTCATGCCTTCCTCTTTTAGTCAAAATAGTGCGGCTCACCGGCTCTCATTGTCGCCGCCAGCGCCGGCACAGCAAAATACCGCCATAGTGCCCATTTCTACTTCCAGTAAGAAGCTGGCTGTTCCGCCTGTAGTGCAGCCTGCCGATTTTAAGTTTCGCTCCAGCACTGTTCTGTCACCGATTGCCATGGCCATCATCATCTTACTCCTGCTGCTGGTTGTGGTCGGTGCCCTTGGAGCCAGCTTTTTACTGCACTCTTCTGGCACTCCACCCATATCAAATGGGGGGCATGTCTATTTCCAGGATGATGCCCTTGGGCGCAACGATGTATTACGCATCGATATACAAAACATGACGTCACCCCCTCAAGGGAAAAGCTATTATGCCTGGTCTCAGGATACCTCTGGACAGGCTGTCCCTCTGGGGCCGCTCACTGTACAGCATGGCTCAGCGACGTTGTTATATATGGGGGACGCACATCATACGAATCTGCTTTCGACTATCCAGAGTGTCTTTGTGACGCTGGAAGATAATGGAAACTCCACCCCTTCCGCACCAACAACAAGTGCCAAAGTGTACCAGGGTACTTTCGTTTCTGCCTCCTTCCCATATATCCAGCATGTGCTGTACCAACTGCCGAACTTCCCTGCCAACACCAACCTTATCGCCGGGCTCTTCGAGGCTATTAAGGGCATCAATGACAAGGCCGTCAGTGTGGCGGACACCCTGCAAGGAAAACATGATTACCCACTGGCTCAAAGACAAGCAACTCGCATTATCGAAATGATCGATGGCACTCAATTCGCCAGGAGCAGCGGAGACCTGCCTGCCGCCCTTCCCGATATGCTGACGCTGCCAGTTGGTATCTTCTCTTCACCAGCGCAGCCGGGATACATCGATGCCCTGGCTGCACAGGTGGACAAGATCAAGCAGACTGCTGGCAATAATACAGACTTGTTCCAACACGCGCAGAACGTGGACTATGCGCTAGCAGACCTGCGAGACTGGATTCAAAAGATGCGCAGTTTCGATGTACAAATCCTCAAGGCTCCAGACCTGACTGATCCCAACCTGGTCAGTGTGGCACTGCAACTGAAGCAGTTAGCCCAGGATGCGTATACGGGCCGTACCATTCCTCCTAATCAGGGCCCTCGCCCGATTCTGGGGTCAGCCGGTGCCTACCAGGCATACGTCGAAAGCCAGTACATGGCCACCCTCGATATCAAAAAAATATAGATTAAAAGAAAAGTATTGATGGGCTATTTTGAGCCGCAGGCTCAAAATAGCCCATCAATACTTTTCTTTTAATGATATGTTGAAGCCATCTGCAATACTTACAGCTTGAGTTTTTGCCCCAATCTCTCCCAGATGGCTACTATCGCATTGATTTAGCCCTGACGGCCTTTAATGGACAACGCCAGATAGTAGAACGCACGGTAAGTGAGACCTACTACCATCTTTCCTCCTGTAGCGACAACTCTTTTTCGATTGATAAGCTTGGTAGCGCATTGGATAAGCACAATATTTTTGTAGACTGTAGCCCTGATTCGATATCATCGGGACCGCAGGTAGACACGGGGACATTCCTGCTGGCCGCTATCGACCCAACGGCAGAAAATCAGCTTATCCACCTCGATAAAAGTATTACCGGTGGACGGATGCTCACATCTCAAGATGATGTGCATCGTGATGACAATCCGCAATTGGCAAGCGTGAAGGCTTGTACAACAAGCCAACCATCCTCTTGTACCGTTTCCGTACCGAACTACGCCATCCCTGTACTGTTTCACACGCAACTGCCGGGACAAATCACGCTGAAAGGCACCTTCACCCGCGTGGCTCCCGCCACGTTAGATCCCCAGACCGTCATCGCAAAAGGTGGTTCTGCTTATTTGACACGGCTTCCTGGC
>Ga0209701_10003115_pt1 | contig 10841 bp, 11 predicted proteins | sample CZO8metaG_4_FD_188356 | JGI IMG/M metagenome (GOLD analysis project Ga0209701, IMG submission 188356) | Vadose zone soil microbial communities from the Eel River Critical Zone Observatory, Northern California, USA - CZOApr15con2H3.8 metaG... | ecosystem: Environmental > Terrestrial > Soil >...
AGGTAGATACTGCTTTTGCATATCACTTAGAAGGCAGTATAGCATGGAGGCAGCAGATTCGCCCAAGGGTTAAGGAATGAGTATGCAATTGAGGTGACACCAGCTCAGCTGGTGTCACCTCAATTGCATACTCATTCCTGCTGTGCTCAATCTTCGTTCTTAGCCGGCTGCTCCATTTCTCTGCCATCCACCAGATTGCTGCTGCCGCCAAAATCACCAGCAGAGGTTCAATGGGAGCGCGAAAACGGGAGCTGCCGTAGAAGTAGAGGCATTGTGTTATGGTCAGGCCGATCACCATGTAGAGGAACAATAGCTGACGCCATCTCCTCCAGGTTGCCAGCAGCCCAAACGCGGCCAGCAAAAAGACAGGGATTGACATGATCGGTATCATAGCTGCTACCATCTGCGACGAAACGCGCTCTGGGTATTGATTCATTGGGAGATCGGCTTCGGGAGTAGCAGGTGTCCACAGCTTGATAAAGTGCAGGCTGAGTAGAGCAGGCATATCGCCGATATGGCTCTGCACCCATTGTCCTGCCAGGTTTTCATAGTCTGTATTTTGCCGGACTTCACAATTGGCAAAGCAGTGCGGGTATGCAGAGGAGGCCTTTGGATTCGCCAGCGACGGTCGAATCCAGATGCCGCGGAAAGGTGTGTTGTCGAATATGAGGTGGTTGTACGCACCCAGCAGCACTATGCCGTCCCCCGTTGCCACTGGCACAACCTGTTGAGAGATATTATAGTTGCGTATAGTCCAGGGAGCAACGATAGCCAGCGCCATCAGTGTTATCAAAGCGACGCTTTTCGCTGCTGCCCGCCAGTGCATCTGCCTTGTGAGGAAGACGATGATGCCCCAGACGAAGAGCAGGCCGAGCATAGCCAGGCCGTTTGGTCGTGTGAGCGAGAGCAGCCCAAGCAGCACGCCGCTTGCGATCATCCTAGCCATACCTTGCCTTTGTTGTATGCGGTACAGCCCGTAGCAGAAGGCCAGCAGCAGGAAGGTATAGACAGACTCGGAGTACAACCAGCCATCATAGATGAAAAGTCCCGGATAGACTGCCGCCATCAGACCTGCCAGCATTGCGATACTATGCCTGCCAAAGATGCCCTTTGTAAGCAGATAGACCAGTACGCACGTTCCTGAACCGAGAAAGCATAAGAAGAGGCGTACAAAAAAATTGTCATGCCCTACCATGCTATAGATGGTGGCAATCATTCCAGGCCAGAGTGGTGCCCGCCCGACCGTCGGCATAAAAGGGTTATTACAGAAGCAGTGCTCGTTTAGTATATTGAGCGCGATCCTATCATATACCTTTGCGTCATATCCCGCGACGTAATTTTTCGCCACCGTCAGGTTGTATATCACCCGCACGATGAAGGCCGCACAAAAAATCCCCGCTCCAGGGATAAGCACAGGTATAGAATTTCTCCACCGTTTCACGTAACAATCCTTCCGTAGTTCTAGAAAAGCTCTCAATTCAGGCCGTATCATACAAATGAACGTACCTATCTCCATTTCTACGGCTATTTGAACAAACTTGCTATATTCTGCTATAATGAAAAACGTAATGGCAGCGTATGGAAATCGCTTGTATATATCCTGTTAGAAGGAGAGTGTGATGCAGATGGACACTCAGCACAAAGACCAATCCGCCGCTGAACCTGTGCCCTTCGCGGACCCTATCGTGTCTGAAGACAGCACAGTCTTGCAAAGTAACCTCTTTACGGACGCGGCAACCGTTATTGCTGAACCACCCGATCCTTTGGAGACTCCGTTTCCGCCCCTGGTGCGCACAAACCCGCTCACTGACCAGTCCAGCCTCGCGGCATGTACTATCCCCTATCAACAGGAGCTAATGCTGCGCGGTAAATCCAACTATACCGTCACCTGCTTCCTCTCTGACCTGAAAATGTTCAGTGACTATATTGGTCATGATACCCCTGTCGGGCGAATTACCAAAGAGCAGCTTACAGATTGGCTAATGAAACTAAAGTTTGGCCAGAAGGGACGAACACCTGCCCCCAAAACCATGGCCCGCCGCGTCACTTTCCTTAAAAATTTCTTCTCCTGGCTGGCTCGTGAGGGTATTATTCGTGAAGACCCTGCTGCAAGCCTGGCTTTAGAGCGTCCTTTACCTCCTCTGCCGGAGTTGTTATTCGAAGATGAAGTACAACGTCTTTTGGAAGCCGCCGACGACGACCCTCGTTCCCACTGCCTCGTTTATCTTGTCCTCTATGCGGGTTTGAAGAAGGAGGAGGTGATGGGGTTGAGATTGAATCACATTGATCTCTCCGATCCACAAAACCCCATGATTACCATCCACTTTGCCGCCTCAACAGGCAAACAGCACCGCGAGCGTCGCCTTGCTCTGCCAGCCGATTTTGTCAGTATCTTCAAGGCATATCAGGCCAAATATCATCCTACCAACGAATTGTTCGATTGCACCGATCGCAACCTTAACTATATATTGGCGAAAGCCGTAAAAACCGCCGGCATCAAGAAGCGTGTAACCCTGCAATTGCTCCGAGATACCTACGCGGTGCGACAACTCAAAGCAGGCGTAACCCCACAGACGTTGCGTGAGAAGCTCGGCCTCTCCGACGAAGCCTGGTTAGAATCACGAGAAAAATACCGTCGCCTGGCCTTCGCGAAGTAAGGCAATATGAGTGCTTCAAGATATACTGCACAAGCACAACAATATGGGCGTTTGACAAAGTCAAACGCCCATATTGTTGTGCTTGTGCAGTATATCTTATAATTGCTAGACGTGCCCCTTCATATATGTTACTCTTACTGCGTGGGTTTGAGGAAGACAGGCAATCGCGGGCTGCAAAGTTCGAGGAAAGTCCGAACTCCATAGAGCGGAATGCTGGCTAACGGCCAGTGAAGGTGACTTCAAGGAAAGTGCCACAGAAACATACCGCCCGGCAACTCCAAATGTGCGTGCAGCCTCCGTGGTTGTCCCTACATTTGGAGTTGCCGGGTAAGGGCGAAATGGTGAGGTAAGAGCTCACCAGCAGTTGGGCGACCAGCTGGCTGGGTAAACCCCATTCGGAGCAAGACCAAACAGGAGGAATAGCGGGCTCGCTTGCGGGCCTGCTTGCAGGTTGCTCGCCTGTTAACCTCCGGGTTGGTTGCACGAGGCGTCAGGTAACTGGTGCCCTAGATAGATGATTGCCACCTGTGATGGTCGCAAGACTCCGCAGGAACAGAATTCGGCTTACGGCTTCCTCAAACCCACAACCCCGCATCTATCTGTGAAAGAAAGGTCAGTGGACTCATGCCATCCTTGACCTTCGAGTAGGCATCCATGATCTGCAAGCCTCTAAAGCCCTCTTCTGAGAAATGACTACCTGACCTCTTCTATTGGTGAAGTGACGTTCACCTGGTGCTGAAGACCCTCAGTCTGCTGTTGGCCCAGCGGTTCTGTCAGAGGCTGCGCCGTGCTCTCACCCAACTGTTGCATCAGCCCCACCACGTCGGCTTCCTGCCACTGTTCTGCAATTTTCCCATTGGCGATGCGAAAGATGGCAATGCCCGTATACTTCACCAGCTTGCCGGTCGCAGGATGTCTATATGTTTGTATTTTGTGCAATAAGGTCTCGATATGTATCTACCGCTGGCGTTGTATGCCGTATGAGAGCAGGATCACTATCCAGATCGATATGGAATATCCCGAAGTCACTGCTTTTGCTGAACTTGAGGCCCCATTCACGGTTTGATGTGATACTCCAACAGATATAGCCTATTACCCTCATTCCTTTTTTACGGGCGCGTTGTACCTCGCTAATATGCTGTCGAAGGTACTGGGGGCGGTCAATTTTGTCAGCAGTATCGACGCTGCCATTTTCAATAATGAGGATGTCCTTATCGGGAAAGAGATCAGTGTGATACTTGAGCATATCGTAGAGTGCTCCCGGCCAGACTGGTGCATTGTCATAGTGACCAAAGGCGGCGTTCATGAGCTGCTGGATACGATGAAGTCCTAACGCACTGATGCCCCAGTAGTAGTCGAAACCGACAAAGTCTTGCTTACCCACACACTCGGCAGGGCAGAGGAACTCTGGTAATTTACCCGCCATACCGAGATGCCACCAGTTGCTCGTGAGTGTTGTCGATAAGACGCTAAACAGCTTGAGAAACGGATCGAATCTACGTAAGGCGGAGCGTACAAGAGGAAGGCGTTCCTGCATTGTCACTGGCCGAAACACGACCTTATCAGGATTGCCAAGTAACTCTTGTGCGATAGCGCGTGCCAGATCAACCTCGATGCCACGCCACTCACCCGTTTTGGGGTCTCGATAGCCAAAACCAGGGATATCGGAACTGATACCCACGATGAGGTGTCCACGCGTTTTGATATGGTGTAAGAGTGTTCGGCGCCCTGAGCGATCAGCACGCCTATCATCCGCTTGATCTGGTTGACGACCACTCATATCGGCCAGGGTTGCTCGCATAGGTGACGCGGGAATGGGTGGAATGGGTTGTGATGGAAAGTATTTTGTAAAGGTTACTTTCCAGTTCTCCGGCTCTTTGAAGCGTTGAACGACATCATCAATCACATTCAGCAAATCTGGATGACCTTTTGTGATGCAGGCAGCGTAGTAGTCTTTGGTAAGTGGGTCTCCAAGCAGCCGATATTTTTCAGGATACTGCTGCATCAGTCCGAGGAGAATGGCATCATCTTCAAGAAGAGCAGCAATGCTCCCATGTTGCAGGGCTGTAATTGCCTCTTCGTATGTCGTTACAATGCGTGCGTTCATACCAGGTACAAGGGTCTCAAAGGTTTGCTCTGCTCTTGAGCCTTTGTGTACGGCGACCGTTTTTCCGATTAAGTCTGAGATACTCGTCAATGGACTACTTGCCATTACGAGCAAGGTTTGACCTGCGACAAAGTAAACGTTTGAAAAATCAACCTCGTTCCCACGTTCACGCGTAATTGTCATGGTGGCCAGAACAATATCAACATTGCCACGTTCAAGCTGCTGATATCTCATATAATTGTGTCCTTGCTTCATCCAGCGCCTTTTACTTGCTTTCGAGTTACTCAAGCGCGTAACATTCCAGTCAATTAAGCGTTGCAGCCAGATGGGAAGGCCCAGAATCATCGGATTGACGCCCACCTGTGCATCAGTGTTGCTTGCCTTGATGACAACGCGTGCGGCAGTATGGGCGAGAAAGAGGTTACGCACCAGTGCGTTGACCTGTACCATCTGATCTTCCAGTGTCGCGCTAACAGGCAATCCAGGCGGCATGAAATAGTTTTGCTCCCACCAGGGCTTGACATAGCCATAGATAAGCTGGCTAGGTTCGTTAAAGGTAATCCAGTAGCGCACTTGTGAGCCAAAATGTTTAACGACCTCTTTTACATAACGAATATATACATCACAGAATGCTTCACCAGTGAGTCCGCCGCATCGTTCCACATGAATAGGCCATGTGAAGTGCATGAGGGTCATGAGTGGTTCCATCTCGGCTTCACGTATTTTCGTAATGATATCTTGATAGTGAGCGAACGCTGCTTCGTTGAATTGGCCTGGAACTGGTTCAAGTCGTGCCCAAGAGAGTGAGAAGCGAAATGCATTACAGCCAAGTGATTGAGCAAGTGCTATGTCTTCAGGATAGCGGTTCCAGAAGTCGGTGGCTTGTCCACGGACCGTCAGGTGACGACGTTCTTCCCATTCATCACGAATATCCCGATAGACAGGGTCGTATGCTTCACACTGGTGATCTGCTGTAGCTACACCAAAGAGAAATGGTTTACGTTGAGCCGAGGATGATTGGGTTGATTGCTGCATAAGGGCCTATCCTTTTTCGTGGTGAATACCTTACATATCTATTATAATGCAAACCAAGGACCAATTAAACCGCCGGAGCCTCGCAGATAAACTCCACCTCGTTACCGTCGGGGTCGTTGATGTACATCGTGCGACTGGCGAGGACGGGATGCTTGCCGTCTCGCGGCTTGTAACCGGCTGCGACGAGCTTCTCGTGTTGGGCGTCGAACCGGTTGGCGGGAAGTTCAAATGCCATGTGGTTGAGTTGGTAGCCGGAGGGCTTCGCTTTGATTTCATCCGTTTTGGGAACGAGCACGATCATCTGAGGAATGCCAGCGTTTCCATCGCCTACTTTGAGAAAGACGTTCGGCAGCGTTGGGGGAGAGATGACTTCTAGCCCAAGCAGGTCGCGGTAGAAGTGGAGGGCTTCTTCTTTGTCTGCCGTCCAAAGCACGATTTCGGAGATACCTACAATGTGTTTCATGGAATGATCCTTTCTAAACAGAATGTCTGACTGCGTTGCAAAAACTCACGCGGGAACACGAAGGGCGTGAAGCCCCACTCTTGCTCAGCTAGGCGGCCATCCCAAACAGGCTGGCGATGAACGCCATCTGCCCCATGATGTCCCCTTTTTCGACACCGTGCATCTGTCCTTTTCTCACCATGTTCATCACCTCATATCCTTACAAGGTTCGCCAAGCACTCTCCATCGAAAAGAAGCCCAGTCCCGTGGTCCATGGATGTCGCTCTCCTCGTTCGTGAAGTTTTAACACCGCTCACTCTACCAGATCACCATACTTTTTGCAACAGAACCGCCTTCTCGTACAGCCTCTAGAGCCTACCGATGGATATGCATTCGCCCCATCCTTGTTCTTTTGCCTAGAAGATGCGGGAGACCCTCAAAATTGCTCAGTTCTTGTGCTTGTTCAGAAAGCGGTTCCCGTCTCGGATCGGCACGTTATGGTTGGGAAGCATGTCACAGTTCAGCGTAAATGAGGTACAGAGGTTACCGCCAAGGAAGACCGCTACAACGTACAGCCGTGAAACCATACTGGCTCGCCAGGAGCGGTGCTCCAGAGAGGCTTCTCCATGACGACTGACTCCCGATTCAAAGTGAAGATGATGTGTTCACTCGCCGTCCTCATGGTGTGTCTCGCGTTATTCATCGCTGCACCTTCAGAAGTGCAGGCAATGGATGTACGCATCTCGATTTCTCGGACCGCTGCCCCTCCCATAACGACAGTGACGGTGAGTGCAACAGGTTTTGGTAAAAGAGAGACGCTCACCATCAGTGTTGACCTGGCGAGCGACAGCCCTTATCCAGATAAACGCTACCATGATTGGTTGAACATCAACCAGTGCAACGTGAGAAATCCAGCGTTCTCAGGAGGTTGATCATGTCACAGCAAGCAACAACAGACCGCCTGGATTGGAGTGAGCGCATTCGACAGGTTGGCGTAGGTATCCTTTCCGGCGGGATTGCCGGGCTGGTTGTGGGTATTGGTGCCCGCATAAATATGCGCATTGTGGCTCTATCCATCCACCAGGCGCCTGTCTTGACCCTGGCTACCCTCTCCATTGTGTTCATGGGGCTTTTGCTCGGAATATGCCCCGGCATCCTCTATGTCATGGTAAGGAAATATCTACCGGGTCCCGGGCTTCTGAAAGGCATTGCTTTTGGCGTCCTGCTTTTCCTGATGATCGGACTCCCCGTCTTCTTGCAGTCCTCCTCTCCCGATAGCGAGCTTTCCCTCGGTCCACCGTACCTGGCGAAAAGCCTGTTCGGGGCGCTTTTCCTCATCTACGGAATCATCCTGGCATTGGCCGAAGCACGTTTGAGGCGGTATATGCCCGCTCCACCTCAACAGTCTGAAGAGTCGATCAAGCCAGTTCTGTTGTATATGAGCCTTGGATGCCTGGGCCTTCTGGGGCTCTTCCTCCTGGCGAGCCTTTTGCTTCAGGGATTACTGGGTCTCTTATTCCACGCCTAACTCATGCTTTTAGGTTGAAGGAACAGAATTCGGCTTACGGCTTGCTCAAGCCCACAACCCACCTATTCCTATCATGGCCTTCGAGCTATGATGTGGAAGGTATGCCAGTGCTTGGGTGACCCATCGGCGACATGACCATCCATATCTACTTCGTTAAACTCGATGATGTCCATGTCCTGCAATACTGCTTCAGCCTGCCCTCTCGTCAGAAAGGTCATATCATGTTCCGGTGTATTCCACTGGTCGTGGATGCCAAAGAACTGACCTACGAAAATCCCGCCCGGTCTGATCGCGCGCGTCACGCGTTCAAACACCTCGCGAAAACGGCGTTGGGAGAGAAAAGGGAGCGCAAACTGGGCATTGATGAGATCGTAGGTCTCGAACGCAAAATCCTCGAACGAAGCCTCGACGACCTGCAAGTTCTCCTGGGGAAAGCTGCTCAGAATGGCGACCGCGTGCGGATCGCTATCGACAGATGTCACACGAAATCCCTGTTGCAGCAAATAGAGCGTGTCTCGTCCAGCTCCAGCACCGAGATCAAGGGCGCGGCCTTTGTGCGTCAGTAAAGATACTGCTCGTACTAACAACGGCCAGGGTGGGCTGTCTTTGGTAAAGGTGTAAAAGGTTTCCCAGTCAAATTGCTTCATACGCTTGCAGGCCGCCGTAAAATGGCCTTCATTCCCTTATAGTTTCCGCTTTTTGAGCGGCTGACCAAGGGCCATCAGGAACATCACACTTTTTCCCACCGCATGAGGTGAGAAAAAGGCGGTCACCTCATCGTCGAAAAAGGTGAGCCCTGTGGCACCCGATTGCAGCGCGTAGTCTGCCAGGTACAATTTTCCCGCCACGATGGCTGCTTCAAGCTGGGCAGCGCGATACCCACGGTTGCCAAATCGCTTCAGGATGGGCTCCAGATCCGCCAGAAAGTAGATATTGACGGCGGCATCACCACCCAGGTCCTGGTCCAGTGCCAGGTGATAGGCGGCAGCGCGAAAATCGCCCCGCTTGAGTGGCTCAAGCGCTTGCTGCTTCTGGTGCAGGACATAAGTCCCCGCCTCGAGTCCATCGACCGCCATCACAATCAGGTACAGGTCACTCATTAACTGCCCTGTCGCATCCAGGCAATCGGCAGGGATGCCTTGCAGAGAGAGGGCCAGCATAGTCGAAAGCTGCTCGAAGGAAATCGCCTCCCGGGTGAATTGACGGGTGGAACCTCTCCTTTTGATCACCTCTTCCACCGTATCTCCCGGGAGAACAGATGCATCAAGAGGCCGTAGTGGGATGAGTGGCTCGTTGGCAGGTGGCAACGGTCGACGCGCGGGCTGCCCTCGCCAGGCTGCCACCTCTTCTCCGCTCAGCAGCGAAGAGGCGGCGTGCATCGCTGGGATGAGAGGGAACTCATACTCCCGTGGCGAAAGCTGCTGAGTAGGGAGGTGAAGCGGCGTGACAGGAGGAGCTTCCGGTGAGAGCTTACTTGTGTGGCCGAGGGCGATGAGGTTGACAGCCGCTTCGTGTTGCCCATCGATAGCAAGCAACCGGTTAACAGTCTCGTCCACAAACCCCAGGACGATTCTCACCGGCATCTGTACGGAGCTCGCTTCTGCCAGGAAATTCGCCAGAATCGTGCCGTCGTCCCAGAAGGTGTGGCGGTATGCTCGTGCCTGGTATTTCCAGGCATTGCGCCAGAACGTACTGGTACAGATCAGCATGGCGGGTGCTGATGCTATCGAACGCTCATTCCCCGTGGCCTGGACGAGCACCTGGCGAAAATCGCCCGCGCGCAGTTGCCGTAACCCGTTATCATGCGCCCCAAAATGATAGACGCCTGCCGCCAATCCTGGCAGGTCGCCACAAACGATATACACTTCAATGTGATAGAGCGCGCCAGTACACGCTGCTGCCCGCAACGCAAATGCTTGCCCTGACGCCAGGTGCCCGCGCTTCGTAATGCCATTCGCAAAGAAACACAAGCGAGCCAGTGTCTCCACATCCGGGACCTGCTCTCCGGCAAAGACGAGCCCTGCAGACGCGATGGCGTCGAACGCCGTGGTGGGCAATGGGGCAAAATCACCTGGCAGCGGCAGCGGCTCAAGTGACGAGTAGATCTTGTAAGCAATGGGACGATTGGACCAGTCGAGTCGCCAGGCATTACTTCTCAGGCTCTGCAGCGAATGGCTGGTTTCACGGTGATATCGCAGTGCCATTTGACTGTCGTTGTTGCTCATAGAGCAGGCTCCTTATTGTCTGTCACGGTTTGACTCCGTAGCCTTTTAAAATGGGAAAGAAGGTGTGCCATCCGCCATGCTCATTGTAGCCGAAGTGAGTGCGGCTCTGCAAGTTGAAGAGAAGCCCTGGAACTCGTGGCAGGTCATTCTCATGTTCGTCGTGATCGGGACCATTTTGATGGTGGTATCGCTGTTCGGAATCCTGGGCTACCTGGTGTTCGCGCTGAGCGATCTGCTTCGCGAGGCACAGGCAGGCCAGGAGGTGACCGAACAGACGCCCTAGCTTTCTGTTCAAGGCTTTCTGCGATAAAGCCTTATCTCATCCGGCAGGTTGCTCTTGCTTTTGCTCGACGAACTCGCCCTCGATCATGATCTGGACCTCGTCGCTGACGATCCACTTGCCATCGAGCATCATGTTGAACGTCATGCCGAAGTCCTTCCTGCTGATCTGGCCCTCGGCGCTGTAGCCGATGCGGTGGCCCATCATGGGGTCATTGAATTCCCCATACCGCACCACGGAAAGCGTCACCGGCCGGGTGTTGCCCTTGATGGTCAGGTCGCCGGTCATGGTGTAGCGATCCTGTCCGGCCGGTTCGATCCTGGTGCTTTTGAAGGTGATCGTCGGATACTTGTCGATTTCCAGAAAATTCGACGACTGCAGGTCGTTGTCTCGCTTCTCGTTGTGGGTCCGGAGACTTGCCGCCTGCATGGTGACTTCAACCGACGACGCTTCGGGGTGGTCAGGGTCGATATGGCCGGTCGCGCTGATCTCAGTAAAGTGACCGCGCACCGTCATCATGCCCAGGTGCTTGGCGGCGAACTCGACTTGCGTGTGAAAAGGGTCAAA
>Ga0209701_10003120_pt1 | contig 10834 bp, 9 predicted proteins | sample CZO8metaG_4_FD_188356 | JGI IMG/M metagenome (GOLD analysis project Ga0209701, IMG submission 188356) | Vadose zone soil microbial communities from the Eel River Critical Zone Observatory, Northern California, USA - CZOApr15con2H3.8 metaG... | ecosystem: Environmental > Terrestrial > Soil >...
CGACCAGTCGCCGACGGTTTCCCGCTCCGGCCACCGCGTGGACGCCAGTCGACGCTTGAGATCGTCGATCGCGCTTTGCGGCACTGACACCTTGAAGGGTGTTACATCCTCCGTCGCCTTGGGGAGCACGAACGGTGCAGCTTTGTCATCGCTCCCATGGGCATTCATCGGCACGAGCCCCGCGGGCAGTAGACCGGCGCCACCGGTTACGGCGGACAGTAAACCGGCGCCGCCCGTTGCCGCCGCCGCGAGCATGAACTTGCGGCGCGAGACATGGGGCGCCGGCACTCCCCTTCCGTTTTCTACGTCGTTCTTCATGAGTGTTGCTCCGGAATGTTGTTCAGTCTTAGCGCAGCTTGAAAACGAGCAGCGTGCCGCTCTTCGGAACCACGGTTTTGGTCCCTTGTATCTTGTCGATCCCGTTTTGAACGCCCTGCGCATCCAGTCCCCAACCGGCCGTGACCGCTACGTACTGCTCGCCATCGACCTCAAAGGAAGTGGGAACACCAAGCACACCGGCGGGCGCCGGGAAGCGCCACAGTTCATCTCCCGTGCGAGCATCGAACGCCCTGAACTCCCGGTCGGGCGTTCCACCCGCGAACACCAGATCCCCGCCAGTCACTAAGAGCGGCGCGAAGAGGATGGTCTTGAAGTTGTGCTGCCAGACACGCTTGCCCGTATTCAAGTCCCAGGCTTGCAGCTCGCCAAGATGATCGGCCGCACCCGCGCTGGTGCGAACCGACCCGAAGATGCTTTCCACTTCGTATCCAACATAGAATCCGCGGGCGTCAGGCTTCGGCACGACACCCTTCGGGAGAAAGGCGCAGATGTTGTTATTCGCAGGGACGTACAGGAGCTTCGTCTGTGGGCTCCAGGCCTCAGGTGGCCAGTCCTTGCCGCCGCCGATGCTCGGACAGAATTCACCGCCTTGTTTGGCACCAGGACGCTTCGATTCGTCGATGACGGGCCTCCCCGTCTTCGAGTCAATCGATGTGAACACGTTGTTATTCGAAAACGGAAAGGCGTGGAGAAACTTGAGCTGTCCCTGATTGCGATGCAGGATCCAGAGGTAGCCATTGCGTCCGGCATGTGTAGCCGTCTTGACTAGCCTTCCGTCGATCTCCGTGTCGATCAGCAGCGGTCCCGACACTTCATCCCAGTCCCACGAATCGTGCGGCGTGTACTGGTGATAGCCCTTCAGTGTGCCGGTCTCGAGGTCGAGCGCCAACGTGGAGTTGGTATACAGATTATCGCCCGGACGATCGTCAGCGATCCACGGCGCCGGATTTCCGGTGCCCCAGTAGGTGATGTTCGATTCGGGATCAAACACACCGGTGATCCAGATAGAGCCACCTCCGCGCTTGTATGTATCGCCCCTCCAGGTCGCCCCGCCTGGCTCATCGGGCGCGGGCACCGTGTAAGTGCGCCAGATTCGCCTGCCGGTCTCGGCGTCGAAGGCGCTCAGTGAGCCTCGGACGCCAAATTCTCCACCGGAGTAACCGACGAGGATCTTGCCTCGCGCAGCGAGCGGCGCCAGCGTCGCGTAGCAGCCGGTCTTGTAGTCATCGATCTGGACCGTCCAGGCTTCTTTGCCCGTGGCGGCATCCAGGGCCACGAGTTCGCAATCGGTGGTGGCCATGTACACGCGGTCACCATAGAGCGCCACGCCGCGATTGGTCGGGTGCAATTGAAAGAGGCCCTCGGGATACTTCTTCACATACCGCCACAGCTGAGCGCCGGTCTTCGCATCCAGTGCGATCACGTTATTGCCGGGTGTGGTGATGAACATCCGCCCGTGATTCACGATCGGCGTCGTTTCATGGGCCTCGACCAGATCCGTATTGAGCGACCAAGCGAGGGAGAGCTTTGCGATGTTGCTCGCGGTGATTTGCCTCAGGGGACTGAAGCCTGAGCCATCGTAGGTACGCCGATACATCAGCCAGTCGCCCGGTTCCGGATGCTGCAGCCGTTCGTCCGTCACCGTCGGGTAAGGCGTCGACCCGACCTGCGCGCCTTGTGCGGCGACCTGCGCAGCGGGTAGGCATAGCCATAACGTCAGATACGACGCGGGTCGAAACCTCATTTCGTGTCTTCCTTTCTCAATGGAACAGCGTAGATCCGAAAAGGCAGGGAAGGCGATAACGCCTGCTTCGAAGGATCGAAGAAGAAGGCCAGCTGGCCCTCACTCACCCACGCTGTCGTGCCAACCCGGGCAACCGACGTCGGGATCGCGAAACCGCCATGAATCGGCGTGACGGCGAATGCGTCGCCTTGGATCACCACGCGATCTAGGCTTCCTGAACCCTCGATCAGGAGGAAACTGTTGTTGCCGAGGGTTCGGAGGGCATCGGGAAGTGTCAGGTGACGGGTACCGGAGAGTGTTGTGATGCGTCCGGCCCTGCCATGCTTCACTTCCACTCGCACGAGCTCACCGGCCGTGTAGGTCGTGACGTAAAGATTGCCGTCGCTCCCGAACGCGATCCCGTCCAGGCCGGCACCGCCTTGAGGCGGAGCAAAGGCGGAATCCTGCGCGAATACTTCAAACGTCGTCGCGCCCGGCGAGAGTCTGAGGATGGTGGGATGCGCGCTGTCGGTGATATATAGGGAGCCCTTGGCGTCCGCAGTGATGTCATTGCAGAACGCGTGAGAGCCGGGCAACGAGACGCTGCGTTTTCCGACTCCCGTCTTGAGGTCAAAGCCCTTCAACGCGCTCCCTGTATCACTACCGGTTGCAGGTCCGCCCAACGCACTCAAGTCGTTCGAGCACGCCCAGAGCGTGCCCGACGCTTCATCCGCGAAGACTCCCAAGATCGAGCGCGAGCCCGCTGCGCCCGGTTGGACGAATACGGTGGGCGCGGCTGTGCGTGGTTGGACACGCACGATTCCACCATCCCCCAGGCGCCCGACAAAAAGAGCACCATCGGAAGTCGATGTGATGCTCTCTGGAAAGGCTTTCTTCCCCGGAACCGGAATTGATTCGATCTGCTGGGTCGCCGCTGGAACTGAGAAACTCAGCACCAAGGCGAGCATGGCGAAATCAGCACGAGTCCTCATGCCGAACCCACGAAGCAATTTCTGGTCCAGCGTAAAGTGCTGAATCCAAAGGAGTCGACAGCTGCGTTATTGGCGAAGTCCCGCCAATGGTGGGATGCTGACTATTTCAGTTCGGGAAGTTGAGCTTCTTCAACAACGCGGCATATCGCGGGTCGTGGTGCAAGTTCTTCAGGAGCGGGTCCGACTTCGTTTCGATCAGACCGGCGTTCCGTTGAGCATACGCTCGGTCCAGCCACTCGAACGCTTCGTTGGGCTGGTTCCGGAAAGCATAGACCGCGGCGATCGAGTACGCACTGCGTGGATATTTCGCAATCAACTCACTCAATGCGGCGTCCGACTCCTTTTTTCGACCAAGCCCGTAGTACGCAATCGGATACAGAAACAGACGCACGGGGTCATAGCGCACTAGCTCGATTTCAGGTAATGCATCCTGCGGTCGCCCCTGCATCACATAGATTTTGCTTAACAGGATCGGGCCGGCCCAAACATCGGGGTTCAGTTCAAGCGCCTTTTTGCCATCCGCTGCGGCTCGGTCCAGCTGACCAATGAAGAACTCGGTCTCTGCAAGGCGCTCCCAACTACCTCCACTGAGCGGATCCAAGTCTACGGCTCGGCGGTCCAATTGAAGAGCTTCGTCAAAGCGGCCGACGATGGCTGCCGAGGAAGCCGCAGCCCCTACAACGTCGGGATTTCCGGGTTCGAGAGCAATCGCCCGCTGGATGGAAGCATCCGCTCCAGCCCAATCGAAGTCGACCTGTTGCTTAATCCGATACATTTGGGTATGTGCCGCTGCTAAGTTCGGATTCAGCACCAAAGCCCGCTCAACTTCTTCACGCGCCAGCCTGTAACCCTCCTCAGTAGGAATACGACCTGTCATGGCTTGCCACTTGCGTACCCGAGACAATCCGACCCAAGCCAACGCATATGAAGGATCAAGCTGCGTCGCGCGTTCGTAGTACTTCGCAGACATGTACGTATCTTGGTCGGTGTTCCGCTCGAAGAAATAGTACCCCTTCAAGTACGCATCGAAGGCTTCCGGATTGACTGGTTGCGACCGAGCCAACTCGGCTTGCTGTCGCGCGGTTAAGCGCACTTTGATTTCCTGCGCAACAGAGCTAGCTACCTTCTCTTCCACAGTAAGAACGTCTTGCGCGCGATAATCGTAATCGTGAGACCAGAGATGACTCTGGTCCTTAGTCTGTAGCAACTGAGACGTAATGCGCAGGTGATCGCCGCTCTGCCGGAGACTGTTTTCCAGAACATACTGCACGGAAAGATCGCGTCCAATCTGGTCAACGCGTTCGCCCTTGTGCTTGTATCCCATCACAGACGTTCGCCCGATCACACCCAACTGGTTGGGGTCAAGCCGGCCTAACCGCGAAATCGTCTCCTCCGTCAGACCATCCGCAAGATATTCCTTGTTGGGATCGCCGGTGAGATTCTCAAACGGCAGTACGGCGAGCATGATCCTTTGCGATTGTGGCGGTGTGACGTCCCGAACGTGTGGCCAAGACACGTAACCGACGACGGCCAAAACGACCGCGGACGCACCCAGGACGGCAGCTTTTCGCGAGTACTTTCGTGGTCTTGGTTCGGGTAGCGCGTCGGCTCGCGGTTCGAGTAAGTCTCGAGCGGCGGGCGAACTCCGTTGCCGTTCGACTGGCGCGATCAGTCGGTATCCGCGCCGCGCCAGAGTTTCAATGTATTTGGGATGGTCGGCATCGTCTGCGAGCGCCTTGCGCAGGATCGTCATTGCCACGTTAATGCTTCTATCGAATTCCACGACGGTATCGTTCGGCCAAAGAATCTGCCGGATCTCTTGGCGGGTAACGATGTTGCCTTGCCGCTCCACCAGGATTCTCAGAATCTGAAACGGCTGCTCGCGGAGCAGGACCTTTGCCGAGCCAGCTCCCACAGCCGCCGTTCCGATCGAGCAGAGTTCCCCGGTTCGGAGGTTGAGCTCAAATTCCCCGAATCGGACTCGCTCGGCCTGATTGGTCGACTCATTCATGGCCCAGTTCCGCCGTCTAACTCGTTCAGCTGCAAATGAGTAACAAAAATAACCGCGAAATAATGTCTAGATGTATTTACCTCCGAATCGGAAACAGTCAAAGTGCGGTCGAGCGGTTGGCGCGGGAACGCGCTGAGCCGGCGAGGAGTTCATAAACATGGAAGGCGAATTATGGCGATCGGCCTCAATCTCGACCTTGAAGACCGCAAACTACCCGAGTTCTACCTTGCCGAAGGACAGCGGCTTGCCCACATGAACGAGGAGCTCTCGAAGGCGCTGCGCGAGAGCGAGGCAGAGCTCCGGCAGACACTGGACTTCGCGCCTCAACTCATCAGTGTCTACGGACCCAAGCGTGAGCGCCTGTACGCCAACCGCACCGCGCTTGACTACTTGGGCCTCAGTCTTGAAGCGTGGCGGCAGACGCTTGCGCGCGGTGCATTCGTCCATCCAGATGACCGAGCGCGGGAGCTCGACTGTTTTGATCGTGCTCTCTCTACCGGGGCCTACGAGTTGGAGTTGCGGCTGCGCAAGGGCGATGGCAGCTACCGCTGGTTTCTGGCTCGTTCCAACCCGGTTCGCGATGACAAGGGACAGATCATCCGCTGGTATGTCGCCTGCACCGATATCCACGATCGCAAGGCCGCCGAGGAGAGACTGCAGCAGGAAAACGTCGCCCTGCGAGAGGAGGTCGACAGGGCGTCGATGTTCGAGGAGATTATCGGCGCGTCGCCAGCGTTGACGGCGGTGCTCTCGCGCGCGTGCAAGGTCGCCGCCAGCGATTCGACGGTGCTCATCAGCGGCGAGACCGGCACGGGAAAGGAACTGGTCGCGCGAGCGATTCACCGACGGTCTCGGCGTGCCTCGCGAGCGTTCGTCGCCCTCAACTGCGCCGCCATTCCGCGCGACTTGATCGCCTCGGAGCTCTTCGGTCATGAGAAAGGCGCGTTCACCGGGGCCGTGCAACGGCGACCCGGTCGGTTCGAGCTGGCGAACGGCGGCACGATCTTCCTGGATGAGGTGGGCGAACTGTCGTTCGACACACAGGTGGCGTTGTTGCGGGTCCTCCAGGAGCGGGAATTCGAGCGCGTGGGGGGGCGAGAACGGATCCAGGTCGATGTTCGCGTCATCGCCGCAACGAATCGTGATTTGACAGCCGCGGCGTTCGACGGCACGTTCCGTCAGGATTTGTTCTATCGGCTCAACGTGTTTCCGCTCGAGATGCCTCCGTTGCGGGAACGGCGAGAGGACATTCCCATGCTGGCGGAGTACTTCATCGGTCGCTACGCGCGGAAGGCCGGGAAGACATTCCGACCGGTTCGCAAGCGCACACTCGACTGTCTGCAGTCCTATTCGTGGCCCGGAAACGTGCGCGAGCTGCAAAACGTCATCGAGCGGTCCGTGATCGTCTCGGATACCGACGAATTCACGGTCGACGAGAGCTGGCTGTCCCCCCGGGGCCGGCGATTAGGAGCCGGGGTCGCGTTCACTGGCTCGCTCGCCGCGCAGGAGAGGGCGATCGTGGAGGATGCGCTGCGCGCCAGCCGCGGGCGCGTATTCGGGCCACGAGGAGCGGCGGTCCGACTCGGGATTCCGCGTTCGACGCTTGAATCGAAGATTCGCGCGCTACAGATCGACAAGGGACGTTTTCGCACGCTAGCGACGAAGAGTTCGTAACGAGGAGGGCGGAGGCACGACTATGGTCACACTGAGAATCAACGGCAAGGCTCACATCGTGAACGTGCCGCCGGATATGCCTCTCTTGTGGGCGCTGCGCGACGTGATCGGTCTGACGGGAACGAAGTTCGGCTGTGGCATGGCGCTGTGCGGCGCCTGCACGGTGCATCTCGACGGCCAGCCGATCCGCTCGTGCGTTACACCGGTCGGCGCGGTGGGCAGCAAAAACGTCACCACGATCGAAGGCATAGGCGCGACCCCCAGTGGCAAGAAGATCCAGCAGGCCTGGCTCGATCTCGAGGTCGTGCAGTGCGGCTACTGCCAGTCTGGCCAGATCATGTCGGCCGCCGCCCTGCTCGCGAGCAAGGCCCATCCCACCGACGCGGACATCGACGCGGGCATGTCGGGCAACATTTGCCGCTGCGGCACCTATCCCCGCATCCGCGCGGCCATTCAACACGCGGCGCGGGCGGCGTCCCCTGCAAAGACGGGAGGCTGACCATGGATCCCGTATCGCGCCGGGAGTTCCTGATTGTGGGTGCCGCCGCCGGCAGTGGACTGCTGTTGGGCTGGCATATGGCCGATGCTCGGCCCGCCGCGGCGGACTTCGCGCCGAACGCGTTCATCCGCATCGGCACAGACGGCCGCATCACCTTGATCATGAATCAGGTCGAAATGGGACAGGGTACGTACACGTCGATGCCGATGCTGCTGGCGGAGGAACTCGAGGTCGGACTGGAACAGGTCCAGCTCGAGCACGCGCCGCCCGACGACAAACTGTATGCGAACCCGTTCTTAGGGGATCAGGAAACAGGCGCGTCGTCGTCCGTGCGAGCGTTCTACGAGCCGCTACGGCGCGCGGGCGCGACCGCTCGCGCCATGCTCGTCGCCGCGGCAGCGCAGAGCTGGCACGTCGATCCGGCGTCCTGTCGTGCCACGAAGGGCGTGGTGCTCCACGGCCCGACGGGTCGGAAGCTTTCCTATGGGGCGCTGGCGAGTAAAGCGGCCCTGCTGCCGGTGCCGACGCAGGTTCCGCTCAAGGATCCGAAGGACTGGACGTTGATCGGCACGCCGGCGAAGCGCCTCGACGCGCGGGACAAGGTGAACGGCAAGGCTCAGTACGGCATTGACGTACGGCTGCCCGGAATGAAAATCGCCACCGTGGCCGCGAGTCCGGTACTCGGCGGCAAGGTGGCCGGCTTCGACGAGGACAAGGCGCTGGCCATCCCGGGCGTGCGTCAGGTCGTCCGCCTGGACGACGTCGTGGCCGTCGTGGCCGACCACATGTGGGCGGCGAAGCAGGGGCTGGCCGCGCTCGCTGTTCGCTGGGACGACGGACCGAATGCGACGGTGAGCACTGCGGACGTCGTGCGGGGGCTCGATGAAGCGTCGCAACAGCCGGGCGTGGTGGCGCGCAGCCAGGGCGATGCCGCCGGGGCGCTCGCCGGTGCAGCGCAGAGAATCGACCAGGTGTACCAGGTCCCGTTCCTGGCCCACGCCACCATGGAGCCGATGAACTGTACTGTCCACGTGCGGAAGGACAGCTGCGAGGTCTGGACCGGCTCTCAGACGCTCACCCGGGCCCAGGCGACCGCCGCCCGCGTAACGGGCCTGCCGCTCGAGAAGGTGGTGGTGCACAACCACCTGCTGGGCGGGGGATTCGGCCGGCGCCTCGAGTACGACTATGTGACCCAGGCCGTGAGGGTCGGGCAGCAGGTGGAGGGTCCGGTAAAAGTGGTGTGGACTCGCGAAGAGGATATGCAACACGACTTTAATCGCCCCTACTATTACGACCGCGTCGCCGCGGGGCTCGATGCCAGCGGCAGACCAGTCGCGTGGACCCACCGGCTCGTGGGCCCGGCGATCGTGGCGCGTTTCGCGCCGCCCGCATTCAAAAACGGGATCGACCCCGACGGGGTGGACGGCGCGGTGCACCTCATCTACGACATCCCGGCGATTCAGATCGAGTACGTCCGGCATGAGGAGCCGGTGCTCAACACCGGCTTTTGGAGGGGCGTTGGCCCCACCCACAACATCTTCGTGATGGAGAGCTTCGTGGACGAGCTCGCCGCGGCGGCGAAGGCCGATCCGGTCGAATACCGGCGCGCGCTCCTGGGCAAAGCGCCGCGCGCCCGCGCGGTGCTCGACCTCGCGGCGGAAGCAGCCGGGTGGGGGCGCCCGTTGCGCACCGGGCGCGGCCGCGGGGTGGCGCTGCTCTACAGCCAGTGGGGCAGCTATTTGGCGGAGGTCGCCGAAGTCGAGGTGTCGAACGCAGGCGAGGTGCGCGTACACCGAGTCGTCTGCGCGGTCGACTGCGGCACCATGATCAACCCCGACATCGTGAAGGCACAGATCGAGAGCGGCATCAATTTCGGCGTCAGCGCGGCGTTGTGGGGCGAGATCACGCTCAAGAATGGGCGGGTCGAGCAGTCCAACTTCCACAACTATCGGGTGCTGCGGATGAGTGAGGCGCCGGCGATCGAAGTGCACCTCGTGCGCAACAATGAAGCGCCCGGCGGGATCGGCGAGCCGGGCACGGCCGTGACCGGGCCCGCGCTTGCGAACGCGGTCTTCGCGGTGACGGGCAAGCGGCTCCGCGCGCTGCCGCTCGAGCGCCAACTCCGCGGATAGGTTGAGGCCAGAGCGCGTGTGTCGTCTAGGCATGCGAGCGACTACGCCTGTGGGTCACGCGCAGCGCGGCCAGGCGATCCTTGAGCCTGGCCGCGTGCTGTTCCACTCGGTATTCGACGGCCTCCGCGCGCCGCCGGGTCTCGCCCAAGTGGCCGTACACGCGCCACACCAGTGCGTCGCTTCCGTGACCGAGTTCCTTGCCCACCGTGTACGGTGAGGGCGCGCGCCGTCCGGGCTCGTGCCTCCGCCCTCCGACGTCGACGAGATGCGTTCCGGTCACCAGAGTGGGACTCGGGGGAATCGGCGATGGAGGAAGGCGTCGAGTCCGTACGCCCGGCCTGCCGCCCCCACGCAGACCGCGATGCCGCCGAGGATGAAGACGGGATCGTTATTGGGGAGGATGAACGGCCCCCCCTTCATCAGCAGGTAGTTGAGCGTCAGCACCGCACCGATGATCGCCGCGCCGCGGGTCGCCAGGCCGAGGAGGAGACAGCACCCCACCGCGACCTCGGCACAGGCCACCGCCGGCGCGAGGAACCCGGCGTGGGGGACGACCACGGCCGTCAGGAAGCCACGATAGAAGGGCACCGTGTGGGGCAGCTGACTATGAATGAAGCCGGCCATCCAACCCGGCCACGGGCGCCAGTTCTCACCGATCTTGTTCGCCGCGGCCCTGAGGAAGGCCGCCCCCAAGTACAGCCGCAGGAGAACCAGGGTCCACCGCGGCGCTCGGCTGAAGAGCGGTACGATGCGCTCCGACTCCACGCTCACCACAGGGGATTCCTCGGCCAGCGCGCGGCGAGGAGGCGATCCACACCCCAGACTCGACCGGCACGTCCCAGCATGACGGTGAGGAGGAGAATCGTGATCGCTGTGTTGGGTCCAGGGCTTACGAGGTCTGCGGGCTTGAGGCCTGCAGCGATGAGCCGTCCAGCCATGAGCGCGACCCCGATCAGTGCGGCCGCGCGGCTCACCGCACCCAGCACGAGAGCGACGCCGACGAGGAGCTCAAGAACGAGAACCGCGGGCGGGTCGAGCGCGGCGTTCGGGGGCACCGGCCACGCTTGCCGGCCCATGAGTTCGGCCAGGCTGGCGCCACAGAAGACCAAGCCGCCGTAGATCCGCAGCCCGGCGAGCGGCCAGCGGGGGATGGTGTCGGCGCCACTATCCAGAAGAAAGCCCATGCGGTAGCTCCCCTCGTCGGGCTAAGGTACCGCAGTCGCGCCTCATCCGGCGTGTGGAGCAGGTCAGCCGTGCGTCAGAGATCTGTTCGTGGTCGCCCAGACGGCCTGGGCGACATGGGCGAGCGGCATGGGTTCGGGGGTGGCGGGGGTGCACAGGCTATCGCCCACCGGAGCTTGATCCCGAGTTACGGAAGGGTCTGGGCAACGGCGCGAACGCCAGCGAGTGGGTCACGGTGCACTTGGCCAACGCCCAGCGGGGAACGTATCAGGGTCACATCAT
>Ga0209701_10003128_pt1 | contig 10822 bp, 13 predicted proteins | sample CZO8metaG_4_FD_188356 | JGI IMG/M metagenome (GOLD analysis project Ga0209701, IMG submission 188356) | Vadose zone soil microbial communities from the Eel River Critical Zone Observatory, Northern California, USA - CZOApr15con2H3.8 metaG... | ecosystem: Environmental > Terrestrial > Soil >...
GCTCGAAGTTGGCTGTGTCGCGATCAACGAGTACCTGGTTACTTTTCCCCAGACACCGTTTGGTGGCTACAAAGACAGCGGGATTGGACACGAGAACGGGATTAGGGCGCTTGAGTATTATACCCGGACCAAGAATGTCTCGGTAAACCTCAGCTAGCATCTACCGGGATTCTAGCTGGTAGAACACTCCTTCCCCAGCTTGCTTGGGCCTCAATACTAATTCCAAGCCAGGCTTCAGGTCCTTACGGTCGACTTCGTTGCTGATGGGAGCGAAGACCCTCATTCCCCCTTCGAGTTCTGCTAACCCGAGAAGGTAGGGTGTTGAGTCTTGGAAAGCCGGAGGGGCGAAGTAGACTTCGGTGAACGTTACGAGCTTTCCTTTTCCTTCTATGGGAACCCACGCGATGTTGCTTCCTCGGCATTTTGGACAATCGGCCCGGGGTGGGAAGCAGAGGGTACCGCATTCTTTGCATTGTGTTGCCATGATCTGGTTCTTCTCCAGATACGATACTAATGGTGCGATCTTTGTCTGGGAGACGTAGCCGAAGCGTCCGAATTTTTCGAAACCCATGAAGACTACGCCTTGAGAATTGAGACTGCGGAGTACATGCCTATTCCTCCAATGTTCTGAGCCAGTCCGATCTTTGCACCATCAACTTGCATGTCTCCAGCTTCTTTCCTAAGCTGATGGACAAGGCTGGTGATCTGGGAGGCTCCAGTTGCTCCCACTGGGTGGCCTTTGGAGATTAGTCCTCCATCGATGTTGACAGGGATTTTTCCTCCGAGCTCGGTCTCGTTGTTCTTGAGGAGTTTCGGTCCCTTCCCGGGTCGGGCGAATCCGAGGTCTTCATAGTTCAGTATCTCAGTGATGGAAAATGAATCATGAACCTCTGCAACATCAATATCTGTGGGTTTTACTCGAGCCATCTCGTAGGCCGATCTTGCGGCGTTCTTGGTGACTTCGAAGGTGGTGAGAGGACCTTTTCTCCCGGCGAGAGACATAGGGCTTGAAGCGAGACCGATACCTGCTACCCATACTGGCCTGTCGGTTATCTTCTTGGCTCTCTCTGAACTGGTGACGATCAGACATGCCGCGCCGTCAGCGTTGGCGCAACAGTCGAACAGTTTGAGAGGCTTGGAGACCGGGCGTGAGTTGAGTACCTCCTCCATACTGATGGATTTCTGAAACATTGCCTGGGGGTTCTTGCTGCCATATTTGCGGTTCTTCACGGTGACACGCGCCATGTCTTCTTCGGTGGTTCCGTACTTCGCCATGTGAGCATTCGCGTACATTGCGTAGTAGGCTGGCATGCTTGTACCGAAAGGAGATTCCCACATCACGTCCCCAGCCCTCCCCATTAGTTCCTGGATCTCTCCCGAGGAGAGTTCGGTCATCTTCTGAACCCCGACTACTGCGACTACGTCATTGAGGCCGGACGATATCAACGACCAGGCGATTCTCAAGCCCACAGCACTTGAGGCACATGCGGCCTCGACGTTGAAAGTGGGTTTAGGACTCAGACCAAGATATTCAGATACCACGCCCGCGGGAGATCTTTGCTTATCATAATGTGTGGCAGAGCAGACGATAGACCCGTCGATAGCCGGGGACTCTAGATCAGCGTCATCAAGCGAACTACTATACGCTTCGAACGCAAGCTCTCGGAGGGAGGCGTCACTTCGCTTTCCAAACTTTGAATGTCCCACTCCTACGATTGCTACTCGGCCCATAAACTGGATTCCGAGAGTAATTCTGGGTCGTGCTGTAGAAGAAGGTTACTTGCTGTTCGGCTAGATCGCTTGTTTTGACTCGGCGTAGAGGAAAGTAATTCCTCCTGTAGCGATCTTCAGGCTGTGTCTGCCTGAGTCCTTTCCAGCTTGGGAATTGAGCGCGTTCTTCAAGCTGTCCATATTTTCAAACTCTAGCTCGACGACTTGGTAGTAGGCAGGATCACCTCGCGGGGCTCCGACGACTTTGTGGACGGTGTACTTCTTGAGTCCGGGCATTTGTTTTGCCATTGGGACATGGTCCTCCCAGTACTGCTTGTCGAATAGTTCTGGGTCCGTGGGTTTGCCGAACAAGACGATGATTTTCGCCAAGAGTCATTAACCTCTAGAAGCTCGTTGCTATGGCCTCGTTTTTCCTAATCTGTACGTCGACGCCTTCAACTTCTATCTCCGGGATAGCGGGAACCTTTATGCCCATTTCTTCTATCTCGCCTCTCTTCTTTTCAATTGCCTGTCTCCAATACTTGACCTTCTCTTCCATCGTCAAACATCCTAAGCCTGAATCTCGCGCAATCTGCTCCAGCTCATGATCGACTTTGTCAAAATCTGCTGGTAGCCGCCAGAACTCGGACTTGTGTTCGTAGAGGAGTGGAGATAGGAAGATGAAGCCCTGTTTCATCTGGCGAGTGACGGTAAGTCTCTGTTCCTCGGTAAACTCCTGGGACATGGCACGCAGAAGCGCCATTGTCGCTACCAAGTGCCGGGTCTCGTCTCTTGTTATGTTCTGGAATGATTGTCGATATACTTCGAGCTTGCTGGTCTGACGCATGGAGTTGAATATCGTCTCTGCTCCGATCTCTGCAAAGAAAAATCCGGCAAATAATAGCTCTGGGGATAGGTACTCCCACGCACTGACGAACCCCTTCCAATACCGTCTTCCCTCATCGTACAGCGCTTGTATGTTCCTCAGAGCCTTCTGTTCAAAATCTGATTGGGGTTTGTATCCATAGGGCCAGTTTGGGCACAGTTTGTTGCACGCTCTGCGGCATACCTCGTCGTGACGGCATTCATCGTAGGTGATCGATGCGAGCATCTTCTTTGTCGGATCCTCCAAGTTCAGTTCGGCGGCTCTAACGGTGCCAAAACCGAAGGCTCCAATCCCTGATTTCTCGAACAGAGCCAGCTTTGACATCCAGTAGGCTTGAGCTATTCGCTCCTTCGGGTCGAAGTTCTTACCGTCAAGTTCGTCCCAGGGGAGAGTTGAAGGATTCCAGTTTTGGGCGAAGGACAGGTCGAATGCCTTGAACATCATTTCGTTCTTTATGGTCCAGTTCCCAGGGAAAATGTTCAGATCTGCAGTGGGCTTGTCCTTCTTGGCCTTTGGCAAGTTATGGTCGTCTCGGCGATCTTCTTAACAGGTTACTTAAACGTGAAATCTTGGTCTCACTCGCCGTCTCAGTTTCCTGAGAACTTGGGCTTGCGTTTCTCGAGGAATGCTCTGACAGCTTCTAGATGGTCTTGGGTCTTTCCGGCTATGTCTTGGTTCTGGGCTTCATACTCAAGGGCATCGGGTAGCTCGAGCCTACTGACTTGGTTTACTATTCTCTTCGAGAGTCCGAGCGCCTTCGTGGGTCCACTCGCAAGTTTCTCTGCAGTACTGTTTACCGCCTCGTCAAGCTCCGCGGCTGGAACGACCTGGTTTACCAGCCCAAGGGTCTCCGCTTCCTTGGCCCCAACCGTTCTACCGGTCATGATTAGTTCGAGGGCCCTGCCTGGGCCGAGGGTCCGCGTGAGGAAGTAGCTACTTCCAGAATCGGGTACCAAGCCTACTCCGATGAAGGCCTGTTTGAGGCCTGCCTCTTCGGATGCGATTCGGATATCGCAGGCGAGGGCGATACTAGCGCCGCTGCCCGCAGCTATGCCGTTGATTCGTGCAATCACAGGCTTCTCCATGCTTCGAATCCGGAGAATCATCGGATGGTATTTTTTCCGCAGATGATCTCCTAGGGACGGATGCGAGTCCCCGCTGTACCGCTCTTTCAGACCTGAAACATCTTCGCCGGCAGAAAAAGCTCTACCTGCTCCTGTGATTATGAGACAGCGGGTGTCCTCGTCCCTTTCGGCGTCCTTCAGGGCGGAGTAGAATTCTTCTCCCATCTTGTCGTTGAAGGAGTTGAGGGATGCCGGTCGGTTCAGAGTGATTCTAGTTATCTGATCCTTCTTCTCTACTAGAATGGTTTCGTAACCCATCTTATCGACCTTTGAATTGAGGCGGTCGTTTCTCAGTGAAGGCCTTCATTCCTTCCTTCATGTCCTGAGTTGAGAAGAGTAGGTAGAAGTTTCTTCTCTCGAACTGCAGTCCCTCCTCCAAAGGTGTATCGAACGCTTTCAGCACTGCCTCCTTGGCAAGTCTGGTCGCGACTGGTGCTTTCTGTGCAATCTGCATAGCCAACTTCTTTGCCTCTTCGAAGTAGGCCTCTACTGGGACGATCTTGTTGACGAGTCCATGCTTCTCGGCTTCTCGAGCTGTAATAGGTTGGCCGGTGAGGATCATTTCCATGGCACGGAATTTTCCGATGGTTCTTGTCAAGCGTTGGGTTCCGCCCGCTCCGGGCATTATTCCTATGTTGATCTCGGGCTGTCCGAACTTTGCTGTTTCTGATGCGACGATGATGTCGCAGTTCATTGCTAGCTCGCATCCTCCACCTAGAGCGTGGCCGCTGATGGCTCCTACGATTGGTTTGGCTGTTTTCTTCAACCTGTCCCAGAGCGCGAATTGATTGCGCTGGATGAGCTCGACAGGCGTTGCCTCCGATAGTTCCTTGATGTCTGCTCCGGCTGAGAACGCATCATCATTTCCGGTCAGAACTGTGGCTCTGATTCGATCATCCTTATCGAAGGCTTCGAGGGCCTCGACGAGTTCTCTGAGAAGTTCGAAGTTTAGGGCGTTGAAAACCTTGGGTCTGTTTAGACGAATGATTCCGATTGGTGGATCTGTCTCGACCAGTATCTGGCTGAACGGCAAGCGAGATCAATCTTGTCGGTGATAGTGCGTGTATAAAGCGTTGGGAATTGTCAGGGAGTCATCTTGAAGAATTCTTGGTAGCCTCCCTTGCTGCCTTTTCTTCGGGACGGATCGCCCAGGTAGCCCTGGTTTACCATCTCTCTGAGCGCCTTTGGCGGTATCCACTTTTCATCTCCGGTGGCTTGGAAGAGTGCTTCGAGGTTTCGGAGTCTTGTGTCAAGACCTACGAAATCTGCGAGTTCAAAAGGCCCCATCGGGTGATTGTATCCCAGCTTCATTGCTAGGTCGATGTCACGAATCTTGGCGGTTCCGTCTTCAAGAAGCGCAGAGGCTTCCATGTAGAGTGTTAGTCCGAGGCGGTTGGCGATGAAACCGGGTTCATCGTGGGCGATGATCGGCGTCTTTCCAATGGTTTCGACGATCTTAGCCGCTTGCTGGATTGTTCTCTCTGATGTGTGGCTGGTCTTGACGATCTCGACGAGTTTGGTGATTTGCGCGGGATTGAAGAAGTGCATTCCTAGCAGTCTGTCCTTCTTGGAGAGCTTTGATCCTACCTTGCTGACTGTGAGCGTGGACGTGTTCGAGGCGAGCAGGGCATTCTGCGGAGCTGCTGATTCTAGCTTTGCGAATACTTCCTGTTTGAGCGGTAGGTGTTCGAATACGGCTTCGATGACAAGGGCCGCATCACTGCAGGCGTCTTTTAGATCTGCGGCCTTTCTGATTTGTTGGAGAGCCCTGGTTCCTTCCTCCCGGGTTATCTTCGCTTTGGCAACTGCGGATTCGATGCCATAGGGTCCGAGCGAGACCTCGTCAAGCCCTGACTTGACCGCAGCAGGATTCTCGTCTGTTACGGAAACTTCGTGGCCATGTTGTGCGAAGACTTGCGCTATCTGGCGTCCCATCATTCCAAAGCCGATGACTGCAATTTTCATTTGGAAGATTTCTCTGCGGCCCTTTCCTTCTTTACCAAGGCAACCATTCTCAGGCGTTCTTCTCTCCTTCTCTTCGCTTCTCTCCATCGACGCTTCTCGTCGGGTGTTTCTGGGACGACGTCCGGGATCTCGGTGGGTCTTCCATTTTCGTCCATTGCAACGTAAGTTAGGTATGAGGATCCTGTGTGGGTGATCTCTCCGGTCTTGAGGTCCTCTGCTTCTATTCTTACCCCTACTTCCATTGACGTGTGGCCCGCGTAGTTTAGGGAGGCTTTGAGTGTGAGTAGGTTCCCAACGTATACAGGGTTGTAAAAGTCCATCCGGTCGAGACTAGCCGTGACGACTGTCTTCCGAGTATGGCGTAGAGCTGTGACCCCTGCCGCCTCGTCGACGAGTTTGAGGATTGTTCCCCCGTGGACGAACCCCATCGGGTTAGCGTCGCTCGGCAGCATCTGCGATGATAGGATTGACTTGGATTCGCTGACTGGTTTCGAAGCTCTCATGTTCTATCGGTCTTCAGGTCGTCGGAATTTAGCCTTGTCACTGAGAGACACGGGATTCTGTCCTTTAGGATGGAAATTATGGATCTGTTATCCGTGCGTGGCGCAGAGGTCGATTCGTTAGGATCTTTTCTTGACAGAGCCGCCTGTTGCTCTGATCCGTAACAGGATTCCCAGTAAGACGAACTCGACTGCTTTGTCAGCGTAGGCCAAGGTAATGTTGGTGTTGGGCGCGTTAGCCGCCGCGGATACGGCCCAGAGAACGATGACCAATACGACCCAGTAGATGCCTATTTTGAGCCAGCGGTCTCGCCGTTTGTTCGCGGCTATGAGCGAGATGCCGCCCAAGTATACGAGGGCGATCAGGACTAATGGGACGCCCAACGGGATTCCGTAGATTAGTAATCCGATGTAAAGATGGAGGACTGCCGTTAGAGTTGCCAATACTAGGATAAGATTCAGCAGGCTCTTTGGATAGGTCATCTGCGCGGCCGTATTGTCTTGTGCGGGTTTTTCGCTCCTCAAAACATGTTCTGGTCTTTACGTTGAAACGAGAATGGGTATTAAGATTAGGGCCAATCTGAATACCGCACTGGCTATGCGCGATGGGGGTTCGTGGCCCGTTCCTTCAACATGGAGAGCTTGAGTTCAAGGCTTCCATACCGACTTCGACGAAAATTAATATTCGCTACTCCAGTAGTAGCAACGCGTTAAGGAGGACGGCCGACAATGCAGGAGAAGAGATTGAGGTTCTCCCAGGTTGTGCTTGCGATGTTTCTCATTTTCCAGATTAGCATACCCGTTGGAGTCCAATACCTTGCAGGCAGTCGATCTTTTCCGATTCCGACTCCTAAAGAGATTAGGCCACGGGTTGCTGTGGTCAAACCGGTTTTCACCGCTACGGCATACTCATCGTTCTACGCTTTTTACGCGAAGTATGTGAGCACCCCGAGAGATCAGATCATAACATCCGACCTCGGGCTACTGAACACGACTCTCGTTGACTCTTGGGGTTGGAGCGATGGGTTGCGACAATTCCTGAGTTCTAGCGATGCTAGGGCGAACGGACTGGTTCTCGGAATAACCTGGCAGTCTTGAGCGATGTGAGTGTGAATGAGGGAGGGCTGTTCTACGAAGATGGTGCGAGGAGATTTGACGTTGTCATTCTCGGGTTCACAGAATACGTGACTTCTCAACAATATTCAGCATACAAGCACTTTGTTGCGGACGGTGGTCGTCTCATCTTCATGGACGCGACGAATTTCCTGGCAGAGGTGCGGTTCTACTCACAGACGAATCACTTGGCTCTCGTAAAGGGACATGGTTGGGGGTTTGACGGAAAGAGAGTCTGGCATGATCTGCGGGAGCGGTGGTCCCAAGACAGTACTAACTGGATAGCGAGCAACTTTTGCTGTTTTGGATATGGGAGGCGTTATGACGGTGCGTTCATCGTTGGAACTAATCTCATCAGCCTCGAACTCCAAGCAGAATTCGGGTCGAGGGTATTCCTGTCGTACAAGGGTCATGAGGAGAACAGAGTAACAAATTCCACGTCTACGGAGATTCTGGCTCGGTGGTCACAGTTGGACTCTAGCTCACACGACCTCGTTGCGGCTTACGTCCATCGCTTCATGCAAGGAACGGTCATACACATCGGCGTAATGGCTAGTGATGTAGTCTCCTATGACAGATCTGTCCAATTCTTTCTTATTCGTTCTGTCTATTCTTGAAACAATCACGAGAACTCAATCGCTTGCAGTCTTCTTTGTTTGGTGGGGCCGGTGGGATTTGAACCCACGACATCCGCCGAGTCTTTCGTCTACGGGTAGCTTCACGCGCTCCTGAATTTCGTCATCCCGCCAATCGGAGGTCTGTTTACCCGTGTAGTATATTCTGGAGCCCGTCGTCATTCCTTTCTAGGACCCATTTTTTGCGATGGGTCTGGCTAGACTACGGCCCCTCAACTTATTGAAGGCTCGAGGCCCCACCGAGCGGCCGGCTCGGAAATTATCAGTATAAAGCTAACTGAATCGGTGAGTGCTCTATTCGACTGCCTTCGAAACGCTATTGTGGCAGGGAGATCTACGGTTGTTCCTTCTGAGCGATGTATGTCCTAGTTTCAGGGACATACCATCGGGTAGTTTCGCGGAACCTGTGCCAGAAATCGTGGAAGGCGGAGAGATCGCGGGATTCAACAGTGATCATTCCGTTGTAGGTGGTGCCCCAGATGTGGGCATATTCAGCAACGATCTCCACGTCTTTGGACAGATTCTTCTTGAACTGTTCCCAACCAGCGGTCGCTTTCTTCTTGTCAGCTTCGGTTAAGGGTCTTACGCGGTAAAAGATGAGGAATGCGAATATCACAGAACTACACCTTGGCTCGCGCTTATCGAACGCTTGGGTTAATCTTGTTTTCGCCCTATTTGGGGTAGACCCGGAAAGAGGCGTGGTTGGGTTACATGCCTCTTTTGTGACGGGATTCGCCACTAGCCCTCAGTGATGATGGGCTCAGGAGTCTAGGGGAGTCTGTTGCGGAAGGCATCTATAATCGTATTCCTCTCGCTAAGCCTTCTCGTATTCTTGCCGACTGATAGCTCGCAAAGCCGCAGCAATCCGCGCAGTTTTCTCAACGCGGGACCCATTGGGACTACCGACTATCCTTGGACGATGTTTCACTATGACGCTGGACGGAATGGAGCAACCCCTGCCTCCGGTCCAACTTCCGCGAGTCTCATGTGGAGCTACACCACGGGAGGCGTCGTTTACGCCTCGCCGGTTGTGGCTGATGGGTTTGTAATCATTCCGTCCTATGATGGCAAGTTGTATGCGCTTGACGAATACACTGGCTCCCTAATCTGGTCCTTTGCGACCGGATCAAATATCGTTGCAACTCCCGCGGTGGGAAACGGGATAGTCTACTTAGCATCCAAGGACTTCACTGTCTACGCTCTTGATGAGAATACTGGTTCAGTGATCTGGCGAATATCGAACGTGGCGGCTGTCGTATCCTCTCCTGTCCTAGCAGACGGCAAGCTATTCTACGGGACCTTGTATTCTCCATCGGCAGGCAGGGCTGAGTTTCTAGCTCTCAACCCTCAAGATGGAACAGTCTTCTGGAGACAGACTATTTCCGATTATATCGAGGGTTCGGCCGCGGTTGGTAACGGGCTTGTGTTCTTTGGAATAGGTGCTCTTAGCAACGCCGCTGTTGTCGCGTTAAACGAGACCACGGGGAAGTCCGTCTGGAATTACAACACAGCGGTACCGACTACGATAACCACTTCACCTGCCGCTGCCTACGGCAAGGTCTACGTCGGCCTTGACAGTACTAGGTTCCTCGCACTGAGCCAAATCACGGGCAGCCTAGTATGGTCGTTCAACACGCCAAGCGCTTCGAACGCGACTACTCCTGCCATCTATAATGGCGTAGTCTATTTTGGGACGGGTAGAGGTATCGTGTACGCTCGTAACGCGACTACTGGTGTTCAGATCTGGTCGTATACAACTCCAACTGGCGGGGCTGTGACGTCTTCTCCTGCATTGGCTCTTGGGTCTAAAACTCTGTTTTTTGGGTCTAACGATCACTACTTGTACGCGCTCAATACGCCGACAGGGACGTTCTTGTGGAGTAAGTTGACTGGCGGACAAATTTCCTCTTCGCCTGCCGTGGCCGATAGTCGGGTCTTCTTCGGGGCCAAAGACTCTAAGGTTTACGCCTTGGGGATTATCATTCCGCCTTTGAGCACTACGCTTACAGCCAGTCCTGTTATTCTGAGATCAGTCATGGTATCGAATCTTACCGTGACCGTCAAAAACAGTACCGGGCCATTCTCGGGGGCTAACCTGACTTTCACTTCCTCAGCTGGGGGAACATTCGGACTGCCGGCGATGACCATTCCTGGAACCTATGTTGCTAACTTTACTGCGCCATTAGCAAGCTCGACGATCAGTGACAGGATTCAGGTCGTGGCGAGCGCACCTGGCTACCTCAGTGCTGTGGCGAGCACGACTATTACAGTGAATCCGTATCCCCCCCTCTCTGTCGCGGTTGCTGCGAAGCCTGGAACAACCACCCCCGGAGCGGAGGTTCTTCTCATGATCAGAGTGACCAACGGGACAGATCTGATCCCTGGAGCGAGTCTCACCGTGACCTCGTCATCCGGCGGGAGCTTCTCCAGCCTGACGGATAATGGAAACGGAAACTATACGGTGACCTACACTACTCCTCTCCAGAGCTCCACTAATGTATTGACAATCCAAGCCTCAAAGAACCAGTTTAGCTCTGCGCAAGGCCAGGTAGTTGTCACGGTGAATGGGATTCCTGATCTTACTACGGTGAAGGTGGCAGGTCTACCCCTATTCCTGTTTGCTGCAGTCGCAGTCCTCATATTCTTCATCCTTATCGCTCTCGCGGTTACCCGTCGGGACAGGTCTCGATCTCACGGTCTAGCGCAGCCACCTCAGCCTTCGTTTACGTATTGATTGGACGGGCTGTTTTTCCGCGAAGACTTATCTAAGCGATTTCTAGCCAGGGGCTCTAATGGGGTTGGCGGCCATAGCTGGGAGCTAGGACCCGTACCCATTCCGAACACGGAAGTGAATCTCCCAGGCGATCCCTGTGGTAGTGTGGTGAGAGA